>OBMA010000532.1_pt1 | contig 22722 bp, 32 predicted proteins | sample 1539141 | NCBI WGS metagenome assembly OBMA01 (sample SAMEA3991484, study PRJEB22521) | metagenome | biome: anthropogenic terrestrial biome; feature: sewage plant; material: raw primary sludge | place: Sweden | collected 2012-09-26
GAAAATTGATGAGTTGAATAAGAAAAAGGATCACGAAGTAATTAAGACATGGTCACGCCGTTCCACAATCTTCCCTTCATTTGTAGGTCATACAATCGCAGTTTATGATGGAAGAAAACATGTTCCAGTATATGTTACTGAAGACATGGTTGGCCATAAACTTGGTGAGTTTGTAGCAACCAGAACTTACAAGGGACATGTAAGTGAAGAGAAGAAAGTTGCTGGCAAATAAAGGAGGTAGCTAGGAAATGGCAAAGGGACATAGATCTCAAGTTAAAAGAGAGAGAAATGAAAATAAGGATACAAGACCATCAGCTAAGGTTTCTTATGCTAAGGTCTCCACTACAAAAGCATCCTTCGTATTAGACGCAATCCGCGGAAAGGATGTTACTACAGCACTTGCTATTCTTCAGTACAATAACAGATATGCTTCTAAGGTTATTTACAAATTGCTTAATTCTGCAGTTGCAAATGCCGAGAACAATAATGGTCTCAAAGCTGAAAACCTTTATATAGCAGAAGCTTATGCAAATAAGGGACCTACTATGAAGAGAATTCATCCAAGAGCGCAGGGCAGAGCATATAGAATTGAGAAGAGAACAAGTCACATTACTGTTGTTCTCGACGAAAGATAGGAGGATCAGCATGGGACAGAAAGTTAATCCGCATGGTTTAAGAGTCGGAGTCATCAAGGATTGGGATTCAAAGTGGTATGCAGATACAAAGAATGGTGAATTTGCAGACAACCTTGTTGAAGATCATAAGATTCGTGTGTTCCTTAAGAAAAGAACAAAGGACGCTAACGTATCTAAAATTGAGATAGAGAGAAAAAGCAATAAGATCACAGTTAGACTTTATACCGCAAAACCTGGAGTTATTATTGGGAAGGGCGGAACTGAGATTGAAAAGCTTAGAGAAGAAGCACAGAAACTTACAAAAATCAAACTTAGTATTGATGTAAGAGAAGTTAAGAAACCTGATATCGATGCACAGCTTGTTGCAGAAAATATTGCAAAACAGCTTGAAGAGCGTGTTTCTTTCCGCAGGGCTATGAAACAGAATATGGGTCGTGCAATGAAGGGCGGAGCTCTTGGAATCAAAACATCTTGCTCTGGACGTCTCGGTGGTGCAGATATGGCACGTAAGGAAACTTACAATGATGGAACTATTCCACTTCAGACATTGCGTGCAAATATTGATTATGGATTTGCAGAAGCAAATACAACCTATGGAAAAGTCGGCGTGAAGGCGTGGATCTATCATGGCGAAGTACTTCCTACTAGAGGAAAAAAGGAAGGGAGCGATAAGTAATTATGTTAATGCCTAAGAGAGTTAAATATCGTAAACAGCAGCGTGGTTCCATGGCAGGTAAAGCAACACGTGCAAACTCGATTACTCGTGGTGAGTATGGTATCGTTGCCCTTGAACCTTGCTGGGTAAAATCAAATCAGATTGAGGCAGCACGTGTAGCTATAAATCGTTACCTCAGTCGTCAGGGTCATGTATGGATTAATATGTTTCCAGATAAACCTGTTTCATCAAAACCTATCGGCGTGCGTATGGGTTCTGGAAAAGGTGCAGTTGAATTCTGGGTATCTGTTGTTAAGCCAGGCAGAGTTCTTTTCGAAGTTGGTGGTGTTCCTGAAGAAACAGCAAAGGAAGCCCTTCGTCTTGCAACCCACAAGTTGCCTTTAAAATGTAAGGTAGTTTCAAAGGCAGATCTAGAAGGAGGTAGCCAGCAGTGAAAACAAAGGAATATAGAGAAGATTTAAGAAAGAAGACTGTTGACGAGTTAAACAGCGATCTTGTAACTGCTAAGAAGGAGCTTTTTAATCTTAAGTTCCAGAATGCTACAAATCAGCTTGAAAATACAAGCCGTATCAAAGAAGTTCGTCGCAATATTGCACGAATTCAGACTGTAATTGCTGAAAAGGCAAATGCTTAATTTTCGGGAAGGAGAGAAACAATGGAAAGAAATCTTCGTAAGACTCGTGTAGGTCTTGTGACAAGTGATAAGATGGATAAGACGATTGTTGTTTCAGTCATCGATAATGTTAAGCATCCTCTTTATGGCAAGATTGTTAAGCGTACTTACAAGCTGAAGGCTCATGACGAAAAGAATGAAGCTAAGGCTGGAGACCGCGTAAAAGTTATGGAAACAAGACCACTGTCTAAGGATAAGAGATGGAGACTTGTTGAAATCGTAGAGAGAGCTAAGTAAGGAGGCAAAGAAGAGTATGGTACAGCAGGAAACAAGACTTAAGGTTGCCGATAATACAGGTGCAAAAGAGCTTCTCTGCATTCGTGTACTTGGTGGATCAACCAGAAGATATGCTGCAGTCGGTGATGTTATCGTTGCTTCTGTAAAAGATGCCACACCAGGCGGCGTTGTAAAGAAGGGCGATGTTGTTAAAGCCGTTGTAGTTCGTACAAAGAAGGGTGCACATCGCAAGGATGGTTCATACATCAGATTTGATGAGAACGCAGCAGTCATTATTAAGGATGACAACAATCCTCGTGGAACACGTATATTTGGACCAGTTGCAAGAGAACTTCGTGACAAAAAATTCATGAAGATTATATCTCTCGCACAGGAAGTACTGTAAGGAGGAAACCAGGATGGCAACATCTAAGATTAAGAAGGGTGATCTCGTTAAGGTTATCGCCGGTAAGGATATCGGAGCGGAAGGAAAGGTTCTTTCAGTAGATGTTAAGAATCATAAAGTTCTCGTAGAAGGTGTCAATAAAGTATTCAAGCATACTAAGCCAAATATGCAGAATCAGCAGGGCGGAATTATCGAGAAGGAAGCACCTATCGACATTTCAAATGTTATGTATCTCTATAAAGGTTCTCCTGTTAGAATTGGATTCCAGGGAACTGGCAAAGACAAGAAGAGAGCTGCCAAAGTAAATGGTAAGCTTGAAGTCATTGATTAATTCGGAAGGGAGGCATAACTTTGAGTAGATTAAAAGATTTATATAATGATGAAATTAAAGAAGCTATGACAAAAAAGTTCGGATATAAGAACATTATGGAAATCCCAAAGCTTGACAAAATCGTCATTAATATGGGCGTAGGAGAAGCTAAGGAGAACAGTAAGGTTCTTGAAGCCGCAGTCAAGGATTTGACAGCAATTTCAGGACAGAAACCTGTTATTACAAAGTCTAAGAAGTCAATTGCAAACTTTAAGTTAAGAGAAGGACAGGCAATTGGATGTAAAGTTACACTTCGTGGAGACAGAATGTATGAATTTGCAGATAGACTTATTAATATTGCATTACCTGCAGTTCGTGACTTCCGTGGTGTCAGCGCAGATTCCTTCGATGGAAGAGGAAATTATGCACTTGGTATAAAAGAGCAGATTATCTTCCCTGAAATCGAATACGATAAGGTAGATAAAGTAAGAGGTATGGATATCATTTTCGTAACAACGGCAAGAACAGATGAAGAAGCTAGAGAACTTCTCAACCTCTTTGGAATGCCGTTCAGAAAATAAGGAGGAATTATAATGGCTAAGACTTCTATGAAGATAAAGCAGGCTAGACCTCAGAAATTCTCAACCAGAGAATATACGCGCTGCAAGATTTGTGGCAGACCACATTCTGTACTTAAAAAATATGGAATCTGCAGAGTTTGCTTCAGAGAGCTTGCATATAAGGGCGAAATCCCTGGCGTAAAAAAGTCCAGCTGGTAAGATAGAGATTAGGAGGAACATCAAATGTCAATAAGCGATCCAATTGCAGATATGCTTACAAGAATTCGTAATGCAAATACTGCGAAGCATGATACAGTAGATATCCCGGCTTCAAAAATGAAGCTGGCGATTGCGAATATTCTTCTTTCTGAAGGATATGTAAGTGCAGTTGATGTTGTTAAAGAAGGAAACTTCGACAACATTCGTATTACACTGAAGTATGGTAAGGATAAAAATGAAAAGGTCATTAATGGCCTGAGAAGAATTTCTAAGCCAGGACTTCGTATTTATGCAGATGTAGATAATATGCCTAAAGTTCTTGGAGGAATGGGAACAGCTATCATTTCTACAAACAAGGGTGTAATTACAGATAAAGAAGCCAGAAAACAGAACGTCGGCGGTGAAGTAATCGCATTCGTTTGGTAAAAAATTAGGAGGTAAAGGCAAATGTCACGTATCGGTAAAATGCCTATCGCTATCCCTGCAGGCGTCACTGTAGATATAGCAGAAAATAATAAGGTGACTGTTAAGGGACCTAAGGGAGAGCTCTCAAGAGCATTAGCTCCTGAACTCACTATCGCCATTGAAGATAATGAAATTAAGGTAACAAGACCAAATGACGAGAAGAAAGAAAAGTCTCTTCATGGACTGACAAGAACTCTTATCAATAACATGGTAGTTGGTGTAACAGATGGCTATAAGAAAACACTTGAAGTTAATGGTGTTGGTTACAGAGCTTCTAAGCAGGGTAAGAAACTTGTTCTTAATCTTGGTTATTCCCATCCTGTAGAGATGGAGGATCCTGATGGAATCTCCACAACTGTAGAGGATGCAAAGATCATTGTAAGTGGTATCGATAAGGAAAAGGTCGGACAGTACGCAGCTGAGATTCGAAGCACACGTGGACCAGAGCCATATAAGGGCAAGGGTATCAAGTATGACTATGAGACAATCAGACGTAAGGTTGGTAAGACCGGTAAGAAGTAAGTAAAGGAGAGAGATTGCAATGATTAATAAGGAATCAAGAAGTGCAATTCGTGAGAAGAAGCATTTAAAAATAAGAAATCGTTTCAGTGGAACAACTGAAAGACCTAGACTTGCTGTATTCAGAAGTAACAATCACATGTATGCACAGATTATTGATGACAGCAAAGGCACAACTCTTGTTTCTGCTTCCACGGTTGAGAAGAATGTAGCATCCGAATTAGAGAAGACAAATAATATCGAAGCTGCAAGCTATCTTGGCAAAGTAATAGCTGAGAGAGCAGAAGCTGCAGGTATAAAGGAAGTTGTTTTCGACAGAGGCGGATTCATCTATACAGGCAAGATCAAGGCATTAGCTGACGCTGCAAGAGAAGCCGGTCTCGTATTCTAATAAGGAGGACAAAGCTAAATGAAGCCAAATAAGGTTGATGATAACCAAAAGGAATTTGACGATAACGTTGTATCGATTAAACGTGTAACCAAGGTTGTTAAGGGTGGTCGAAATATGAGATTCGCTGCTCTTATCGTAGTTGGTGATCACAAAGGTCGTGTAGGCGTTGGAGTTGGTAAGGCAGCTGAAATCCCGGAAGCCATCAGAAAGGCTAGAGAAGAAGCTACTAAGAAATTAGTTACTGTACCAATCAATGAAGCAGGCAGTATCCCTTACGGATATACAGGAAAATTTGGAAGTGCTGAGGTACTTCTGAAAAATGCACCAGAAGGTACAGGTATCATTGCCGGTGGTCCTGCCCGTTCCGTACTGGAACTTGCCGGATATCGCAACATTCGTACAAAGTCTCTTGGATCTAACAATAAGCAGAACGTAGTTCTTGCAACATTGGAAGGTTTGAAGGCTATTCAGGATCCTGAGAAGATCGCGAAGCTGCGCGGTAAGACAGTTAATGAGATTCTGAAATAGGAGGGAAAGACAAATGGCAGATACAGTTAAGGTAACACTTGTAAAATCACCAATCGGTGCTATCCCAAAGCATAGAAAGACAGTTGAGGCTCTTGGACTCCATAAGCTTCATCAGACAGTAGAGCTTCCTAACAATGCTGCAACAAAGGGCATGGTTGCTCAGGTATATTATTTAGTTAAGGTTGAAGACTAAGGAGGTTAGAGTCATGGATTTATCAAATCTGAAGCCTGCTGATGGCGCAGTTACTCGTGATGATTTCAGACGTGGCCGTGGTCATGGTTCAGGTAACGGCAAGACAGCTGGTAAAGGTCATAAGGGACAGAAGGCTCGTTCCGGAGCCCCAAGACCTGGTTTTGAAGGCGGTCAGATGCCACTCTTCCGTCGAATCCCTAAGAGAGGATTCACAAACAGAAATTCTAAGACAATAGTTGCTCTTAACGTTTCTGATCTGAATAGATTCGATGAAAATGCAGATGTAACAGTTGCATCACTTATTGAAATTGGTTTAGTTAAGAACCCAAGAGATGGCGTAAAGATTTTAGGAAATGGAGAGTTAACCAAGAAGCTGAATGTTTCTGTAAATGCTGTAAGTAAATCAGCAGAAGAAAAGATTTTAGCTGCAGGCGGAAAAGTCGAGGTGATCTAGTATGTTCAAAACCATACGAGATGCATTTAAGGTTAAGGAGATTAGAAATGGACTTATTTTCACCTTCTTTATCCTAATCATCGTTCGTCTTGGCTCTCGGATTCCGACACCTGGTATTGACACAGCAAAACTTAGTGCATATTTAAATAACAACCTTGGAAATCAGGCAAGTTCGCTTGTTGATTCTTTTACAGGTGGTTCATTTTCACATATGTCTATATTTGCTTTGTCAATAACACCTTATATTACTTCCTCCATTATTCTTCAGCTCCTTCAGATCGCAATTCCTGCGCTTGAGGAGATGCAGAGGGATGGAGAGGAAGGCCGTAAGAAAATAACAGCGATTACAAGAATTATTTCAGTAGCACTTGCAATTATTGAAAGTCTTGGACTTACAATTGGATTTGGTCGTGAGGGTCTCCTTGAAACTTATGATTTTATGCATGTTGCGGTTGTTGTTATAACACTTACAGCAGGAAGTACATTTGTAATGTGGCTTGGTGAACGTATCACGGAGCGAGGAGTAGGAAATGGAATATCCATAATCCTTCTCATTAATATTGTATCAAGAATACCTAATGATATTGTCAACCTTTATAATATGTATGTTAAAGGAAAGGATATCGTAAATATGGTATTTGCAATTGTTATTATTCTGGCAATTGTAGTTGTTGTAACAATACTTACTGTTTTATTAAATGACGGTGAAAGACATGTGCCTGTTTCTTATGCACAGAAGGTTCAGGGACGTAGAAAAGTAGGCGGGAAACAGACATATATTCCAGTAAAAGTAAATACAGCGAATGTTATGCCTATTATCTTTGCATCTACACTTATGTCACTTCCTTCTATCATTATTAATCTGTTTAATATACATGTTAGTAATAGCGTTGGAAATAAGATACTTGAAGGTTTAAATTCAAATTATTGGTTTAAAACCGGATATCCTTGGGCATATATCGGACTTGTTGTTTATCTGCTGCTGGTTCTGTTCTTTGCATATTTTTATACATCCATTACATTTAATCCTATGGAGCTTGCAAATAATTTAAAGAAGAGCGGTGGGTTTATACCTGGAATTCGTCCTGGAAATCCAACTCAGGATTATCTCAATTATGTACTGAATTATATTGTAATAATTGGTGCAGTTGGGCTTATCGTTGTGGCATTGATTCCTATATTCTTTAATGGAAGATTTAATGCAGATGTATCTTTTGGCGGAACATCACTTATCATCATTGTCGGAGTTATACTTGAAACAATCAAGCAGATTGAATCAAAGATGGTAGTTCGCAATTATGAGGGATTCCTAAGTTAAATTACAGGCCTTGTAAAGTTGACAAGGGGAACAGGCAGCTTATGCTGTCTGTCCCTCATTTGTCGTTATCGGGAAAACGAAAGGGGTTATACATGAAAATTATCATGTTGGGTGCACCTGGAGCCGGGAAAGGCACACAGGCAGATTTACTTACCAAAAAATATGACATTCCACATATTTCAACAGGAGATATTTTCCGTGCAAATATCAAGAATGGTACAGAACTTGGCAAGAAGGCAAAAGGCTATATGGATCAGGGACTCCTTGTTCCGGATACATTGGTTGTAGATCTTGTTATTGACCGCATTCATCAGGACGATTGCAGCAAGGGATACATTTTAGATGGTTTCCCTAGAACAATTCCACAGGCAGAAGCACTTGATACGGCACTTGCATCTGAAAATGATTCAATAGATGCAGCTATAGATGTGGAAGTTCCGGATGAATCAATAGTAAAAAGAATGTCTGGCAGACGTGCATGTCTTAAGTGCGGTGCGACATATCATGTTGTGTATAATGCACCAAAAACAGAAGGTAAATGTGACAACTGCGGAAGTGATCTTGTACAGCGTGATGATGACAAACCTGAGACAGTACTTAACAGACTTTCAGTTTATCATAAGGAAACACAGCCTCTGATTGACTACTATGATAAGAAGGGACTTGTCAGAATGATAGATGGAACAAAAGATCTGAACGAAGTCTTTCAGAATATTGAAGAGTCATTAAAGTAAGTAGAGGTGTAGAAATATGGCAAAATCAGACGATATAGAGTGTGAAGGCGTAGTGCTGGAAAAACTCCCGAATGCGATGTTCCGTGTAGAACTTGAAAATGGACATGAAATACTTGCTCATATAAGCGGAAAACTTCGTATGAATTATATAAAGATCCTTCCTGGGGATAAAGTGACGGTTGTAATCTCACCATATGATCTGTCAAAAGGCAGAATTACTTGGAGAGGAAAACAATAAATTTATTTCTTGCAAATTGTTAACATTAATGGTATTATTGGCGATTGCAAGAGACTTTTGGAAAGGAGATAATTTTAATGAAGGTTAGAGCATCAGTTAAACCAATTTGCGATAAGTGCAAAGTCATTAGAAGAAAGGGCAAAGTCCTTATCATCTGCGAAAATCCAAAGCACAAACAGCGTCAGGGTTAATTCCCGTCTTTTTATATGAATTAGCATGTGATGATTAGCCCATCACCGCTTCTTCTATAAAATTGTGCGTTCTCTGAGCCTGTTTTAAATTTTAAGAGGCAAAGGGATTCACTGGATTTGAGTGGACAGAACGCTTTTTCGGGGCGTCAGTACCGAAAAATTTATGCGGCTGCAGAAAATATGTTTTTATGTCTGAAGTGGAAAGTTCATTTTTCGACATTTTTGACCTGTTTTCTGTGAAAGTGTGAAAAAGAATCTGGTTATGGATAAGTTATATACTCTCTTCACACGGAGATTATTCGTAAGGCAGTTCAGAAAACATACATTTATATTTATTAATTTGGAGGTAGAATTTAATGGCTCGTATTTCAGGTGTAGATTTACCTAGAGACAAGCGCGTCGAGATAGGTCTTACTTATATTTACGGCATAGGTCTTAAGACATCTAAGGACATTCTTGCAAAGGCTGGTGTTAATCAGGATACAAGAGTTCGTGATCTGACCGATGACGAAGTAAGGAAAATCAGTGATATCATAACAGAGTCTATAACCGTCGAAGGTGATTTAAGAAGAGAGACAGCGCTCAATATTAAGCGTCTGCAGGAGATTGGTTGCTATCGTGGTATCCGTCATAGAAAGAGCCTTCCTGTACGTGGGCAGAATACAAAGAATAATGCTCGTACAAGAAAGGGTCCTAAGAAGACTGTTGCAAACAAGAAGAAGTAATTTAGTTTGGAGGATATAATTTCATGGCAAATACAGCGAAAGCTACAAAAAAGGGAACAAAGAAGCGTACCAGAAAGATTGTAGAGCACGGACAGGCTCACATTCAGGCTTCTTTTAATAATACAATCGTAACACTGACAGATTCTGAAGGAAATGCTCTTTCATGGGCAAGCGCAGGCGGACTTGGATTCAGAGGATCCAAGAAGTCTACTCCATATGCTGCTCAGATGGCAGCAGAGACAGCTTGTAAAGCTGTTCAGCCTTATGGTTTGAAGTATGTTGATGTATATGTAAAGGGACCGGGAAGTGGACGTGAGTCTGCAATCCGTGCACTCGGAGCAGCAGGACTTCAAGTTTTATCAATTAAGGATGTAACACCAGTTCCGCATAATGGTTGTCGCCCACCAAAGAGAAGAAGAGTCTGATTAGGAGGAAATTTTCATGGCAATTAATAGAACACCTGTTCTTAAGAGATGCAGATCCCTTGAGATGGAACCAGCTTACCTTGGTGTAAATAAGAAATCACATAGAACAAGTTTAAGAAACTCAAGAAAAGTAAGTGAATATGGACTTCAGCTTCGTGAAAAACAGAAGGCTAAGTTTATATATGGCGTACAGGAAAAACCTTTCCGTAATCTTTACGAAAAGGCAGGAAAGATGGAAGGACTTGTAGGTTCAAACTTAATGCAGCTTCTTGAACTTCGTCTTGACAATATTATTTTCCGTCTTGGCCTTGCTCGTACAAGACGTGAAGCACGTCAGGTTGTTATTCACAGACATGTGCTTGTAAATGGCAAGATTGTAAATGTTCCATCTTACAAATGTTCAGCAGGTGATGTAATTGAAATCAAGGAGAAGTCTAAGACAATCCAGAGATTTAAGGATATCACAGAGGCAAACAAGGGAGTCCTTGTTCCGGCATGGCTTGAGGCAGATGCTGAAAAGTTTACAGGAAAGGTAATTGAAGTACCTTCTAGAGATGTTATTGATGTACCTGTAAATGAGACTCTGATCGTCGAGTTATATTCTAAGTAAAGCATTCAGTAGCCCGAAGAATAAGCTTTCGATACGGAGGGGTCGAATAATATGTTTGAATTTGAAAAACCAAGGATTGAAATTGCTGAGCAGTCTGAAGATAATAAATATGGCAGATTTGTAGTTGAGCCTTTGGAAAGAGGATATGGAACGACACTCGGGAATTCACTGCGTCGTGTAATGCTCTCTTCACTTCCAGGAACAGCTGTTAGCTGTATAAAAATTAAAGGAGCTCTTCATGAGTTCACAAGTCTTCCCGGTGTAAAGGAAGATGTTACCGAAATCGTATTAAATGTTAAGAATCTTCATTTGAAGAATAATTCAACAGATAATGATCCGAAGATCGGTTACATTGACGCAGTCGGTGACTGCGTAGTAACAGCAGGCGACATCAAGATTGATGGCGATGTTGAAGTCCTCAATCCGGAACTTGAGATTGCTCATCTTTCAGGGCCGGATGCAAAGCTTGAAATGGTTCTTACCATTACAAACGGACGTGGCTATGTTAGCGCAGACAAGAACAAGGAACAGAATCTTGCAATTGATTCAATTGCTGTTGATTCCATTTATACTCCGATAGAGCGTGTAAATCTGAAAGTAGAAAATACCAGGGTTGGACAGATAACCGATTATGATAAGCTGACACTTGATATATTTACTAATGGAACACTTGCTCCGGAAGATGCTGTATCTTATGCAGCAAAGATATTAAGAGAGCACTTGAGCTTGTTTGAGAATCTTTCTGATAACGTAGTTGCAGAACCAATCATTGCTGAGAAAAAGGCAGAGATGGAAGAACAGACAAATTTCGATATGAATATTGATGATTTAGGTCTTGGTATTCGTGCACAGAACTGTCTGCATCGTGCAAATATTAACACAGTTGGTGAACTTTGTAACAAGAGCAATGATGAAATGATGAAAATCCGCAATCTCGGTAAAAAGTCTCTCGAAGATATCATGCAGAAACTTAAGGCGAGTGGATATTCATTAAAAGATGCAGAATAGTTATACAACAATACAAAATCACCACTCATGCTGAAGAACAAGTAGGCACAGTGAAGACCGGATGAGTTTCGGTATGGAGGAAAATAAGAATGGCAATGTACAGAAAACTCGGCAAAAAAGCCGATCAGAGAAAAGCTTTACTTCGCAGTCAGGTTACACAGCTTCTTTATCACGGAAAGATTAAGACAACTGAGGCACGTGCAAAGGAAGTTCGTCAGATTGCTGAGCACCTTATTAAGCTTGCAATAGATGAAAAGGATAACTTTGAAGAAGTTACTGTAAGTGCAAAGGTTGCTGACCGTGACAAGGATGGAAAACGTATTTCAGAAGTTGTCGATGGCAAGAAAGTAACTAAGTATCATACAGAAGATAAGAAAATCAAGAAGGATCTTCCTTCAAGACTTCATGCAAGACGTGAAATGCTCAAAGTTCTTTATCCTGTAGTTGAAGTACCATCAGCTTCAGCTGGTAAAAAAGCAGGAACAAAGAAGATTGATCTTACGCAGAAGATTTTTGATGAGTATGCTGTAAAATATGCAGACCGTAAGGGTGGTTATACTCGTATTGTCAAGATTGCTCAGCGTTCAGGCGATGGTGCACTTGAAGTATTCCTTGAGCTTGTCTAATTTTTAAAAACTAAGTAAAAATTTACAATTAAAACTAAGCAAAATCACCGGATGCAAATGAGTGATAATGCTTAGTAACAAAAAAGACTGTATGTCCGTAATTGATATGCAGTCTTTTTTTTGTGAAAATCAATATAAAAATTAATATTTAAATTATTAAATGCAATGATAAAGAGTATTTACAGATAAAATTCATATATTTGCAGACACTGCCATCGTGCTGTATAATAACGTTTATGAGTGCCTATATTAAAGTGAAAAAACTTCAAATTGGTGGGATGACCGGAAATGAAATCAGCATGGAGATCAAGCGTGGGGAGGTCGCTATGATCACAGGCGTGACTGCATCAGGTAAAAGCAGTCTTGCTAAATATCTTGCTGGGGCAAAACGCCCACAAAATGTCGGTCAGATACAGATAGATGGATATGATCCTTATTCTCAGCTTGACATGGAGAAAATACATAAGATATCTTATTTTGCATATCAAAATGCAAGAGAGGGATATGCATTTTCAGATGTAACTGAGGATATTATCTTTGGACTTCAGAATATGGGGATGGAGCAGACAAAGATAAAAAAAAGGGTTGGTTATTATCTGAAAAAATTTCATATAAAATTAAAAAAACATCAACAGTATCAGGACCTTTCAAATGAAGAAATTCTCAAAATACAGCTTATAAAAACGCTTGCCAGTCATGCTGACATTATGATTATGGATGAGACATGTGATATGATGCCTGATGGTGATGAGATATTATCTTATATAATCAGTCAAGTTAAGCGTAAGAATCAGACCCTGATTTATTTTACGAAACGGAAACAGTATTTTGATAAAGGCGATAGAAAAATTTTCTTGAATAATGGAAAAATCTTTGAAAATATTGATGACTCAGATGAAAGCATTTCAGATGAAGAAAAAAGAGAAATCAAGATTGAAACAGATGAGCTTTCAAAAAGAATTTTTAATGATGAATGGATACATGACAGCTGGAATAATTTGAGAGATCCAAGACAAGTTGAACATTTTGATTCAAATAAAAGAATTATTGATGTAGTTGAAAATCCTGAGAGAATGCTGCTTGAGGATTCAGTTCTTGTTGATATAATGCGTGGTCCTGTAATGGACGGGGTTAAGAAAGCGGAAGCAAGATCCCGTGCAGAAGCTGTTCTTCGTATAATAGGTATTGATGAGGAAATATGGAACAAATCACCACTAAAGATATCAGAAGGTGAAAAAAAGCTAGTCGAACTCGCTGAGGCAATAGCGGTGAAACCAGATACATTAATTATACAGAAGCCATTTCGTTCACTCGATGCTGAAACATGTGAACGAGTGTCAACATTATTAAATGAAATACAAAGTCAAGGAATGGAAATAATTGTAAATGATAATGCATTTCGACCTGTAGTTGATTACAGGCACGTATCTGGACTTACTAAGGTGAATCCCGGTATAAAATTGTGGTTTGCCGTAGTTTTTTTGACTATAACTTTGATTTCAGGAAACTGGGTTTCAATTCTTCTTTCGGTTTTATTTGCTGCGTTTTGTGTAATTGCAGTTAAAACTCCATTCAGAAAAATTTTAGAAGGTTCTTCAGGTATAATTATATTTATTTTTTTACTTTCTTTAATTATGGGATTCTCATTTTCATTTATAACTGCTGCAAAGTTTTTTGTGAAAATGTGTGCAATCATAATCATGGTGAATGGAATATTTCAGTCTACAAAAAATGTCAAAATCCTTGATGGACTTACACGTGGATTTAAGATGTCAGCGGAAATGGCATCTGAGGTATATATGTTACTTGGTTTCTTTCATGAGGAAGGAATGATTCATGAGGAAACAAATCGTGCGGAAAGACTTCGAGGCATGCAGGTAGAGACACTTCCGTGGAACAGAAAGGTATATTGGTATATATCCGGAATTTTGCCAAGAATGAATTTAACAATAGAAACAATGAAACGGCGCAGTAAATCTATTAAGTTGAATAAATTCACATCAAATATACGGCGCAGTAAATCTGTAAAAACCAGAATGAACAAGGAAACAAGAGTTGTATTTGCACTTTTGATTTTATTTTCGGCTATGCAGATAGCATCGATGATTCTTTTTTAATCGCATAGTAGATTCTGAATTGTTAAATAAAAATATAGAAATATAATACATAAGGGAATTAATATCTGATGAGTAAAAGAATTATGCTTACGGTTGCATATGATGGAACAAATTATTGTGGCTGGCAGATTCAGGATAACGGGATTGCAGTTGAAGAGGTTATAAATAAAGAATTAGATAAACTGCTTGGTGAGGAAATTCATGTGATTGGTGCAAGTCGTACTGATTCAGGAGTTCATGCACTAGGCAATGTATGTGTATTTGATACAGATACCAGAATACCACCGGAAAAGCTTTCATTTGCATTAAATGCCGGACTGCCTGAAGATATAAGGATTGTGAAGTCTGAAGAAGTTGAAGCTGATTTTCATCCACGGCACTGCAGCAGCATAAAGACATATGAATATCACATTTGGAATTATAAATTTATGAATCCTGTGTTAAACAGATTTTGTAAATTTGTTTATTACGATCTGGATATTGAAGCAATGAGAAATGCATCAAAAGTTCTTATTGGAAAACATGATTTTAAAAGTTTTTGTTCAGCTCATTCGCAGGCCCAAACAACTATCAGAGAAATAATATCAATTGATATAAATGAAGTCAGTTCAGAGAAACTTGAAATGGCAAATATGCCAGGAGGAAGACTGATCACAATAAGAGTAAGAGGATATGGCTTTTTATATAATATGGTAAGGATTATAGTCGGGACACTTTTAAAAGTTGGAATGCATATGATGAAACCGGATGATATGGAGACTGTTTTAGAAGCTAAAGATAGAGGCGCTGCAGGACCAAAAGCAGATGCTGCAGGGCTTACTATGGTTGGAATAAAATTTCTTGAATGAAGCATATAAAAACATCTTGACATATATTTTTATTAGTTATAAAATATAGCTCTGTGTGAAAAGTTAGTATTTACCGGCCCCGGTGGGTACATGCACATATTTAATGTCTGGATATTGTGACTATCTGAGACAGCATATTTGTTAAGTTTACAGGAGGAAATCACGATGAAGAGCTTTATGGCAAGCCCATCTACCATTGAAAGAAAGTGGTATATCGTTGATGCAGAGGGTCAGACACTTGGACGTCTTGCATCTGAAATTGCAAAAGTTTTAAGAGGAAAGAACAAACCTACATATACACCATTTATTGATACTGGAGATTATGTAATAGTAGTTAATGCAGATAAGATTAAAGTAACAGGTAAGAAGCTGACTGATAAAGTTTATATCAGCCATTCAAAATATATTGGTGGACTTAAGAGTGCAACATTAAAAGAAGTACTCGCTAAGAAACCTGAGTTCGTAGTTGAGCATGCTGTTAAGGGAATGCTTCCTAGCGGAAAGCTTGGCAGACAGATGTACAAGAAGCTTTTCGTTTATGCAGGACCAGATCACAAGCATCAGGCACAGCAGCCTGAAAAGCTTGAGATTAAGTACTAGGATAGGAGGATGACAAGATGGCTAAATCTGCAAGATATTATGGAACAGGTAGAAGAAAGAGTTCAGTAGCTCGTGTTTATTTAACACCTGGCAGCGGAAAAATTACAATTAACAAGAAAAGTATTGATGAATATTTTGGTCTTGAAACATTAAAGGTTATCGTTCGTCAGCCATTTGCTGTGACTGGAACAACAGATAAGTTTGATGTAAATGTAAATGTATATGGTGGCGGTTTCACAGGTCAGGCTGGTGCAATACGTCATGGTATTTCAAGAGCACTTCTTGATGTAAGTGATGATTACAGAACACTTCTTAAGAAGGCAGGATTCCTTACAAGAGATCCACGTATGAAGGAAAGAAAGAAGTATGGACTCAAGGCTGCACGTCGTGCACCACAGTTCTCAAAGAGATAATCAGAATTATATTCAAATGCCCTGTTTCCGACCATTCGGAGACAGGCATTTTTTATTTGGTACTTATCTGGTCTTTACTACATGTTTCACACTCTAATTTCAGCGTTACAAGCTTTGCTACCTTTGCTTTTGTACCTTTCAGCACATCGGCATAGATGTTCGCTGTTACACCAGTAGCTTGAAGAATCTCGCACCAGATGATTTTGTTGGTAATATTATAACTGAAGATGCATTTATGAGTACGTCAACATCCAGTTCAGTTGCAAATGGTACATTTAGCGGTAATATGCAAATGGTAATAACCGCTCCTAAAGGATCACATGGTTTAGATATTTCAAACATAAGCTACTTTAGTGGTGAAAATGAAGTTTTATTTGATTATGGTCAAAATATGCTAATTACTGGAGCAAAATATGTTGGCTCTGTATTGCATTTGGACGTTACGATACTTCCGTAAATATATTCAGGTGATGTAATGAAAGATAAACAGTTAACCTTACAGGAAAAATGGGAATCAGATATACAATCGTATAAAGAAACAGGCGGCATGAGGATCACTGTTATCCAATGCAAAAACTGCAAACATTGGATTAAGACAGACGCGCTTCATTGTAATCAGTATGATAAAACCAATAAACCGCTGGAAACATTAAGAGCAAAAAAAGAGTGCCCTTGTTTTGAAAGTATAGATAAACTCAATATAGATATTATAAATGAATACGAACGACGACTTAAAGGTGGCATTTGGGGTGCTATCATAGGCGATGCACTTGGGGTACCCGTTGAGTTTTCTGATCGAAAAGAAAGAAAAAAAGATCCCGTAAAGGAAATGCGTGGATATGGAAAATATAATCAGCCGATGGGAACTTGGTCGGATGACACTTCAATGATGTTATGCTTAATAGAGTCAATAGCAGAAGGATATTCTGCTGATAAACTTGCTGAGAAATTTGTTCGATTTGCAAACGAAGGTTACATGACTCCATACGGTGTTGTGTTTGATATTGGTAATGCGGTTATGAAGGCTATCCGTAATATAATATCAGGAGTTTCACCTATAGAATGTGGTGGCGACACTGAATATGATAACGGTAACGGATCATTGATGAGAATTCTTCCGCTTGCATTTACATTAAAAAATGCAGACGATACTGAAAAAATAAAAATGATTGAGGAGATCTCGTCAATAACTCACAGACATCCGATTTCATTATTTTCTTGTATTATATATATTCAGATGGCATCTGAGATACTGTCAGGCAAAGACAAAGCTACAGCTTACCGTTCTATGACAAATAATGTAACATCTTTTGTTAGTAACAAGTATTCAGGAGTAATACAAAAGTTTGAAAGTATATTAAATGGTAAGCTAATATCGTTTAGCGAAAATAGTATTAAATCCACAGGATATGTTTTGGATACAATTGAAGCTAGCCTTTGGTGCTTTATGAATTCTTCCTCGTATGAAGAATGTGTATTAAAAGCTATCAATCTTGGTGGCGATACTGATACAATTGCTTGTATTTCGGGCGGTTTAGCCGGTATTTACTACGGCATCGACTCGATCAATGATAATTGGCTTCAGATGATTGCTCGAAAGCATGACATCAATGCCATGCTTGATAGGTTCATCACTGCCTTATAAACCAAAACAAATAATAGAGATGGGAGGAGCAATATGGCTATAATTGCATTAGCCGGAAATACGATAGTCAAGGGCTTTCTGCCTTGAAGTCGAAGATAGATACTGCACGAGCTGTCGCCAGTGTTGATACCTCTCATACACAGGCCCAAAACGCTGAGAAACGTGAGGAAACGAAAAAGAGTTCCTTAACAACAGGTTATGATAAGCTTGAAACACTTATATCTGATGTTAATACAGTTGACTCGAAGTCTTCACATAAAATCAGAGAGCGAAAGAATGATTTTTACGCTCGTTATAGTTATTTAAAGCCAGAGTGTGAAAAAACTGACAAGGAAAAACGCAAAGAATTTTTTCAAGGTATTGGCAATGCGATTGGCAATTTTTTTGGTGGAATTGGTAAAGCAATTGCGAATTTCTGTATTGGAATTGGAGAATGGTGTAAAGAAGTATTCAGCAATATCATTTCTGCAATAACAGCAATTGTTATAATAGCTGCAGCAATAGTAATTTGTATTCTTTGTGCTCCAGAAGTAATAGCAATTATTGCAATAATTGTTTGTGCTGCATCAGCAATTTATGGACTTGTTGATATTGGGTTTATGCTATGTAATAATGGCAAAGACATTCCTACACTATTAGAAGAAAGTGGTCATGAAAATTGGGCTGCCTTTGTAAGAGGATGCGATTTTGGATTTACTGTTGCATCTTTTATATTGCCAATAGGTGGTGCAATTAAAACTTCAATGATAACAGGTTCAAAAACATTTATTCAAGCAACATGTGAATGGTTTAAAAGTTCGTTAAAAGGTCTTGCAAACAGTTTTAAGAATATTGGTCAAAGTCTTAAGAATATTTTTACTTGTTCCGGAAAACCTGGATTTAAGGGGATGCTTCAGTCTGTTGGAATGTCATTGTGGAGTGGCTTCAAAAGTATTACGGGAATAGATGATTTGCTACGCTTGAGAGAATTACGGAATTTTAGCAAATGCAAGCCTGGTTGGCTTATTAACTACAATTCAAACGATTGGTTTTTTGATAAGGATAATATGATTTTAGTGCCACAATCAGATCGTGCTCATGAAGTAATAAGCGAAGCAAATAAGGCATATCGTAATGCTGGATCAGAAAAATTAATTGAATCTTTACCATTAACCAAGAACTATGGATATATAGATTTGAATTGGGATGATTTAAGTGTTAAGACTCTTGGCAAATCTGATGGCTTTAGTATGAGGAATTTGGATATAAGTAAAAGTGACACATCTTTGCGATATGATATATATGGTGGAAAATCTTCAAGAGTTAATCAAGCACTAAATGGTGATATTCTTCCAAACGATCCTGCCTACAAAAGGTTTACGTCAAATGGAGCTTCAAATGGTGGAGAATATAATGTTTGGGGCTTTACTTCTCATGAGAATTTTAATTTTCAAAAAGAAAACATCGTTCCAACATTTATCCATAATACAGGAAAAGGTGGAAATGGAGCTGGTATTTTTCATCATGGTGGCATTGACAGGCTTCATAGGCTTGTTGATACCACGCATATCATTAACAATGATATGATTAAAAATATTGTATTTCAAATCAGTGAGAAATTTTCAATTAACATCATAGGAGAAAACTAACAATGTTCAGAAAGAAAAGAGTAGAATCCACAATTAATCAGATAATGGGCGAATTAAAGTTTATCGGTCCATGGGTGGGTAAAGTAAATTTTCCGTTTGAAGATTCATTGCATCAGATGAATTTGTATGTTTATGTTGATGAGGATGATAAATACAACCTTCATGTGCAGGAAAACGCATTTAATTATCTTATAACAAATCAAGACGGTTTATCAAGGAAAATTCAAGATGTTATACGAGCAGCATATAATTTAGACATAAAGTATTCTTTATGTGAACGATTCACTCCCGATAGCATCTTTATCCAAATGAATGGTGATTGTGGTATATCATTTAATGATAATAGCATGGAACTTGAGGTTTCACCCGAATGTTTCGTGATTACAATATATCCAGAAATAACATACTTTGGTTTTGTTGAAGATTATACATAAATATGATAGGGGTGTTTAAATGGAATATAATCATTTAATGGCAGATGCAAATACCGCATTTGGTGGCGGACAGTATCACATAGCATTAGAAAATGCAAAAAAAGCCATGTCGATTGAGCCTAAAAAAACTGATAGTTACTATTGTGCTGGTAAGGCGTGCATGGCAATGGGAAGAGCTGATGATGCAGTAGATTACTTTAAAAAAGCAACTGATATTGAAAAGACAAACGGCAATGGTTATTTCCTTCTCGGTTATGCTCAGATTATGTCCGAAGATACAGTAGGAGCAATTAAGAGCTTGACAAGAGCACTTGAAACAAATTGTGATGCTGTCATCAAGGGGCAAATCTATAAAATGATGTCCATGATCAATACAGATCAGGGAGATTACGAAAATGCCTTACTCAATATCAAACAGGCAGAAGCACAAACTGGACTTGACTATGAATTGCTTCAGCAGAAAGCTGGATGTTATGCGAGCTTGCAAGACTATCATAAGACGATTTTTACTCTGAATCAGATGAAACTTATTAAGCCCAATGATTATATGGCATACAGCCTTGCTTTTAATGTGTTCATGGAACTGAATATGTATGATGAAGCTAGGGCAGAACTTCAAAGGGCAAGAGGTTTTGCAACGCTGAATATGTCATATTATAATGATGTAATATCCTATACTTTGCTTCATGATCCTGATAAGGATAATGCGGAAAATATCAGAAGGAAATGGCTGAAAACTATCAGAGCCATTGACACAGCTCTTAAAAAGGGACAGCCTAATGATGAACAGGTTTTTGAATTGTATCTGCGTACAGCACAAATGTACATATCTTTGGAAATGCCTCAGTATGCAATAGCCTGCTAGGATGCTTCAATGAATCCTATATCTTCTTTCAATAATGGTTTTTCTGTTGTACACGATGATGAAGATGCTGACTCAATAGAAATTCCTACAGGCTTAACACCTGAAGAGGAAGAAATCCTAATGGAAGAAAAATGGGAGAATGGTGAATTTGATGATATCCGTGAAGGGATTAACGAAGCATTGACGGATGTATATAGTGATGATCCCGAAGAAATATCAGAGGCAGTAGAACAGTATCTATCACCTACCGATAATCTTCCTACTTCTCCTACTACAGATGAAGAAAGCTATACTATCTTGGGCGAATTCAAAGCTGATTCTATGCAGCGAGATATAAGAAATTCTCTTTATATCGTTGTGTATGAGTTGACCAAAGATTATACCAATATGCTGCAAAAGGCAAGAGAATTACAGACTTATGATAATATTGCAAATCAGTATAGTGGTATATATTATGAGCTTAAATTTGGTAAGTACACTAATGCTGAAAACTGGCAGCGCAAATACCGCGATCGTATTAATTTCTGGACAAAGCGAATGTTAGAAGATCCGACAGACTTTGTATCGGCAAGTTACCGCATTCGTTCATATATTGACCGGCCTTTCGCCTGGAAAAGATTTTTCTGAAATTGAACTTACTGCTCCTTATTTAGCGAAAGATGATAAAAGAATATTTGAAGTTATCCAAAAGCTAATAACTAATATATGTGATAGACTAAAAAAAGAATTTCCTCAGAATGTCGAAAGCGAAGAGGATCTTAGTACCTATAAAATTGATAATCATACATAACAAGTATAGATAAATGTAATTATTCATTAAAGCAGCACTATTATGTTAAAGAATTAATTATATTTTAAGAATATTCAGTTTAGTGCATTCTTCACTGGCAATTATCAATATTTGTTTCAATATTGTTGCGCATCTACATACTTTCCCGAAATCTCTAGACTTTTTCCATGTCAGATTATAATGAAATCACCAAAAAGAAAAACGGATGTGCATTTCAATACTAAAGACACCAGAATTAGCAATGAATCCGAGCCAAAGAATCGTGACAGTCTGCAACGAAAAAAAGAGGTCTGGAGTGACCGAAAAGAAGCTAAGGACTTATTTCCTTGAAGCGGTGATGTACACGGACGACGAGGAACATGAGCGAGCAGAGTGTGTTTATATTCAAATCATGAACGGTCTTGACTACTGCTCCGATGAAAATGACGACGATTAACAAAATGTCCGCAGGAGATATTTTATCCCTTGCGGACTTCGTTCTATATGCGGTTGCGATTTGAGTTCTCATAGATGCTCACCACAGTTATCATATTATCAAATGTATCAGTAGTACGCTCAATATCCGTGGTCTTTATCTGGTCTTTAAAGTTAGACCAAGACAAAAAAATTAAATGTAAATGTCTTTTTCTTAATCTCTGAAAAGTTCAGTAAAATAGGCACTTTAGAACAAGTCTCAGCACGTTGGAGCAATCGGTGCAGGAGACTCAAAGAGATAATAAAAACCAAATATTACGAAATAAACAAACCCTTGGAAATTCAATATTTTCAAGGGTTTTCTTTTGCCATGATATAGGAACAATTCTTCTGAATTTTGGTAAATTTTTATCTGTTAGTAACATGTAAGAAACAAAATAATAACAATAAATCATGTGTCTTATGCAAGATTTTTGCGGTCTTACATTTTCAGAGAAAAATTTTAATGTTTTATGGAGTTGAAATTTCTGTTTCACATGAAGATTGAAAAAAGTTTTTTTTTCAAGTACAATAATATTCATCGTTCACATCAATATATGATAAATGCAAAATAAATTTAGAAATGAGGAAATTATTGTGAAAAAGAAAATTTTGTCGGTTTTTCTGGGTGTGGTGTTTGCACTGTCAAGCTTATCAACAATAACTGCTTTTGCAGCAAGCTCTGTAAGTCAGGATGGACTCACTGCGGCAATCACATCTAAAAAGACCGTTTATTCTGCAAATGAGGATATTGATCTTGATTTGACGGTTGTCAACAACAATTCCTACAGATCGGAAGAGCACACGTC
>OBMA010000534.1_pt1 | contig 22718 bp, 16 predicted proteins | sample 1539141 | NCBI WGS metagenome assembly OBMA01 (sample SAMEA3991484, study PRJEB22521) | metagenome | biome: anthropogenic terrestrial biome; feature: sewage plant; material: raw primary sludge | place: Sweden | collected 2012-09-26
TAGGGCTCGGTAGGGACTTTCACCCATAAGATTACGCCCATGCTGGGCGTACCAAAAAAGACTGAATTCCAAGAGAGGAATTCAGTCTTACTTTTATACTGAGATTAAACGTTTAGCGGACAGCAATAAAAAGTAAATGGAGATTTTATCAACATATTATACATGTAAGTTGTCCGGAATGTAAAGCCATTCAAAATATTGTCGTAGGAGACGTTATCGGCGATGTTCAGAAGAAGGTAGATTGTGTCTAAGCTGTAGTAGTGGCAACATACTAAATATGAGATATACAAACGTGTCCAAAATATGGTGGCAAGATATTTGAAGACAGAGTAAAATGGACATAATGAAATATAAATCACTCGTCTTCATAAGCATCGATTCCTATCTGCTCATGTGAACCAATTGTCAGCTTTCGTAAATCATAAAATGAACCATTATAAATATTAAAATCGATATAGCCCTTAATGCCTGGAAGTTTTCCTGCATCAGTGTGTTGCCAAAATTTCCATTTACCCTTATATTCTACTTTATCGACATAATAATGGGCTATCCAATATGGATAGTCATCAAAGACAGGGGCGTTAAGATAACGTTCTTTAAACTTATAATATGTATATATGATAGGCTTAACATGATACTTGTCTTCCACTATATGAAGCCAGGTTAATACATCTCTTTGAAAATCCTCAACGGGGCGATCTTGTGGTTTATGCTCAATATCAAGTACTGGTGGCAAATCCCCATCCTCAAGATGAACTTGCTTAATAAAATAATAGGCCTGTTCTCGCGCTGTGGATTTATTACTCCAAAAGTGATATGCGCCACGAATATAACCATATTCACGGGCCTTATAGAAATTATCATAGAAGTTTATATCGAGTTTATTGGCTCCCTCTGTTGATTTCATGATAATAAAGCGCAATGGGCAACCTTCAATCATAGCATTTTGAAGAGCCTCCCAATCAATATCACCTTGATAATGAGAAATATCAATTCCGTGTATTTCATATCCTTCAGGATAATTAGCATCACCATAAAGTGCGCGCCAACGGAAACCTGTAGGACCAACAAAAAAATAATAGAACAACCATATATATAGCACTACAATCCCAATACCACCCAACCACCATGCCCAACGTGGGTAACGATGGAAGAAATGAGGCAAGTGTGATGATTTGTGAGAAGAATAATGCCTTTTACGACGATATTGAGTCGCCGTTGATATTGTAGTCTTATTTGATGTTTTTCCTTTAGTTCCTTTCATGATTAAAAAAAGATTTTGCCAATGAATTTATCATTGGCAAAACCGATATGTGTTATTATTCTTGCTCAAGTACTAGCGTGCGAGTAGTACGGTCACATACAGAGGAAGGTCCCCAATACTGAATTGGACCAGGATATACAAAACATGTTTCCTTTGCCCATTCATCACGCTTCTCAACAAACTTTTTAAATGGTTTACCGTCTAGTTCAACAAGAGCCTTGCGAATTACAGGCTTCATTTCTCCATTTCGACGCTCCATATTCATCATCATTGTAATTGGCACACCACCAGCTTTCCAATCATTTGTAGGAGCTGTTGTGTTTTTGACAATAGCCATATAGCCAGTCTTACCATTCGCAACAAGTAGCGCTGCACTTATACCAAGTGAATAACAATAGTCAGCGTCAAAATTAGATGGAGCAGCACAACGTCCCTCATATCCAAAGAAATGGTGAAGAGCAGCAAACTTTCCTGAAAATTTGCCTTCAGATGCCCACTTGGAAAGCTTTGATTCTACCATATCGGAAAGCAAACGATCTGTCTCTATAAGTGAAACCTGAACATTTCCATGAGGATCACGGTCTAATGAAAGTTGACGGGCAACACCTTCAGGCAAAGTTTCAAATGTATCTGCATTTTCTTTAGACAAATGTGCCAATATATATACACACTGAGCATCCTTGTCTAGATCCTTATATTCTGCACCATGAGTAGCCAACAAGTCATTAAGCTCCTCAATAAGTCGACTTATGGAAGGAATAAATTCTATAAGACCTTCTGGAATTAATACAACACCAAAATCATTTCCACGACTAGCTCTATCAGCTACAGCTGATGCTATCTGGTCAACAATCTGATTGAGAGTCATATCTTTTGCTTCAACTTCCTCAGAAATTATACAGATGTTTGGCTGGCACTGAAGAGCACATTCCAGGGCAATATGAGATGCTGAACGCCCCATCAATTTAACAAAGTGCCAATATTTGCGGGCCGAATTGCAGTCACGCTCAATATTACCAATAAGTTCACCATAAGTTTTTGTAGCTGTGTCAAAACCAAAAGATGTTTCAATCTGTGAGTTTTTCAAATCACCATCAATTGTTTTAGGGCAACCTATTACTTGTACTCCATAATTATGTGCTGCATAATATTCTGCAAGAACACAAGCATTTGTATTTGAATCATCACCACCTATTATAACAATGGCTTTTATATCTAGTTCACGAATGATTTCAAGTCCTTTTTCAAATTGATCAACTTTTTCTAGTTTTGTGCGACCACTACCTATCATATCAAATCCACCAGTATTACGATATTCATCAATAATATCGGAAGTTAGTTCAACATATTTATGGTCAACAAGACCTCCAGGACCCATAAGAAAACCAAATAAACGGTTCTTCGAATCCAATTTTTTGATTTCATCAAAGATTCCACAAATGACATTATGACCTCCAGGAGCCTGACCTCCACTAAGAATCACACCGACATTCATTGTCTTAAAATTCTCTTTTTCACTAGGAACGAACTCAACCAAAGGCATACCATAAGTTTTTGGAAAGAGTTTTTTTATTTCTTTCTGATTACCTACACTCTGTGTTGGTTCACCTTCTTTTACCTTAACTGCACCTTTAAGACCTCTAGGCAACTTAGGCTGGTAAGAGGCTCTTTCTCTCTGCAAAAGACTTTTTTCCATTTTAAACAATTTTGTATTTATGAATAATGATTTCAGTTGAATGCTAATATTATCAGGATGCAAGTATTTTTCTAAATTTAAAAATCACTAGAAAGCAATATCACTAACACATTACACCTAATCTTTGTGCAAATTTACTCTTTTTCTTCGATATAAGGAAAGATTTATGGAAGAAAACAGATTTTTAAAACATTTTTTATTAAGAAAGTATTGTTTCTCTCATTTTTTTTCTATCTTTGGACAGAATAATTATAACAAAATCACAATTATGAATAATAAAAGAGACTTAAAACGTACAATAAACTACGTTTGCAGTGATTTGTTTGCGGAATGTGTTGCTGAATCTTTATATAATAGTGGTGAAGCAGATAAAGAAAATATTGACACACTACTAACAACAATACTGGTCATCCATACCGATTTTATTCGGCGTATTTCGCACCCAGAACCAGGTATGAAACAAAAGAAATTCTTCAAATTGCTTGTAAAAGACTTTAATAAGCATGTATCTGAGATAATTGACCAAATTTGTAATATTCATTGAATTAAATAATATGTGGAAAAGATTTTGTGGCTGGATATTGTATAAGCAGCTGGGATGGAATTTAAATATAACAGAATCACACCCCGATAAATATATAATTTGTTTGGCACCTCATACAAGTAATTGGGACTTTATTATAGGTCTATTATATTCTCGTGCGGAAGGTTTAAAGAGCAATTTCTTGATAAAAAAGGAATGGTTTGTATGGCCTTTGAATATAATTTTCAGAAATATAGGCGGCATACCTGTTTGGAGGAGCAAACATTCAAGTATGACAGAAAATCTTACAAAAGAAGCAAAAAGTTGCACGATATTTCATCTATGCATAACCCCAGAAGGCACGCGTGCTCTAAATCCTGACTGGAAGAAAGGATTTTATTACATAGCATATAATGCAAAAATACCTATTCTTCTTTATGGTTTAGACTATAAAAAACGACAAGTTATTTGTACAAAATCTTTCATTCCTACAGGAGATATTGAACGCGAAATGAGAGATATAAAACTTTACTTTAAAAACTTTCATGGTAAAAATCCTGAATCATTTACTATTGGGAATATTTAGTCAAAAGGATGAAAAATATCAAGATTGTTTTCATATTATTATTGTCTAGTGCAACAATTATGCTATCAGCACATAATCCGGCTTTAAATAATGAAGTTGAAAATAATCATGATACTTTGTTTCAAACAAGCACTAATGAAGTAGAAAAGACAGGCGCATCTAATATATGGGGCGAAATTGAATATAAGGGGAAGCCATGGGTACTTAATGTATCACGCCAAAATAAAATCACAAATGGTCTGAATAACAGACACTTATCGATATGGGCAAGTCATGGCCGGTATTATGATCAAAATAAAAACACATGGAAGTGGCAAAGACCAAATCTTTTCTGCACAAATGAAGATTTATTTACACAAACCATTGTTATTCCATATCTCATTCCAATGCTTGAAAATGCAGGAGCAATTGTCTTTTCCCCACGGGAACGCGATTGGCAAACACATGAAATAATTGTTGATAATGATGATAATATAAAATTGCCTTACTATCAAGAAACAAATAAGGATAGTGTATGGCAAACCACTGGAATGAAAGGTTTCAAACAACATACAGGCAAGTATTTTGATGGTGAGAATCCTTTTGAAGCAGGGTCTGCACGTATGATTGGTACAACAACAAACAATCAAAAATTAAGTAAGATCACTTACCAACCTTCTATTCCTGAATCAGGCCATTATGCTGTATATGTAAGTTATCAAACATTGCACAATAGTATTGATGATGCTCAATATACTGTATGCCATAAAGGACAACGCACAACTTTCAAAGTAAACCAGCAAATGGGTAGTAACACATGGGTATATCTTGGAACATTTGATTTTGATAAAGGTTGCAATCCATACAACTGCGTAATATTAACAAACAAATCTTCCCATAAGACAGGGGTTGTGACAAGTGATGCAGTGAGATTTGGAGGAGGAATGGGTAATATTCAACGCGGTGATTCTATAAGCGGTCTGCCACGTGCACTTGAAGGAGCGAGATACTATGCCCAATGGGCAGGAGCACCGTATTCTGTATATAGCTCAAAAAACGGGACAGATGATTATGGAGATGATATAAACTCAAGACCATTAATGACCAATTGGCTAGCAGGAGGATCTATATTTGTACCAACAACAGAAGGAAAGAAAGTTCCAATAGAATTATCACTTGCTATTCATAGTGATGCGGGCTATTCAACTGACAGTTCAGTAATTGGCTCATTATCAATATGTACAACAAATTTTAATGATGGAAAATTAAATTCAGGCATTTCTAGAATAGCTTCAAGAGATTTTGCTACAGCTTTGCTTGTTGGTATTAACCGTGACATAAAAGAGAAATATAAGTCATGGATTTGCCGTGAGATATATGACAGAAATTATTCAGAGACACGTAGCCCGGAAATGCCATCTGCAATTTTGGAGACAATGTCACATCAAAATTTTAATGACATGATATATGGTCAAGACCCAAATTTCCGTTTTACGTTGGCACGCTCAATATACAAAACAATATTGAAGTACATTTCCGCACAGCATGGCTGCAAATATATTGTGCAACCATTAGCTCCGACTAATTTTTCAGTTGAGCACATTAACGGCAATGAAATAAAGCTTTCTTGGTCAGAAGCAGTGGATTCATTAGAACCCACTTCCCACCCCACATCATACAAAATATATACATCAACAGAAACAGGAGATTTTGATAATGGTCACAATGTCAAAAAGACATCATATATAATGGATATTGACCCAGATAAACAATATAATTTTCGTGTTACAGCTGTCAATCGTGGAGGTGAAAGTTTTCCATCAGAAATATTATCATCATATTATAAACGTGGGGCAAACAAAACGATCTTGGTTGTAAATGGATTTAATCGTCTATCAGCTCCTGATGTAGTAAATACAACAACAGAACAAGGATTTCGTATTGAAAACGACCCTGGCGTAAATTATGGACTTACTGTTGGATTTGTTGGTAAACAACAATATTTCGAAAAATCACAGATTGGTATTAATGGGTCAGGTGGATTGGGATATACCAATGAAGAATTAGCAGGTCATTTTTTTGCAGGAAACGATTATAATTATGTTGTTACTCACACAGAAGCAATAGCTAGTGCAAATTTATATAATGTTGCTAGTTGCTCGAGAGAGGCAGTGGAAACTAATAAGATAAATTTACAGAATTATGATTGTGTAGACATCATAATGGGTCTTGAAAAAGATGACAAACATTCACTTAAATATTACAAGACATTCACCCCTCATATGCAGAAGGCTATATCTACATACACAACAAATCATGGCAGACTAATCATAAGTGGTTCATACATTGGGTCAGATATGATGGAAACGAATGAAAAACAATTTCTTTCCAATATTCTAAAATTGGAGTATGCTGGTTCTGAACAATATAATCCTGATTCAACAATTACGGGTTTAGGATTGACATTTGGCATCTATCACAAATTAAACGTAAAACATTATGCTGCAATTGCGCCGGAAATCCTGCATCCAATACAACCGGCATTTTGTGCTATGAAATATAATGATGGAAATGATGCATGCGTTGCTTATTATGGAAATGATTATCGATGCATTGCAGCAGGATTCCCTTTCGAATGTATTATTTCAAATTCTAAAAGAGATTCTATAATGAGAGGTATATTAAATTATATAATGAAATAACTTTTAAAATTTAGATTATGTATAAAATTCAAGCAAACGCTTCTGGTACAAGAAGCATAGAAGTTAGTGACGAGCATCTAGTGACAATAGAAAAATACTCTCTATTGAGAAATCTTATTGATAGCAACGGTATTATCGATGAGGCTGTTCTTGACAAACTCAAATTTAATATCCGTTCCATGCTGGAGTCCGAAGCAGGAAACGACAAAGGGCTTTTAGATCTTTGTTTAGATGTTATTTATAATAATAACATGAAGGCATTCGGTCTTCATCAATTAATACTATCATATATTGACTGGAAATCCAAACAAGATGATATGGAGAATGACGATAATTCAGTTTCTGATTAAATAAATTTATAATATTGGATATTAAACATTCAACATATCAGCTTACCGACTATCTACCAACGACTAAAAAAGAATGTGAACTCCGTGGATGGCATCAACTAGATGTTATTCTGTTCTCTGGTGATGCATATATAGATCATCCTTCCTTTGGAGTTGCTGTTATTGGTCGCACACTTGAATCCGCTGGATATAGAGTGGCAATTGTACCCCAACCTGATTGGCATGGAGATTATCGTGATTTCAAAAAACTTGGACGACCACGATTGTTTTTTGGAATTTCGCCCGGTTGCATGGATTCAATGGTCAACAAATACACTGCCAACAAAAGACTGCGCAGTGAGGATGCATATAGCCCAAACGGAAGACATGACTGTCGTCCTGAATATCCCACTATTGTGTACTCACAAATTCTCAGACAATTATATCCTGATATACCAATAGTCCTGGGTGGTATTGAGGCTTCAATGCGTCGCTTAACGCATTATGATTACTGGCAAGATAAATTAAAAAAATGTATTCTTTGTGATTCTGGTGCCGATATTATTTTGTATGGTACTGGAACTAAATCAATATTGCAATTATGCAATGAAATTGAGAGTGGTAGAATAATTGGAGATATTCATGACATTCCTCAAACTGTTTATCTCACAAAATCAGTAAACTTGCAAGGGGATATAACGGACAATGACATCATTCTACATAGCCACGAAGAGTGTGTTAAAGATAAGAAAGCAGAAGCTGAGAATTTCCGCCACATCGAAGAAGAATCAAACAAAATTCATGCACAGCGCCTGCTTCAAAAAGTCGATGATTATTATGCTGTCGTCAATCCTCCATACCCAACATTGACAACAGAAGAGCTTGACGCTTCATTCGACCTGCCATATACTAGACTTCCACATCCAAAATATCAGGACAAACGCATACCGGCTTATGAAATGATTAAATTTTCCGTTAACATCCATCAAGGATGCTTTGGCGGATGTGCTTTCTGCACAATAAGTGCACATCAAGGTAAATTCGTTGTTTGTCGCAGTAAAGAAAGTATACTTAAAGAGGTTAACCAAGTAATATCAATGCCGGATTTCAAAGGATATCTGTCTGATCTAGGCGGTCCTTCAGCTAACATGTATGGTATGGCTGGCAATAACCATAATGCATGCGAACAATGTAAACGACCTTCATGCATAAATCCACAGATTTGCCCAAATCTCAATACGGATCATTCCAAATTGCTTGATATCTATCATGCAGTGGATTCACTTCCCGAAATCAAAAAAAGTTTTATTGGCAGCGGAGTGAGATACGATTTATTATTACATAAAAGCAAGAATGAAAAAATAAATGAAGCGGCTCGTCAATATACATACGAATTAATATGCAAACATGTCAGTGGCCGGTTAAAAGTAGCACCTGAACATACTAGCTCGAATGTTTTAAAACTAATGAGAAAGCCTTCATTCCAACAATTTGAGGAGTTTAAAAAAATATTTGATAAAATAAATACAGATAAAAATCTTAATGAACAATTAATTCCATATTTCATTAGTAGCCACCCAGGATGCCATGAAGAAGATATGGCAGAATTGGCAGTTATCACCAAAAACCTCAATTTCCATTTGGAACAAGTACAAGATTTTACACCTACCCCAATGACAGTCAGTACTGAAACATGGTACACGGGATATGATCCATACACACTAGAACCAATTTATTGTGCCAAAACGACTACAGAAAAACGGGCTCAACGCCAGTTCTTTTTTTGGTACAAACCCGAAGAGAAGCGCAATATAGAAAATGAATTAAAACGTATAGGGCGCCCTGACTTGATTAAGCGATTATATGCCAATACGAGCAATAGCCTGAATACAAACCCTGTAGCCATTCCACCTATAAGTACATGCCATACAAAGCGTAAATCAAATACTCAACATCTTGAAAATGACAGTTATAGAAAGCCTAATAGTAGGCAAACAGAGTCAGGAAACATACGAAGACGGAATCGTAACGACAGATGATTTTATAGCTGTTATTGATGATCCTACAAGCAAAAGCCCCATTCAACTCAACAACGAGGTAAAGAATGGGCGTTTTTGCATGATACTTGTTGCAGGATATATAAATAATATGGATGTAAATATTTCATGTGAACAATTTAGTGAAGGTATTACACAGAAAATAAGAAGCATATATAAAAATAACAATATTGAGTCCACTTTAAAAAGTCGGACACCTTATTGTTAATTTCAGTTTTTACGAAAAAATCGCAGAGAAATTGAATATTTTTATTTACTTTGCAAAACCATACCATTCATGGGAAAGAGATGCCAATGAAAACACAAATGGACTCATTAGGCAATACTTCCCAAAGAGTACGGATTTTGGAGACATTACACATGAACAAGTGATGCGTGTTCAAAACATCTTGAACTCTAGATCGAGGAAAAGATCAGGCTATATTACTCCTAAAGAGAAATTTAAACAATTAACAAACTTGAATTACAATACGGTTGCATCATCCACTAGAAATCAGCGTATTCAATAGGTTCAGACAGAATATTTATGTTTACCGGACACTAATAAATAACAAAATTGAGGAAATAACAAAGCCCGGGCTTGAGAAAGTCTGGGCTTTGCGTATAAAAAAGAGGATGTGACTGTTTTGTCACACCCTCTTTTTTAATATATTATTATACAAATGCTTAGAAGAACAAATAACGATTATCTACAACATTTGCCTTAATATAAAGCTCATTCATAAAATTACCAGCATACTGCATAGCCTTCTGGCGGAGTTTCTGCTCCTGTGTCTTATCATCAAATTTGATTGGGCGGCTAACCTTATTTGTAACTTGGAGGAAATAAACTCCAGCACTTCCCTTTATGGGCTGCGGACAGAATTTACCTTTGGGAGTCGCAGCAACAGCTCCACTTAGTGCAGGTTCACTAGCACCTGATATTGCAACGAATACAGGTGCAGCAAATGTAACTTGATTAACAGTACTAACACTCGCACCCTTAGCCTTTGCTGCTGTAATACTGTTAACACCATTAACTTTAGCAATAATCTGTTCTGCTTTCTTATCTTTCAGAACCTCAGCCTTAACAATATCACTAACTTTTGTATCTTTTAGGCTACGATAACCGATAGGATTAATTTTATTGAGGACAACAACAAGCAAATGATCATTATCTCCACACTCATACATTGGTGAAACATCACCCTGTTTTGCAGCAAACAGCCACTTTAGTGCATCACGCGTGCTATGTATACCCACAAGATAATGCTGAGCTGTAGTAACATCATTACCCTCTTGCAACTTATAACCACACTTAGAGGCATTCTTAATTATACCATCAGCAGTTTGATTAGCACTAACAAAAGAACTAAACCTATTATATGCTGTAGAATAAGTATCTTTTGAGAACTCAATATTTTTCTTTATAACGGCAGCTGAATATTTGTCAATCATGCCTTTACGATCAAGAACCTGAACAATGACGTTTCCTGATGTAAAACTTATATTCTTGGTTTCATTAACTGTCATTGTATTAAGACTCCCTATCAAGTTCTTTGAATCATTATCCAATGAAGGTGATGACTCATACTGACGAGTTGTCAACCAGTTACTCTGACCAGTCTGACCATATTTCTTCGCAATAGCCTCAAAATCAGCACCGCCCTGCAAAGCAGTGTATATTGAGTCCGCTGATTTACGAGCGGCTTCAGGGGTAGCGCCTCCAACTTGGATTTGACGATACTTAACTGAATCTGGCAACTGTACTTTTGCTATTAGTTTAATAATATTAAGAGTGTTATCTTGCTTGTTCTCTACTGGTCCATAAGTCTGACCAACAGACACTGAGTCAAGACGCTGCGCTATATCTGTCGGGAATGCGTCTTTTGCTACAGGGACACCAAGATAACTAATAAGAGAAGTGCTCTTACGCACAATATCAGAAGGATCAGAAGCTGAAGCTATATCCTTAGCATAAATAGCCATTTGTTTCTGAAGAGTTGCATAATCTTTAACGGAAGCTGTAACTTTTACATCAACATACTTGATGTCTCGACTTTCAACATATTGCTTAAAACGAGGTTTTAGTTCGTCATATTTTGCCTTAAGATCTGCATCTGTTATTTTCACTTTACTATCATCAATGCTAGAATAAGGGAATGAGGCCAACTGAATTTTGCTTTCTTCATTCTCATCCTTAAATGCCATCTTTGCCTCTACAGGGTTAGAGAGAATGCAATGAGCAAGTAAACTCTGGTATTTTTGAGCTAAAGTCTGCTGACGAATAGTCTTTTCGATAAATGTCCAATACTTGTATATCTTATCATACTGTTGAGCCGACTGTGGATTTGAATTAGACTGTGTCTTATATTCTGCAAGAAACTTCTGCAATGAGTTTGAGTCGAAACGACCTGTTTGTTGATTAACGAACGGAGTCTGCATAAGCATTGGGTTAGTACCCTCCTTTAAAATGTTTTGCATTTCCTGATCTGTAACCGTCAGACCTAATTTCTCTGCTTCATTTTCTACCAATTTTGTTTGGACATAAGTGTTCCATACCATGTCTTTAACCTGATTAAGCTGCTCGTCGTTCAGATTTTCCTGCCCTTGTTGCATCTTAATAACATCGGTGTATTCATCAACTAGTTTTTGAAAATCATTAACATTGATTTTCTCACCCAAAACCTCACCTACTTGCTGACGCTGGTCATTACGAGTTGACTCGCAAGAGCGAAACAGCTCCTCGGCAATGAATGCGAAGAGGCCAAATCCGATAATACAGATAAGAATAATACCTCTGCTTCTAATTTTTCCTAATGCTGCCATTATTACTTTTTGTTTTTAATTATTTATTTATTATTCTTCTCTTTTTAAAATATCATGAACAATAAAACGGATTATCATTCAACCATATTTTCCATGATTACATACATTTTTACAAAATGCCTACAAAAATACTAAAAAGATATCAAACCACGGAACTTTTCTACCAAAATTTGCTTTTACACATTAACTTTTAGCTCAACCAACTCAATTTTTGCCATGGTATTCTTAACAATTTTGAATTCAAAGCAGTCTACTTTCACGATTTCATTAAGTTTTGGGAAACTCTGATAATAGTGCAATATTAGGCCTCCGATGGTCATATATTCATCACTCTCAGGTAAATCCAAACCAAACATTTCATTGACTTTATCAATTTCTAAACGCGCAGACAAGACATATTCATTATTGCCTATCTTCTTTACAATATACTTTGAATTATCATGTTCGTCCTCGATGTCACCAAAAATTTCTTCAACAATATCTTCAAGAGAGACTATACCACTAGTTCCACCAAATTCATCGACTACAACACCTAGACTTTTCTTTTGTTGTAGAAATATTTGCATTAACTTTTGAGCTGCCATCGTTTCAGGTACAAAAGGCATTGTACAGATGTTATCACGCCAATCAGATGGATTGCGAAACATCTCCACAGAATGTATATAACCAATGACATGATCAATATCTTCTTTGTATACTAATATTTTTGAATTTCCACTTTCTATAAATTTCTGCATTAACTCATCCATAGTGCACCCATCCAAATCTACGGCATTAATCTCTGTTCTTGGTACCATACAATCACGAACCTTTGTGTCAGGGAAATCAAGAGCGTTTTGAAATATTTTAACTTCATCATCAATTTCTTCATCATTCTTTGCATTATTAATACTAGATTGTACAAGATAACCAAGATCAACCTTTGAGAATCCTTCATCCTCACTTTCTTTTGGTATTATAACACCAAAAACGCCCAATATTAAACGGGACAATGATGTTGATAATCTACTAATTGGCCAAAGAATAATATAACACAAATATGCAGGCACAGAAAACACAGCCAATAAGCGGTTAGAATTACTTTTAAAAAGAGTTTTAGGAAGAAATTCACCTGTAAATAGCACGATTAGTGTAGACAACACAGTATCCGCCGGAACTGTAAAACCAACACCCATTCCTTTAAAAATTGTATTATCGAACAATCTTGCAATAAGTATACCGTATATAATAAGCGCAATATTATTGCCAACAAGCATTGTACTAACAAAATTGTTTGGATGATGAAAAAAAACAGACAGAATCGTCTGTGATAATCCATTTTTTTCTTTACCCATCTCCACCAACATTCTGTTACTTGAAACAAAAGCTATCTCCATCCCTGAAAAGAAAGCAGAAAAGACGATTGTCAAAACAACTCCAATTATAATATGTATATCAACCTGTACTCCCATTAATGTGTCAAAGGTATAGATATGTTTTTACGTTGTGGGCTGGTACGCTGCCGCAATATAGATTTAGCAGAATCAGGTGAAGAATGCAATGAATCATTGTCATTTTGAAAATCTTCTCTCTCAAAAGACCCTTTACTATTGGAAACGAAGTAACGACTCATATGCTCGTCACTACGGAAAAAACTTCCTTGTAATTGACGATCTGGAGTAATTAAGTGTGAATACACATTTGAGTACAACTCATGCTTGTTCTCATCCCAATATAATCGTTCACTGGAGAAACGCAATCCATCCTTAGTAAGTATTCTAACACGACTGTGAAGTTCCCATAATTTCTTTTGGTCATAGTAATAAGCTGTATCACATTGAATATATGATTGCACATGAAATTTCTCATCAAACTGCTCTAGAAAGAGTCCTTTTTCAAAAATCCATCTTGAAGGATTACGATTTTGATTAACCTCCCATCGTTCGGTAACTATACGATATTTAATAACTCCAGAATCGGAAATAAGGGTATTAACACCATAGCTAGTCATAACAGCAACAGAGTCACGAGGATAAATAGCATGAGCAGTATGCTCTTTCTGCTCTTTACATGAAGTAAAGAACAGTAAACATAGTATAAATGAAAGAAAACAAAAAGATTTCATTTATTCAACCTTCCACTTTGCGAACCAACGCTCATTAAATGTCAAACCGATATTAATGCGAAATGTATTTTCTGTTATGAATGTATTAGAACCCATATGAACCCACTGGGCACTGATATTTAACAATGAACGATTATTGTATCCATTGACAATAGGTATGCCAAATCCAAAACTTGCACTTATTTCTTTTGGACCATCAACTCCGTTTATAATTACATAAGGCGTTGCATAAGAAACACCTGCACGATAATGTATCCTATTGAAAAAATTACGGCTAGTCTCGCCAGGACAGAGATCTGCTCCTACAATTAACTTATGGCGATCCTTGAATAATCCACTGGCAAGAAGATACCGTGGTTTATCATTCACCACGCTATACTGCGGATAATCAATGTTTGCCCACTTTTGCATGCTATAATCGACACCAAGTTTAAGTACATTATTGTGATTCCACATAAATCCGATTCCATAAGTAGCAGGCATTCCAAGTCCATTATTGACAACATATGTAGCTGTATCAGAAACTGATGTCTGTGTGTTTTTGGAAATCACTTGACACTGAGGGTCACTTCCCAATTTATGTCCATTGCTATATGTAAGTCCAACAGTCAACTGGTCTTTCTTGGAAAATAAGGCAGTATACTGCATACCAAAATCAAATTTATAACTTCTTACATCAGCTGTGTAATACTTTGATAATGTATTGACGTAGCTATCACTGTAGCTATTAACCAATGAACGTGAATACTCCCCCCAAAGATAAGAAGCATTTGCGCCAACAGAAAATCCTTTAAAAGGTTCCCATCCAAAGCCTAAATATGCCTGATGAATACCACCACTTCCCGAATATGTATTCGTATATGTCGTAGATTTAGCTGAGTTCACATATTGAGAATTGGCATATTTATATCCAATATTTGTATACGGGATAATACCAAAACTAATTCCGACATGCTTAAAAGCCCTAAATCCGGCTACCACATATTCAAAATTCGCATTATTGGCATTTATTTTGTTATCATTTTCTTTTATATTTGTAATCTGAGCAGAAAGTCCTGCATCAAATATAAAAGTAAGTGAGTCAAGAGAAGAATAAGAAGCAGGATTAAGATAATTAACCTGATTATGCTCATGAAAACCCAAGCCCAAACCATTCATGCCACGATTAAAACCGCTGGTTTGATCCGAAAGAGTGCCAAGTCCATATTGGCTATATGGAGAGTTTGTGCCGCTCTGGCCAAAAACAGAAGCACTGATTGCTACCACCAAAACGGCGCATATTATTTTTTTCATTTTTTATTGTATTTCAATTTTGGATGCAAAATTATTGAAAATTTTTGAGATAAAGGCACGATAAATGGGAAATATAAGTTATTTTTGCATCGTGAAACGTTTTAAATATATTTTTAGGTATACAACACTGTTTATTTTCCTATTATTAACAGATGTTGTTTATGCACAAGTACCAGAATCCATTCTTCAACAAATGGATTCTGTTGATATCTGTCTACTAACATGCCAGCCAGGAAGTAAAATATACAACATATATGGTCATACAGCCATAAGGTACCATGATAAATCCCGCAACCAAGACCTAACAATAAACTATGGAATGTTTTCTTTTGGAAAACCGTATTTTATACTGCGCTTTGTCTTCGGTCTCACTGATTATGAAATGGGGATTGAACCTTTTGATGAGTTTTGTGCCCAATATGCTAGCGAAAATAGAGGGGTCGTTCAACAAACGCTTAATTTATCAGCTCAAGAAAAATTGGCAATTGCTCAAGCAATTGACGACAATTACAAACCAGAAAATAGAGTATACAGGTATAATTATTTATATGATAACTGTACGACAAGAGCTCGAAACATACTGATAAACCATATTAATGGCACCATAAAATATACAAACACAACCCCAAAAGAGACATCTTATAGGGAACTTATTCATCAAATGAATGATAATTACCCTTGGTCAAAATTCGGAAATGATGTTCTTCTTGGAGTTAAAGCAGATTTTAAGACAAATCGTTTTCAACAGCAATTTCTGCCAGACATTTTAAGGAAAGATTTTGCAACTGCATTGATTATCGGAAAAGATGGCAACAGAAAAAAACTTATTGCAAAAACTCAAGTAATAATACCACAAGGAGTTCAAACAAAAGAATGTGAATTTCCGCTCCGCCCAATGACATGCGCTCTAATTTTACTAGCTCTTACAATAATTATCACATGCATTGAATTTAAAAACAAATGCCATATTTGGGGATATGACGTGACCTTAATTCTTATCACAGGGCTAGCAGGAATTATCCTCACGGCAATGATATTCTCACAACATCCAACAGTAAGTTTAAACCTGCAAATTTTATTATTAAATCCTCTCCCACTCTTTATCGTATTACCTATAATAAGAGCTATACGTAACAGGCAAGTACACTGGTACATAAAAGCTTCCACAATATTGATAATTTTATTCTTTATTGGCAATATTCTACAAAATTATGCAGAGGGGATGAACATTGTGGCATTATCTTTGCTTATAAGATACATATCCATTATTGGAAACAGAAAAAAATGAATATATACATAACAGCCATACTCGTTGCACTTGCCACAACTGCTAACGCACAGCTTTTGCAACCTGCTCCAAAACTTGTGGTAAATATCACGATAGAACAGTTACGTACAGATTACATTGAGGCCTTCACAACTTTATATACAAATAATGGATTAAAAAAATTACTTCAGCAAGGTCGAGTATACGAAGAAGCCAGTTATTCATTTTCACCGTTAGACCGAGCTTCGGCCATTGCTTCAATAGCAACAGGCACTACACCTTATTATAATGGCATTGTTGGTGCACAATGGTTAGACCGCAATACGTTACGCCCTGTTTTTTGTGTAGATGATACTAAATACATAACATCTCCATCCAAAATATCAACTTCAACAATTGGAGACGAAATGAAAGTCTCAACAAATGGAGCATCAATTATATATTCAATTGCTTCGCAAAGAGAATCTGCCGTTTTGTCAGCAGGTCATGCTGCTGATGGAGCATATTGGATTGATGACAAAACGGGGGAATTAACGACATCATCATATTATTCAGAAAAGAGCCACAGCTGGTTAAAGGCATTCAACAAAAACAACAAGCAAATTTGTGATAACAAATCGAATAAGAACGCATATGTGATTTATGCCGCAAAAAAATGTATATCAGATAATGCCATGGGCAAAGACGACATATCTGACATGATATCCATTAGCTTGTCTGCAAAAGGCAAAGATGCGACAAATTGGCAAACAGAAATGGAAAGCATATATATGCAGCTCGACAATATGCTTTCAGACTTGATTACAAATTTAGAAAACGATTTGGGTAAGAACAATGTGCTGTTTGTTGTCACGAGTACAGGATTCAAAGATGAGAAAAACGTCGATTACGACAAATACCGTATTCCTACAGGCACATTTTATATTAATCGCACTGCAAATTTGCTGAACATCTACCTTGGTGCGATATATGGTCAAGGACGATATGTTGAGACTTGTTTTCGTAACGAAATATATTTAAATCGAAAACTAATCGAGCAAAAGCGTATTAGTTTAAATGATATTTTAAGTCGCAGCCAAGAATTTATAATTCTTAATGCCGGTGTTAAAGATGTTTTTACAAGTGAAAGGCTAATCGCCGGAGGCAATGATATCCAATATATACGAAATGGATACAACCCGACAATAAGTGGAGATATAATTATTGAAGTTGCCCCGGGATGGCAACTTCTCAATGAGGATAATCAAGAAAATTATACATCACGTGCATGTTTTGTTCCATTTCCAATTATTATTTATGGTCCTGGAATAAGACCCCAACGAATTACCGTACCAGTTACAACAGATCGCATTGCACCTACTATCGCCAAATCGATTCACATACGTGCACCAAACGCATGTAAAGCTGAACCTTTGCCATAGCTATGGCAGACAGCTAAGTTTTTATACTTATGTTTTATAAATTATGTATAAATTGGCTGATAAATAAAAAAATATTAGTAATTTTGCACGTATTGTAGGTATGGATTATTATATCCGCATGTATAATCTGCAAGTTTTAGAAAAAAACAACAAAATAAATATAAAATGAATTTCAACAAGATTTTACAGTCCTTGTTCGGTAACAAATCTTCACGAGATATGAAGTTGATCCAACCTCTCGTGGAAAAAGTTAAGGAAGCATATCCCAAAATTAAGGAACTGAGTAACGATGAACTGCGTGCCAAGACAAAAGAAATACAAAAGTACGTTCAAGATTCAGCCAATGAGCAGAAAGCTCAAATTGCCGAACTAAAGGCAAAGATAGAAGATACCCCTATTGATGAACGAGAGGAAATTTTCAATCAAATAGACAAACTTGACAAAGATGTTTTGGAAATATACGAAAAAGCACTAGATGAGATTATGCCAGTGGCTTTCAGTATTGTTAAAGAAACAGCCCGCAGATTTGCAGAAAATGAAGAAACTGTTGTTACTGCCAATGACTTCGACCGTGAATTAGCAGGTAAATCAACTAACGATTTCATTACAATTGATGGCAATAATGCCATTTATCATAACCATTGGACCGCAGGAGGTAACGACCTAAAGTGGGAAATGGTTCACTATGACGTACAGATTTTCGGTGGCATAGCCCTGCATCAAGGTAAAATTGCAGAAATGGCTACAGGTGAAGGTAAGACACTTGTTGCCACGCTTCCTGTATTTTTGAACGCATTAACAGGAAATGGCGTCCATGTCGTTACTGTCAACGATTATTTGGCAAAACGTGACTCTGAGTGGATGGGCCCACTTTACATGTTCAATGGTCTCTCTGTAGACTGTATTGACAAACATCGTCCAAACTCCACTGAACGCCGTAAAGCATATCTGGCAGATGTTACATTCGGAACAAACAATGAATTCGGTTTCGACTACCTGCGCGATAACATGGCAATATCACCTGCAGACCTTGTACAACGCACTCATAACTACGCTATTGTTGATGAGGTTGACTCCGTTTTGATTGATGATGCCCGTACACCATTGATTATTTCTGGCCCTATTCCTAAAGGTGATGACCAGATGTTTGAAGAATATCAGCCACTTGTTGAAAGTTTGGTGGATGTACAGCGTAAACTTGCTACGCAATATCTTGCAGATGCAAAGCAGAAGATAACCGATGGACAACAGAATAAAAATCAGAAACTTACGGACGAAGGTTTCCTATCTCTTTATCGTTCATATAAATGTCTTCCAAAAAACAAGCCGCTTATTAAATATCTTTCTGAGGAAGGCATGAAAGCTGGCATGCTGAAGACTGAAGAGTATTACATGGAAAACAACAACCGCCGTATGCCTCAAGCTGTAGAACCTCTGTTCTTCGTTGTTGATGAAAAATTGAATAGCTGCGATCTTACAGACAAAGGAACAGAATGGCTTGCCAAGAAAGTAAGTGATAGAGAGTTATTCGTACTACCAGACATAACATCACAACTTTCTGCTCTTGAAGCCGACAATACTATTGACAATCAGACACGATTGGATAAAAAAGATGACATGCTCAATCATTATGCTGTGCAAAGTGAACGCGTTCACACGCTTCAGCAATTACTAAAAGCATACACCATGTTCACCAAAGATGATGAATATGTCGTCATGGATGGTGAAGTGAAGATTGTTGACGAGCAAACAGGCCGTATAATGGAGGGTCGCCGCTGGAGTGATGGTCTGCACCAAGCTATTGAGGCTAAGGAACATGTAAAGGTAGAGGCCGCAACTCAAACTTTTGCAACTATTACTTTGCAGAACTACTTCCGTATGTATCACAAACTTGCCGGCATGACAGGTACAGCTTCTACGGAAGCTGGTGAGTTATGGGACATTTACAAACTGGACGTTGTTGAAATACCAACAAATAAGCCCATTGTCCGTAATGACATGGATGACAGGGTGTACAAGACTGCACGTGAGAAATATTCTGCCGTAATCGAGGAAATCATTGAGATGCGCAATCAAGGCCGTCCTTGTCTTGTAGGAACCACATCGGTTGAAATTTCCGAATTGCTTTCACGTATGCTTAAACTGCGTAATATCCCTCATAACGTATTGAATGCAAAGTTACATCAACAAGAAGCTAATATTGTTGCTGAGGCTGGTCACAGCACAAATGGACTAGGCGCCGTTACCATCGCTACCAACATGGCTGGTCGTGGTACCGATATTAAACTTTCCCTTGAAGTTAAGGCTGCAGGTGGTCTTGCTATTATTGGTACTGAACGCCATGAGAGTCGCCGAGTTGACCGTCAGTTGCGTGGTCGTGCTGGACGACAAGGAGATCCCGGTTCTTCTGTGTTCTATGTATCACTAGAAGACAAATTGATGCGTCTTTTCGCCTCAGAGCGTATAGCAAGCGTTATGGATCGCCTCGGATTCAAAGACGGTGAACGTATTGAAAGCCCTATGATTTCAAAGAGTATAGAGCGTGCACAAAAGAAAGTCGAGGAAAACAACTTCGGTATTCGTAAGCACTTGCTCGAATATGATGACGTCATGAACAAGCAACGTACTGTAATATATGAAAAACGCCGACATGCATTGATGGGTGAACGTATTGGCATGGACATTACCAACGTCATTTGGGATCGTGTGGTTAACATTATTGAGACCAACGACTTCGAAGGATGCAAAGAAGAGTTTATCAAAGTCTTTTCAATGGAATGTACTTTCACAGAAGAAGAATTCAGCAATGGCAACAAACAGGAAATGGAAGAACGTACTTTCCAAGATGCAATGGCAAGTTTCAAGCGAAAGACAGACCGCATACAGAGCGTTGCATATCCTATTATCAAGCAAGTTGAAGAAAACCAAGGTAGCATATACGAACGCATTATGGTTCCTATAACAGATGGGAAACGTGTCTATAATATTCCATGTGACTTAAAAGAAGCGTACAATACAGATGCGAAGTCTGTTGTTAAGCAATTTGAAAAAGTTATAATGCTTAACATAATTGATGACTGTTGGAAAGAGAACTTACGCCAACTCGATGAACTACGTCATAGTGTACAGAATGCTTCTTACGAACAGAAAGATCCACTATTGATTTTCAAGTTGGAGAGTGTCAAGCTATTTGACACTATGGTTAACGATATGAATAATCGCATTTCAAGTATCCTTATGCGTGGACAAATACCTGAGATGCAAGAGGTCCAACAAGCAGCACCAGAAGAGCATACTCAACGCTATAATGAACAGAAAGACGACCTCAATGACCCGGCACAGCAGACTGCTGCTCATCATGATACCCGTGAAGGAGTACCGGAAGCCAAGCACACGCCTATCATAAAGGATAAGATGCCACGTCCAAACGATCCATGTCCATGTGGAAGTGGCAAAAAGTTTAAGAATTGTCATGGCAGAGGATTAAGATAATAGCAATAAATTAATTAAGAACATGGGCTGGCCCAAATGTTTGTTTTTATACAGACAAAGGAGTCAGCCCTTTTAATTATAAAAGCATGAACATTCAGATTAATAATCTAAAAAAGCAATTCGGTGAAAAGACGGCTGTGGATATCCCCCAATTAACCATACATTATGGTGATATTCTCGGTCTAGTAGGTAATAATGGCGCAGGAAAGACGACCCTATTCCGTATTGCTCTCGACCTTCTCAAAGCAGACGAAGGAAATGTAATGTTTGGAGATATCAATACTGCGAAATCTGAAGAATGGAAAAAAATCACAGGAGCATACATTGATGATGGATTTCTCATTGATTTTCTTACACCGGAAGAGTACTTTGAATTTATAGGCAAGGTATGCAACATGAACAAAGATGATGTTGATAATCGTATAAAAGATTTTGAACGTCTTATGGCAGATGAAATAATCGGCCAGAAAAAACTCATTCGTGATTTTTCTGCTGGAAACAAGCAGAAGATAGGAATAATATCAGCACTATTTAATCGCCCTCAGATTGTTATATTAGACGAGCCATTCAATTTTTTGGACCCATCTAGTCAGAATATACTGAAAAAAACATTAGTTGAGTATAACAAAGAGACAGGGGCAACTATACTTCTCTCTAGTCATAACCTGCAACACACTGTAGACATCAGTAACCGCATAGCATTACTTGAACAAGGTAATATCATAAAAGACCTTCCCAATTCTGGAGGAAGCGCAGAAAAAGAACTTGAAGATTACTTCAATATATAAATAACAATTACTGTATAACGAATTGAACTGGGGCTAACTATTTCTTTAATGCATTTTTATTAAAGAATTGTTAGCCCCAATTCGCATAATAACTAGTTGGTATCATTATGAATTATTGCTGTCCGCTAAAAATAAAAGCACTGAAACCGTTCATACATAGTGCTTACAAGCGATTTCTTTATATAGTCTCGAAGAAAAACCTTTAGTGAACAGTAAAATATCTATAAATCATCTCTGATTACCAATAAACAGGCTGTCTGTTAAACCCTCAAATCAAACAGTGACAGCCTAGACAGAGATGCATTCTGCTTACTTCATATCTCTTCAGGTCATTTTCTCTCCTAGTTTTCGTGATGTTTTGAATAACAAAGTAAAGAACCAAGAGATAATAGCATGCCTCACGTCCACG
>OBMA010000535.1_pt1 | contig 22713 bp, 16 predicted proteins | sample 1539141 | NCBI WGS metagenome assembly OBMA01 (sample SAMEA3991484, study PRJEB22521) | metagenome | biome: anthropogenic terrestrial biome; feature: sewage plant; material: raw primary sludge | place: Sweden | collected 2012-09-26
GACTGGAGTTCAGACGTGTGCTCTTCCGATCTCTACAGATCCAAGATCTGGTGTATGTTCAGGAAATCCATACCAATATGTATTTCAACAGACAATGATGGACGACGCTTCTTCTGAGACATACTCCTCTGAGAGTATCTACGAAATTGTCGAAACACAAGGAGTACAGACAGAACGACCATATGCTTTTGGACGTCCTTCAAGTGGTGGTTCAAGTAATGGATATCCTTGTAAAAGTTATGGTCAAAGTCGTTTTAACCCTATTTACTATTATGGAGATTTCGACCCTAATGATATGCGGCGGGATGTAACATGTACTGTAACTGGCAGTACAGGAAAAAGTGTTGAAAAACTTATATCATTCAAACCTGGCAGTAAATCTGACGGCGGTGGTATAGTATTGAACAAATGGGATGATAACAGAATGGATAAACCATATGTTACAAAGCAACGTTTGTCTGGTATCAATGATCCATACATGCGCTTCTCAGAGATATTATTAATGCTAGCCGAAGTTTATGCAGAGGATGGTACTACAGTACAAAACACTTCTTTAGCTAACACATACCTTGCTCAAGTCCACAACCGTGCATTTAAGACACCAACACTAAGCAATGTCAGTCAATTCATAACAGATTGCGGAGGTCTAAAAAAGGCCATTTTACAAGAGCGTAAGTTGGAATTCGGAGGAGAAGGAATGCGCCGTTATGATTTAATCCGTACCGGAATGTTACAAGACGCGAATACAGATTTCCACGCAAAGACGTCAGCTATGCTTAATGGACTTAGTACTCAAGGATATTACACATTCCCTAATGGTAATCAAATTTCAAATTATATATGGATAAAAGATGTTGATGCTAAGAGCCTTAAAGGTTATAGGCTTACCGGTCAATGTACAGACACAACAGATCCTATTCTATTCCCTGGATGGAGAGGACAAAATAATAATTGGGAAGCATACGGCTTTACAGGAACTGCAACTAATTTAGCTATTAAGGGTCTATTTAACTATATAGATCCTGCAGGTTCAGAAGCTAAAGCCCTTGAAGCAAGTGGATACAAAAAAACTGAATGGGGAAAAACATTATTAACTTATCAAGTAGATTATAATACTTATGTATTAAGCGGATGCGTAGCAAATACGCCTCCTATTTATCTCGTTCCATTATCTTCAGAGACCTGTTCTACAGCTGGCGTTACTAACGGCTATGGGTTCTCTTCTAATGCGCAATAAATAAATAAAATCAAAGACTGTTTTCATAATAAAGAAAACAGTCTTTTTTTATTTTAAATATAGAATAAAGTTAATTACAATTCTGTGGTAATATCATTAAATAAAATGCTCAAAATATCTATATAACAATAAAATTTAAGGAAGAGCAAATAAAAAAAATTACAAAATACCAAATACTATGTAAGGTATTCAAGTTGCTTTTTTACTTCTATCAGTTCATCTCTTACACATGCAAGTTTTTCTAAGACTTCAGCCCTTTTGTCTACACCTTCTCTGTTTGCATTAAGCATCTTCTTAGCCGCTGATATTTTAAAACCACGAACCTTAACAAGATTATAAACAACCTTAAGATGCTCTATATCTTTCTCTACATATCTACGTATATTAGTTCCCTTTATTGTCTGAGGCTTTAAAGTAGGGATCTCATTTTCCCAAAACCTTATTAAACTGGCATTAACACCCAGCATATCAGCAACTTCACTTATAGAATAGTACAACTTACGTGATTTTGATATATTTCCTTCCATGATAACACCTTTTTTATCAATCATTTATTAAATTATTTGCAAAAATAATGAAAACGCAGTATCTTTGCAACACTTTTAGAAGAAATTTAAAATAAAAGACGAAAATAATATGATGACAGCTAATGAAATCCGTGACTCTTTCAAGAAGTTTTTCGAGTCTAAAGGACACCTCATCGTACCATCAGCCCCTATGGTTATTAAGGACGATCCAACGTTGATGTTCACTAATGCAGGTATGAACCAGTTTAAGGATATTATCCTTGGCACACGCGAACCTAAATCACGACGAGCCACAGACTCTCAAAAATGTCTACGCGTTAGCGGAAAGCATAATGATCTAGAAGAAGTTGGACATGATACTTATCACCACACCATGTTTGAGATGCTTGGAAATTGGAGCTTTGGTGATTATTTCAAAAAAGGTGCTCTTGATTATGCATGGGAATATCTTGTAGATGTTCTTCATCTTGATCCAAATAACCTCTATGCTACAGTCTTTGAGGGTTCTGCAGAAGAAGGACTTCCACGTGATGATGAAGCCGCATCTATATGGGCTAAACATCTACCTGCTGATCATATTATAAACGGTAACAAACATGATAACTTCTGGGAAATGGGTGAGACAGGTCCTTGTGGTCCTTGCTCTGAGATTCATCTTGATTCTCGTACAGAAGAAGAAAAAGCAAAGACTCCTGGTAGCGAATTAGTAAACAAAGATGATCCACAGGTTATAGAAATATGGAATATTGTCTTCATGCAATATAATCGAAAGGCTGACAGTACTCTCGAACCGTTGCCAATGCACGTCATAGATACAGGTATGGGATTTGAACGTCTAGTGCGTGCTCTCCAAGGCAAACATTCTAATTATGACACAGATGTATTTCAGCCAATAATAAAAGAGATTGGACGTATTTCTAACAAAGAATATGGCAAAGATGAAAAGACGGATGTGGCTATGCGTGTAGTAGCAGATCACCTACGTGCGGTAGCTTTTTCTATTGCTGACGGTCAGTTGCCTAGTAATGCAAAGGCTGGTTATGTAATCCGCCGTATACTTCGCCGTGCCGTCCGTTATGCATACACATTCTTAGATCAGAAAGAGGCATTCCTTTACAAACTTCTACCTGTACTTATTCATGAAATGGGTGACGCTTACCCGGAGTTACCTGCTCAGCGTGAACTTATCGGCAGAGTAATGAAAGAAGAGGAAGATTCATTCCTTAGAACTCTTGAAAAGGGTATAAATCTTCTGTCTGAAGCAATGGCAACATTGAAAAAGGAAGGCAAGAAAGAACTTGATGGTATACAAGCTTTCCGGATGTTTGACACTTACGGTTTTCCTCTCGATCTTACAGAACTTATCTGTCGTGAAAATGGCTATACTGTCGATGAAAAGCAGTTTAACGAGGAAATGCAGAAACAGAAAGAACGCGCTCGTAATGCTGCTCAAGTAGAAAATAGCGATTGGGTAGAAATAAAAGCTGGCGAGCAACAGTTTGTAGGTTATGATTTCACTGAACACGAATGTAACATTCTTCGTTATCGCAAAGTAACACAAAAGAAAAATACATTCTTCGAAATAGTACTAGACTTCACTCCTTTCTATGGTGAAATGGGAGGACAAGTTGGAGATTGTGGCGTAATATGCAGTGAAAATGAGACTATTGAAATCATTGATACAAAACGTGAAAATGGGCAGTCTATACATATTGTTAAAAAACTTCCGGTGGATCCGAAAGCAGACTTTATGGCTTGCGTTGACATCGACAAGCGTGACGGAAGTGCAGCCAATCACACAGCTACTCACCTACTCGACTATGCATTAAAACAAGTATTAGGCGACCATGTAGAGCAGAAGGGATCTTATGTATCGGCTGATACACTTCGTTTTGACTTCTCTCACTTCCAGAAAGTAACAGACGAAGAAATACGCGAGGTAGAACGACTCGTTAATGATATGATTCGTCAAGATTTACCTTTAGATGAACATCGTGATACTCCTATAGACGAAGCTAAAAAACTTGGTGCAGTTGCTCTATTCGGTGAAAAATATGGAGACAAGGTACGTGTAGTACGTTTCGGACCAAGTTGTGAGTTCTGTGGTGGTATACATGCAAAGTCTACCGGGCGCATCGGGATGTTAAAAATCATATCTGAAAGCAGCGTTGCTGCTGGAATCCGCCGTATTGAGGCAAAAACAGGTAAAGAATGTGAAGAGATGATGTACACTCTAGAAGATGGCATACGCGCAATCCGTGGAATGTTCAATAATGCCAAAGATCTAAGAGGCGTAATAGAGAAGTATATTGAAGAACACGACTCAATGAAGAAAGATATTGAGAAGTTCCAAGCTCAAACTGTAGAGCGTGCAAAAGAAAAATTAATAGCACAAGCCAAAGATGTAAATGGAGTGAAGGTTATCACAGCAGTTCTGCCTCTAGACGCTGCCGCAACCAAGGACCTTGTATTCAAGATACGCCAGTCTGTGCAGGAGAATCTGCTATGCGTTATCGGAACAGAATCGGCAGGTAAGCCAATGCTTAGTGTTATGCTAAGCGAAGATATGGTTAAGAACCATAATCTTAATGCAGGACAGATGGTTCGTGAAGCTGCCAAATTAATATTAGGTGGTGGTGGAGGACAACCGCATTATGCTACCGCAGGAGGTAAAAATGTAGATGGACTTTCTTCTGCTGTTGATAAAGTCATTGAATTAGCAAAACTTTAAAATAGATACTAAAAAGGACCTGAAAGATATATTAAAAGCTTTCAGGTCCTTTTATATTATTTGCCATTAACAATATCAGCCCTGCTTTTTGATTTATTTACGAGCCAAACACCAGCGAAAACAAAAATAACAGAGAAAGCTTGTCCTAACTTAAAGACCCCTATTCCTAGTAGAATACTTACCGTTACAGATACCATCGGTTGAACATAATTATATGCACTTACAACTGTAGGCCGTAACGTTTTCTGACCTACCATTGTAAGTATATAGCTAATATACGTTCCAAACAAAACTACATATCCTGTTTCGATCCAAGTCTTCACTGGTACGACACTCCACGATATTGAAGCGACATGATGGAAAGAAAAAGGGACTATAATAAAAACGGCAGAAGTAAACATCCATTTATTTATCGTAAACACGGAATACCTCTTTACTAACTGGTTGAAAAGAGTTAGGTAAAGTGCAAAAGACAATTGAGCAAGCATGCACAACAAATCTCCTCGTATATCACCAACCTTATCACTTGTAGCTGAAGCGCTTGTAAGTATAAGAGCTACAGCACCTATACAACCTAAAAATACACCTAATACTTTCTTACTGGTAATAGGTTCATGAAGTATTATTGCTGCCAATATCATAGTAAAGATAGGCATAGACGTAACTACGATACTTGCATTTACAGGAGACGTAATACTAAGTCCAATAGTATAACAGCATTGGTTACAAACAAGGCCAAAAATACCGGCGAAAAATAACATAAAAAGGTCATGACGAGATATTTTTTCATGCTTTACAAATAATGATGAAAACCAAAACAATAATGCCCCTCCTATTACTCTGAATGTTACCATGTCTATCCCTGTAATTCCATGAGTCATAGCATCCTTACCAAGTGGAGCCATAAGTCCCCAAAATATACAGGCTAGCAACATTGAAAGGTGGGCTATAAGTTGTCTTTTGTTATCCATTTTTATGTTTTTATTATTATTTATGGTACAAAGTTAGTAATTTATAATTTTATTTTTTATTTTTGCGAATAAATAATATATAAAATACGATATTATGCAAAAATACGCTGACTATATCAAAAGAATTGAGATTGATTCACTATGGAGTGGTCACAAACATATTGTATGGGATCTTGACAAGAAAGTCAATATTTTAAGCGGTATTAACGGTGAAGGCAAAAGTACGATTCTCAACAAGGTTGAAAAAGGCTTATCCCCTGGTGGAGAATTCGCTAGTCACGCACTTAGGGGGGTACATCTTACTGTATCGCCAGCAGAAGCAACATGGATTCGATACGATGTCATTAAAAGTTTCGATAGGCCACTTATGTATGCTGAAATTGCTAACAAAATTGAGGAGAATGGTGTAAATACTGATTTGGATTGGCAAATTTATCAATTACAGAGGCGTTATCTTGACTATCAGGTAAATATAGGTAACCGCATAATATCTACTTTACAGAGTTGTGCGGCAGATGCGGCAGCTAAAGCACAAAAAATTTCTGAACCAAAAATAAAATTTCAAAACTTGATTGATGAACTATTCGCAAGTACAAGAAAGACTCTTATAAGAACAAAAAATGAAATCCGTTTTTTACAGACAGAAGAAGAACTTACTCCATACCAATTGTCTAGTGGTGAAAAACAAATGCTGGCAATACTACTCACCGTCCTTATTGAAGATAACCAACATTACATTTTGTTTATGGATGAACCTGAAGTCAGTTTGCATATTGAATGGCAAGAGCGTCTGATTGATATGATATTGGAATTAAACCCTAATGTCCAGATTATACTTACGACACACTCCCCTGCAGTTATTGTAAATGGTTGGACAGATAGTGTCACAGAGGTTTCTGATATCACAGACCAAGTAGAAGGTAAAAAATGAGTTATAGACTGAAGGATAATCTTAATTCACGTTACTTCGAAGCCGCCAACAAAATGACTTCGAAGAATGCGAGACGTCGTATCATCGCTTATGTTGAAAGTTATGATGATGTATACTTTTGGCGTACAGTGTTGAGTGGATTTGAAAACGACAAACGATATTTTGAGGTTATGTTACCATCACGTGTAAATCTCACGAAAGGTAAGAAATCTGTTCTTATGAATTTTATTGGAGAACGTATTGGCGAAGATATGATAGCATGTGTAGATGCAGACTACGACTATCTTATGCAAGGTATCACGCCTATATCAAAGAAAATATTAGATAGTCCATATGTGTTCCATACTTATGTATATGCGATAGAAAATTATCAATGCTACGCTCCTAGCCTACATGATGTATGTGTGATGGTAACTCTCAACGATCACGCAGTATTTGACTTTGTAGAATTCATGAAACAGTACTCAGAGGCATGCTATCCTCTTTTCGTATGGAGCATAATGATACATAGAGAAGACTTTTACCATGAATTTACTATTACAGATTTCTGTAAGGTTGTAGAACTTGGTGGGTTTAATATGCACTATCCAGAGAATGCTATATTAAATATTCGCAACAAGACAAGCAAAAAGCTGAAACAACTTCAACATACTTATCCTGAGCTTAACGATAAATATGATAAAATGGATGAAGAGATAAGGCTGTTAGGAGTTACTCCAGAAACCACATATCTATATATACAAGGGCACCATATATTCGACAATGTAGTATCACCTATATTAAGTTATGTTTGTGAATATCTTCGTCGTGAAAGAGAAAATGATATATATAATAATGCTGTACACAATACCCAAATGCATAATGAACTTTCGTGCTATGAACACAGCCTTGAAGATATAACAACTATGCTAAAGAAAAATTCCGGATATATTAATTCACTACCTTTTAAGAAATTAAAACAAGATGTATCACACTATCTTGGAGAAGAGAATGATAAGAACTAGTTATTTTGCTACTTTTTTAATTAAATACCATAAATATGGTATAATAAATGACCCAATTGTGCTATTTTATTGTACTTATAATCATTGTATCTTTGCATCATAATTATGAAATCAATAAGAATATAATAATTAAAAACAATAAGATTATGAGTAACAAAAAATTCCATTTTGAAACGCTACAACTACATGTAGGTCAAGAACAAGCTGATCCAGCCACCGACTCACGTGCAGTGCCAATTTATCAAACAACATCATATGTTTTTAGGAATTCAAAACATGCTGCAGATCGTTTCGGTTTGAGAGACGAAGGTAACATATATGGACGACTAACTAACTCTACACAGAGTGTATTCGAAAATCGTGTTGCTGCTCTCGAAGGCGGTGTAGCAGGATTAGCTGTTGCATCTGGAGCAGCTGCAATAACTTACTCATTGCAAAATATTGCACGCAACGGTGACCACATAATAGCTGCCAATAATTTATATGGTGGTACTTTCAATCTATTGGAACATACACTTAGTACACAGGGAGTTGAGACTACTATAGTAGACCCATCTAATTTCGAAGAAATAGAATCCGCTTTCAAACAAAACACAAAAGCAATCATAATAGAAACGTTCGGCAATCCAAACGCAAGCGTCACAGATATAGACAAAATATCAACTATCGCTCACAAACATAACACAATAGTAATTGTAGACAACACTTTCGGAACTCCGTATCTAATTCGTCCAATCGAACATGGCGCAGATATTGTTGTACACTCTGCTACTAAATTTATAGGTGGACACGGAAGTAGTCTTGGTGGTGTAATTGTTGATGGTGGCCATTTTGACTGGAAAGCTAATGCCGAAAAATATCCATCATTAGCGAAACCAGACCCCAGTTATCATGGAGCAATATTTGCAGACGTAGCTGGAGCTGCAGCATTTGTAACTCGTATACGTGCAGTCATACTGAGAGATACCGGCGCAACTATATCTCCTTTCAATGCATGGATATTACTTCAAGGTCTTGAAACACTTAGTCTACGTGTAGAGCGTCATGCTTACAACACAAAAAAAGTGGTTGAATACCTTGCTAAGAACCCTAAAGTACTAAAAGTGAACCATCCTTCGCTTCGTAATCACCCGGATCATGCTCTATACGAGAAGTTGTTCCCGAATGGAGGTGGCTCTATCTTTACATTCGAAATAAAAGGTGGAGAAAAAGAAGCATGGGATTTTATTGATCATCTGCAGATATTTTCTCTATTAGCTAATGTAGCAGATGTGAAAAGTCTTGTAATACATCCGGCAACAACAACCCATAGTCAATTAAGTAAAGAAGAACTTAAGAAACAAGGTATTTATGAAAACACAATCCGTTTAAGTATCGGTACAGAACATATTGATGATATAATAGATGACCTGCAACAAGCATTTGACGCAGTAAAATAGTAAATAAAATAAAAATAGAATATTATGGCAAAGATCGCAAAGCAATTGACTGAGCTCATCGGTAACACACCGTTATTAGAGTTAAATAAGTTTTCAGTTTTAAAAGGTTTAAAGAATCCTATCATAGCAAAGATTGAGTTTTTCAATCCAGGTGGAAGTGTAAAAGACAGAATAGCTCTTGCAATGATTGAAGATGCGGAAAAAACAGGCAAGCTAAAACCTGGAGCTACAATTATTGAACCAACTAGTGGCAATACAGGTGTAGGACTAGCTCTTGTATCAGCTGTTAAAGGTTACAAACTTATTCTTACTATGCCTGAAACAATGAGCGTTGAGCGAAGAAATCTTGTAAAAGCATATGGTGCAGAAGTACGTCTCACAAAGGGAAGTGAGGGTATGCCTGGAGCGATAAAAGCTGCCGAAGAATTGAGAGATTCTATTCCAGGGGCAATCATACTGCAACAGTTTGAAAATCCAGCTAATCCTAAGAGACATTACGAGACTACAGGAAAAGAAATATGGAATCAGACAGACGGTAACGTAGATATTTTCATTGCAGGAGTTGGTACAGGTGGAACTATATCAGGTATCGGAAAGCGTCTTAAAGAAGAGAATCCTAATATTAAAATAATCGCGGTAGAACCTGCATCATCGCCAGTCCTTAGTGGTGGTAAAAGCGGACCTCACAAGATACAAGGTATAGGTGCAGGATTCGTACCTAAAACTTATGATGCAACAACAATAGATGAAATATTCGAAGTTGAAAATGATGATGCTATACGCACTGGCCGTCAACTAGCTCAATCAGAAGGACTGTTGGTCGGAATATCTTCAGGCGCTGCTGCTTTTGCTGCCGCAGAGATTGCTAAAAGGAAAGAGAATACAAATAAAAAAATTGTAGTATTACTTCCCGACACAGGAGAACGATACTTATCTACCGTGCTTTACGCATTCGAAGAGTATCCTCTATAATAAACAAGAATCCTCGCAATAATAGTATTGCGAGGATTCTTGTTTTCATATTGTTTTATTTGAAAGTCCATTTCACTGCAGCTGTAGGAATGCAATACCATCCATCTCGCCCAGCAAAGTCTTTCGATACTTCTACCTCAGAACCAAAACTAAGATTAAAATCTTTGTCTACTCCCTTAACCTTATTTAGATTAAACCAAATTTGTGGTTCACTAATAAATATTGAATGGCTATGTGCATTGCTTTCACGCCAAAAATCAGCAAAGCCATCAAAGCGTAATAATCCTTTAGCAAAATTAAGATACCAGACTGTTGTCAACTGAAAGTTATTAGGGCTAGTATTTTTCTGTATATACTTATACATAGCCTGGAAAGATATACCTGCATTATAGTCAGGTGAATTATAATTATATGCCGTACCAAGCAAATAAGCGTTGTTAACATAATATCCGACTCCATTACCACCATTATATTCTACATGAAATGCAAAAGGAGATTTGCCAATAGCAAATTCATGAGAAAGCTCCCAATAAGAAGATGCCACTCCACTATTATTATAGTCCATATCAACAAAGAAATAAGTAGAACCATGCCACTTATCTGTTATATAATCCTCAACAGTAGATGTCCAAAGTGGTCTTTCCATATTTTTATTCAACGCACTATACATATGTCTACCAAAATCTCTGTGCAATTGTATATTTAACTGAGCCTTTGAACTAAATGCAAAAAAAGATAATAAAGCGACTAAAATAAATGATTTTCTATTCATAATAATTGTATTTTTTGTTAATTTTCGGCAAAGTTAATAAAAAAGAATAACATTTATATTAGTGCGTAATAAAAATGTAACATATTTGATATACAAGTTTAAATTTTATGCTTTATCTTTGCAGTTATAATAAACACAAAACACAATTATGGCTGAAAATGATTACCGTATATTAGTAGTTGACGATGAAGAAGATCTCTGTGAGATTCTTAAGTTCAACCTTGAGACAGAAGGTTATGCTGTAGAAACAGCTAATTCTGCTGAAGAAGTATTAAATTTAGATTTATCATCTTACGATTTGTTAATGCTTGATGTTATGATGGGACAAATGTCTGGTTTTGCATTAGCTCGCAAATTAAAACAAAATGAGAATACAAAAGATATCCCTATAATATTTCTTACAGCAAGAGACACAGAGAATGACACCGTAACAGGTTTTAACTTGGGTGCTGACGACTATATATCAAAACCATTCTCAATACGAGAAGTCCTGGTAAGAATACGAGCTGTGCTAAGAAGAACAATTGGACAAAGCGAAGAAGAAGGTCATAATATGATCAAATATCAAGAACTTATACTTAATCTAGATAATAAGACCCTCTCAATTGAAGGAAATGATGTTCCTGTAACTAAAACTGAATTTGAAATATTACGAACTCTTCTTGAAGACAAAGGCCGTGTATTCTCAAGACAACAACTTATAGACCGTATATGGCCAAACGACGTTCTGGTTTTAGATCGCACAGTAGATGTAAATATTACGCGACTCAGAAAGAAAGTTGGTCCTTACTCAAAATGTATCGTTACAAGACTAGGGTTTGGTTATTATTTTGATGCATAACATTAAGATATGGAGCGTATATCAGTAGGTCACAAATTATACTTATCTGTATTACCACTTTTTCTTATATTTGCAATTCTATTTATCGTATTTCAGCAATATAGAGAAAGGGCATTTAAGATATCCAACCTAAATATGGAATTGCAAAATTACAATTATAGGTTAGAGGATGTATTGCATTATAATGGTAACCATAACGAAAAGACTATTAATAAATTTGTTCAAAGAAATCATATGCATGGATTGCGTGTAACATTAATAGACCAAAGCGGAAAAGTTTTTTATGACAACATACGCAAAGACTATTCAAGTATACAGAATCACAGTAATCGACAGGAAATAAGACAAGCTCTTGCTAACGGAACTGGCTATGATATAAACCGCAATAGTATAACACTTAAGGGAGACTTTTTTTATTCTGCAACATATTTTCCACAAGATAAATTTATAATACGATCAGCACTGCCATATAATAACAATCTATCAAAATCGCTACAAGCCGATCAACATTATATATGGTTCACCCTTATCGTAGTAATTACCCTAACGTTAATATTATACAGATTTGTACAACGACTAGGTAGAAATGTTACAAAATTAAGGATATTCGCATCAAGAGCAGAACACAATGAATCAATTGACACAGAGGATCTTGTTGAATTTTCTGCAGATGAATTAGGCGAAATAGCTGAAAAAATAATCAAGATTTACAAGCAGCTTCAAAAAACAAAGGAAGAACAAACAATACTAAAACGACAATTGACTCAAAATATAGCTCATGAACTAAAAACTCCTGTAGCTAGTATAGAGGGGTATCTTGAAACTATTCTTGACAATCCAAAGATCACTTCAGAGACAAAACAGCAGTTCCTAGAAAGATGCTATTCTCAAAGTAAACGGTTAAGTAGTCTACTGCATGACATATCCACATTAAATAGATTAGACGATGCACCACACATGATAGATTTTGAACCTGTTAATATAAGTAACATCGTTGAAAATATAAAGAAAGATACCGCTATAGAAATAGCAAAAAGGAATATGACCTTTTCTTACGAACTTCCACAAGATTTGATTGTAAATGGCAATGCCTCACTTTTGTACAGTATTTTCAGAAATCTCACAGATAATGCAATTGCGTATGCTGGCGATGGTACAAAAATAAATATTACAGCAAAAGAAAAAGGACCTTTTTGGGAGTTCAATTTTTATGACAACGGGATAGGCGTTGGTGCTGAGCATCTTAGTCGCTTATTTGAACGCTTCTACAGAATTGACAAAGGACGTAGCAGAAAAGCTGGAGGAACAGGGCTTGGACTTGCTATTGTAAAAAATGCAGTAATAATTCACAAAGGGAACATCACTGCCAGTAACATGGAAAAAGGTGGATTAAAATTTACCTTCTCAATAAAAAAATAACATATATGATAATTACTACGGCCAAAAAGGACCAATCCAAAGATATTGCATCACTTATAATGAAAGCGATGAATTATGAATGCTGTAAAAATTTTGCCGGGTCTGATCATACATTAGATGATTTTAATAGAATGATGGCAACACTTGTGGAACGTGAAGATTCCCAATACAGTTATCATAATACGATGGTAGCCATTGAGTCGAACAAGATTGTTGGAATTATAGTAAGCTATGATGGGGCTATGCTGCAAGGACTTCGCAAAGCCTTCATAGATGAAGCAAAAAAAGAATTTGGGCTTGACTACAGTGATATGGAAGATGAGACTCAGAAAGGAGAACTATACATAGATTCACTTGCTGTTGCTGAAGATTATCAGCATTTGGGAATAGCAACATCTCTCATTAAAGAGACTATAAAGAAGTCTAAAAGATTAAGAATCAAAAAGACGGGACTTCTTGTTGATATAGGAAACCCTAAAGCAGAAAAACTATATACAACTATTGGATTTAAATACGTAGATAATAAATGCTGGGGTGGTCATAATATGAAACATCTTCAATACTAATATTTTTATTAAAAGAGTTGCGCTTTTGTATAAAAATAAGTATATTTGTGCCCAAAATACTTTTTCATGCACAACCTGAACAGCGCCAAATATATCTTTTTTTGTATATTTTGTTCGTTTTTTTTGCCTATTGGGCTTTATGGGCAGGCTAGCAAATCGCCTGTTTACAATCATCAAGCTCACAAATATACGAAGAATAATCCTCTTGTAGTTGAAGGGTTATGGAGTTTATGGCCACTATCATATATCAATGAAGAAGGTTCTCCTACGGGTATAGATATAGATATCACGAAACATATACTTAACAAACTAAACATTCCTTACGTAATAAGACTAAAGTATAGAGAAGACGTTATAAACGACCTACATAGCGGGAAAGCACAGCTGTCCTGGGGAACATCAACACAAGACAATAAAAAATATTTTATATTCAGCGAACAAAGTATAACATATCTTGTACATGCAGTTGCATACAGAAAAGGAGAAACACATATAACAAATTTCGAAGAACTTAAAAACGCCAAGGTAATAATTCATAACGGCAGCGGATCTCAAGATATTTTAAGAAAATACGGATGGACCAAGAATGCATTGACTTATGAGGACATGAAAAAGGCCATGTATGATTTAAGTAACAGGAATGCAGACTTTATTGTATGGAATTCTCTTGGACTTGAATATCTTAAAGGTAACTTACATTTTGACAGCATAGAAATAAGAAATATTCAAGGTATGCAGCCATCTGCATATAAATTTATGGGAACAGACTCTGCATTAATAGCAAAATTAGATTCCGTTTTTGCTAAAGAGCATGCAGATGGTAATCTATCATATATCTATGATAAATGGTTCTATAATAATTCAAAACACATTATTCCTAAATGGATAATATTTTCTATTAGTTTTATCGCTTTTATCTTTGTTATACTTCTCATTTTTAACTTCATATACAGAAAAAGGATCAACGACCAAAATAAACGAATAAGCCTTTTGGACGGAAGACTTGCTTTAGCTATTAAATCCGGTAACATAATGTTATGGATATACGATGTAAAAGAAAAAAAGTTTTTACGGATAGATAGCAAAGAGGATATAAAGAATGTAACAGAATTCGACAACTTTACTAAATTTATAAAAGAAAATAAATCAAACAATATGGAGCATAACTTTAATATGCTTATTGACGGTAAAAGAAGTAAATTTCAAGATATAGTTATAATAGACCCTTCCTATGATTGTAAAATGAAAGTTTATCAAGTTGTTGCTAATGTCCTTGAAAGGAATAAATATGGTAAAGTAACTACTATCATTGGAACAAACAAAGACATTACAGAACACTATCAAAGAGAGGTTGAAGAAAAAGACATCATGTTGAAATACAAGACTATATTCAATTCAGCAATGGTTGCAATATCTTATATAAACAGTGATGGTGTCTATGTTGATGTAAATGAAAGATGGTGTCGATATTTTAATATAAAAAATAAAAAAGAGTTTTTAGACAGTCGCCCAACAATAAAAGAAATTTGGGGAAACAGATATGAATCATTAGAGAGCAAAAATAATTTTTGGGCTGCGACTGCTTTTAATTTACCAGCGGCAGAAGAAACCACATTAAGATATGCTCAGCAACAAAGAAATGTAATAATTGAAAATAGAATGGTAGCTATATATGACAATAATAGTAATTATACGGGATGCTCTTCTAGTTTTATAGACATTACAGATGACGTTAAATCGTTTAGAGAAGTTGATAATTATGTGGAAAAGACCAGAAGTGCAATGAATGATATTAAAATTTATGCTGATAACATAAACCATGTACTTAAAAGCTGTGGCATAAGAATATTCTGGTTGAGTAAAAATGAATATTCATTTAGAATAAGTAACGATGCTAATAACATAGGTAAAGAATTTAGGAAAGATGCATGGATGAATTATTTGACTAATGAAAGTAAAGCTAAAGCAGAAAGTATAATTAAAAAAATAAGAGATGGATTTAATGATATTTTTAGTATAAATATAGAAATATATAGACATAATAAGAATAGTCATTATAATTTTATCGGTTTGCCTGAATTTGAAAATAATGGAAATATTAAGAATTTCTTCGGACTTGCCATTAATATATCAGAATTGGCAGAAGCCCAAAACAATTTGGAAAAGAAAAAGAAAGAGGCTCAAAAAGCCGACGTTCTTAAAAGCGCTTTTCTTAAGAACATGAGCTTTGAGATAAGAACTCCACTACAGGCTGTAGTTGGATTTTCAGAATTGCTATCTGATGTTAAGAATAAAGAAGATGAATCATTCTTCGTTAATGAAATAAAAAGGAACTCAAATCTCCTTCTAAAGATTGTCAATGACGTATTGTTTTTAAGCAAACTAGATGCAGGAATGATTGATGTAAAAAAAGAAAAATGCGATATTTCAATACTTTTCAAACAAAGGTGCTATGTAGCCAAAAAAAAATTGGAAAACGCCAGACTGAATTTCATAGAAGACTGCGATTACAACAAATATTTATTAGAAATTGACTATAGACTTATAACAATCATAATTGATAATTTGTTAGACAACGCCATTAAATATACTAAATATGGACATATTAGTGCTAAATACAAGTATGAAGAAGGATACCTGATTATCTTTATAGAAGATACAGGATGTGGTATCCCTGAAAAAATGATTGGTAAAATTTTTAATAAATTTGTAAAAACAAGCAATGATGAACGTGGGTCTGGTCTGGGACTTAGTTTCTGTAAAGTGATAGCAGAACTAATGGATGGGAATATACATATCGAAAGTAAAGAAAATTACGGTACCACTGCATGGGTAAGAATACCATGTAGGATTATTCCAATAAAAGAGATGGAAGTTGTATGACAAAAAGCGTTATCATAACTATTATAATATTACTGACATCTATTACAGGTATTTCAGCTAATTCATCCATAGAAGGCCTCCAAAGATTCACGAAAGAGCATCCTATGAAAGTTTTGTGCGACTGGAATTATCCACCTTACGAGTATATTGACGACAATGGACAAGCTGCAGGATTCAATATAGAAGTAACAGACCGCATTTTATCTATATTAGCAATACCGCATAAGTTTATAATGCAAGAATCAGAAAAACAAGTGAAAATGTACAATCACCAAGATTTTGACTTAGCTATTGACGCAAAACGTTCAGGTTTTGGAGAAAGACTTTACTTTGGCAATATTCCTTTAGGGTATTATAGAATTTGTATATTGCACCTTAGAAACAATAAAATCACGAACAAAGATAAAGATATTACTAATAAATTATTATATACTCAGAAAGGTGATATATCTGAATACGTTTTTCGAAAAAAATTTACTTCATTACACTTAAAAGAAACTAACGATATTCACCTAGCTATGAGGGCTGTAATGCTAGGTAAGGCTGACGGCATAATATGGGTTAAAGAGCCTTCTAAATGGTTAATACACAAATATGGAATGAAAGATCTTGTTTTATCAGAGCTAAATTTGCCTATTCAAGCAATGTTCTTTGTCAGCAAAGACAACAAGATCGTTAATATAATGGATGAGCAGCTAGCTCACATGCAGCAGAATGGAGAAGTCGACTTCTTGCATGCTAAATGGTTTAAACATCAGACATACAAGAAAGACAATTCAGCAATTGTATCATTAGGAATACTAATACTGTCAATGTGTATAGTAATATCTTTAGTTTTTATTCATATTCAACGCAATAAGATAAAGGAGGCAAAGAAACATGCAAAAAATCTATTCAGGATGAGAGCTTTAGCACTAAAGATGGACAGATCAAATATTTTAATAATAAATCCAGATGAAATATACGCAAATAATAAATCATGGAGTATCAAGAGAATTCATCCTGATAATAATGAATTCATAAATAGACTGCACGAAATAGCTTTAGGCAAAAGAGAGACACTTGAAGAGGTTATAAAATATAATATAAGTTATACTACTAAACCACAATGGGAATATTATAGAATAACAGCAATTGCAGAGAAAAGGAAATCTAATAAGATTTCAAAGATTGTTATGACTTGGAAAGATATCACTAATGAAATAACTGAGAGAATACAATATAAAGAGATGTCTGATAAATATATAGCAATTCTAAATTCCGCACTTATCGGACTATCTTTTTACGACAAGGATGGTTTCCTGATAAACTCTAATAAACAAATGTGCAGAATTTTTAAAATAAAGAATCTGGAAGGATATATCGGTAAATATAATATTTTTGAAGGTGAGATAGGTAATTTGCTTAAAGATAAAGACAATAACATATTGCCTCTTTATGCATCATCAAATATAGTAATAAAAGAAAAAGGTCTTGACATCTATGTAGAATTACAAATAGAACCCGTAAAAGACAATGAAGGGAATACCATCTATATAATTGCGGCTATAAAAGATATATCATATGAAAGATATATATATATATCACTTACAGAGAATGCAAATAAGTATAAAAAAGCAGAGATTAGAATGAAAACATATTCGGATATGCTTAGGAATATCCTTGATATGAGTAATACACGAATATGGATATACGATCTAAAAGAACAAACGATTAAATATTCAAAGAATCTTAAACAATACGAGAAGTCAATAACACTTGAAGAATATATCGGTAAACTATCTGATAATAACAAAACAGAAATAACAAAAATATTAAATCAAGAAGACCGTGATAAACCAAAATCAATTAATATAATACAACACTTTAAGCAATGTTTCAACAAGGATGACATTTGGCTAGCTATAAATGGAGTACCAATATACAACTCTGATGGGGTTATTTCAGAATATCGCGGTACAATGCACGATGTTACAGAATTAATGCAAACACAAGACCGACTAAAAATTGAAACAGACAACGCAGAAAGAAGTGAAAAGATGAAGAGTATGTTTCTAGCAAACATGAGTCATGAAATAAGAACCCCTCTAAATTCTATTGTAGGATTTTCTGATTTGCTTGACGGGCTAGAAAAGAAAGACAGAAATGATTTCTTACACATAATAAATAATAATTGTGATATGTTGCTTAGATTGATCAACGACATACTTGAACTAAGCGAAATGGATTCAAACACGCAAACTCTTTCACCTTCGGACGTAGATTGGGCCGTTGCCTTTAACGATATATGCACATCTCTCAAACAAAGAGTAAAGAATCCTAAAGTCAATTATATAATAGAGAATCCATTCAAAAAGATGAGTCTTCACATTGATGCTGGCAGATTAAACCAAGTTATAACAAACTTCGTAACAAATGCTATTAAATATACAAAAAGTGGATATATAAAGGTAGGATATAAATATATAAATAATGGATTACACATATACTGCGAAGATACTGGTTCAGGTATACCTGATGACAAAAGAGAAAAAATTTTCGAGAGATTTGTGAAATTAAATGATTTTGTACAAGGAACAGGACTTGGACTCTCTATATGTAAGACTATCGCTGAACGCTATAATGGTAAGATAGGGGTTGATTCTACTGTTGGGAAAGGTTCTATATTTTGGATTTGGATACCATGTAATTATGCTAAAAAAGAGTAAATATTTAGTCGCAAACGAACGCGATATGCGTTGGGGACTGATAGTTGAAACTGTCGGTTATGAAGAGATCGCCCCTAATGAGAATTATCCTACTACTGGCCACGCAGACGGATATTATTTCAATGTAGATAAAGGTCGCATACTTAACGAATACCAAATGCTATACACAATAGAAGGTCAAGGTTATTTTATGTCAGATCATTTAAATCAACTTGTTACTCTCAAAGAAGGTGACATCCACTTGCTTTTTCCAGGCGAATGGCATTCTTATTATCCAGACAAAGACACTGGCTGGAAAAGCTATTGGATTGGATTCAAAGGGCAAAATATGGACGTACGACTAAAGGAACACTTTTTATCGCCTGAAAAACCAATTTACCATGTTGGATATTCTGAAGAGTTAGTACAACTATATCGTTCTGCCTACAATGCCGCCATAGAAGAAGCTGCCTATTCGCAACAATTACTTGCAGGTATAGTAAACCATATGATAGGACTTATGTACTCTCTTGAAAGAAATATAATACTTAACAAGAATCAAAGTCATGTTGATATGATAAAAAGAGCACAGTTACGTATACGTGAAGATGTGGAAAAATCTCTTACCATACAGCAACTGGCAGAAGAATTCGGTATAAGCTATTCCACATTTCGTAAGCTTTTTAAAGAATATACAGGTATTAGTCCTGCTTTGTACCAGCAAGATCTAAAACTGCAGCGTGCAAAGGAACTTCTTACATCGACAGACCTGTCTGTCAAAGAGATCGCATACCGCCTAAATTTCGAGACCCCTGATTATTTCTCTTCAAGATTCAAAATTAAAACAGGTAGGAGACCTAGCGAATTGCGATAAACACTCATAATCTCAAAACTTAAAGATTAAAAATCAAAAAACGTGGTTTGTATTGTTGGTGATACTTTATCTTTGCATTATTAAATTTTAATACAACCTGCACTACAAATCATGGGAAAAAATAAAAATTTCTTTGCCGTCGATCTAGGAGCAACTAGCGGCAGAACTATTATCGGCACATTAAGCGACGGACATTTTGAGTCCGAAGAACTTACACGTTTTGATAATAACCTCATTGAGACTGGAGGACATTTCTATTGGGACATATATGCCTTATACAATGAAATAATAAAAGGACTTAAACTTGCCGCTCAACGTAAAATTGACATTGGTAGCATTGGCATTGATACTTGGGGGGTAGACTTTGTATGCATCGGTCAAGACGGTCAAATAATGCGTAATCCTATTGCATATCGAGATCCTCATACTTTTGGCATGATGGAAAAGTACTTTGATGAAAGTCTAGACAAAAATGAAGTCTATAAAATAACAGGTATACAATTTATGAATTTCAACTCGCTATTCCAACTCTATGCTATGAGAAAGAATAACGATTCAGCTCTTGCTGCTGCCAACAAAATTCTATTTATACCTGATGCACTTAGTTACATGCTCACTGGTGAGGAAGTTTGCGAATATACAATAGCCTCAACCAGTCAAATGCTTGACCCAAACACAAAAGATTTGGATAATAAAATACTAAGCACATTAGGACTTGACCGCAATAAATTTGGAAAGATAGTAAATCCAGGTACAATAATCGGCACTATTACAGAAGAGGTTCAAAAGATTACAGGGCTTGGCGCAATACCAGTTGTAGCTGTAGCAGGACACGATACAGGTAGTGCTGTCGCTGCAGTTCCTGCCAAGAATGAGAAATTTGCATATCTAAGTAGCGGCACTTGGAGTCTTATGGGTATTGAGACTAAAGATGCTATTATTAATGACATAAGTTATGAACGTAATTTCACAAACGAAGGTGGTATTGAAGGTACTACACGTTTTCTTAAAAACATTTGTGGAATGTGGCTTTTGGAAAGATGTCGTAATGAATGGACAGATGCACCTAAAACTTATAAAGAATTAATAGATGAAGCAATGGCATCTACTTCATTCCAAAGCATTATAAATCCAGATGATGCTATGTTTGCCAACCCTTCTAAGATGCAAAATGCTATCCAAGAATATTGTCGCCTTACCAATCAACATATTCCAACAAGTCATGGCGAATTATGCCGTTGCATCTTTGAGAGCCTTGCTTTAAGATACCGTCAAGTATTTGATTATCTTAAGGATATGGCATCATTCCCTATAAATGTACTACACATTATAGGCGGAGGTTCACTAAATGAGCACCTTGATCAATTTACATCAGACTCTCTTGGAGTTGAAGTCTTAGCAGGGCCACAAGAAGGAACCGCAATTGGCAATATTATGTTACAGGCAAAAGCTGCCGGAATGGTCAAAGACATTTGGGAAATGCGTAAGATTATTGCTGATAGTATAAAGATAAAACATTTTATGCCAAAAGACAAAGAAGAATGGGATGCTGCATACAAACAGTTCCTTGAAATTGTCGACAAAAAAGATAAAATACAAATCAAAAAATAATAATAAAAACCTAAGCAAAATGAAAGAACAATTAATCGTAAAAGCTTACGAAGTAGCTAAAGAACGCTATGCTGCTATTGGTGTTGACACCGACAAAGCGATAAAACAACTAGAGAATACACCTCTGTCACTACATTGCTGGCAAGCTGATGATGTTACAGGTTTTGAAAACCCTGACGGACAGCTTACAGGTGGAATACAAGCTACAGGAAACTATCCAGGCAAAGCTCGCAACATAGAAGAATTGCGTATGGATGTATTAAAAGCTAAATCTTTCATCGCGGGCAACCATCGTCTTAACCTACATGCTTCTTATGGAGAATTTGGAGGACAAAAAGTTGACCGCAACGAAGTTGAACCAAAACATTTCGCAGGATGGATGCAATGGGCAAAAGAAAATAACTTCAAATTAGATTTCAACTCTACATCATTTTCACATCCATTGAGTGGTAGTCTCTCTCTTGCTAATCCTGACGAAAGCATACGCAAGTTCTGGATTGAACATACAAAACGTTGCCGTGCTATCTCTGAAGAGATGGGAAAAGCACAGAACGACCCTTGCATAATGAATGTATGGATACATGATGGTAGCAAAGACCAGACTGTTGAAAAACTACGTTATCGCCAGTTGTTAGAGCAAAGTCTTGATGAAATATTTGCAAAGAAGTATGACAACATGAAAGACTGTATTGAGGCTAAATTGTTCGGTATTGGTCTTGAAAGTTATACAGTTGGTTCTTATGACTTCTATCTAGGTTATGGAGTTAAAAATCAGAAAATAGTAACTCTTGATACAGGACACTTTGTACCAACAGAGAGTGTTGCTGACAAAGTCAGTTCATTACTACTGTTTGTACCAGAACTTATGCTTCACGTAAGCCGTCCTATCCGTTGGGACTCAGACCATGTAACTATCGTAAACGACGATACACTAGATCTTTTCAAAGAGATTGTACGTGCAGACGCACTTAATAGAGTACACATTGGTCTTGACTACTTTGACGCTTCAATCAATAGAATTGGTGCTTATGTTGTAGGATCTCGCGCTACACAGAAATGTCTGTTGCACGCACTTTTGGAACCAATCCCAACACTTCGCAAATACGAAGATAACAACAAACTATTTGAACGTCTTGCACTGCTTGAAGAAGATAAATCTATGCCTTGGGGTGCAGTATACGACTACTTCTGCATGAAGAACGGTGTGCCTGTAGAGATCGGAAGAGCACACGTCTGAACTCCAGTCAC
>OBMA010000536.1_pt1 | contig 22696 bp, 17 predicted proteins | sample 1539141 | NCBI WGS metagenome assembly OBMA01 (sample SAMEA3991484, study PRJEB22521) | metagenome | biome: anthropogenic terrestrial biome; feature: sewage plant; material: raw primary sludge | place: Sweden | collected 2012-09-26
TCTACGAACATAGATTTCCGGAGTTTCGAGAATAACTTCGAGGCAAATATTTTCTTTTATGATGAGGGAATGGCTCTGCGGATAAAGAAGGTCTTTCTTGACGACCAGAAGCAAAGTATCCTCTTCGACGAGGCTTCCGACACCATGGCCCGTCCCTTCATTATGCGCCTGTGGGAGTCGCTCGTCAGGTTGCTTAGTCCGTTGTTGTAAAGGGCTTGAACAGACTGAAGTTTACGCTTCCATAAGCTCGGTGCTCCACGAAGCACTTGTTTTCTGAAAAGTCGTTTTGCTTACCGTGCTCGAAGACGAATACGCCGTCGGGTTTCAGTAGGTCGTACTCAAAGACCAGATCGGGGATCGTAGGCAGTTCTTTGAGCGCATAAGGCGGGTCGGCAAAGATAAAGTCGAATTGCTGATGGCACGACTTCATGAACCGGAAGACGTCGCCACGGATGAGGACGTGTTTCTCCGTTCCCAACTTCTGCATGCACTGGCGTATGAAGTTGGCATGGTCGCGGTTGGCCTCCACGCTGACCACTTGCCGGCAACCGCGCGAGAGCAGTTCGAGGGAGATGCTGCCTGTGCCGGAGAAGAGATCCAGAGCTGTGGCGTCTTCAAAATCCATATAACTGTTCAGTACGTTGAAGATGTTCTCCTTGGCGAAATCCGTTGTGGGACGTGCCTTGAAGGTACGCGGGATGTCGAAGTGACGGCCTTTGTATAATCCTGTGATAATTCTCATTGTCCTTTCATAAAATAGGTAATCAGGTCGAAAGGTAGGTTCTTTATCTGGGTGATCGGAGCCCGGTTGAACTCTGCCGTCGGATTGATAACGTACATGTTGCGCACATATCTGTGGAGAGCTTCGTTTACCCAGTCTTTGTCGGGAATGGTTCCCACGAGGTACATCTCGTCGGCATTGGCGTCGAAGACTAACTGTTGCCAGACGTAGAGCAGAAAGTAGACTGCGTCGCGCGAATGGGCAGCGTCGAAGACGTTGCTATATTTGAAGCGGTTTTTCTGGAAGCTGAATATCTCCAGTTTCTTGTCGTGAAAGTAACCGTATAGTTTACGCCTGTTGCCGGTGAAGCTGCGTTTGTGCAGATAACTCCATACAGGTTGCATGAGCGGGATGATGCGCTTGTCGGTGAAGTGGTCGTCGATGACCAGTCGCAGGTCTTTGTTCTGTGCAAAAAGCGCCACGACATTCAGGTTGGGCATAATGGCGCTTTGTATATAGCAGTTCTCCTTGCCGGTGATGGTATGCCGATAGAGGGCCTCGGCCTGCTTCTCCTCATATTCTTCGATGGGAATCATCAGCACCGGTGAGTCTGTCATCACCTGTACGCGCTGATAGTCGTGCATGAGCAGACTGCTCTCTTTGAAGGCCTGGCGCAGGTTGGCTGCTATGGAGACACCACTCTTGACGGTGTAAGGTTCATAGACAATCTGACTTTCGGCAGTCGTGTCGGCTACGGAGAATGACAGGGTGTTGTCACTGATGCGAATGTTGAGTCGTGCTCGTGTGATATCGTTATATTCCATGATGTGGTTTGTTCCGTTGTTTGGCTGCCGGAAAGGGATTCTGGCTCGGCCGGAGTGCCGCCTTCGTTCGTTTTGCAAAAATAGAGATTATTTTCCGAACGTGCAAATTTATGCTCTCCTTTTTGCCTGACGGTGGGGCTTGCCAACCTTTATTCTTCCTCCGTCTCTTCAGTTTGCGTGCGTGGCCAGTTCACGAGGTACAGTTTCTCGGTGGCGCGCGTGAAGGCCGTGTAGAGCCAGTGTACGTAATCGGGTGTGAGCATGTCGTCGGTCATGTAGCCTTGGTCGATGTATACGTGTGTCCACTGTCCACCCTGAGCCTTGTGGCAGGTGACGGCATAGGCGAACTTCACTTGCAGGGCATTGTAGTAAGGATCTTCCTTGAGGCGTGCGATACGGTCGGGCTTGCGTGGAATATAGGCATAGTCTTCCATGATGGCTTCATAGAGACGGTTGCTCTGTTCATGCGTCAGTGCCGGTGCCTCTGTGGTCAGGCTCTCCATTACCACGGTACTCTGCATTTCGTAGTTGCCGTAGTCGGGATATTGCAGCCAGACGTCGGCAAACCGGAATCCATACAGTTCTCTGACGTTTCTTACACGTTGCACGAGCGCACGGTCGCCGTTGGCAATGAAGGTAAAAGGCCTCTCTTCCTCCTTGGTAGTGTTGGTATCGGGCGTCGATATTTTGTAATTATTCTTGACAATCATGATCAGGTCGCCGGTGCACAGTTCCTCTTCTCGGTCAAGAATGGTGTTGCGGATGCCTTGGTTATAGATGTTGGCCCGTTTGTTGCTTCGGGTGATGACCATGGTCTCGTCCATGCCCACCCTACTGTAACTCGAGTTGAGTTGCTCGATGAGCTCATTGCCCGGTACGCACTGGATATCGGCAAACCCGTGCAGGCGGATGGTGGGCAAGGTAGCCTCTCCGGTAGACATCGACGTGAGCATGTTACGGATGACGGTGGCATTGTATAGAATACCGCTCTCGTGACTCTGTCTCAGCACTTCGTTCAGGTCGCATTCGTAGGAAGATAGCCCGTAGCCGGCCATCATGCCCACATCCAGTGCCGGTGAATGGTCGTCGCCCACGGGAGGCAGCTGTGCCTTGTCGCCGATGAGCAGCATACGGCAGTTGCGACCGCTGTAGATGTATTTCACCAGATCGTCGAGCAACCCGCCGCTTCCGAAGTTCACGTCTTTCCGTTCTGTTCCCCATTCCTGTCCGTTGGCAATCATCGAAGCCTCGTCTATTACAAATAAGGTGTCGGCATGCAGGTTGTCGTTCAGGTTGAAGTCGCCGGCAAACGTCTTCTGCCGGTATATCTTGCGGTGGATGGTGTAAGCGGGCTCACCGGCATTCAGCGAGAACACCTTTGCGGCACGTCCCGTAGGTGCCAGCAACAGCATTTTCTGGCCCAGTCGGCGCAGGGTGCGTACCATGGCAGCAGCCAGTGAGGTCTTCCCCGTTCCGGCCGACCCGCGCAGTATCATGACGGTTTGCTCTCTCCGGTCTGTCAGAAACTGTGCAAAGACATCGAGTGCATGCCGCTGGTCGGTTGTAGGTTGCCATCCGAAGGCTTGCAATATTTGCTGAATGAACTCCTCTTTTGTCATTTTTCAGGAAGAATAAGACCTTGGCGGACGAGCCTTGCAGACGTGGTACGTCTCTATTATTCGGCTACTACACCTTCTCCTCGGTTGCTTCTTCTTTTTATTCCCGCAAAGATACAACTATTTTTCTGTTTTGCCAACAAGACCGTCTGAACTTTCTGAGAAAGCCGATAATTCCTTGTCCTTTTCTGTGGAAGTCATCGTAATCCACAGGAGAAGATGTCGTGTTGATTCAAGTGATAGGTAAAAGTGGAAAGGGACGAATGCTAAGGAATACCGGCTTCACTTCGCATCTTTCTTCTCCGGTTAACGGATAGATGGGTGACAGGAATAGGTATTCACGTAAAGTGAAACGGCAAACAGGTTCGTTTTAGCAATTCCTTTCATACAAAAGGAGCAGGACGAAATCGAAAGGGTTTTGTCCTGCTCCTTTGCTATAGTGCAACAGCTCGCTTAAAGTTTAGCCAACTCTACCACTTTGTCGACAGCGGCATGGAGACCGTCAAGGTTCTTTCCCCCGGCAGATGCGTAGTGGGGTTGTCCGCCACCGCCGCCTTGAATGAGTTTGGCAGCCTCACGAATAATGGCTCCGGCGTTGAGGCCTTGCTCCTTGACCATATCGTCTGAGAACATGACGCTCAGCAACGGCTTGTCGTGAGCAGTGGAACCGATGACGCAGACCAAGTTCTCGGGCACGGCCTCGCGAATCTTGAAGACAAGATCCTTGGCTTGGTTGGCTTCTAAGGGCAGGACAGCCTTGATGACCTTTACGCCGTTCACGTTCTGTGCGTGTTCTATCAACGTGTCTTTCACCTGTTCCACGGCCTGTGCAGCGAATTGCTCAATCTGTTTCTTCATCTGGTTGTGCTCGTCGATATATTTGGCGATGGCGTCCTGCAGATCCTTCGCATTGTTGAAGAATCCACGTACTGTGCGGAGCAAGTCCTCAGCCTTGTAGAAGGCTTCCTCGCACTGTTTGCCCGTCAGGGCTTCTATACGACGGATGCCAGCAGCCACCGACGATTCGCTGATTATCTTCAGCATGCCGATGCGACCGGTGCTCTTAGCGTGGATGCCGCCGCAGAACTCGCAGGAGGGACCGAATCGAACCACACGTACCTTGTCGCCGTACTTCTCGCCGAAGAGGGCGATGGCCCCCAGTTTCTTGGCTTCCTCGATAGGCGTGTCGCGGTGCTCGTCGAGCGGCAGATCCTGACGGATCATCTCGTTGACGATGTGCTCCACCTGGCGTAGTTCCTCATCAGTGACTTTCTGGAAATGTGAGAAGTCGAAGCGCAGCGTGTCTGAGCTCACAAAGGAACCTTTCTGTTCCACGTGATCGCCAAGAACCTGTTTCAAAGCATAGTCTAGCAGGTGGGTAGCGGTGTGGTTGGCAGCGCAGGCTTCTCGCTTGTCGATGTCCACGCAAGCCATGAAGTCGGCACTGGGCTCTTTGGGCAGTTCCTTAATGATATGTATGCTCTGGTTGTTTTCGCGCTTGGTATCGATGATGTTGACGGTTTCGTCTTCTGAGACAAGCACGCCGGTGTCGCCCACCTGTCCGCCCATCTCGCCATAGAACGGCGTATGGTCGAGTACAACCTCGTAGTAGGTCGACTTCTTCTGCGTCACCTTGCGATAGCGCAAGATGTGGCACTCATATTCGGTATAGTCATAGCCGACAAATTCCTGTTCGCCTTCCTGTAGCACTTGCCAGTCGCCGTTCTCCACGGCAGCCGCGTTGCGGGCCCGTTCCTTCTGCTTCTGCATCTCCTCGTTGAACCCCTTCTCGTCTACGGTATAGTCGTTTTCACGACAGATGAGCTCCGTGAGGTCGAGTGGGAAACCGTAAGTGTCGAACAGGCGGAAGGCGCTTATGCCGTCGAGTTCCGTCTTCAGGTGGGCTTTCAGTTCGTCCATGTCGCCGTTCAGTAGGTTGATACCCTTGTCGAGCGTGCGCAGGAATGAGTCCTCCTCCTCTTTCATCACGCGACCGATGAGCTCCTGCTGGGCAGCTAGTTCGGGAAAAGCATTGCCCATTTCCTGTACGAGGATAGGCAGCAGCTTATAGAGAAAAGCCTCTTTCTGACCGAGGAAGGTGTAGGCATAGCGTACGGCACGGCGCAGAATGCGTCGGATGACGTAGCCAGCCTTGGCATTGCCGGGCAGTTGACCGTCGGCAATGGAGAAGGCGACGGCGCGCAGGTGGTCTGCGCAGACGCGCATGGCCACGTTGATGTCGTCCTGTTCCTTCGTGATGGGATGGGCTAGAGTCTTTTCCTCTTCGAAGGTATAGTATTTCCGTCCGGTAATCTGCTCTTCAGTCTTGATGATGGGCTGGAAGATGTCGGTGTCATAGTTGGAGTGTTTGCCCTGCATCATGCGCACGAGGCGTTCAAAACCCATGCCGGTGTCGATGACATTCATCGACAGTTTCTCCAGCGATCCGTCGGCCTTGCGGTTGAACTGCATGAAGACGAGATTCCATATTTCGATAACCTGCGGGTCGTCTTTGTTCACCAGATCGCGTCCGGGTACGCCGCTGGCCCTCTGCTCTGCCGTACGGCAGTCTATATGTATCTCTGAGCAGGGACCGCAGGGGCCGGTGTCGCCCATTTCCCAGAAGTTGTCGTGCTTATTACCGTTGATGATATGGTCGGCTGGCACGTGCTTGGCCCAGTAGCTGGCAGCCTCGTCGTCGCGGGCCAGTCCTTCTTCCTTGGAACCTTCGAACACCGTCACGTAGAGATCTTCTGTGTTCAGGTGCAGGCGGTCTGCGAGATATTCCCATGCCAGATCGATGGCGCCTTCCTTAAAATAGTCGCCGAAACTCCAGTTGCCCAGCATCTCGAACATAGTGTGGTGGTAGGTGTCGTGGCCCACTTCTTCCAGGTCGTTGTGCTTGCCGCTCACGCGGAGGCACTTCTGTGAGTCTGTACGGCGGCGCGGTTGCGGATCCCGGGTACCAAGAATGATGTCTTTCCACTGGTTCATACCAGCGTTTGTGAACATCAGCGTGGGATCATCCTTAATGACCATCGGTGCTGATGGCACGACGGTGTGTCCCTTCGACTCGAAAAATTTCTTGTAAGAGTCGCGGATTTCATTTGCTGTCATCATACGATATTTTGCTTTTTATTAAATTCTTTCTTAAAACATTTGCAAAGATACCTAGTTTTCAGTATTTTTGCAAATAAATTAATCATTGTTTAATAAAAAGCATTGAAGTTATGGCACTTAATCCGAATAAGAATGTCAAGTTGTACTACTCCATCAAGGAAGTGGCCCGGCAGTTCGACATCAATGAGAGCACGCTAAGGTATTGGGAGAGTGAGTTCCCGCAGTTGCGCCCCCAGACCGTGAGCTCCACCAACGTGCGGCAATATACGGAGAAAGACATCGAGGAGATTAAGGTTATCTATAATCTGGTAAAGGTGCGCGGCTTCAAGCTCGCCGCAGCGCGCAAGATGCTTTCGACCAACCGTCAGGGTGTGGACAAGAGTGCCGCCGTGCTGGAGATGCTCATTTCCGTGCGCGACCAGCTGAAAGGTCTCAAAATGCAGTTGGACGGACTTGTGTAAGAGATGCCAACCCTACTATAACCATGAATAAAAACTCATGGATAGGCATTGCCCTGCTTAGCGCAAGACCGCTCGTTGCCCGATGACGCAACCCTTTGTCTAGGACAGAGACATCCGCTCCCGCTCCGATGTATTGTGATTCCGTGGCCGGCGATGCTGCCCTTACCGATAAAAATATCATACGGTCTGTTTTGAAAAACGAAAACGACTGTTTCATTTTTCTTTTTTAGTCAAATAAAATTACCAAAAAACCTTCTCTGAAAATTTTCAATCTAGAGTGATATTCGGAAAAAGCACAGGCAGAAATTCCGCTTTTTGTCTCCGATTTTGCGAAAGGTAAGCTTTTGGAAGGTCAAAGGATGCCTTTGAGCATGCAAAAGGCCACCTCTTGGAGGGTCAAAGGACACCTCCGGGAGGCCAAAATGGTAAGAAACAGAACAATTTTCTAGAGGTTTAGACCAATAAAGAGAGACTCGAGAAATCAAAAACCTTCGTTTCCTCTGATTATCAATACTTTAGTAAATGGTCTTATAATTCGTGTATTTTGAACCGAGGCAAACTTTTTTACAAAGTGGCCCGTATTTTTGAGGCCATTGTAAAGATTATTTACTATTATTTTTGCTTTGTGACTTGTGTTTTATGATCTGGTTATACCGAATGAACATGATATTTCAATACGTCCCAAAGCTGTTATGTGCTACTTTGCATGGACGCGTGCAATTTATCCATTGGCAGGTGGCAGATGTATGCCGAAAAGGTATGAATGGTAATCTTGGCTGGTCTTGGCACGTAGCTTACATGATTTGCTGTACTTCCTGCAAATCGTCAATCTTCTTCAAGGCTTCCATGATGATTTTCACTTCGTTGCGATCGTGGACGCGTAGCTCTATGCTGCCGTTGAAGATACCGTCGTCGCTGGAGATGACAAGTTTATGGATGTTGATTCCCATCTGACTGTAGATAATCTCGGATACATCGTGCAGCATTCCCTTGCGGTCAATGCCCTGTATCTGAATCGTTGCGTCGAAGAAAAGTTGCTTGTGCATGTCCCATTTGGCATCGAGGATGCGATTGCCGAAACTGGATTTTAACTTGCTGGCTACGGGGCAGACGCGCTTGTGAATCTCTATCTGGTTCTTGTTGTCGATGTAGCCCAGAATGTCGTCTCCGGGAATGGGATGGCAACAGTCGGGGAACTTAAACGAAGTGATGCTCTCCTCATTGATGATGATGGGCTTCTTCTTGTTGAATTCCGCACCCACCACAAAGAACTTGGGCTTCTCGGTGGTTTCTTTCTCGTTTTTCTTCTCGTGCAGGAAAGGTACATATCGGCGCCACTTCGACGGCATGGCTTCTTTCTTTTTTCCGAGAAGTTCGTTCAGATCCTTCTCGCCCAGAATGATGACATGTTCGCCTAGAGCCAGAAACAGGTTGTCGTGTTTCTGTAGGTCGTGGAACTCGCAGAGCTTGTCGAGAATCGACGTCGTCGTCTCCATGTCGTTGTCGTGCAGCCACGTGGTGAGCATCACCTCGCCTTTCTTCTGTAGTTCGCGGTTGTCACGCCGAAGAATGGCCAGTATTTTTCCCTTTGCCTTTGCGGTGCTGGCGAAGTTAATCCATGAGGGCTGCACGTGCTGAGAGTTGGAGGAGAGTATTTCCACTTGGTCGCCGCTCTGCAACTTGTGGCTCAGCGGCACCAGCTTATGGTTGACCTTGGCCCCGATGCAGTGGCTGCCCAGAAAGGTGTGTATCTGGAAAGCGAAGTCGAGGGCTGTACTTCCGGCCGGCATGGTCTTTATCTCGCCTTTTGGCGTGAAGACGAATATCTCAGAGGCAAAGAGGTTTAACTTGATGGCATCCAGAAAGTCCATGGCATCAGGTTGCGGGTCGTCGAGAATCTCCTTGATGGTCGACAGCCAGTTGTTCAGTTCGCCTTCGTCTTCTGCAATCTCTCCGCCATCCTTGTATTTCCAGTGAGCGGCAAAGCCCTGCTCGGCGACCTCGTCCATGTGGTCGGACCGAATCTGTACTTCTATCCACCGTCCTTGCTTAGACATGAGCGTCATGTGCAAGGCCTGATAGCCGTTGGCCTTTGGATGGTTGATCCAGTCGCGCAGGCGATCGGGATGACTCTTGTAAATCTTATTGATGGCAACATAAATCTGGAAGCATTCATTGATTTCTTCTTCACGCACTTTAGGTACGTAGATGATGCGCACAGCCAGAATGTCGTAAATCTCTTCAAAGGTGATATGCTTGGTCTGCATCTTACTCCAAATGGAATAAGGGCTTTTTACGCGGGCTTTAATCTGATAGTTGCATCCCATCTTGTCGAGGGTTTCTCGAATGGGTGCGGTAAAGTTGTCGAAGAGCCTGTCGCGCTCTTCCTTTGTCATGGAGAGCTTCTGGGTGATGTTCGCGTATTCTCCGGGATGTTCAAACTTAAAACTCAGGTTCTCCAGTTCCGTCTTGATCTTGTTCAGTCCAAGGCGGTTGGCCAGTGGCGCATAGATATATAAGGTTTCTCCGGCTATCTTATACTGTTTGTTGGCGGGCTGGGAGGACAGTGTGCGCATATTGTGCAGACGGTCGCAGATTTTGATGAGGATGACGCGGATGTCGTCGCTCATGGTCAGCAACAGCTTTTTGAAGTTTTCGGCCTGGGCAGATGCTTTGTCGCCGAAGATGCCGCCGCTGATCTTGGTCAGTCCGTCGACAATCTGTGCGATTTTCGGGCCGAAGATGTTCTCGATGTCTTCGACGGTGTAGTCGGTATCTTCTACGACGTCGTGCAGGAGGGCGGAGCAGATGCTGGTGGAGCCGAGCCCGATTTCCTGGCAGGCTATCTGGGCAACGGCGATGGGGTGCATGATGTAGGGCTCTCCTGACAAGCGGCGCACACCCTTGTGCGCCTGACGGGCAAAGTTGAAGGCTTTGGTAATGATATCCACCTTCTTGCGGTGGCGTGATGCCAGATAGGTGTCTAGCAGATGCTGGAAAGCATCGGTTATCATCTTCTCTTCTGCGACTTCTCTTGCCTTGCTCTTTGTATCAGGATTGTCCATGGTAATCTCTCCTTATTTTATCATTAAATAATGAAGGAATCTTATTTTACTTTAATCTTTTTGCCGGAACGGATACCTGAGCCGCTGATACGGTTCAGTTTCTTCAGCTTTGACACGGTGGTGTGGTGGCGCTCGGCAATATCCGACAACGTGTCGCCCTCGCGTATGGTAACGTTTTTCCCGGCTTTCCGGCTCTTGTGGGATGATTTTCTAAATTTTCTCGAACTCTTATGGCTATAGTTATGGCTGTGGGCACGGGTGTAAGTGGGCACGGCGTTGTTGGCTTCCACTTCGGTGCGCTTACTGAGCAACTCACTGGCGTTATAGGCATATACGGAATCTTCACAGTCGATGAACTTGTTGACCAATGAAGCCGGCAGGCGCAGGGACGACGGTCCATTGCTTCCGTTAACAATGTCGTGACGGTATTGCGGGTTGAGACTTTCCAGTTGCTCAACGTCTATGCCTAGTACGTGGGAAACCTGTTCGAAGTGAACATCACGGTTGATGATCACGGTATCTGTCTTTGCGGGCAGCTGGGCTAGCATGGGGCAGATGTTATGATCGCAGTAATAGTTCATGATGTAGTTGGCGGCAATGAAGGCCGGAACATAGCCGCGTGTCTCGCTAGGCAGGTAGGGATAGATTTGCCAATAGTCCTTGCTGCCTTTCGACCGGTGCATAGCCTGTGTAATCTTATCCGGACCGCAGTTGTAGGCTGCAATGACCAGATTCCAGTCGCCGAAAATTTTGTACAGGTCATTCAGGTAGCGGGCTGCGGCATAAGATGACTTCACAGGATCGCGGCGCTCGTCGACCAGCGTGTTCACGTTGAGACCATACCGTTTGCCTGTGGCCAGCATGAACTGCCATAGTCCGGAGGCGCCTACGCGGGAAACGGCTTTCGGGTTCAGTCCCGACTCGATGACGGGCAGGTATTTCAGTTCGAGGGGCAGACCGTAAGTTTCAAGAGCCTGCTCAAAGATGGGCATATAGAAGTTGGAGGCACCCAGCATGATGCCGACGGAGTGGCGCAGACGGCCGCTGTAACGGTCGATAAACTTCTGAACGATATCATTATAAGGCATCTCGATGAGCGTGGGCAACTGGCGTAGACGTTCCATATAGACTTCTTTGTCGTAAACGGGATTCACGTCGGGCATGTTGCAGCTGGTATCTGCCTTTAGATAATTGCGGATGTTATAAAGATGGAGTAGACTGTCTACTTCAGATGTCATAGCCTCGGGTATTTCAAATTTTTCTTCCTCACCCTTGGCATTCTTAACTGTGATCTCTTTATCGTCGTTGTTCTGCGCCTGAACTGCGTAGGTACTGCCGAAGATCATAATTGCCATTAATAAATATATTTTCTTCATCATGTATGATTCTTTTATATGATGTATCTGTATGGTTTCGTTTTAGAAGTTGAGACTGCAATGCACACCTAGTGCCGAGGACTTAAGAGGGTTTTGGTACACCTGACCGTTGATGATGGCTGGCTCCACGTGCAGACTTAGATTGTTAGAAATGTCAAATTCCGACAGCGACGCATCAACGTAGGCGTCGATCACTGACATGGCATAGACGCCGACAAGGCAGAAGAAGCTCAGGTCGCGCCAACGGCGGTAGCGGTCTTTACGATTTTTGAACAGGGTCTTGTACCGCTCGATATTGCTGCCCGTAATCTGAGTGCCCAGGTGCATGAACTGGTTATAGCTCTGCGTGTTAGGGTCGTCGTCCATGATGTCCATGTAGGCTTGTGAATAATCGTGGTACATCTGATTGTTCCAGGTCATGGCATACACGCATCCTACGAACCCTCCATAGACGATGGGCAGTTTCCAGTATTTGCGGTTGTAGATCTGTCCTGCTCCCGGCAGTACCAATGACAGCCAGAGGGCTCTCTTGGCCTGAGGCCGCCAGCTGGCCCAGTCGCGCTTGTGTGATTTCATGGACAGGCTGTCGGTCGACAGTAGTTGCAGACTGTCTTTATGGGTAAGTACCTTTTCTGCCCGGATGGGCTGTTCGCCTTTTACCGTTTCGATTTTCCTGGCTTTGACGGCAGGCTTTGCTGCCTCGGCCTCCGTAACCGATGTGTCACCGATAACGACAAGATACCCTTGGCATTTACTTTCTGTGGCATTAATCATCAGTGCCATCATACAGAAGATGATGGCCATACAGAAACGTGCTATGTTCCAAGTTCGTATGCTCACTGTCGGTTGATTATTGCTCTTTTAATTTGTCGAAAATGTTCATGATGTGCTCCAGCTCCTCTTCGTTGGCAAAAGGGATGCTGATCTTTCCTTTACCCTTGGGGGAGAAACTTAACTGCACCTTGGTTTGCATAAATCCGGAAAGACGCTTCTTCAGAATGTTGAACTCTTCCGGCATCTTGGCTTTTGCGATAATCTTCTTCTTTCCGCTTTCTATGTCTTCGCCGTTCTTCAGGGCCTGAACGAGTTCCTCTACTTTGCGGACGGAGTATCCGTTCTTCTGAACTTCCTTGAAAAGTTTGATTTGCAGTGAGGGACTGTCAAGGGCAAGGATGGCGCGGGCGTGGCCCATGTCGATTTCTTTCTTCTGTAAGGCCATCTGTACTTGCGCGGGAAGGCGGAGCAGGCGGAGATAGTTGGTGATGGCTGTACGGCTCTTGCCGACACGCTCGGATACTTTTTCTTGTGTCATGCCCGTACCGTCGAGCAGATGCTCGTAGGCTAGGGCAATCTCTATGGCATTCAAGTCTTCACGCTGGATGTTCTCCACCAGAGCCATCTCCATGACGTTCTCATCCTTGATGGTACGGATATAGGCCGGGATGGCTTTCAGTCCGGCAATCTGTGAGGCACGCCAACGGCGCTCACCGGCAATGATCTGGAAACGGTTGTCGGCAACTTGTCGCAGGGTGATGGGCTGGATGATGCCTATCTCGCTGATGCTGGTGGCCAACTCGTGCAGAGCTGTCTCGTCGAACTCGCGACGCGGCTGGTTAGGGTTGGCTTCTATCTCATCAATAGGTATCTCGTTGATGGTAGAACTACCCTGCGGACGTACGGTATCAGTGGATATCAAAGCATCGAGGCCACGGCCCAGAGCGTTGTTCTTAGACGAACTGCTGTATTTTTTGTGTACTGCCATTGTGTATCGTTGGGCGTTTTGTCGGGACTGTCAGGGGGAATCTTCGTGCGGACTGGCGGAGGTCTGCCGCTTTATTATTCCTGAGAGTCGCTCCTGACTTATTTGTTCTTATTGATGATTTCTTTTGCTAAGGCTAGGTGGTTTTTGCTGCCGGTAGAGTCGGCATCGTAGAGAATGACGGGCAAGCCGTGGCTTGGGCTTTCACTTAACTTCACATTGCGCTGGATGACGGTCTTGAAGACCAGTTCCTGAAAGTGGCGTTTCACCTCGTCGTATATCTGGTTGGCCAGACGGAGGCGACTGTCGTACATGGTGAGCAGGAATCCTTCAATCTCCAGCTGTGGATTGAGTTTGCTCTTGATAATCTTGATAGTGTTGAGCAACTTGCTGATGCCTTCCAGAGCAAAATATTCACACTGCACGGGAATGACGACCGAGTCGGCGGCTGTGAGGGAGTTGACGGTAATCAGGCCCAGTGAGGGTGAGCAGTCGATAAGGATGAAATCGTATTCGTCGCGGATAGGGTCGAGCAATTTTTTGATGACTTTCTCGCGATTGTCCAGATTGAGCATCTCTATCTCCGCACCCACGAGATCGATGTGACTGGGGATGATGTCGAGTCCGTTAATGTCGGTGGTATAGATTGCGTCGTGAACATCGGCATGGTCGATGATGCACTCATAGAGTGAGCAGTCAACCTCTTTGATGTCTACACCTAGACCGCTGGATGCATTAGCTTGTGGATCGGCATCAACAACGAGTACTGTTTTTTCAAGTGTAGCCAGTGAGGCAGCTAAGTTGATGGTCGTCGTAGTCTTTCCCACGCCGCCCTTCTGATTAGCTAAAGCGATGATTTTTCCCATAAATATATCTTTCTAGTCTTTCTTATACCAATTAAATAGACTGCAAAGTTACATATTTTATGCGAGAAAGATGTATTTTAAACCTTTTTTCGTACTTTTGCATACGAAATGAAAGCAAATTTATGAATAATAAAAGACCGTTAATACTTATTTCCAACGACGACGGTTACCATTCCAAAGGCATCCGTGCTTTGGTCGATATGGTAAGCCCGTTGGCCGATGTTCTTGTCTGTGCCCCCGAATCAGCACGCTCCGGTTACTCCTGCGCTTTTTCCGCTGCCGACCCTCTGCGGTTGAAACGTCGTCATAACATGGGCGATATAGAAGTGTGGTCATGCAATGGCACGCCAGTTGACTGTGTGAAACTGGCTATGGATCAGCTGTGCAGAGACCGCCGGCCCGCTTTGATACTGGGCGGCATCAACCATGGTGACAACTCGTCGGTGAACAACCACTACAGTGGTACCATGGGCGTGGCTATGGAAGGCTGCATGAAGTACGTTCCGTCTATCGCTTTCTCCAGTTGTGATTATGAAGAGCAGGCCGACCTGTCGCCGCTTGCACCGTATGTGCGGAAAATGGTTCAAAGGGTGTTGCGTGAAGGCCTTCCTAAAGGTATCTGTCTGAACGTGAACTTCCCCGTTGGCAAGGATTTTATGGGAGTAAAAGTCTGTCGCATGTCTTTCGGACAATGGATAAACGAAGTGGTGACGTGTCATCATCCGCGCAATTACGATTATTACTGGATGGTGGGCGAGTATCATAACGATGAGCCTGATGCTGAGGATACCGACCAGTGGGCACTCAACCATCGCTATGTAGCCATTACGCCGACAAAAATGGATGTAACGGCCTATGAGTATATGAATCAGTTGAATCAGGAAATAGCAGCGGATTTCGAGTAAAAAACCTCCGAGATGCCGTCTGTGTGGAAATGGTGTGATATATGAAGTATTACTTAATCGTAGGTGAGGCCAGTGGCGACCTACATGCGTCACGACTGATGCAGGCTTTGAGGGGAAAGGACGAAGAGGCCGACTTTCGCTTCTTCGGCGGAGATTTAATGGCTGCTGTCGGTGGCACTTGTGTGAAACATTATAAGGAACTTGCTTATATGGGCTTTGTCCCCGTGCTTCTCCATCTGCGGACCATTTTCAGAAACATGGCATTTTGCAAGCAGGATATTGTTCGCTGGCAACCGGATGTGGTTATTCTGGTAGATTATCCGGGGTTCAACCTTGGTATTGCGAAGTTTGTACATGGACGTACGCGGATACCGGTCTACTATTACATCTCGCCAAAGATATGGGCGTGGAAGGAATGGCGCATCAAGAGTATCAAGCGGGATGTAAACGAACTATTTTCCATTCTGCCGTTTGAGGTGCCTTTCTACGAGGAGAAGCATCATTACAAGATACATTATGTGGGTAATCCTACGGCTGATGAGGTGAGGCAGTTCCGAGAGTCCTATACGGAGACAGCGGAGACCTTCCGGCTGCGGAATCATCTTGACGGACAAAAACCGATCGTCGCCCTCCTCGCAGGCAGCAGGAAACAGGAGATTAAGGATAATCTTCCCGGCATGTTGAGGGCAGTGAACGATAAGGCGTCACAATATGAATGGGTCATTGCCGGTGCACCGTCTATAGATGCCGATTATTATGCGGAGGTTATCAAGAAGACGCAGACGGCTACGAAGGATATCCCATCTCGCCTGCCCATTGTGTATAATGATACGTATGCACTACTTTCGCATGCTACGGTGGCTTTGGTAACAAGCGGTACGGCAACATTGGAAACAGCCCTTTTCGATGTTCCGCAGGTGGTTTGTTATGAGACGCCCGTTCATCATCTGATACGCTTCGGCTTCAAACATATTATTAAAGTGCGTTTTATCTCGTTGGTCAACTTGATTGCCGATCAGGAAATCGTGCAGGAACTGCTGGCCGAGCGGTTCACGGTGGCCAATATCAGAAGCGAGTTTGTCAGGTTGCTTCCCGGTGGACAGGCTCGCGAAAAGATGCTGGCCGATTATCAGGAGGTGCATCGCCGGCTAGGCGATATGGTTGCGCCGGATAATGCCGCGCAAATCATGATTGATTTGTTGAAGAAGGAAAAATAACTAGTTCCTTTTTCTTGACTATTGCGCGCCGAAGATCGATAGCGTGTAGAGATATATCACTGCGGCAGGAATGGCCATCAGTGAGGAGTCGAAACGATCGAGCATGCCACCGTGTCCGGGTAGGATGTTTCCACTGTCCTTGATGCCCAGTGTCCGTTTGAAGAGACTTTCTACCAAATCACCCCATGTACCAAAGAGTACTACGACAAGTCCCAGCCCGAGCCATTGCATGAGCGTGAGGGCCTGAGGCGAAGTGGGATCTTTGCTATCGAAATAACTGATAATGACGGTCGTTACGAGGACAAATATGCCGCCACCGATGCTGCCTTCCCAAGTCTTTCCCGGACTGATTCGTGGAAAGAGTTTGTGCTTTCCAAAAAGTGAACCGGAACAATAGGCGCCCGTGTCGTTCACCCACAGACAGATGAAGATGCTCAGCGGGAGAATGGCCTGATAGTGAACGCCTCCGTCGGCTCCTGTCGTGAAGGCCAGCACGTTGATCATAGAAAAGGGGAGGGCAATGTACATCTGCGAGAGCATCGTGTAGGCCCAGTCGTTGATGGCATTCGGATTCTTCGTGTACAGTTCGCTGATAAAAAGATAAACAATGGTCAGTAAATAGGGAATGAAGATTGCGGAAGGTGTGATACTGGAGCAGAAACAGGCCATGGCCAAAAATAAGTAGATGCCGGCGGCCGTCGAGATAAAGCGGTTGATATAGACATCTTCCCGCTCATTTACTAGTCTGCTATATTCCCATAAAGTCATGCCTGTAATGAGTGAAAAAAGAAATACCATGGCGATGGGGCGAAAGGCTATGCCCACCACCATAATAACTACAAAGATAGCGCCACTGATGGCACGTACGACAAGATTTTTCTGCTTTTCTGTCATAGTGATTCTCTTTTGATTCTTATCTCATGCATGCCTGAGCATGCTCCTGTTATTCTATTCTTTTTCCGGTGTGAAGCCTGATTTTTTATTCAGTTCTGCTTCTTCCTCCTTTTTAGTGCGCTCATGCTCTTCCTGGGCCTTCTTCACCTCGTCGGGCATGTCTTCCAACTTCGGCTCCTTCTGGGCCAGCAAGACATTGTTCTCATTAATGATTTCCTCGGAACGGCTCACCCATTGGCGTTTGCCGAATATCTTCTCCACGTCTTCGGCATAGATGACCTCACGGGTGATGAGCTGTTCAGCTAACTGGTTGTGGCCATAGCTGTGTTCTTCGAGAATTTTTTTGGCACGTGCATATTGTTCGTTAATCATCTTCAGTACCTCGTCGTCCATGATTTTGGCTGTCGTCTCCGAATAGGGACGCTGGAACTGATATTCCTGATTGTTGTAGTAGCAGATATTGGGCAATAGGTCACTCATTCCGGCATAAGCCACCATGCCGAAGGCACTCTTAGTGGCACGCTCCAGATCGTTCATGGCGCCGGTAGAGATATGACCCGTGAAAAGCTCCTCGGCAGCTCGTCCACCCAGTAAGGCACACATCTCATCCAGCATTTGCTCTTTTGTCGTGATTTGCCTTTCCTCGGGCAAATACCATGCGGCACCGAGCGCCTGCCCCCGTGGCACGATGCTCACCTTGACGAGTGGGTTGGCATGTTCGCAGAACCAACTGATGGTGGCATGCCCGGCTTCATGCAGGGCGATGGTGCGTTTCTCATCCGCTGTCATCACCTTGGTCTTCTTTTCCAGTCCGCCGATGATGCGGTCTACGGCGTTCAGAAAGTCCTGACGCCCCACAAACTCTTTGTTATGACGGGCCGCAATCAGGGCAGCCTCGTTACAGACGTTGGCAATGTCAGCACCTGAGAATCCTGGCGTCTGACGAGCCAGAAAGTCGATGTCCACCGTATTGTCTACCTTCAAAGGCTTGATGTGTACCAGAAATATTTCTTTGCGTTCCTGCAGGTCTGGCAGGTCTACGTTGATTTGTCGGTCAAAGCGCCCGGCACGCAGCAGGGCTTTGTCGAGCATGTCGGCACGGTTGGTGGCGGCCAGAACGATGACACCACTGTTGGTGCCGAAGCCATCCATCTCGGTGAGCAGGGCATTCAGCGTGTTCTCACGCTCGTCGTTTCCGCCCATAGAGGGATTCTTGGAGCGGGCACGTCCTACAGCATCAATCTCGTCGATGAAGATGATGCACGGAGCTTTCTCTTTGGCTTGACGGAACACATCACGCACGCGGCTGGCTCCTACACCAACGAACATCTCGACGAAGTCGGAACCACTCATAGAGAAGAAGGGTACGTCGGCTTCACCAGCTACGGCTTTGGCTAGCAGCGTCTTTCCTGTTCCCGGAGGTCCTACGAGCAAGGCGCCCTTTGGAATTTTTCCTCCCAGTTCGGTATATTTATTAGGGTTCTTCAGAAATTCCACAATCTCCTGTACTTCCTGCTTAGCCCCTTCCTGTCCGGCTACATCCTTAAAGGTGATACCCAGATCGTTGGCCTTCTCATAGAGTTTGGCTTTGCTCTTGCCGACGTTGAAGACACCGCCTCCGCCACCTCCGCCGCTCATGCGGCGCATTAAAAATATCCAGAAGAAGATTAGGAGAGCGAAAGGCAGCACGTTTAAGAGCAGACTCGACCACACGCTACTCTTGTTGTTCTCATAGCTGAAGTCTGTCAATTTCCCGGCTTTCTGCTGTGCTGTCAGGTATCCTTCCAGCCCATCCACGGAGCCGAACTCCACTTTCACATAAGGATTGGGCCCGACCTGTTGAGCTGTCTGATGGAAGACATCGCGGATATACTTGGGCTTCACATACATTTTTAGTATGTTGTCGTCCTTATTGATAACCACGCTCTTGGCGTAACCCTTGTTTACGTACTCCTTAAACTTGGTGTAAGTGGCTTCCTGAGTGGGGCTGTTGCCTGATAAGAAAGTTCCACCGCCACCTGTAAAGAACAGCAGTGCAATAATCAGCATAATAGTAATGTAGAGCCAGTTCATATTGAACTTTGGCATCTTAGGCTGGTTATTATCGTTCTGGTTGAACTGGTCGTTATTATTGCTCATGTTTATTGTCTTTATCTGATGATAAAAGAGAAATCAAATAGTATGCCAGATTAGTCTATGTCGGGAATATGCGTCAGAGTGGCGTCTTCCCAGAGGTTTTCAAGATTGTAGAAAGCACGCGTCTCGGGGAGAAATATATGTACGAGTACGTCGGCATAATCCATGGCTACCCATTGATTGGCTCCCAGTCCCGCTACGTGTAGTGGTTTCTCACCTGCATCTTTGCGTACAGTTTCACCTATTGACTCTGTGATAGCTTCCACTTGAGTTGGTGAACTACCCTGACAGATAACGAAATAATTGGCTATTGTTCCATCGATATGACTTAGGTCGGCAACGATGATTTTAGAACCTTTCTTTTCTTGAATCCCTCTCGTGATGGTCTTTACTAACTGTTTTGTTTGTTCCATTTATCTATTGTTCATGTCTCGTAAGTTCAACGGCTCTTCTGTAGTAAGGAGAGAACGAGGGAACTCATTCGTACTTATTTATTCTTACTTATTCTATATTCTATCTGTTGATACCTCGTCTCTTTTCTCTTTCGCAGAATAGAATACCTGTAGCGGAAGTTCCTGTGACGACGAATTATTGATTGCAAAGTTACAGTAATTTAGCCTAATACACTAAAAAATGAGCGTTAATTTGATTTTTTTTAGAAAAAAGTTCAGTAAAATGTTGGCTGTTTCGGAAAAACACTGTAATTTTGCATCGCAATTCGAGAAAGTTGCATTTGCTTATTGGGATATGGTGTAATGGTAACACAACAGATTCTGGTCCTGTCATTCCTGGTTCGAGTCCGGGTATCCCAACTGCCAAACAAGAAGACCCGCTGGTTATCGGCGGGTCTTCTTGTTTTTGGTTCACTCGGTATGAACACATTTTAACGGGTGCAAGTCTCGGACACGGACTCAGTCGATAGGTGTAAGTTGTTTTCTGTTTTTGACAATTTGTGTGCGACTAGTGCAATAAGGGATTGTGATGTTATCTTTTTATCGTGTTAATTCGGATTTTTACAAACATGTAATTGCTTTATAAAACTTTTTACTTTAATTCTTTTTCATTTTTCATACAAAAGTAACAAAGGTTTGAAATGTTTTAATTAATTTTGCATCATGATACAAACGAAGGAAAAATCCTTCTTCTTTATTTATTAATTTTATTAAAACGTTATGCAGAAAAGACTTGTTTTTCTGATTGCTATGCTGATGATGGTTCGTGTTTCCATCATGGCACAGGTCACCACTTCGTCAATTTCAGGAAAGGTGATCGCTGACAATAAACCGGTAATAGGTGCAACTATTACAGCTACCTACACACCGTCTGGTACGGTTTATCGGAGTGTTACCAACACGGATGGCCGGTATTCTATATCCGGTATGCGTGTAGGTGGACCTTACACGGTTGAAATTTCGTACATTGGTTTTCAAAGCCAGGTTTTTAAGAATGTCAATTTGATACTAGCAGATAATGCCGTTATCAATGCCACTCTTAAGGAAGGCTCTGAAGTATTGAGCGAAGTGGTTGTGGTTGGCACTAACAAAAGTAACATGAAGAGTGACCGTGCTGGTGCCATTACGAGCGTAGACAGTGAGAAGATGGCTATGGTTCCTACCGTAAGCAGGAGCATGAACGACATTCTTAAGCTGACCCCGCAAGGTGGCAATACGGGCAATGGCTTCGCCGTTGGCGGTGGTAACTATCGTCAGTCGTTTGTGACGGTCGACGGTGCAGCCTTCAACAATGCTTTCGGCATCGGTTCCAACCTGCCTTCTGGTGGATCTCCAATTTCTCTTGACGCATTGGATCAGATTTCCGTGTCGGTGACTCCTTATGATGTCCGCCAAAGTGGTTTCACAGGTGGTGCCATTAATGCCACAACGAAAAGCGGTACTAATGATTTCAAGGGTACAGCCTATTTTTACAATACAAATGTAAACTTGCGTGGAAACAAAGTCTCTGATTATGAGTTACAACGCAATCGCGACCACACTACGACATACGGTGCTAGTTTTGGTGGCCCAATTATCAAGAACAAATTGTTCTTCTTCTTGAATGGAGAATATGAGGCCAATGTATCTGCCGGTCCTAGTGGTATGGCCCGTACGTCGGATAGCGATAAGTGGGATACCTCTGGTAATGTTCATCGTCCAACCGTTACTCAGATGGACGCGATTTCAAACTTTCTTCAGAAGACATACGGATACAATCCCGGACGTTATCAAGGATATTCTCTGGATACGCCGGCCTACCGCCTGTTAGCACGCTTGGATTGGAATATAGACGATAACAATAAGTTGAATTTCCGTTTCACAAAGACGCACTTCAAGAATTCGAATTCACCTTCATCGTCAACGAGTCCATTTAGTGCACCAGTAATCTATCCTGGCGGTGCAGATGGTTCTGCTGGTAATTACTCTAGTGGTCGTACATCCAATACATCCCTTTATTTCGAGAGTGCACGTTATTTCCAAGAGCAGGACTTTACGTCTGTTGCCAGTGAGTTGAACTCTAAGTGGGGATTGATTAGCAATGCCCTCCGTCTGACCTATTCTTATCAGGATGAGCCACGTATAGCAGTAGGTGGTACCTTCCCAACCGTGGATATCCTGGAAAAGGGTTCTGTATATACTACTTTTGGTCCCGATCCGTTTACGGCTGGAAACCTTAGACAGGTGAAGACGTTTGTTGCTACAGATGAAGCAAATTACACATGGGGAATGCACAATTTCCTTGCTGGTGTACAGTTTGAGACCAATAGTGCGACAAACGGTTACATGCAAGGAGGAGATGGTTATTATGTATATTCTTCATGGGATGATTTCGTAAAGGGAAATAAGCCTGCTGCTTATGGTGTTACATTCTCTATGTCGGCAGACAGATCGCAATTTAAGGCAAAGATGAAATATAACCAATTCTCTTGGTATTTGCAGGATCAGATGAATGTTTCTGATAATTTCCGCCTTACCGCTGGCTTGCGCTTTGAGGTGCCCATGTATCCCGAACTTAAAAACAATTACAATGAGCCTTATGCAGCCCTAAAGTTCCGTGATAATAAGCAATATGCTACCGACCAGGTTCCTGATGCTAAGTTGACGGTGTCTCCGCGTGTCGGCTTCAACTGGGATATCACCGGTGAGCGTAAGTATGTGCTCCGTGGCGGTACGGGATATTTTGTCGGTCGTCTGCCTTTTGTGTGGCTAGTATCAGCTGTAGGTAATTCTAATTGCGGACAATACACATATTTCTATAATACAGTTAATGATCCTGTTGTCAAATCCGGAGGTCAGCCCGATTTCCATACTACGGTAGCAGATCAGCTGAAAGATTTGACGATTAACACCACTTCTCAGACCGCACCGCAGTCACCAACGATCATTGATAAGAACCTGAAGTTGAATGCTACATGGAAGACTTCTTTGGCTTTTGATGCCAAACTTCCTTATGATATTGACTTCTCTCTGGAAGGCATTTATAATAAAGATTTTAACCCGGCTGTGATCACGAATGAGAATTATGTCTATGATAAGGATATCGTTCTGTCACCCAATGATACCCGTAAGTCGTATAAGAAACTCAATTTAGTTAATGATTGCTATCTGATTACGAATGGTGGACATCATGCTTATTATTATTCTCTCACAGCTTCGTTGGCAAAGAAGTTTAATTTCGGCCTTGACCTTTCAGCTTCTTATACTTATTCTAAAGCCAAGTCGTATAGTGATGGCATCGGAGA
>OBMA010000539.1_pt1 | contig 22569 bp, 21 predicted proteins | sample 1539141 | NCBI WGS metagenome assembly OBMA01 (sample SAMEA3991484, study PRJEB22521) | metagenome | biome: anthropogenic terrestrial biome; feature: sewage plant; material: raw primary sludge | place: Sweden | collected 2012-09-26
CATAAGGATTGATAAGTACTTTTCTGAATCCTTTTGCATCTTTTACAGTCTCACCAGGCTCAAGCCAGAATTCCTGGAACATGTAACGTGCAAGACGTGTAGATGTATCAAGTGATGTGAGACAGAATACAGATACTGCAAGGATAAGCATAGCAAATACTGTATTACCTGACTTTGAAAGTCCAGGAAGACTCGCTATCATTGAAGATATTCCTGTTGCAAATACTTTAGGAGGATTGATGAGCTCTCCTGTCTTATATGTATCCCAGATATATCCGACTGCACAGATAGAGATAACTGCTACGAGACATTCAAGGAGCATCGAACCAAAAGCGATAGGCTGAGCATCTTTCTCGTTATCGATCTGCTTTGAAGAAGTTCCGGAGCTGACAAGTGAATGGAAACCTGAAATAGCTCCGCATGCTATCGTGACAAATAATGCAGGGAAAAGATAACCGAGTGATTTACCGTCAGCATATCCGTTATCTGCAAAAAGTGTATCTTTGAATCCAAGGAATGCCGGAATCTTGAGTGTAACATGACTTCCGACTATTCCGATGACTGCAAGTGCGATCATGAAATAAAGCAGGAATGAGCTCAGATAGTCACGTGGCTGAAGAAGAATCCATACCGGAGCGACAGATGCGATCGCAATATATATACCAATCACGATCATCCACTGCTTATTGTTCATGTAGATAGGATGCCAATGCAGACCTATGAACATTACTGCTGCGATTCCAATGACACCGATGATTGTTGAGATTCCTACCGGAGCATTTTTACGATATACGAAGAAACCGAATATGATAGCCATTACGATAAATAAGAGCGATATAATGGCGGTCGATGCATTTGCTGAACTTGCAACTTTATCAAGTGCACCTGTTGCAGGATCATATGTAGCTTCAAATGTATTAGCTACTATAGCTGAGAAAGCAGCGATGACAAGAAGGAGCGTGAGGTATGCGAAACTGATAAAGAGACGCTTAGCCTTAACTCCCATTGTATCTTCGATTATCTCTCCGATAGACTGACCTTTATGACGGATAGACGCGAAAAGAGCACCAAAATCATGAACTCCGCCAAAGAAGATACCGCCGATGAGAACCCAAAGAAGTACAGGTACCCATCCGAATACTGCTGCCTGAATCGGTCCGTTGATAGGACCGGCACCGGCGATAGATGAGAAATGGTGTCCCATAAGTACGGGAGCCTTTGCAGGACAATAATCCTGACCGTCTTCCATCTCGTGAGCAGGTGTTGTTTTGCTGGGATCAATACCCCAGGTCTTAGCAAGCCATCCGCCGTAAAAGATATACCCGCATACAAGGATGACAATGCTGATCACAAGTAATAATGCTGCATTCATAACTAAACTTTCCTCCCTTTTTGAGATTGATATATGGTCTTCAAGTTCTTCGCATTGTCGCGACCGCTGAGATTCGTTGTGACATCTCCGCTTTCTGTAACAACGACAGCTGTATGAAAATCCATCCAGCCGTATAGCGAAAAACGAAAATCCTTATGCAAATGACATCTCCTAAGCTTCTTAACTGCGGTTTTGCTGGCATCATCGCACAATATGATCATCGATATATATGAACACATGTGCTCTGGACCAGGTACTATTCGTTTCATGCCGGTTTCATAAGAATAAGAAAGACATCTGTCATAGATGATATCTGTCAGATATGGTACAGAAAATATGAAAACATATTCAAAGCTGTCGACTGCCCACAATTTAGCTTGTTTTGACAGAAAGAACTTTTCGGAACGCATATTGAAATCACACTCTGCCTGAAAATAAGGTTCTGCGCTGCAGCTATTATCATCATCACATCTCATATCTTTTCTTTCAAAAGATTTTGTGATGTCGTAATACTTCGAATAGCTTTCTATCAATTTTTCTTTAATTTTATCTCTAATATTATCAGACATATTATCTAAATCATACCATCCGTGAATAAAATTCATTTCTAAAATGAATGAACTAACTTTTTTATTATATAGGATGATTTTTGAGACAACAAGATAAAATATTAACTACTTTTCAATTACTCAGATAAAATAGATCAATAAAAATCCCCAAATATGTGATGATTCCACACTATTTGAGGACTGATTTGTTTATAAAATTAAATTCATATGACTATTATTTGTGTGAACTGCGCAGCACATCTAGGAGATGCGAGAAATATTCCGGAAGTGGAGCGTCTGTTTCTATGTACTCTCCTGTTCTAGGATGAACGAATCCAAGTGTTTTTGCATGAAGACACTGTCCATCAAGGTCAAAGCCGCTGTCACCGCCGCCATAGACGCTGTCACCAAGAAGCGGATGACCTATATGACTCATGTGCACACGAATCTGGTGAGTACGTCCGGTCTCGAGCCTGCACTCGATATATGTGAATTTTCCAAACCTTTCAATGACGTGGTAATGTGTTACCGCATTTTTTCCATGCTCATTATCTACAACAGCCATCTTTTTTCTGTCAGAACTGCTTCTTCCGATATTTCCTTCAATAACACCTTCATCATCAATCACGTTATTCCAAACTATGGCATGATATAGTCGTTTGATGGAATGATTCTCAAGCTGCGCAGCGATACTTTTATGTGCGTCATCATTTTTACATGCTATGACGGAACCGGTCGTATTCTTATCGATCCGATGTACTATGCCAGGTCTCATTACACCGTTTATGCCGGAAAGCTGCCCCCGGCAGTGATACATGAGGGCATTTACGAGTGTGCCACTGTAATGTCCCGGTGCGGGATGGACGACCATGCCTTTTGGCTTATTGATGACTATGACATCTCTATCTTCATAAAGGATATCAAGCGGTATATCTTCCGGTTCAATATCCGGAACGGATGCATCGGGTACATCAAATACAAGTTCATCACCGGTACAGAGTTTAGTGCTTGATTTACAGGCAGTCTTTCCATTTACCGATATACATCCTTCAGAAATGCATTTCTGAATATATGATCTGGAAAAATCAGGGATTGTATCTGATATCCATTTATCGATCCTGACATCAGAGTCTTCAGGTTCAATTGTAATTTCAAGTTTCTTCATCTATTTTATCTCGCGGTATTTTTTCTGATGAAAGCCTAAAAAGCTGAGGTCGTTTTCCTTATATACAAAAAGTATCAGGATAACAAGAACTATAGTTCCTATAGTAACGCACATATCAGCAAAATTGAATATAGGGAAATTGATGCATGAGAAATAGATGAAATCTACTACATAATCAAGACGTATCCGGTCGATCATGTTGCCTACAGCACCGGCGGCAATGCAGACCAGCTGTGCATGAAATGCGTTATATTTCTTTTCCTGAGGTGTCTTATAAAGAACAAATATAATGACTCCTATTATTATCGCAGCTATAAATACGAAGAACCATTTCTGATTCTGCATCATTCCAAATGCGGCGCCTCTGTTTTCGAGATAATTAAGCTCAAGAACTCCGTTTATCAACGGAAATGCCGGTTTATCTTTAAGAAATATGACTGCCAGATATTTTGTAAACTGGTCTATAGCGATAAGTATGATCATACAGAATATATCGATCATGATAGTTTTTATTGATGATCTTTTTCCATTATTATTCATTGATGTTATTTCCTTTTCACTTTTAATCATTCTCGTTAAAATTCAGTTCGTTTAGTGCGCCGATCATATCTTCATCAGTAACGGTTGTGTCTATCACCGCTTTTCCAACACGTTTAAGCAATATAAATTTCAGAACTCCGTCTGCAGCTTTCTTGTCTGAATGTGTCAGTTCAACGACCTTTTCCGGGACGATATCATCTATAGATATAGGAAGCCCGAATGGAACGAACATATCTCTTATCTCGTAGAACTCGTCTTTTGACAGGAGTTCGTGTTTCCAGGAAATGAAAGAAGCGGCGATACATCCAAGTGCGACACATTCGCCATGAGTCATTTCGAATTTTTCGTATTTTTCTATCGCATGTCCTAAAGTATGACCAAAATTCAGCATAGCCCTGTCACCTTTTTCATACGGATCGCATTCAACAAATGATTTCTTGATATTGCATGTCTGATATACCATTTCCTCAAGTATATCAGGATCTTTTTCTTTGATCTCATACATTTTATCAATAAGCCATGAGAAAAACGATGCATCTTTTATAAGAGCAGATTTCATGACTTCAGCAAATCCTGATACGAACTGTCTGCCTTCAAGAGTTTTTAATGCGGATACATTTGAATAAACAAGACGTGGCATATAAAATGAACCGATCATGTTCTTATATCCATTAAAATCAACACCGGTCTTTCCACCGATGCTGCTATCGCTTTGAGCAAGAAGTGTTGTCGGAATCTGAATAAAATCAATACCCCGGAGATACGTCGCTGCAGTAAATCCGGTTATATCACCTACAACACCACCGCCAAGAGCAGCAAGCAGATCAGTCCTGCCAAAATGTTTTGAGATAAGAGATTCATATATAGCTCTTACGGTATCAAGATTTTTATTTGCTTCACCTTCGGGAATAATGTATTCTGTTACTTCAGCAAAAACCGTTGATAATAATTTTTTTATCTCATCAAGATATAAAGGTGCGACCTTAGAGTCAGTGATTATACATAATCTGCGCTTTTCATATCCTTTATCTGAAAGTTCTTCCGGAAGCTTTTCAAAACTGTTTTCAATCACTATGTCATAAAGTGGATTTGCTTTTGTCCCTATACTGATTCGCTGTGCCATGTTTTAAAATACCATCCTTTTATCATAATAAATAGCTTCCGTCGATAAGCGGAAGCTATGCAGACGATCATAATACAATTGCTACTTTTGACATCAACATCATTATTATTAAATCAGGCAGATTGTCAGAATGTCTTCCCTAAAGTTGAACTGCTAAGGTCAGATCCCTGTATACCAGGTTCTACGAGACTCTGAAAATCACCTGAGATATTTATATTTTGCGGTGCGATTATAAGTATAGATTTTGATATCCACTGCAGATTGCCACCTAATGCGTAACATGAACCTGATGAAAAATCTATGATTCTCTGTGCAAGGTCGAAATCCAGTCCTTCAAGATTTAAAATTACGGCTTTATTTTCAAGAAGAGTATCTGTTATGATCCTTGAATCTTCATATGTCTTAGGCATTATCGAAAGAACATCAGCATTTCCCATTGATGAAGTCCTCCTAGGTTGAGGTTTATTTATTGGAGTTACTTTTTGTGTTATCTTTCTTAAAGGGTTCTGCTCTTTCTCTGAAACATCAAAATCCTCTTCATCACTTGCAGTGTTCCTGCGCTCAGCAACTGCTGCCGGTTTTCTTGCAGGCGGCTTATCCTGAAAATCATCGTCTGAACCACTGTCGTAAAATCCATCATCCTCATCATCCTCATCATTGAATTTCATTGCGCTGAGGAATCTGTCCATAACACTCATCTTCTATTTTCTCCTTAATCGTTCTTATTTATTATAATCACGTGCACCAAATATCGCCGTACCAACTCTAACAAATGTGGCATTTTCTTCAATTGCGGTCTGATAATCTCCGCTCATTCCCATTGATAATTCGCCCATCTTTATATTATCTATTTTTTGTTCATTTATGTCAACAGATAACTTATAAAGCATCCTGAAAAATGTGCGATTATCTTCTGGAATCTTTGCTATCGGAGGTACAGTCATAAGCCCGTGCACTTCTATTCCCGGAAGTATTGAAATCCGTTTTATCATATCAATCGTATTCTCAGGTGATATACCGGATTTTGATTCTTCACCGCCAGTATTTACCTCAATTAGTATAGGCATTACAATACCGGCATTTAAAGCACGCTTGCTTATCTCCCTGGCAAGATCATATGAATCTACACTATGGATCATACATACCTTATCGATTATATATTTCACTTTGTTTTTTTGTAGATGACCTATCATATGCCATCTTATATCTTTCGGAAGCTTATCATATTTTTCTACTATTTCCTGAACGTGATTTTCACCGAAATCACGGCATCCACAATCATAAGCTTCCTGCAAAAGAGAAACCGGTTTTGTCTTGCTCACTGCGATAAGCTTTACTGCAGATCGTTCGCGTCCGGATCTTACACATGCTTCTTTTATATTTTGTTCAACCAAATCAAGATTATCTTTGATCATCTATATAAACACCTCTATCCTGATGTTTGTGTGCTGTGATAATAATTATATTTAACGCCACATCATAGCATAATTGCTGCTTTCAATCTCCGGCTTCATATATTTTTTTTATTGATATACAAGATCATTTTCATTGACTGCGGCAGCATCAAGTACTATATAATCGTATGTGCTAAGTCCATAAGTCGTATTGGGTTTTACTATGGAATACTTGTCATTCTGATACAGGATATTGACTTCTCGGAACTCAGCATATCCTTTGTTGATGTTATAAACTCCGACAAGTGTACCCGTTTTACTTATAGTGTCTTTATCTGTAGATTCCGGTTTTGTTATAACATCGCCTGCACGAAGTGTCGAATCATCCAGATAATACATTCCATCCTTCTCACCATATAATTCCGTATCCACAAATTCTTCTGTCTTTCCCCCGTTTTCATCATACCTGTCACGCATTACACCATAGCCGTTGCGTTCACCGCCTTTAGTTATGAACTCCTTGGGTACTAGGAAGAAATTCTTTTTAACAATAGATGAGTTTGGTATCTTAAGTCCTGACTGATTTTCCATAAGAAGCTCAAGATTGATAAATCTGTCACTACAGAAAGTTATCATTGAATTTGTGAAGCTTAGCTGAACGTAGGTGCCGCCGTCCTTACCGGTTATAACCTTTGTGCCTGCCCATGATTCATACTTGTTTTTCAGGAATCTGACCTCGACATATTGCATATCTTCAAGCTGTTTTGCTGTAGTCTCGTCGGTCGGTATGATCACAGACCATTTTTCGTCTCCACACATCTTATATACATTGTCACCGGAGGCGATCAACTGATCATTTGCATATTGCACCTTTTTGTATTTTGATTCGTCAAACATATCTTTTGTGATATCGGCAGGTTTTAAGGACTCATAACCATCTGTATAATATGTTACGATGCCGGAATTGTCTGCAGACTGGTAGTGAATCAGTGAAGAATTCGAATCACTTATCTTTTTTATATCAGCAAGCATCTGGCTGCTTGAAAGCTCGGTTATCTGGTTCTGAAGATTGTATTGAAAATCATATGTTTGTGAAAATGAGTCGTTTCTGAAATGATCAGAAAAATCAGCTATAGAATTTCTAAGTTGCTCAAGATCTGAATCAGATATTTTCTGCTGTTCACTATCTGCGATCTTATCAGACAGACTTCCTGCTTCATCAACGGTATAGACAAGATCACCCTTGGCGGCATGTGATCCCTCGCGTATAAAATAATCAATATATCCAGCCTGTGTTGCTTTATATGTGTTCTCATCGCGAAGCGCGATACCTTTGTAAATATTATTTGTAGAAAGCGAACCTTTTTTTACTTCATATCCGATAATGTGATTTGTACGAAAATACATGATCACAACGATAGAGATATGAATAAAGATGACGATAAATATGATCATCCCAAGGTTTATATTTTTTGATTTTCGGTATTTGACTACCTTTCCATCAGACTGCGTCGACATATTTTTATCCTTTATATCTAAATAAGAAAGCCCCGGACAAAGCCGAGGCTTTCTTTCTATTGATTCAAAGTCGTTATAGTGAAATTATGATTTTCGATTTTAATGATTCAGGAACGGTATTTTCATCTAATGACATGCATACGACAAAATCTACATTAAATTTTGCACCGATCTCTTCGAGTTTTTCTATTGTAGGTGTTACATCAGTACCTTCAAGATTTGCCAAGATCAGCAGACTATCAATATATATTTTTTCCACATCATGATCCTGAGAAATAATACCACAGATAAAACCAAGAAATTCATCAGCATTTGTAACCAGATAATCAGAAACATCAATTAAACGAATCCTATTGTTAAGTTCAAACATGTGCTTCGTACTCTTGTCAAGATATACGATATTTCCTTTAGTCATTTCTATCTCATTATTTACTTTATCGAGCAGCTGTTTTGTTTTGCCTTTTCCTTTGTTACCTACGATCAACTGAACCATTGGCACGGCCTCCTGAGCATATATTCAAATCGGTTGACTGTAATGCTTTGCACTTTTTATTATAAGTGAATGATACATAAAATACAATCATAAAAAGACTTTCAGTTCACTTCAGAGCGGAACTCATCTTTCATTTTAACCTTACTTGATCAGAGCAAGAAGTTTATTCATATGATCATAGAGTTCATCAATATTTTTAGTATTAAGTATCACCGCAATAAACGGATCCCCTGGGGCATTCTTTACATATAGTATCAGACAGTGACCGGCAGCATCAGTCGTTCCGGTCTTACCACCTATCACAGTGATGTTATCGGGTGCATCTACAGTACCCTTGATATACTGATTGGTCGATGTTGTCTCAATACTGACAGCATTGCCGGAGGCATCGTAGTATTCAGTAGAATATGAAGACATCGAGATTATCTGATTAAAAAGTTCATATTGTGATGCAGCATTCAGTATCAGATACATATCATAAGCTGTCACATAATGTTCTGATGCAGTAAGACCGTTTGGGTTGACAAAATTACATCCGGTCGCCCCAAGTTTCTTGGCTTCATCATTCATCATCTTTGTAAAGCCATCAACGGAACCGCCTACATTTTCTGCAATAAGTACAGCGGCATCATTTGCTGATTCGATAAGCAGAATGTGCAGAGCCTGATCGAGAGTCATCTTATCTCCGGCTTTGATCCCTGCAACCTGTGCACCGCTTTCTGTGATCTTGACATTTTCAGTTGCGGTGAGCATCTGATCAGGCTGACAGTTCTGAAGCGCTACAAGTGCAGTCATTACTTTTGTAAGACTGGCAGGCTGCATCTGCGCGAGCAGATTCTGACCATATATAGTTTTTGCGTTTTTTATATCGAAAAGACCTGCAGCTTCATTTTCACCAAGATCTAATTGATCCTGATCATCATTTCCATTAGTTATACATAGACTGCTGGCAAATGAATCAGCTCTTCCATCTGTCTTTGAATCATTCAATCTGAATGATGTTACGGAAGAGTCAGGATCATATGCAAAGCTGTATGGTAGACCGCATCCGGACATGAACAAAGTACATGCCAAAAATACCGCAGTGACCCTGCAGAACTTAGTTATACATTTCACGCCACTCAAGGTCTCCTCTGTCAAGTGATTTTATGAGAAGTTCAGCCGTTGCAAGATTCGTTGCAAGCGGGATGTTATGCATGTCGCAAAGCCTTACGACATTATTTACGTCAGGCTCATGCGGATTCGGTGTAAGCGGATCACGCAGAAAGATAACAAGATCGATCTCATTATGTTCTATCTGTGCACCGATCTGCTGCTCTCCGCCCAGATGACCTGCTAAAAATTTATGAATATTAAGATTTGTTACTTCCTCGACAAGACGTCCTGTCGTTCCGGTTGCATACAGATCATTTTTGCTTAATATCCCCCGATACGCGATACAAAAATTCTGCATAAGCTTTTTCTTAGCATCATGTGCGATCAGTGCTATATTCATTGCTTTGTTTCCTCCAAATCATTGATTTTCAGAATATACCCCTTAAGTTCTAGCCTGAAGTCTAACATTCAAAACAAACCCCATACCTATAAAAAGACTGCAAAGAGATGTAAGACCATAACTTACGAAAGGAAGCGGCAGTCCTGTATTTATCATTACCTGTGTGGCAACTGCGATGTTCATAAAGCCCTGAAATGCGATAAGCGCTGCCATTCCACTGGCGATGATCGTACCTGCCATGTCACAAGCCTTTCTTGCTACAATGATACATTCAAATGACGTTAAAATCAATAAGACAATTACGGTACAGGAGCCAACAAACCCGGATTCTTCACCAATTACGGCAAAAATAAAATCTGTCTGTGGTTCAGAGATGAAATTACCATTCTTTACAGATGATATCTCATTATTCTTGTATCCTTTTCCCGTAAGCTGCCCGGAACCGATGGCCATTACGGAATTGATCTGCTGGTACGCGTCTGTAGTCGCGTATTCACTTGGATTTATGAACGCCATTATTCGATTTTTCTGGTAATCCTCGATTATGTTCTGATCCGGCTGCATGATCAGAGTAAACATTATTATTATTGTTGGAATCGCGATAGAAAAGAGCGCGATCACTGTCTTTTTATTGATTCCTCCGATAAATATAAGTACAAAAAACACTGCTACCAGCAGAATACTTGTTGAAAGATCCGGCTGATCATGTACAAGTTTTACCATTGGCAGCAACAAGATAATGCTTATGATAAAATACTTGAACGTCTTCATCTGTTCTTTATGTTTCATTATAAATGCGGCATAAAACAATATCATGCATATCTTCGCGGTTTCAGACGGCTGAAATCTTAAGGGACCGAGCTGAAGCCATCTTTGAGCTCCGCCGCCCTTGTCTCCCATAACAGCTACCATTCCAAGAAGAACCAGGTTAAGCGCATAAATGAGCCAGTATAGTTTGAGTATAAGGTGATAATCTATAAGAGATATAGTTATCATGAGCATAAGACCGAGGATAAAGCCGTATACCTGTGTATTCTGTTTTGATGCTTTTGCACTGCCGATAGCAAATATACCGATCACAGACAATGCACATATAAATATTATAAGTTTAAAATCATAATTTCGTAATCTGTATCTGTTTATCATGTCTACCTTTTCTGTCTGCATTGCAGGGCATTATAATTTTATATATCAATGTTGATCTTTATATGTCTTTTATTCAGGAATATTTTCCAGCATTTCCTTTGTCATCGGTTCCATGATTATGATACCGGCATCTTCATAAGCTATTCTTGGTACAGCTTTTAACCGGAGCCATCTTGCAGGCGGTTTTTCATTACTGCTATAGACTGTCTCACCTATCTTAAGAACCTGAGGCGACATATCGAGTGCAGCGACGAAATGATGACCAAGACCATCGCCTCCGGCAAAAGCCGCGCCATACAATGCGCCAAGTATGATTATATCTTTATCGGATATAATACTTGCATCTTCTGATACATCTCCCATTATCACTATGCTGTTCTCTGTTTCCATCTTCTGCCCGGATAATATGCTGCCGCGGTATATCTGTGCTATATTCACAGCCATATCATTATGTATGACAGTTTTTTTTATCGCGTGAACATACTCCCTGTCTGTATCTTCGTCCCGTCCTGCAGTGCATATGACATCGATCATGCTGTTATCTCTAACGGCATTTACGAGATCGATCTCTTCCTGTGGATCAAGCTTTCTGCCTTCAAAGGAAATGACTGCCTGAATATTTCCCAAAAAATCAGAGGATTTCCGGAGGCGCTCTATAAGATCTGTTTTTATCGCAGAAATATCAGCATTTGGATCCAAAAGGATCTTGATTCCATCTCTATAGCTTTTTAGTTCTACTGTATTTGGCATATCAGTCTCCGTTTATCGTGCCGCCATCAAGTTCGGATGCAGTACCGGTTATTATCTCTTCTTTATTTCCAAGATCATAATAGTACATATATAATTCTTTTGCTATCTGTGCCGCGTAATCAGATGTATAACCATTGGCTACACGTACTGCGATTGAAATCTCGGGATTTTCATAAGGTGCATAGCTTAGGAAAAGAGCATGGTTTGGTCTGCTCTTTGATTCCTGCGCAGTACCGGTCTTTCCAGCGACATTTACGCCAAGATCTTCATAATATGACTTGCTTTCAACAACACCTCGCATACCTTCATGTATAGCGCTCCAGTATGATGAATCCATCTGTATCTGATTTCGTACAGTTGCATGATAATCCTGGATGAGATTGCCCTTATGATCTGTAAGCTTTGAAAGAAGCGTCAGATTATAGCAAGTTCCACTATTGGCTACAGTTGTGATATACCTTGACAGACCGACCGTCGTATAGTTATTAGTACCCTGACCTATCGCAGAACGTACAGAATCCGTGTCAGATACTTCGGGTTCGGCCTCATCTATCTCTATCCCGGATTTTTCGTCAAGACCATAAAGATCAGCGTATTTACCGAGCTTTTCAAGTCCTTTGTCTGAATTATAAACGGTTCCGTTAAGTCCTAGTCTGTAACCGACTTCATAGAAGAAACAGTTGCAGGAATTCGTTATACCTTCAGTTATATTAAGTGCACCATGAGAGCCTGGATATATCCAACAGTGAGCCGGTTTATCAAGCTTATCAAAAGTACCTGTACATACGATATCGGATGATGTACTTATCACACCTTCCATCAGACCGGCAGTTGCAGACACCATTTTGAATGTAGATCCAGGCGCAGTTTTCTGCATTGTAGCATAGTTGATCAGTGGGGATGATTTGTCTTCCCGGAGTTTTGAGTAATAATCAGCATCAACGCCATTTGCCATTTTGTTATTATCATAGCTTGGGTACGAAACGAGAGCTTTTACTGTACCGTCTCGTACATCTGTTATGACAACAGATCCGGAATAAGGATCCAGCGCGAGCTGCGCAGGTGACAGATCCAGATTCTGTATCCTATTTTCAATAAATACAAATGCTGATTCGGAGCCATTTTCAAGTTTTGTTCTCTCTGCGTCTGATACGGTAACGGTCTTCTGATCAATGAGCATGCGGCAGACCTGATTCCCGGTGATCTCATCGTTCAGGATCATATATTTATATATTTTTCTGCCAAAAGCATCATCATTTGGCAGTTTTTGGGATAGATAATCGACTATATGATCAAATACTTCATCTGAATCTGAATACTTATCTGTTATGTTAAGTTTGGAGACATCGACCCAGTTTTTAGAGATCGCATAGAGCAGATAATCATGAAGACTTATCTTTTCGTCAGTCGTCCATGCAATATATGTTTTATCTTTTTTATCGATAAGGCTCTCATCAATGACTTTATCGTCATATAGTCTCTGAACAACATAACTTTCATAGACCTGATATTCCTTATCAAGCTGATCATAGGGCGTACATTTATTTTTCAGTTCATCACCGATACCGGCTATGACCTTAACTGTTTTATCCTTAAATGATGCATATACTTTCTTCTCAGTATCTGATGCATCAGATTTCGAAAAATGATCTATATCCAGGATATTGTTATTAAGGCATGCATAATAAGCATCATAGATAGGAATGACAATATCACTTCTGCTTGAATTCTCTCCTGCCGTATATTCTTTTATGTTGCGGAGCTTTGCAAGTATTATGCTCGCAAGTTTTTCTTCAAGGATATTATAGGCTGCTATCTGAAGATCACTGTCAAGTGTCAGATAGATATCATTACCGGCATCGGCTTCAACCCTGTTGCACGTCTGGATAACTTTACCTACATTGTTGACGTATACGGTCTCCGAACCTTTTTTACCTTGAAGCTGAGATTCCATTGATGATTCGATTCCGGATTTACCGACTGTATCATTTACAGCGTAATCGCTTTCCGGATATTTTACTTTGAAACTGTCAAGTTCATCCTGCGATATCTTGCCGGTATATCCTATGATCTGTGAAAAATACTGGCTGTCATTGTATTTTCTTATCGTTCCCTCTGAAATCTCAACACCGTCAAGCTCATCGCTATTTTCCATTATCTCGGCTATAGTTTTTTTACTGACATTTTCAGCTATCGTTGTTGCAATATATTTCTGATAACTATTTGCATTCATCGCATATCTAACAGTCAGTATCTTTATGATCTCGCTCTTTGTATAACCACTTTCAGGAACAAATGTCGAGTAATCGCCGGCTTTGGTACATTTTCCGATTCCGAATTTTGCTTTGGCACAGAGAAATGAGACAACCTCACTGGCTGTTGCATTACGCTCCTTGTATTTTAAGTCACTTACTGCACTGTGACCGTATACATCGGACAAGAAACGTTCAAGTGATGTGCCTGAAACGTTAAATTGATAATCACCGGAATTATCAAGTGATATATCAAAATCGCTTACAATATGATCATTATTGTTTTCTATATATTTTATTGTCTTATCAATAGTATTATTAAGCTCTGAGTTCTTACTCTTGCCTGATTCATAGACATCTTCGATCTTTACTGAATATGCGAGTTCGTTATACGCAAGAAGTTTCCCGTTGCAGTCATAGATGTTGCCACGAGTGCTAGCTATACTCCTCTGCTTTTCAATCTTAAGCTGAAAATTATCCAGATATTCCTGTCCGTTTACAATCTGCAGATCAAATACACGATAGATCAGCGCACCACCAATCACAAGGACTAACAGCATTAGCACAAAAAGTCTGGAAGTGACCAGAGATATTAAGTTGTCCTTCCAATTGTCATGCAAATTTCTTAGCGCTCCTTCGTTCGTCATGGTCAAGAATCTTATTTACCTTCAGGATTATCGGATAAAATACTATAGTGACAACGATCGTATAGATCATCTCAGGAATGATTATATGCAGAAAATAATATGGAAAATTAAATCTTCCCCGCATCATGAACAGAAAGACATAACATATCAGTCCATAAAAGATATCGCTCACGGCGATAAGCGTTATTGGAAGCTTTATATCTTCCGGGAAGAATATATAACTGAATTTTCCGTTGAAATATCCGACATACATATAGATCAGCGCATATGCGCCAAGCAGATCACCAAAAAAGATATCCGTTAGGAGTCCACAGAAAAATCCGATCACAATGCCGCTCTTCTCACCACGCATAAATCCATAAGAAGCGGTAAGGATTATCATTAGATTTGGCACAATACCTCCAAAATCGAGCCTTGAAAAAACTGAGCTTTGAAGGATGAAAAGTATTAGTATCGTTAATGCAGTGATTATCTTTCGTTTCATCTTTTATACCATAGCCTTGTTCTATTCAGCCACTGTAGAGGCTGAGACCGTGACATCTTCATCTTCAGATGTATTATCATTCTTGAGGGAATCTCTGCCGTCAGTCTGTTTCTTTTCCATTATGATCAACACTTCATTGATATGAGAAAAATCTACCGCAGGTGTTATTTTGCCCGACTTTGTAAGGTTGTTTGAATCAGTCTCAACATCATTGATATATCCGATAAGGATTCCAGGCAGAAATTTCTCACTGATATTTGACGTAACAACTTTGTCGCCAACTTTTACTTTATTTTCAGTATCTGAAAGCTGCGAGAATGTCACTGATCCGTTTGAATACTCTTCAAGATTTCCCGATACTATCATCTGATCTGAATTTGAAAGTACCATTGCAGCGACATTAGAATCATCTGCAATTATCGATTTTACTTTTGACCAGTTGCTGCCTACATCAACGACACGTCCGACAAGTCCGCTGCCTGCCATAACATTCATGTTGATCTTTATCCCGTCAGATGAACCTTTGTCGATAACAAACGATGCAAACCAGTTTCCTGAATCCTTTGCTATCACACGGGCACCAGTCATAGTATACTGCTCGTATTGCCCATCAAGATCATAAAGATTCTGCAGCGTTGTCAGTTCATATTTATCCTGCTGAAGTTTCGTATTCTCTATCGTGAGTTGATCAACCTCACTTTTAAGTTTTTCATTTTGCGAAAGAAGATCTTTTATTTCAGCAAGCTGTTCCGAACGTGTGCTCAGGTAACTCCCTGCTGAACTGATTCCCTTTTCAAATGGAATGACAAATATACCGGCAAACTGATTGACAGGTTCACCGATCGTAGCCGTATTGTAAGTGACGACAATCATTCCCGCACATGCAATTGTTAAGATCAAGAGAAGATATTTTACAGGTATGTGAAATTTCTCCTCTTTCTTTTTGACAATAGGACTCATTATTTCATTGATCCTTCAATATCGTATGTCACAGATTTATAGTTATCATCTTTGATTATCTTTGCAAGACCAAGTGCAACTGATGTTACAGGATTTTCTGCCATATTGACCTTAAGTCCGGTACCGGCACTCATCATCTCTGCAAGATTTGCTACCTGTGATGCACCACCGGTAAGATATACTCCGTGCTTGTATATATCAGCTGAAAGTTCAGGAGGTGTACGTTCAAGTATGACTTTTACATTATCGATTATCATTGCAAAATATTCTTTAAGGCAATTGCTCAGTGTTTCTGTAGATATTGCTCGCTCAACAGGAAGACCGGTGACGATATCGCGGCCATATACGACTGAATCACTGCCACTCTTTTCACTTTCAGACATCTGAATCTTAAGCTGCTCAGCTGTCTTGCTGCCAATGATGAGCTGATATTCCTGTCTGGTAGCCGATTTGATCGCATCATCAAACTTATGCCCGCCTGTCTTTATCAGTTTACTTAGGACGATTCCACCAAGTGACAGGATCGATATCTCGGTAGTATCATAACCTACATTCACAACAAGAACACCTTGTGAATTTTTAACATCAATATCCATACCGAGACCATCGGCTATCGATTCATCGACAGTCTTAATATTTCTTGCTTTAACTCCTGCTTCTTTGATCAGATCTTTGAATGCCATACGTTCAACTTCTGTGACATCTCTTGGTACTGCAATATAATAATCAGCAGGCTTGATCTGACCTTTCATAAGGTTAGACATATATAGTTTTATGAGTGATTCCATATTCTTGATATCAGCGATAACACCATAGTTCAGAGGATATGAGATCGCTATATTTGACGGTGCCTTTTCGTACATATCAAACGCAGAATCTCCATATGCGCAGATATCTTTTTTGTTCTTGATAGCTATCATGTTTTTTTCAACAAAGACATTATCCTCAGTCCTGCTGTAAATCTTGATGCTGCTCGTTCCCAGATCTATGCCGAATACATTCACTTTAAAATCTCCCTTCAAATTCTGCAGTCTAGTGCAGAAATCCTTTCTCTTTGAAACTAGTGTATCTTCTGTCTCCGATTATAATATGATCAAGTAAAGATATTCCGATGATATTTCCGGTATTCCTTACTCTTTCAGTCATTTCCACGTCATTTTCACTTGGCGTTGTATCACCGCTTGGATGATTATGAATAAGCACAATATGAACAGCATGATGCTCGAGCGCATATATGAATATCTCTCTTGGCGAAGCTATCGCGGAATTCACGGTTCCGCGCGATATGCATTTTTCTCCGATCATATGAAGCTTGTTATCAAACATGACAAGCATCACCTCTTCAACCGGTTCATGGCGCATCTTTTCCATATAGGCATCGGCTATAGAAGAAGGACTGTCATAACTTATTCTGGAAAATGCATCTGTTTCGTGAATGCGTTTGGCTATCTCGGCAACCGCTTTAAGACGACATGATTTAAAACATCCGACACCGGGTATACCACAAAGCTTTTCAGCAGGAACGCTGTACAGTCCGAGCATACCACGTCCGTACTGCTCTGATAATTCAAGCACCTTGTCTGAAAGCTCAAACACACTGCATGTCTTAGTTCCGGTCTGAAGTATGATCGCGATAAGTTCTGAATCAGTAAGTGCATCCGAACCGCGCTTTAGCATTTTTTCGACTGGAAGTTCATGAATCTCTGATACATTATTCTTTTTTTTCATATGCTGTCTCCCATGAATGCTCTCCGGGCAGATCACAGGTCAACATACAGCATTTATATTAACATATTCCTTTAGCAGATAAAAGTGTATTTTATTTATTGAAATAGTGAAAATCTGTTTATTGAATTTTCGAAATCAAAATGTGGTCTCCACATTTCCAAGGAAGTGTACCTATTCCTAAGCATATAACACAAATACTGAATTTAACACTAACAAAACTATACTTGATGGTTCTAGTCACGCTTTGAAATGGTCACCTATAATGCCGCAGTCCATGAGCTTCTGAAATGATGACAGAATCCCAAGCTTTGCATGAGGCCAGGTAAGTCCGCCCTGAAAATATACTGCATAGGGAGGCTTGATCGGCCCATCAGCAGAAAGTTCTATTGAAGATCCTGAAACAAATGCGCCTGCCGCCATGATGACCGGAGCATCGTATCCAGGCATGTCCCAGGGCTCAGGCACAACAAAGCTGTCAACCGGTGCTGCCGCCTGTATGCCCTGACAGAATCCAATAACACCTTCAGGTTTTCCAAAAGTGATTGCCTGGATAATATCATGTCTTGATTCTGTACTGTCGGGTATTACCGCAAATCCGGCTCTTTCATACATATTTGCGGCAAATATAGCTCCTTTGAGAGCTGCTGCTGTTACAGTAGGCGCAAGGAAAAGTCCCTCATAGAACTGCGTGAGAACTCCAAGTGAAGCTCCTACTTCTTTGCCAAGTCCCGGTGAAGTCAGCCTGAATGCCGCATTTTCTATCATATCTTTCTTTCCGGCAAGATATCCGCCGATAGGTGCAAGACCGCCGCCGGGGTTCTTTATGAGCGATCCTACTACAAGATCGGCTCCGACATCTGACGGTTCTATTGTTTCGACGAATTCCCCATAACAGTTGTCAACCATGCATCTCACGTCGGGCTTGACTGATTTGATAAATGAAATAAGTTCTCCGATTCTTTTGACCGAAAGAGTCGGCCTCGTCTGATATCCTTTGGATCTCTGGATTGTCACAAGCTTTGTCTTTTCATTTATCGCTTCTTTTATTGCGGGAAGGTCAAACTCTCCGTCAGGCAGAAGATCTACCTGCTTATACGTTATTCCATATTCTGCGAGAGACCCCTTCGATGGGCGTATTCCGATAACATCTTCAAGTGTATCGTAAGGTTTTCCAACAGGCGAAAGAAGCTCATCTCCCGGGCGCAGGTTGCTCATAAGTGCAAGAGCCAGTGCGTGTGTTCCGCATGTGATCTGCGGTCTGACAAGTGCATCTTCCGTGTGAAATATATTTGCATAGACTTTTTCAAGAGCGTCCCTGCCTATATCGTCATATCCATAGCCGGTAGTGCCGGATAAACATGCTTCTGAGACATGTGCTTTCTGCATTGCACTTATGACTTTGAGCTGATTGTATTCAGCGGTTTTATCGATCTTTCCAAAGCGCTCCGACAAGCCATCCTCTATGCTTTCACCATATTTATGAAGTGCCGGGCTTATACCAAGTTCTTCGTACATCTTAAGCTTGTTCTCTTCGGTTTCAGTCATTACAATAATCCTCTTTCTTTCATCTTTTTTTCCATAAAATCAAGTATTTTTGTATAATCATGGTCAAACTCATTCTTATCTATCCAGATAACATCTTTCTCGCGTCTGAACCATGTAAGCTGGCGCTTTGCAAAATGGCGTGTCTCTTCTTTAATGTCTCTGATAGCTTTTGCCAGTTCGCCTTCATGTTTCTGCGATTCGATATACGGGATAAGCTGTCTGTAACCAAGCGCCTGCATTGATACCATGTCTTTCGTGCAGCCCATATCAAGTAGCTGCCTCACTTCATCAGTAAGCCCTTCACTCATCATATTATCGACGCGCTCATCGATTCGCCTGTACAGTGTCTCTCTCTCATCTGTAAGCACAAAATAGCAGAAATCATATGGGGATGATCGTTCATGTTGTTCATCATTGTGTTCAGATATCTTTTTGCCTGTATCCTTATTGAACTCAAGTGCGCGCATTACACGCTTGACATTATTGGGATGTATCTGCTTGGCAGCTTCAGGGTCGATTTTTTTCAATATATCATGAAGTGCTTCGTTTCCGTTTTTATCAGCATAATCCAGCAAATAAGAGCGATATTCTTCATTTACCGGATTCCCTTTAAAATCAATATCGTATAAAAGTCCCTGTATATAAAATCCCGTACCGCCTACAACTATAGGTATATGACCATTATCGTATATCTCTTCTGCCGCATTCTTAGCCATATCTTTAAAAAGTGCGGCGCTAAACTCATCTTTCGGGTCAAGGACATCTATAAGATAATGTTTCACACCCTGCATTTCATCTTTAGTGATCTTTGCAGAACCGATATCCATATGTCTATAGACCTGCACAGAATCAGCTGATATGATCTCTCCGCCTATATCTTTTGCAAGCTTTATCGATATCGCGGATTTTCCTACGGCAGTAGGTCCTGCAATTATTATTAGAGGTTTTTTATCATTCATCTGACACATACCCATAAATGACCCTTTCTATATATCGGATTCCTGATAATGGGCGTTCTTTTGATAAGCGCTGTCCTAGATAATCTCTAAACTTATCTCTGTATTGTTCTCTGATAGTATCATTATATTTTTCCATTATTACTCCCATATATAATAAAGCTCATTATGAATTTAATTTTTTCGTTTCAGTCTGCTATGCGCTTGAATTTTCTGTCCATCTCGTATTTGCTTATCGTTATTATCGTAGGTCTTCCATGCGGGCAGTGGTAAGGATCATCTAATGCCATCAACTCATCAAGCAGTGCCTCTGCTTCCTGAACAGATAATCTGTTATTTCCCTTGACCGCTGCTTTACATGACATGGAAGCAATGCGGAATCTTATCGAATCAGGTGTATCCTTTACGTTTCCGCTCCGGAGATCTTCAAGAATCTCATCGAGCATTGTCTGGGGACTCGTGCGGTACAGATCCATAGGCACAGATCTTATCGCTATCTCATTTCCGCCAAAATCTTCAATAGAAAAACCTAATGATTCAAATGAATCCTTATTCGATGAGACAATATCTATCTGTGAAGGTGTAAGAGTCATTATAAACGGAGGATTGAGCATCTGCGATGATATACTGCCTTCACGATACTGCTTCATCAGATGTTCAAACATCACCTTTTCATGTGCTGCATGCTGATCCATTATGAGAAGTTTTCCATCAAATTCTATAAGCCAGTACGTTTCGAATACCTGTCCTATAAGATTATATCTTGCACGCGACGACGCAGATATTATCTTACCCTCGGCATCCTTTTTATTTGCCAGATCATCAATATCAAGAGAAAGCTGCGCGCCTATATCAGCGTCAATCTTGTCAATAACTGCATTTATATTTTTATCGTTACTTTTTTTGACATCAGAATTTATATCGCTAAGATTGTTATTGTTAGCAGTTATATTACTATTGATAACAGTTTTGCTGTCACTACAATTATTCGCAAATCTCACGTCAGGTTCAGATACTTTTGACTGTGCGGATGCAGAATCATCAAAAAGGTCACCGTCTGTGATATTGACTGTTTCGTGTAGATCAGGCGCCGCCATGGCTATGATATCATCTTTCATATCTTTTTTAGGGATTGGCGCAGGTTTGTCTATAGACTTCTTCTCGTTATCGAGTGATGCGTCAGGCACTTCCTCGACATTAGAAAGCTTATTGTGAACGATTCCTGACATAAGATCGAATATCTCATCTTGCCTTGAAAGTCTGATCTCACGCTTCGACGGGTGAACATTGACATCGACCATATGTGTATCTATTGTCAGAAATAAGATACAGAATGGGAATTTATGCTGCATCAGAAATCCCAGATATCCCTCTTCTACGGCTTTACTAAGAAGTTGGGATTCTATGCACCGGTGATTTACAAAGAAAAATTCAAAATCTCTGTTAGATCTGGCAAATGCCGGATCCCCAATATAACCGGTGATGTCGATTCCAGTGCTTTCATCATGTTCTTTGACTGGCAGCACATGTTCAGACATCTCGCGTCCAAATATCCGGTAAATAACTTCCTTGAGATCACCATCACCGCTAGTCTGAAACTTGAGCATATTGTTCTGAATGAATTTAAAAGAGACATCAGGTCTTGATATCGCAAGACGTTCCATCAGGTCGGCAACATATGAACCTTCCGTCTGCTCCTTTTTAAGAAATTTTCTTCTCGGAAGCGTATTGTAAAAAAGGTCACGAACGATCACCGTAGTACCGTCGGGCGCGCCAACCTCTTCCGTTCCGGTATGAACACCGCCCTCAACTGTATATGATGTTCCGGTTATATCTTCCGGAATCTTCGATACCATCTCCATTCTTGAGACTGCAGCGATACTGGCGATTGCCTCGCCTCTGAACCCCATCGTCATTACGTCCGAAAGATCCTCGGCAGTTCTTATCTTGCTTGTCGCATGCCTCATAAATGCATTTTCAAGCTGAGACCTGTCAATCCCGCAGCCATCATCCGTAACCCTGATAAGATTAATACCGCCGCCTTTTATTTCCACGGTAACAGCATGTGCTCCTGCATCCAGCGAATTTTCAGTAAGTTCTTTCACAACGCTTGCCGGACGCTCAACAACCTCACCGGCCGCTATCTTATCAATTGTCGAATGATCCAGAACATGGATTTCCTGCATAGCCATTACCTCCCCGCTATTCTTTTATAAATTAAATATTTCATGATATGTGTGTCAAAAGTAGTTATTGTGCTATGAAACTACGCGCTATGAAGCTAGATGTTATGAAGCCACGTGCTATGAAATTACATGGTATGAAGCCCCATTACCATTTACTAAGCTACCTGTCACTTAATCTATATCATTATCAGATTCCTGAGTTTTACGTACTAATGATGATTATTCGTGTTTTTGTCCGTAATTATTTTTATCCGATTTCTGAGTTTT
>OBMA010000540.1_pt1 | contig 22556 bp, 18 predicted proteins | sample 1539141 | NCBI WGS metagenome assembly OBMA01 (sample SAMEA3991484, study PRJEB22521) | metagenome | biome: anthropogenic terrestrial biome; feature: sewage plant; material: raw primary sludge | place: Sweden | collected 2012-09-26
CTGCTGAATCTTTCAATTCTAAAATAAAAGGATTCAGGGCGCTCCTTAGAGGGATTACTGATGAGAAATTCTTCCTTTACAGACTGGCTACTATTTATGGATATCCCCATTAAATTTCAGGTGAGCCCAATTCACTCATAAATGCTATGACACTTTTAGGGAGTTAAATTTTTCTCACATTTCTTGCACTGAAACACTTTTTGTACTATCTTTGTACGAATGAAGAATGATAACGATCATGATTAAACGTATGTGGGTAAGAATCAGAAGAATGCACTACAGCAAAGGCTTTGGTGTGCAGTCTCCGTTTGCTTATTCTTTTATTACTGAGGTCGTTAATCAGACGGGACTCTATTATAATTATTCTGGATTGGATAAATTGTATGGTGTAGATGGCCATATCAGATCCCGACTGGCCAGATTGTATTTCAGATTAGCAAACTATTGTCAACCAAATATCGTGGCAGAGTATTGTACTGCCACAAACTCTCTAGATAAGGCGTTTCATCTGGCTCATAGAGAAATTGATCTCAAATGGCTGGATTCCTCAGTTGCAGATACCTGTAATATCGACAATATCGATCATGTGGATCTCTTTAGGATGGTGCTCGATAACTGTTATCGAGATGCTTTTGAACGGGCTTTGCAAAAGATTACTTCAAATAGCATCTTTATACTTGAGGGGATACATAATAATAACGACACAAAAGCTTTCTGGCACGAGGTCGTTGAGAATGAGAAGGCAGTCATCACATTTGATCTTTATTATGTGGGTATCGTATTTTTCAATAAAAGTTATTATAAACAGCATTATGTAGTTAATTTTTAATTTTATGAAAAAGATTTCTATATATACCCGTAAGGGTGATGACGGGACAACAAGTCTTGTCGGTGGTGTAAGAGTAGTAAAGACCGATGCCCGTTTAGAGGCTTACGGTACTGTGGATGAACTTAGTTCGCAATTGGGTATGCTTGTAACATTCATTGATGATGATCAGGACAAATCTATTGTTGAGCGAATCCAGAATAATTTGTTTGTCGTGTGTTCTTATCTTGCTACTGATCAGTCGCGAACGGAGTTACTTCAGGCTTCCATATTGGATAATAATGAGATAACAATGATTGAAAATGCTATTGACAAGATAGATGAGATATTACCTATTCAAACTAGTTTTATTCTTCCCGGAGGAACTCGTGCTGCTGCTCATGCTCATATCTGCCGAACGGTGTGCCGTCGTGCCGAAAGACGAATTCTATCCTTAGGTGAAACTGTAGAGATATCCTCTGATGTATTGGCATATATGAACCGAATTTCTGATTATCTGTATATATTATCGAGGAAATTAAACTTTATTGCCAATAGAGACGAAAAAATATGGCAGAAAACTTGCAAATAAGATAAAAATTACTACTTTTGCGTTCTAATTTTTAAATAGATAAAATTTACGACTATGTATTGGACACTGGAATTAGCTTCAAAGTTAGAGGATGCGCCTTGGCCCGCAACTAAAGATGAGTTGATAGACTATGCAATTCGTTCAGGTGCACCGTTGGAAGTGTTGGAAAATTTACAGGAAATCGAAGATGAGGGCGATGTATACGACAGTATCGAAGATATCTGGCCCGATTATCCTTCTAAGGAAGATTTTCTTTTTAACGAAGACGAGTATTAGCAAAATATAAGATGAGGTCGTTCCAACAGGAACGGCCTCTTTTTTACAATAAAAAAAGAACTCTCACGTTATTACAACGTGAATAAACGCAATCTGATAGTATTTGTCATACTGTTTCTCACTTCAATATCTGTGAGAGGACAGTATGATCCTTCGTTCAGTCATTACTGGGCGATGGAGCCTTCATTTAATCCTGCTGCCGTGGGAAAAGAGGCAAAACTAAATATCAACGTCGCTTATGCAATGAATCTGGCCGGATTCGAGAATAATCCCCGCACAATGTATCTATCAGCAGATATGCCTTTCTTCTTCTTAAATAACTATCATGGCGTAGGCGTGGCCGTAATAAATGATAAGATAGGTCTTTTCTCTCATCAGAAATTTGCATTGCAATATGCGTATAAGCAAAAATTGTTTGGCGGTATGTTGGGTATAGGAGCTCAATTGGGAATGTTGAGTGAGAACTTTGATGGGTCGAAACTTAATCTGGAAGAATCATCCGACCCGGCTTTTTCCACTTCATCTGTCACTGGCTCGGGATTTGATATTAGCGCAGGACTATATTATACTCATAAACTTTGGTATTTAGGACTTTCTGCACAACATCTTAATGCACCACTGATCAATTTAGGAGAAAAAAATGAATTAAAAATCGACAGAACATATTATTTTACAGGAGGATACAATATAAAATTGAGAAACCCGTTTGTAACAATACATCCTTCTATGCTTTTGCGTACAGATGGGGTGGGATATAGAGCAGACGTATCAGGCAGACTAGTGTATACTAATGACGAGAAAGTGATGTATTGTGGTCTGGCATATAGTCCGACAAACTCAATAACTGTACTGATAGGTGGCAACTTTCACGGCGTCAGTTTAGGTTACAGTTATGAAATTTACACTTCTGCAATAAGTGTCGGAAACGGAAGCCATGAGCTTTTTGTGGGTTATCAGACGGATATCAATCTGCAAAAGAAAGGAAAGAATAAACATAAAAGTGTGAGAATACTATAATATATGAAGATGAGAAAAAGTATCATAGTTATTTGCGTCATAACATTGTTGATGTTGACAAGTTGCTTTGGAGGCAAAGCAATTACAGCATCCGTTGGTGGCGAGGTAACAGGAGTTGGAGGTTCTGCATTCACAGAACCCACACCTTATGGCATGGTCGCTGTAAAAAGAGGTTCACTGAAAATGGGTCTTAACCAGAAAGACAGTCTTTGGGGAAAGGAAACTCCAGTAAAGGAAATATCTGTAGACGGTTTCTGGATGGATGAGACTGAAGTGACAAATTCTGAATATAAGCAGTTTGTTAACTGGATACGTGATTCTATCATCCGTGAACGACTGGCTGATCCTGCCTATGGCGGTGATGAGACTTATAAAATAGAGGAGGACAAACAGGGTAATCCCGTTAAGCCTCATCTTAACTGGAATAAACCATTACCTCGTAAACCAAATGAAGATCAGCTTCGTGCTCTTGAGAGTGTGTATGTCACCAATCCTATTACCGGTGAGAAAATGCTTGATGCAGCCCAGATGAACTATCGTTATGAGGTCTACGATTATGCGGAAGCAGCTTTACGCAAGTATCGTATGAAGCCGGAAGAGCGTAATCTAAATACTGACATTACTGTTGATCCTAACGAGCAGGTGATGATATCCAAGGATACTGCCTATATCGATGATGAAGGTAAAATTGTTCGTCAGACAATAAACAGACAGCTAAGCGGACCTTGGGATTTCCTTAATACGTATATCGTTAGTGTGTATCCTGATACTACTTGTTGGATTAACGATTTCCCAAATGCTAATAATGAGACATACATGCGTCTTTATTTTTCAAGTCCTGTCTATAATGATTATCCTGTTGTTGGGGTGTCATGGGAACAGGCGAACGCATTCTGTAACTGGCGTACTGAATATTTGCTTAAAGGTCTAGGTGCAGCAGCACGTTTCGTGCAGCGTTATCGCCTCCCGACTGAGGCAGAATGGGAGTTTGCTGCTCGTGGAAAAGATGGAAATGAATTTCCTTGGGACAATAAAACTACCGAATCGGATAAGGGATGCTACTATGCAAACTTCAAACCTGATAAGGGTGATTATACAAAAGACGGCAACTTGATAACAAGTAAGGTTGGCATTTATGCTCCTAACACGAACGGTCTATATGATATGGCTGGAAACGTGGCTGAATGGACTAGTACAATCTATACCGAAGCTGGTGTTGAAGCGATGAACGATATTAATCCGCAACTGAAATACAATGCTGCGAATGAAGATCCTTACAAATTAAAGAAGAAAAGTGTGAGAGGTGGCTCTTGGAAAGACCCTGAATCGTATATCCGTTCAGCATGGCGTACTTATGAGTACCAGAATCAACCTCGTTCATATGTAGGCTTCCGATGCGTGAGAAGTATGGCTAGTAATACAAGTAAGAAACAAAAAGGTAAATAAAATGACAAGATATAATAAGTATAATTTGGTCTACCGTCTACAGAAGTGGATGGATAGTGTCCCCGGACAGACGTTCCTTAACTATGCCTATAGCTGGGGTGCTTCAATCGTAATCTTAGGAACTTTATTTAAATTGACTCACTTGCCGGCAGCCAACATCATGTTGTTCATAGGTATGGGAACTGAGGTGCTAGTGTTTTTTATATCTGCATTCGACCGACCATTTGATAAAACTGAGGTAGGTAAAGAACTGCCAACACATGCCTATCAGGACGAAGGCCTGCCAGGTGATGGAGAGGGAAAAACAGCGGCGATAGAGGCCAGTCAGCCGTTTGCGGCTGGTGGCCAATATACCGCCGGTGGTCAGTCTATCATATTCGGTGGACAAGGCGGATCACAATCTCCTGCTGAAGATGCCGATATAACTGCTCAGGGTGGAAATATTCAAGGCAACGGATCTAATATTGGAGGTGGTACTGTTGTTATTGGTGGCGGATTCGGTGGCAGAATACCTGTGTCCGGTGAAGGTCAGGATAATACAGAACAAATAGCCGAAGATCAAGGACCGGTATCTTCAACGCCTGTCTCTGCAGAACAACTCGCTGCTGCCGTTAATCAAACGGCATGGGTACAGCAACAACAACAAGTCTCACCAGAAATGGAAGAGGCAACAAATAACTATGTCGATGAGCTCAAGAAACTTACAGAAATGTTATCTAAGGTAAGTGAACAGAGTGAGCGTCTGACCCGTGATTCTGAAGAGATGGAAAATCTGAACCGTACACTTACGGGCATATGTAAGATTTACGAAATGCAACTTAAGGGTGCTAGTGCTCAGGTAGGTACTATCGACCAGATTAACGACCAGTCTCGTAAGATGGCAAATCAGATAGAACAGCTAAACAAAATATACGCCCGTATGATTGAGGCAATGACGGTGAACATGAAAGTTGCCGCACCTACAGCCAATCTCGACAATAACGATTAACGAAAAAGTAAATGGCAATAAAGAAAAGACCTGTATCGCCTCGCCAAAAGATGATCAACTTGATGTATGTCGTCTTGATGGCAATGCTTGCGCTGAATGTGTCGACTGAGGTGCTCAACGGTTTTTCTATCGTCGAGGAGAGTCTCAATCGTACAACAAACAATTCCTCAAAAGAAAATCAGGCTTTATATAGTGATTTCGAAGCTCAGATGAAATCGAACCCCGAAAAGGTTAAGGCATGGTTTGACAAAGCTAGAGAGGTGAGACGGATGAGCGACTCTCTCTATAATTTTGCAGACGAACTGAAGATAGCTATCGTAAAAGAGGCTGATGGAAAGAATGGCGATGTGCATAATATTGTTAGTAAAGAAGACTTGGAAGCTTCCACTCAGGTGATGCTCGCTCCCGGAAGAGGAAAGGGTAAACAATTGTTTAACTCAATCAACTCATTCCGTGAACGAATCCTGAAAATGATTTCTGACGAAGGTCAGAAAGCTATCATACGTAGCAACCTTTCTACTCAAATACCTAAAAAGGCTCATGCCTTAGGAAAAAACTGGCAAGAGTATTTGTTTGAAAATATGCCTGTAGCTGCTGCCGTCACACTGCTTTCAAAACTCCAGAGTGATGTGCGCTATGCAGAAGGAGAAGTGTTGCATACGCTGGTGTCAAATATCGACATGAAAGATATTCGCGTAAACCAGCTTAGTGCATTCGTTATACCGAATTCTCAGACGATTGTCCGCGGTGACCAGTTCTCTGCCCGTATCGTCATGGCTGCTGTAGATACAACCCGACAGCCTGATATCTATATTGGGAATAGAAAGATGAATCTGAAAAATGGATTTTATTCCATGACTTGTGGACGAACTGGTGACTTCACGCTTGCCGGTTATTTGGAAATGGTGAATGGAAGTGGTGATAGAATCCGACGCGATTTCAGTCAGAAATATACTGTCGTTGATCCGTCTGCAACGGTGTCGGCCGATCTCATGAATATGCTTTATGCCGGATATAGTAATCCTATAAGTGTGAGTGTTCCCGGTGTTCCTCTTAATAAAGTGTCTGCATCTATGAGCGGTGGTGTTCTGCAACCGGTTGGTCCCGGTAGGTATATTGCACGTCCGTCGGCTATAGGTCGTGATGTGATCATCACCGTATCTTCAAATAATACGGGTCATCTTCAGCAGATGGGACAGTTTGTCTTCCATGTACGTAAGTTGCCCGATCCTACTGCTTTCATCGAGTTTAAGGACGAGAAGGGAGTTCCTTCACGTTATCGTGGCGGTGCAATAAGCAAGGCTACACTGATGACGACAAATGGTATTGGCGCCGCTATTGATGATGGTCTCTTGAATATCGGATTTAAGGTGTTAGGATTTGAAACGGTATTTTTTGATAATATGGGTAATGCAGTTCCACAGATATCCAGCGGTGATTCATTCTCGCCGAAACAGAAAGATATTTTCAGAAAACTGTCACGTGGAAAAAGATTCTATATCTCACGTGTGAGAGCTATCGGCCCTGACGGAATAGAACGTAAGTTACCTTCGTCAATGGAAGTTATTGTGAATTAAAAACAGAAAGATATAATGAAACGCTTATTATTCGTTTTACTCATTGCGTGCTTTGCAGGTTCCATCTTCGCACAACCTGCTGCAAGGAGAAAAGCAACGCAAGAGGCTAAGAAGAAAACAACAGTACAGTTGTCAGAACGTGCTAAGTTGCAGTTCCCAACGACGGCTCCCATGTCTGAAGATGTGGTATGGCGCCGTGATATATATCGTACTCTCGATCTTACTCAAAACGCAAATGCCGGATTGTACTATCCGGTGGAACCTGTAGGCAAAGAGATGAATCTTTTTACTTATATATTTAAGCTGGTGCTCACCGGTAATCTGACCGCTTATGAGTATCGCCTTGACGGAAATGAGTCTTTTACTGATTCAGATAAGATAAAAATGAAGGATATGCTCAACAGTTACCACATATTCTTTGAAGAAAAAGACGGTAAGATAAAAGTAGATAACAGTGATATTCCTTCATCTGAGGTGTTGAGTTATTATATCAAGGAGTGTTCTTACTATGACCAGGCAAATTCCACTTTCCATACCAAGGTTATTGCTTTATGTCCTGTGATGCACCGAACTGATGATTTTGGTAGTGAAGCTACCAAATATCCTCTGTTCTGGATCAAGTATGATGATCTTTCGCCGTTCCTTAGCAAGCAGACTGTCATGACCAGTAATCTGAATAATGCTGCTACGATGAGTGCCGAAGACTTCTTCACAATGAACATGTATAAAGGTAAAATCTATAAAACGACCAACATGTTAGGAAAGACTCTAGCTCAGTATTGTCCTACTGATAGTGCGATGTCCATAGAACAGAAACGTATTGAAGGTGAGTTGGTAGAGTTTGAAAAACATGTATGGGGTGATCGGGCAAAGAGAGACTCTCTTGACAGTATAGCAAAAGCCCAAAATCCAAATGACAACAAGAAAGTTAAAAAGACAAAGACTAGCCTCCGTTCATCAAGTAGTGAAGCTGAAGTTAAGCCCAAGAAGGTAAAGTCGCCTTCATCTTCTTCGTCAGCACCGGCTCGTGTATCGGTACGTCGTCAACGTCATTAATTTAAATATAAACCAATATGAAAAAATTATTTAGCGCAATTTTACTCGTAGCCGCATTTTGTGTGGTAAATCCTGCGAAATCACAAGTTAAATTTGGTGTCAAGGGTGGTTTAAACGTGACCAACATGTCATTTTCATCAAGTGTTATCGACAATTCAAACCAGTCAGGTTTCTTTATTGGCCCGTCGGTGAAGTTCACAATTCCAATAGTAGGTCTCGGTATTGAGGCTTCTGCATTGTATGACCAACGTGATTCAAAGTTAGATAGTAAAACGGTAACTCAAAAGAATGTTAACATCCCTATCAACCTTCGTTATAACATTGGTCTTGGTAGTCTATTGGGCGTATACTTTGCTACTGGTCCTCAATTCGGTTTCAGTCTTGGTGACAAGAGCTTTGATATTAGGAATATACAAAATGCACAAGCTACGGCAGCCCAGTATAAGTTGAAGGATTCACAATTCAGTATTAATGTTGGCGCCGGTGTCACTCTTTTAAAACATCTTGAAATCGGAGCTGCGTATAACATCGCTTGTGGAAAAACCGGAGACGTAAGTTATCTGGATGCAGCTGGAAAGATAGTAAGTAATTTGCCTGGTGCAACGACCCGTACAAATGCATGGCAGGTTTCTGCAGCTTACTATTTCTAAAAAGGATTAAAAAAATAAATAAAAGGTAGCTGTTCTTGATTGGATGGCTGCCTTTTTTTGTACCTTCGCATTTTGTATGAAGTATGTTGATGTGATACTGCCATTACCGTTAGAGGGATGTTTCACTTATGCTCTTCCTTCCTCTTTGGAAGAGAGCGTGAGGGAAGGAGAACGAGTCGTTGTACCTTTTGGTAAGAAAAAAACATATACAGCTATCGTTGCCCGGATTCATGATATTGCTCCGCAGGGATATGAGGTTAAACAGATTATGCAGGTGCTCGATCCGTGTCCGATATTGTTGCCCAATCAGTACAGACTCTGGCAGTGGATCTCCGATTATTATTTATGTCCTATCGGAGATGTCTATAAGGCAGCTTTACCGTCAGGCATGAAATCGGAAGACGGTTATAAACCCAAGATGGAGACTTACATACGTCTTTGTGCCAATATGCAGAACGAAAGGATGCTTCACATTGTACTTGACCAGCTGTCAAGAGCCTCAAAACAACAGTTGTTGTTAATCAAATATCTGGAGCTTTCACATTGGGACACTGTCGAAGATCTTGTTTGTCGCGAGACCCCAGTGGAGATTACATGCGAAGAACTGATGAATGCGGCTCATTGCACATCCACGACGATAAAAGGACTCATCGATAAAAAGATTCTTGAGAAATATGAACTGGAGGTAGGACGACTGAATAATGGCGGTGATCCTCAGTTTGATAATATCCATCCACTCAATGAAGCCCAGCAGGATGCATATAACTCAATATTGATGAGTCTTATCAAACAGAATGTGTGTCTTCTTCATGGGGTCACCTCGAGCGGAAAGACAGAGATTTATATACACCTTATCGAACAAGAATTAAAAAAACATAAACAGGTACTTTACTTGTTACCCGAGATAGCCCTGACTGTTCAGATTATGCAGCGTCTCCAGAATGTTTTTGGCAACCGGCTCGGTATTTATCACTCGAAATATTCAGATGCTGAACGTGTGGAAATCTGGAAAAAGATGCTTTCTGACAACCCTTATGACGTCATCTTAGGAGTACGCTCGTCAGTGTTTCTCCCTTTTAAGGATCTAGGACTTGTCATCATTGATGAAGAACATGAGACTTCCTATAAACAGCAGGATCCGACACCACGTTATCATGCCCGGAGTGCTGCTATCGTCTTAGCTCAGATGTATGGCGCCAAGACCTTACTCGGCACGGCTACACCGTCTATGGAGAGCTATCACAATGCCAAAACGGGTAAGTACGGACTGGTAAAACTGACAAAGAGATATAAAGATATAGAACTGCCCGAAATACAAGTGGTGGATATTAAAGACCTGAAACGCAGAAAGATGATGAACGGTCCTTTTTCACCACAGCTTTTGACTAAAATACGTGAAACTCTGGAAAAAGGTGAACAAGTTATTCTCTTTCAGAATAGAAGAGGCTTTGCACCAATGATAGAATGTAATGTGTGTGGATGGGTGCCTCATTGTGCCAACTGTGATGTAAGTCTTACTTTGCATAAAGGTATGAATCAGTTGACATGCCATTATTGCGGTTATACATACCGAGTTCCAGACGTATGTCCTAACTGTGGCAGTAAGAATCTGAAAGGTAGAGGATATGGTACAGAGAAAATTGAAGATCTTATCATGGAGATTTTCCCTGAGGCCCATGTAGCCCGTATGGATCTTGATACGACTCGAACACGTAATGCCTATGAACGTCTCATTGCCGATTTCTCCGCAGGTAGGACAAACCTACTCATTGGTACACAGATGATCAGTAAAGGACTTGACTTTGATAAAGTAAGTGTTGTAGGCATTCTCAATGCCGATAATATGTTGAATTATCCCGACTTTCGTGCTTATGAACATGCTTTTATGATGATGGCGCAGGTTAGCGGACGTGCGGGCCGTAAGGGCAAAAGAGGGTTGGTACTGCTTCAAACATCTAGTCCCGACTTGCCTGTTATCAACCAAGTGGTAAGGAATGATTATCGTGGTTTTTTCGCTGATTTGTCGGCAGAGAGAAAAGCTTTCCGTTATCCTCCATATTATCATCTGGTGTATGTGTATCTAAAGCACCGTAATGAGAATGTCGCAGATACTGCAGGCATTGAATTCGCCAATCGGTTACGTCAGATATTCTCAGACAGAGTACTTGGTCCCGATAAACCTCCGGTAGCAAAGGTTCAAAGTCTTTTTATAAGAAAGATTGTTCTCAAAGTGGAGAATAATGTCTCAATGAACAGTATGCGGAAGCACTTGCGCGAGGCACAGATTCAGCTCCTTGCTGACAGCCGTTACAGTTCTCTTCTGGTGTATTATGATGTAGATCCGCTTTGATAATATGATTATTCCGGTTTTTAAGGTTCCAGTTCCGGGTAGCTGATACGTGTGTGGTATATGGTTTTCAGTTTCTCAATGAAAACCATCTTTGCTGTTGCTATATCTCGGAAGGTGATAGGACAGTCATGGAAATAACCTTCAGAAATCTGGCAGTCGATAAGCTTGTTCACCAGGTCACTTATATTTTTTTCTGTGTATTCGTTGATTGATCTGGATGCTGCTTCCACCGTATCGGCCATCATCAGGATAGCCTGCTCACGGGTAAAAGGATTAGGCCCCGGATAGGTAAACAGATTCTCGTCAATCTCTTCATCAGGATGCTCGTTCTTATACGATACGTAGAAAAACTTAGTTTTCCCTGTGCCATGGTGAGTACTGATAAAATCTTTGATAATACTTGGAATATTATTCTTCTCAGCCAGTTTTAAACCGATTGTCACATGACTGATAACCTTTTGGGCACTCTCTGTAAGTGACATCGTCAGATGAGGATTTACGCCGGTCTGATTTTCAGTGAAAAATATAGGATCCTGCATCTTGCCAATATCATGATAAAGGGCTCCTGTTCTCACGAGCTGACTCCTAGCTCCTATCTTATTTGCTACCTCAGCAGCCAGATTCCCAACCTGTATAGAATGCTGGAATGTACCGGGAGCCACCTCACTCATCTTTCTCAGCAGGTCATTGTTTGTGTTCGACAGTTCCACGAGGGTTACATTGGATGTAAATCCGAAAGCTTTCTCTATCAGATACATCACAGGATATGCAAAGAGTAGCAGAATGCCGTTGATGATAAAATGCGTATACATACTTCGGTCTATCTTTGTGATATCGTTTTCACGTATCAACTCTATGGAAAAATAGATAATAATATATGCCATTGTAATAAACAATGCTGCTTTAAGCAGTTGCGAACGTCGGGACAGTTCTCTGAGCGAGTATATTGCCACCATACCTGCCACAATCTGTGCTATAATAAACTCATAAGGATAACGTAATGCACATGAGCAGATAAGTATCATCGTGACGTGTGCCATAAACGCTGTGCGCGAGTCCAAGAATATGCGTATGAAAATAGGTAACATGGCAAAAGGTACCATGTAAACACTGAATATCTGATGCGAAATCATGAACGAAGACAATACAGGAAACATAGTGATAAGCGTGTATACCATTAGAATATTACGCGCCTTTTCAAAATAATCCTTTCGGAACAGAACCAGATAAATCGTAAAGAGTATGACCAATAGTGAAACGAATATTATCTGCCCCGCCAGTGTGATACGTAATTGTGACGAGGTGCTGCTGCGTTTCATACTCTCTTTCTGGAATGAGTCGAGAACTCTGAATACATCATTGTCCACAATCTCTCCACGGTCGATGATTTTCTGTCCGCTAAGAACCACACCACTGGCAAGAGGAACGCTCGTCAGAAGATCCTTACGACTTGTCTCGCTTCGTGTCTTGTCGTAAGTTAAGTTGGGCTCTATGTAGTCATTAAGGTTGCATTTCTGTAGTTGTTGCCTCTTCATCATTAAAGCTTCATCGAGAAAAAGCTGTTCGTAAGCAGCCATTGTCGAGAATACAGAAGTGATAGACTTCTTTGTTGCCTGTTTCCCATTAATTATCCTAATATGTTTCGAACTGTCTTTGAATATTTCCGTATATTCTGACGTGTTGATAATGCCTTGCTGGTAAACTTTGTGAAGAGCTTCGGTAATGATGTTTACATATTCTATTGGTAAATTTGAGATACCATCTTTGAAATCAGATCGGAACTTGTTTATCTGTTTCATCTCAATGCTTCTGTCGTATGAATAGTAGGGCTCATACTGTTTCATCAAGCTGTCTTTCTCGTCATTGATGCTCTTGTCAGACTTATAGACAGGAAAGTCGAACTTTGCCATCAGTGTACCGTATTTCCATGGTTTACCGAGATCAAACTGGTAACTGAACTTATTCTCGCGAGGCAAAAACCAGACGATAATTGCTACGGTTGCAGTTATAAGCGCAAGGCGAGTCAGGACATTCTTCAATGAGAGATCTCCGCCTAATTTAAACATCTTATTCTTCATTATTTTAGAAGCTTATACTTTTAATGTGCGAAAATACAAATAAAAAACGTCATAATAGAAAAAAAAGTAGTAATTTTGCACAATTATTAATAGCTATCACTTATTAATGGCCGAAAGTAAAGTACGCGTGCGCTTCGCACCAAGCCCAACAGGGGCACTTCATATCGGCGGTGTTCGCACCGCTTTGTACAATTATCTTTTCGCTCGTCAGCATGGCGGCGATTTAGTTTTCAGAATAGAAGATACTGATACACATCGTTTTGTGCCAGGAGCAGAAGAATATATCCTAGATTCATTCAAATGGCTTGGCATAGAATTTAATGAAGGTGTTTCGTTCGGTGGAGAACATGGACCTTATCGTCAAAGTGAACGTCGCGATATCTATAAGAAATATGTCAAACAGTTGCTTGACATGGATCAGGCGTATATTGCATTTGACACCCCTGATGAACTCGAGTCTAAACGTAAGGAAATTCAGAATTTCCAATATGACGCATCTACTCGTTTGCAGATGCGCAACTCATTGACAATGGCAAAAGAAGATGTAGATAGTCTTATTGCCAAGGGCGAACAGTATGTCGTCCGGTTTAAGATTGAACCCGGTGAGGCTGTGCATGTCAACGATCTTATACGTGGTGATGTGCGTATCATGTCAGACATTATCGATGATAAAGTATTATATAAGAGTGCAGATGAGCTACCAACCTACCATCTTGCAAATATCGTTGACGATCATCTCATGGAGATTACTCATGTGATTCGTGGCGAGGAATGGTTACCCAGTGCTCCTCTTCATGTGCTTCTTTACCGTGCTTTTGGATGGCAAGACACGATGCCACAATTCGCACACCTGCCTCTATTGCTCAAACCCGACGGAAAAGGTAAGCTGAGTAAGCGCGATGGCGACCGTCTCGGATTCCCTGTATTCCCACTGGAGTGGCATGATCCTAAGACTGGCGAGGTGTCAAGAGGTTACCGCGAAGATGGATATTTCCCTGAGGCCGTTATTAATTTCCTTGCTCTATTAGGCTGGAATCCCGGTACAGAACAGGAGATGATGAGTATGGATGAGCTGGTCAAGCTGTTTGATATAACAAAATGTAACAAGGCCGGTGCTAAGTTCGATTATGTCAAGGGTACATGGTTCAATCACGAATACATGTTACAGAAGAGTAACGAAGAGGTGGCTGTCCTGTTTGCCCCCATCGTCAAGGAACATGGTGTCGAAGAGTCTATGGAGCGTATCACGAAGGTGGTAAGCTTGATGAAGAGCCGTGTTAATTTTGTCAAGGAATTATGGCCTTTGTGCTCATTCTTCTTTGAGGCTCCAACAGAATATGATGAGAAAACGATACGTAAACGCTGGAAAGAGAATTCTGCTCAGGTAATGACCGAGCTGGTTGATGTCCTTGAAGGCATAGATGACTTTTCTATCGAGGGTCAGGAGCCGATCGTGGAAAAATGGATTGAGGAGAAAGAATACAAATTGGGTGACGTGATGAATGCGTTCAGACTGACACTTGTTGGTGAGGGTAAAGGACCCGGAATGTTCGATATCTCTGCTTTCCTTGGAAAGGCAGAAACACTTAAGCGTCTTCGTAAAGCAGTTGAAGTCTTAAAATAATAATAAGCAAACCGGAACAGCCAGTGTACAATCTTATAATTTATATCTATTTGTTAGGTGTTGCTGTTATGAGCCTGTTTAGTAAAAAGGTTCATAAGATGTGGCATGGTGAGCGTGAGGCATTTAATGTGTTAAAGAAAAAGGTAGATCCGAATGCTCGTTATGTTTGGTTTCATGCAGCGTCATTAGGTGAATTTGAACAAGGTCGCCCACTGATGGAAAGCCTTCGAAAGACTCATCCTGAATATAAGATATTGCTTACGTTCTTCTCACCCTCTGGATATGAAGTTCGTAAGGATTATAAGGGTGCAGACATTATCTGCTATCTGCCATTGGATACGCCTATTAATGCCATCCGTTTCTTACGGTTGATACGCCCGGAAGTTGCCTTTTTTATCAAGTATGAGTTTTGGTGGAATTATCTTCATATACTCAAGCATCGTCATGTGCCTGTTTATAGTGTAAGCAGTATATTTCGTCCAGATCAGGTGTTCTTTCGCTGGTATGGTTATCAATACCGTTACGTACTCAGATGTTTTACACATTTCTTCGTTCAGAACGAAACAAGTCGTGACTTACTAGTCAAGTTGGGAATTACCAACGTAACAATAACCGGTGATACACGATTCGATCGTGTTCTTCAGATTAAGGAACAGTCAAAACAATTACCTGTCATTGATGCTTTCAAGAAGGATTATAAGGTCTTTGTTGCAGGTAGCAGTTGGTCGCCCGATGAAGATATATTTATCAAATATTTCAATGAGCATAAAGAATGGCGCCTGATCATAGCTCCGCATGTTATCGGTGAAGATCATCTGAAGGAGATTCTTGCAAAACTCAACCGTAAGACAGTGCGCTATACTGAAGCAACCGTGGATAATGTGAATGATGCAGAGTGTCTGATTATCGATTGTTTCGGCCTCCTCTCAAGCATTTATCATTTTGGTGAAGTCGCTTATGTCGGAGGCGGTTTCGGTGTTGGTATTCACAATGTTCTCGAAGCTGCTGTTTGGAATATGCCGGTTCTTTTCGGTCCAAACAATTTACGTTTTCAAGAGGCTCAAGGCTTGTTGAAGAGTAAGGGCGGTTTTGAAATTACTGATTATGACAGTTTCGAACATATCATGAACAGTCTGGTGTCGAATGCTGAATTCTTGGAGGAGTCTGGTAATAAGGCAGGTGACTTTGTCAAAAAGATGACAGGAGCAACAGATATTGTCTTGTCCCAAATCAGTTTGTAGTTGCCCAAATTCTTTTCCTGTCGTCCCTTCATATTTTTATTGTCTCCCTATTATCATTTTAATGCAATATCTTTGTAATAAGATGTGTATACCTTTGCGGTGTCATTATTTGACAATTAGTGGTCATATTGGTCATTAATGTTTAATTAAAATTGCAGAATATGGAACAGGTCTTATCTTCGAATGATTTCTTTGCACCAGGTGAAGAGTCGACAGGTAAAAGCATTTTTGATGAAACGGGTGTTCGTAATCCCAAGGTCTATTTACGTTTAGCTCGCAGAGTGGTCCATAAACAGTTGGGACGCATCCTGCAGTTATTCCAGCTGTTACTCGGAGTGTCACTTGTCATGTTGTTAGCTTGCAGTGCAACGATGACTGCAGGTAAGTCTGTTAATCACTCAGTTAGTACCTCAGTGGTTGATGATGCCGATCGTTTTGATTTGTCAGCAGAAGATTATTAACATCTATTCTCGTAAAACAGGATACTCACTGCCCGTTTTATTCGTTATTTATTTTGTCCTGTTGTCTTATTTCAGACTACAGGATAGTTTTTTTGTATGAGGAAGTCTACTTTTGTTTTTTTTTTACTAAATTTGTAGCCTGTAAAATAACAAGTATGAAAAATTCTAAGGATCAAGATTATAAAGATGATCGTAAGTGGACCATTCTCAGTAGTGAATATTTAATCCGTCGTCCCTGGCTGACAGCCCGTCGTGACCATGTTAAGTTACCTACAGGTGCAGAACTTCCAGAATATTATGTCTTAGAATATCCCGACTGGATCAACGTAATCGCAATTACAGAGGATGAGCGGTTTGTACTTGTCCGTCAGTATCGTCACGCTCTCGGACGAACCTGTTATGAGTTATGTGCCGGTGTATGTGAGAAAGGTGAAGAACCGATAGAGTCGGCCAAGCGTGAACTGCTTGAAGAAACGGGTTTCGGCGGCGGTGAATGGCATGAGCTGATGGTCACATCCGCAAATGCAAGTACAATGACAAACCTTACCCATAGTTTCCTGGCCACAGGGGTGATGAAGATTAGCGAACAACATCTTGAAGCCGGTGAGGACTTATCTGTACATGTCTTCTCGAAGACCGAAGTGCTTGCGATGCTCGACCGGGGTGAATTTGTTCAGTCACTGATGTTGGCTCCTTTGTGGAAATACTTTGCCAAAGAGTAATAGAAAAATAAAAAGTTTTTCATTCATCATAATCTGCTCATGAAAAAAATATTCATTTCAAACCCGATTTTCCCCATTTCAGGCACGGTTTTTTACCGTTCATGCCCAAAGTAATATTTCTTGTTTTCTTAATTGATATAAAAACCTTACTTTTGTATATTGTTTTCTAAATGAGATATTTTTGTTCTCTTAAAAAATTCATAAATGATACATATTGGAAATTTAATTAAGGTAAGGCTTCACGAACAAGGTCATACTGTGATCTGGTTAGCTGCAAGCTTAAATTATACACGCGTGAACATATACAAAATCTTTAACCGAGAAAGTATAGATACTAATCTTTTATATAGGATATCATGCCTCTTACAGCATAACTTTTTTGATGATTTATCCAGATCTTATCATCAAGAAGATAAGGGTTAAACTTAATGAGAGGGACCAACTTTGTCAAAAAGAACTGTAACAGCAATGAGACGATGATGTAAATACATCTTTACTTGAATGTCTTGACTTAGTATTATTGTTTTATGAACTTTGCCAGTGAATTTAAAACAATATATTATGTTAAGTCAGGATTCAATCGTCAGCCCATTGCTGGGCATCTTTAATGATTCTTTTCCGCCAGTGATGGATGGGGTGTCGGTGCTAACAAAGAACTATGCTTATTGGTTGCAGAAGAAGACTGGACATGCTTGCGTGATTACTCCAAACTGTCCTGAGTCTATTGACAACGAGTCTTTTCCGATTTATCGTTATACCTCCTTCCCAATACCTTTCCGTAAGCCCTACCGGTACGGATTTCCTTATGTGGACAGAGGATTCATCAACCGGATGTATCAGCAGTCTTTCAAATTAGTCCATGCCCACTGCCCTTTTTCGTCAGGTACCGTTGCCATGAAGATCGCCCGGCGGCAAGGTATCCCTATCGTCGCCACTTTCCATTCAAAGTACCGTTCAGACTTCGAACGCGTCATACCAAATAAATTTGTTGTCGACCTGATCATCAAAAATATCATGAAGTTTTATGAGATGGCTGATGAGGTATGGATACCCCAAGCAGATGTAGAGGAGACTATACGTGAATATGGTTTCAAAGGACATGTAGAGGTAGTTGACAACGGAAGTGACCTGCATGTCGATGAAACAAAGCAAGTACTTCGTCAGCAGGCCCGCAAGGAATTGGGTATCCCTCAGGACGAGAATGTATTCCTCTTTGTCGGTCAACATATATGGGAGAAAAACACAGCCTTTCTGATTAAGACCCTTGAGACCCTTGGTGACTTCCCGTTTAAAATGTTCTTTGTCGGTACGGGCTATGCTTTAAAGGAGATGAAGATGATGGTCAATAACAGGCATCTCTCCGATAAAGTTACTTTTGTGGGGCCAGTCGTTGACCGTCAACTGTTGACTCAGTATTATGCAGCTTCCGATTTGTTCCTTTTCCCGTCAATGTATGACAATGCTCCATTGGTAGTACGTGAAGCCGCAGCACTTCAGACCCCATCGCTTTTACTCAAAAACTCTACAGCCTCAGGGATTATCCGTGACGGATTCAATGGATTCCTGTCATACGACTTGCCCGAATATTTCGGTACCTCCATCAAAAATATTGTCCGCAGGAAGAAACGCATGCAGGAAGTAGGGCATATTGCCTCCCGTACAATCGTACGTCCATGGGATGATATCATCGACGAGGTCATTGACAGATATTCAACTATTATCAGCCGTAAGAATCTGTTAAGCAGAAAGTGCGTTTGACATCGTTTTGAAACAAGATGTTACTGAATTGTCATCTATTTGTATTTCGGCGTTATCAATCGTGAAATATACAACTCTTACCTTTGCATCAAGTTTAATGTGAACTGCATAAGTTGTATATTTCATCATGGATAAAAGATTTTTCAAGTGTATTTTTTTAGTCGCTTTATTTGTCCTCACTGACAGTGTTTCCGCAGAGATTATCAAAGGTAAAATTGTGGATGCAAAAAACAATGAAGAAATTATTGGTGCCAGAGTCACCGTGGATCAAGCTCCTTCCGATGGTACCGTCACCGGACTGAACGGTTCATTCTCCATTCATATAGATAAGTACCCGTGTACATTAATATGCTCGTATGTAGGATATAAAACCACTCGCTATGTTATCAGCAATGACAAGCAGGAACTCCTGATCAAAATACAACCATCTGTTGATACTGAATTGAACGAGATAACCGTCCTTGCCTCTAATCGTGGAAAATCGGAGACGGGCGCACGGAAGATAGAGATGCAGTCGATGAATGTGGTAAATGTGATGAGTGCCAAGGCCATAGACCTGTCACCCGATCTCACTGTGGCGAATGTGATCAAACGAATGTCGGGTGTCACTGTCGAGAAAGACCAGAGTGGTGATGGGCAGTATGCTTTGCTCAGAGGTATGGACAAGAGATATAATTATACTCTTGTGAATGGAGTGAAAATACCCAGCCCCGATGCTAAAAACCGTTATGTGCCCTTGGATATATTCCCGTCAGAGATGCTTGACAGACTAGAGGTGGTGAAGTCACTGACTGCCGATCTTGAAGGTGATGGAATAGGTGGCGCCGTCAATCTTGTCATGAAGGATGCTCCCACAGCACGCCAGTTTACGGCTAATCTTTCTACAGGATATAGTGCATACTTCTTCGATCATGAATACCTTTCATTCTGTCCTTCCGGAATCAGCCGGAAATCACCTAATGAAAAGTACGGAGTCAGTTATCCCGTCCAGATGAAAGATTTTACAACCGCAAATCTGCATCTTAACACCGGTCATCCTCTTCCGAATATCGCCGCAGGATTATCTTATGGAGACAGACTTCTCGCCAACAAACTGGGAGTAATGGTAGCCGGGAGCATACAGAACAATTATCATGGTAGCAGCAGTGACCTTTATGGCGATGTGGGTTCTGATGGTAAGCAGTCTGTCACCAACCGCCAATATTCGGAGCAACAGACACGTGTTGGACTCCATGCAAAGATTGATTTTCTGCCTGCTGTAAGTCATAAGATTACCTGGTACAGTGGTTATATGAACTTAACAAATATGCAGGTGCGTGATGCAGAGACGACAAATAGTGAGGCATACCGTCTGCGTTGGAACAATCAATGCATTATGACCTCGATGCTAAAAGGGGAACATCTGTTCCTGGACGACAGACTCAGCGTAAAATGGACGGCGGAGATCGCGAAAGCCGACAATAAAACACCTGACAATACCATAATATATCTCACAACGTCAAATAATGGAACTCAGTGGGTGGCTCAGAATCAAGGAGCCACACGTCGATGGGAACACAATAGCGACAGAGATAAGGCCGGATATCTCGATCTGGAATATAAATTTGGAACACATCATCCTGTCGTTACCGTTTCTGCAGGAGGTATGTATCGCGACAAAAAGCGAAACAGCTTCTTTAATGAATATACGTTTAAACCCTACGATGAGTCTAAGTCTGCCGACACACAGCGTGAACTGATACGCGGTACCGACTGGAACAACTTTGATGGGATAGCCTTTGAGGTTAAGGAATATGGTGATCTAAGTAATCCACTCAACTATGATGCCGCCGAAAAGGTAGGAGCGGGGTACGGACAGCTGAAGTATGAACACGGCCGGTGGCACGTGATAGTCGGTTTGCGCATGGAGAATACTCGGCAGAGTTATCATCTGAAGTATGCCACAGCCAATGCACGTAATGACGGCAGTCAGGAATACACCGATTTCCTGCCAGATATGCATCTGAAATATACCCTGAATGATAAGACCAACTTGCGTTTCTCATATTATCAGGCGATCAACCGCCCTAGCTTTTTTGAGATCGTGCCTTATACCATCATCAATGAAGACTATAAAGAACATGGCAATCCCGACTTGAAACATACCGTGGCCGACAATTTTGATATGAGATTCGAGACATATCCCCATCCGTCCGAGCAGATCATGGCGTGCGCCTTCTTCAAAAGAATAAAGGATCCTATAGAATATGGTATGGTCAGCGGTTTCGGACAGGACACTTATTATATGCCCGGCAACTACGGCACGGCGTACAACTATGGAATCGAACTTGATTTCATGAAATATTTCAACCGCTTTGGCGTAAAAGCCAACTATACATACACCCATTCACGTATTACAACCCAGAAAATGATTGAGGTGAAGAACACTGATGCCTTATCAGAAACCACCTCGACGACAGAATATGTTGACCAGTCCCGCCCCTTAGCGGGTCAGGCAGCACATGTTGTTAATCTCTCTCTACTTTATAAAGACTCCAAGAACGGCCTTGACGGTCAGCTGTCATTTGAATATACGGGGAAGAAAATATGCATTGTGTCCCGATTCTATGACAATGACAGTTGGCTGGCAGGCAACGTTCAATTAGACGCCTCTGTAGAGAAGACTTTTAAGAATGGGATCAGTGTGTTCTTTAAGGGGTCTAATCTGCTGAGTTCGCCCCTCATACAGTATATCAACAAGAACAGCCGCAATGAGTCTATCGCGAATGCCAGACGTCATAACGGTGGTTTGGTAGAACGCACCTTTGATTATGGTCAGAACCTCATGTTTGGAGTGAAATATAAACTTTAGATATAAAGATGATTAAAACGATGAAAACAAGAAATTATTTATTGATGCTCATTCTCATGGTGAGTATGGCAGTTATGTCAAGTTGCAAGAGTGATAATGAAGATGTCGCTCTTGCCGGTGTCACACTTTCAAAAACATCCCTCTCCCTGTTGCCGGGAACTTCAGACACCCTGAAGTGTGTGTTCTATCCCGATAATACGACAAATAAAGATGTGGTATGGACATCGTCGGACGAGTCAGTGGCCACTGTCGATAATAGCGGAATCGTCAAATCCTTGAAGGTAGGAACAGCCGTTTTGACAGTCACGTCAAAGAGTGATAAGACCATCAAAGCTACCTGTACCGTAAGTGTGGCTAATCGCCAACTCTCCAATGTCAGTGGTGAGGTATTCGGCACATGGACAAAAAATACTACCGTATATGTTACTGGTCATATCACCGTGCCTGAAAATAAAACGCTGACGATAGAGGAGGGCGTGCAGGTGATATTCAGCGACAATGGAGTTGGGACGAGTCACACTCCAATAGAGTTTATGGTTAATGGCAACCTGTATAGCAACGGAACCAGTAGCAATCCTGTAAGATTCTCAGTGTCTGAGGATAAGCGTACCGCAGACAATACCTTTAAAGGTCTCTGGGGAGGAGTTATTGCATCAAAGACTTGTCAGGAGATGCTGATCAACAATACGATTATAGAATATACTGGTGGTGCTGTGCTGGCTGATTCACCTTCGGCTGTGGCCGGATATTATACTGCTGGTGCCGATGCTGACCCACAGATTACCACCCTTAACATCAATGGAAAGTATGTTGTTACCAACTCAATACTCCGTAAGGGTAATTCTGATGGCATCTATATGATGGGCGGCAACGGTATCATCAGCCACAATCTGATTTATGCCAACGGCAGTACAGGCTGTGAGGCGATAAACGTAAAATCGGGTTGTAAGGTAGATGCCTCGTTCAATGTCCTTTACAGTCCTAATACCAACGGCCTGAAACTGTCGAGTTCCGGTCAGGATGATGCTTCTGGTAGGACGCAGGCTTTAATACATGCTTACAAT
>OBMA010000541.1_pt1 | contig 22542 bp, 21 predicted proteins | sample 1539141 | NCBI WGS metagenome assembly OBMA01 (sample SAMEA3991484, study PRJEB22521) | metagenome | biome: anthropogenic terrestrial biome; feature: sewage plant; material: raw primary sludge | place: Sweden | collected 2012-09-26
AAATTAATTCGTTAAATGTATCAGTTGCAGCTGGAATTGTATTGTCGGAGATGACTAAGTAGTTGTAAAAAATAGAAAGAACAAAATAGGAGGACACAAATGATAATGCCTAGTAGAAAAGAGCTAAAACAAATAGCATTGGCAAAATTAGATAAAAATTGGAATTCAACACTTAAAGTAAATGCAATACTTGCAGCACTAGCGATATTTATAGAAATTCCACTGAAAATATTCAGTAATAATAGATTGTTGGAACAAGGAGTGATTTCCACAGAAATATTCTTAGCAGCATCAGTCGGATATTTGATATATATGTTCTTATCAATCCCTATTTTCTATGGGATAAAATCATTTTATATGAATATATCTCGTGGATTAGGTGGAAGAGTAGCAGATATATTTGAAGGGTACAAGCAGTTTTTCTCTATAGTTTCTGTTATACTTGTATCAGGGTTCTTTATAATGCTATGGACATTATTATTAATAATTCCAGGTGTAATAAAGGCAATATCATACACTCAAATATTAAGAGTGAAAAAGGATAACCCTGAAATGAAAGCATTAGACTGTATTAATGAGAGTAAGTATCTTATGGAAGGTTATAAGATGGAATATTTTGTACTACGACTTTCGTTTATTGGATGGTCTTTACTATCTGTATTTACATTAGGGATATTAGGATTTTGGTTGCTTCCATACATGGAGACAACATATGCAGAATTTTATGATAAATTAAAAGAGATAAAATATGGTTCAAATGCTCATGTTGAACAAATAAAAGAGATAGAAAAGGAAATGGGAGAGGAGTTGCAACAATGATAAAGGAATACAAACCTAATGAAATTGAAGCTAAATGGCAGAAAGAATGGGAAAATAAAAATATATATAGAACAGAAAATGAATTAGAGGGTAAAGAAAATTATTACGTGCTTGAGATGTTCTCTTATCCATCAGGTAAATTGCATGTTGGACATTTGAGAAATTATACAATTGGAGATGCAATTGCTAGATACAAAAAAATGAATGGTTACAACGTGTTGCATCCTTTTGGATGGGACAGTTTTGGATTGCCTGCTGAAAATGCAGCAATAGATAATAATGTGCATCCTGGCGAATGGACAAAGAAAAATATAGAAAATATGAAAAGACAATTGAAATTAATGGGTATTTCTCACGATTGGAGTAGAGAAATTGCTACATATACAGAAGAGTATTACAAATGGAATCAATGGTTCTTCATAAAAATGTACGAAAAAGGTTTAGTTTACAAGAAAAAATCTTATGTAAACTGGTGTCCTGAATGTAATACAGTTCTTGCTAATGAGCAAGTGGAATCAGGAAAATGCTGGAGACATGGGAAAACAGACGTTATACAAAAAGAATTATCTCAATGGTATTTGAAAATAACTGATTATGCAGACGAATTGTTGAAAGGTCATCAAGAATTAAGAGGTCATTGGCCAGAACAAGTGTTAACTATGCAAAAAAACTGGATAGGAAAATCATTTGGAACGGAAGTTGATTTCAAATTACCAATTGAAAATGGAGATGACATAACAATTCCGGCATTTACAACAAGATCAGATACATTGTACGGAGTTACATACGTTGTATTGGCACCGGAACATAGTTTAGTAAAAGAAATAATATTAAAAGAAAATCCATCAATAAAAGATGCTGTTGAAGCAATGATTAATGAAGATAAAATATTTAGAACAGCGGAAGATAAAGAGAAAGAGGGAGTATTCACAGGTAAGTATGTGATTAATCCTATAAATAATGAATTAGTACCATTATGGATTGCAAATTATGTTCTTATGGACTATGGAACAGGTGCAGTTATGGCAGTTCCAGCTCATGATGAAAGAGACTTTGCATTTGCAAAAAAATATAATTTACCAGTGAGAACAGTTATAAAATCATTAGATGACACACAAAATGATGATGCAAAAGCAATGACAAGTGAAGGAATATTGGTAAACTCTTCTGAATTCGATGGAGAAAAAAATACAGAAGCAAAAATAAAAATAGCTGAAAAATTAGAATCTATAGGTTTAGGTAAAAAGACAACAAACTATAGACTTCATGATTGGTTAATTAGTAGACAAAGATATTGGGGAACACCAATACCAATAATATATGATGAAGATGGAAATATGCATTTAGAAAAAATTGAAAATTTACCTGTTAAATTACCAAGTGATATACAATTTTCAGGGAATGGAAACCCTTTAGAAACATCAGATGCATTTAAAAATGTAATATTACCAAATGGTAAAAAAGGAAGAAGAGAAACGGACACAATGGATACATTCTTTGATTCATCTTGGTATTACTTAAGATATTTGAATCCTCACATGACAGAAGCTCCATTTGACACACAAAATGCAAATTCATGGATGCCTGTTGACCAATATATTGGTGGTATAGAACATGCAGTAATGCATTTGCTATATGCGAGATTTTTCCACAAAGCATTAAGAGATATGGGATTACACAATACAAATGAACCATTTAAAAGATTACTTACACAAGGAATGGTATTAGGTCCATCATATTATTCAGAAAATACGAAAAAATATCTTTTTGAAAATGAAGTAGATCTAAAAGGTGAAAAAGCATTTGCAAAAGCAACAGGAGAAGAATTGACTGTAAAAATAGAAAAAATGTCAAAATCAAAAAATAACGGGGTTGACCCTGAAGAAATAGCTAAAGAGCTTGGTTCAGATGCAGCTAGAGTATTTACATTATTTGCAGCACCACCTGAAAAAGAATTAGAGTGGAATAGCAACGGACTTGCTGGAGCATATAGATTTATTAATAGAATATTCTTACTAGTTAATGATACTAATGAGTTTACTGATAAAACTGCTACAGCAAAAGATTTTTATGGAATTAATCTAGAAAATAGAAGTGAAGAAGATAAAGAAATACAGAAGAAACTTCACCAAACAGTAAAAAAAGTTACAGAAAGTATGGAAGATAATTTTCATTTCAATACAGCAATAGCTAGTGTTATGGAATTACTTAATGATATGACAACATATAAGCAGACAGTAATAGATGGAAATAAACCATCTTCAGAGTCTAAGAAGATATGGAAAGAAGTTCTTGAAAAGACAATACTACTTGTATCACCATTTGCGCCTCACATAGCAGATGAGTTATGGATAGAGATTGGTAATACAGAATCTACATTTATTCAAGATTGGCCAAAATATATTGAAGAATTAACAAAAGAGGATAAAGTAAATTTAGTATTACAGGTAAATGGTAAACTTAGAGATACTGTAGCTATAAAAATAGGAATTTCAAAAGAAGAATGTGAAAAAATAGCATTCGAATCAGAGAAAATAAAGAGATTTTTGGAAAATAAAGAAATAGTAAAAGTCATTGTTGTTCCAAATAAATTAGTAAATATAGTTATTAAATAGGATAAAAAAGTACGAATGTTATGAGGGAAAAATATGAATGAAAAAGTAATAGTTGGTATGAGTGGTGGCATAGATAGTTCTGTTGCCGCCCTTTTACTTAAACAGCAAGGATATGATGTCATAGGTGTCACGCTCAAGCATTTGCCCGATGATTTATCAGAAAACCCTGGAAAGACATGTTGCTCCATTGATGATATAAATGATGCTAGAATGGCAGCATATAGCTTAGAAGTACCACATTATACAATAAGTGTTATGGAAGAATTCAAGGAGTATGTGATAGATTATTTTATTAGTACATATAACGAAGGAAGGACACCATCACCATGCGTTATTTGTGATGAAAAAGTAAAGATAAAGAAACTTATTGAAGTAGCAGATAAAATGGGGGCAAAGTACATATCAACGGGACATTATTCAAAAAAATCTATAGATAATTTATTATTGTGGGACAAAAATAATGGAAAAGATCAGACGTATATGCTTTATAGACTGGACAAAGAAGTAATTGGCAGATTTATATTTCCACTCGAGGCATATACAAAACCTGAAATTAGAGAGATTGCACGTAATAATAACATACATGTACATGCGAAGCCTGATAGTCAAGGGATTTGTTTTGCACCTAATGGATATATTGAGTTTCTTGAGAAGATGATAGGCTCTCAAATACAAGATGGAAATTATTTAGATACCAATGGAAATATAGTTGGAAGACACAAAGGATATCAACTTTACACAGTTGGACAAAGAAAAGGACTTGACTTAAATGTTGGTCATCCTAATTTTGTACTGGAGATAAAGCCTGAAACAAATGAGGTAGTTGTAGGGGAGTTTGAAAAATTATTAATAGATATAGTTGAAGTAACTAATGAGAAATTTCATGTTAATATTGAGGATATTATAAATACCGAGTTGATTGCACGTCCGAGATTCTCATCAAAAGGTTTAAAAGGTAAATTGAAAAGAAATACGAGTGATCAAAAGTTATATTTTATATTCAATGAGAGAAATGCAGAAAATTCAAACGGGCAGCACATTGTTTTTTACAAAGAGAATGAACTTATCGGTGGCGGAGAGATAAGCATAAGTACTAATAATGATTGATATATTAAATATAAATTTTACTAATGATAGAATTATATGCTACTATAGAAGAAATAATATAATAAAGCGTAATAGAAAAGGAGAATGTATGGAATTCATGAAATATGCTTATTTCAAAGGGGAAGTAACGGAATTTGAAAAAGCTCAGGTAAGTATAGCAGCACACAGTTTACAATATGGAACATTAGCATTTGGTGGAGTTAGAGGATATTATAGAAACGATAAATTGACTGTATTTAGATTGAAAGATCACTATATAAGACTTATGACAGCTTCTAAAATGTTAGGATTTGAATATTTCTTAACGTGGGAAGAATTTAGAGCAGTAATAGAAGAATTAATCAAAAAAAATGATATTAAGCAAGACTTCTATATTAGACCTTTTGTTTACTGTCCAACACCAAGAATAGCACCTAAAAAGCCAGGATTGGACTTTGAGCTGGCTGTTTACATGTTACCAATGGCAGATTATGGAAGAACAGACGGTGGAATTAGATTCATGACATCAACATATAGAAAATATAATGATGCCGCTATACCAACGAAAGCAAAAGCAGGTGGAGCATATATCAATTCATTCTTAGCAACAAGTGATGCAATCAAGAATGGTTATGATGAAGCATTAATGCTTGATGATGCAGGAAATGTTGTAGAAGCAGCAGTTGCAAACTTATTGGTTGTATACAGAGGAAGATTATTAATACCAAATACAGGAGCAGCAGCTTTAGAAGGAATTACTATAAGATCAGTTGTTGAGCTTCTAGAATATAATGGTTATAAAGTAGAGCACGAAAGAATAGATAGATCAATGATATTTACTGCAGAAGAGTTATTAGTAACAGGAACAGCTATGAAAGTAACATATGCAGAATCGTTAGATGGTAGACCAATAGGGCCTATAGATTATTCAGAAACTGCTAAACCTGGGAAATATTGTACATTATTAAAAGCAGAATTTGAAAAAGTAATAAATAATGAACATGAATTATCAAAAGAATGGTTAGAAATATTCTAAGAAGAAAATCATAAAAATGCAGCTAAGACTATTAATTAGTCAAAGCTGCATTTTGCATTTTATTTTTTATGAATACGAATGTAGTTTTTAGCATTGCAAGAACTGGAATAGATAAAACCATTCCGATTATTCCAAATAAATTTCCAAAAATAGCAATTGTAATAAGAATTGATAAAGGATGTAAATTTAACCCCTTACCTTGTACTTTTGGTGTTAAAATATTTCCATCAATTTGCTGAACAACAAGTACAACAATGATAATACCAATTACTAATTTAGGATCCTGACCAAGGCCAACAATTATAGCTGGAAGAGCACCTAAATACGGACCAATATATGGAATAACATTAAATATACCGCAAAAGACACCTAATAATATTGCGTATTCTAAGTTTAATACTTTGAAACCAAGAGCACTGAATAATGCAACAAACATGGCTGAAATAAGAAGGCCTCTTATATATATTCTTATAATTTTATTGTATTCATTTAGCAATAATAAAATATCAGAACTATATTTTTTTGGAAGAACTTCTTTGAATTGTTTAGAAAACACATGGTAATCAGTCATCACATAAATAGCTGTCATTACGACAAATACAAGGTTCATAATAAATCCTGTTAATCCATTTATTGTTCCAAGTAGGAAGCTTCCGAATTTTGTAATTATTTGACCAGAGTCAAATGCTTCTGTAGTTTGAGTTAAGTATTTTTGAATATTGTCAAAAATGACGTCAATTTGTTTATTATTTCCATTTGCTATAGAATCTATCAATGATTTTGAAGATGCAATCAATCTAGGAACAGAACTTTTAAATGAAGATGCTTCGTTAATCAATATTGGAACAATTGAAAATACAATCAAAAATAATATTAATATGATAGAAGTTATTATAATTATAGATAGTAAACCTCTAGGTAGTAGTGTTTTACGTTCTAGAAAATCACATATTGGATTACATAAATATGCGATAGCTCCACCTATTACAAATGGTGTTATCAAAGATATGAAATTGACTAAATATGAAGAAAAGAGATGGTAAAAAAAATAGGAAATAATACCAATTAGTAGTATAATAAATAATGAAAGTAATAAATTTATTTTTTTAATATTAATGCTAGAGTCATTCATTGTAAGTGCTCCTTTTTTATTGTTATTTTAGTAGTTGTTCATACATTATACACTTAAAAATTGAAAAAAACAATGAAACTTCACATAATATTCACATGAAAATGATATATTATATACATGAGAAAAGAAATTAGTAAAATGTGAAAGGAGATAAATAATGGTTAGAAATAAAGGGAAAATTGCGTTAGCTGTATTATGTTTTAACATCTTAACTGGAGTAACTACATATGCTAAAGAGCTTACACTAGAAGAGTTAATAAATGTGATGCAGTCAAATAGCTATAGCAAACAATCTGCTGAGATCAATCAAAAGCAATTAGATGTACAAGAAAAATCTATTGATCTAGATGGTAAAAATAAAATAGTACTTAACTCTAATGCAAATATTTATTCGAATAATGATTACGGACAATCTACAATAACGACAGCAGTAACATACGATATATTTAATTATCGTAATATACATAATTTTGATACAAATAAAACAAGCAATATAATAGGTGTATCGAAAGATCTTAAAGACTTCTTTGTTAGCGAGAAGGACTATAATAAGAGAATAATCTCGTATACGAGAGAAACAACAAAAATTACAGATTTACAAACAATAAATACGGATGTTATTGCATTAATTGATTTATATGTAAGTTATTTAAATTCAAAAGAGGAGAAAAGAGTAAATGAAGAATTAGTAAATACATATAAAGTTGATAAAAATGTAAAGAAAACGGCTTATAATGTAGGGTTGGGAAGTCTTTATGATTCGGAATTGAGTAAAGTGAATTTTGAAAATGCGAGTAACAACATAATGTTTTACGATTATAAAATGAAAAATATAATAGAAGAAATAAGAAAAAACTACAATATTAATATTTTAGCTAGTGAGGACACATTAAAAGATTTCACAGAGAAAAATTATGATATAAGTAATGAATATTTTAATAGCATATATGATACTAATGTTAAAAATTCAGAAATAGCACTTAAAAAAAGTGAAGAAGAGTTAAAATATTTAAAAGATGATGACAGACTCCCATCAGTAGTAGCAGGTGTAAATTATGATATTGATAACAAAGAGCCTTATTTTACTGTAAGTGTATCTAAGACATTTGACTCATATAAAGAAGATATAAAACTTAAAGAGTTGGAAGTTGAAAAAAATAAGATTAGTTATAACAAACTGTTATCAAACAAAGATATAAATGTTGCGACATCAAAAGTTGCATATGCAGAATTGCTGAAAGACTACTACAATCTTAGTAGACAAGTTTATATAACACAGAAACAATATGAAATATATAAAGTTAAAGAAGAAGTTGGTCTTGCAACTTACGACGAGAAAGTAACAAAATATCAAGATTATCAAAATGCAGTGCTATCATATAACCAGAAAAGAAATGAATTGTTAGCATATAAATACAAGATTGAATATAGAAAATAGGAGGAAGTATGAGTAGAAAAAAAAAAATAATAATAGCATCATTGATAGCAGTATTTTTAATTGCTGGAATAGTATTAATACAGAATAAAAAACAATCTAAAAAGATAGATAATAAATATTTCTCTTATGAGGTTGGAACAAATACTTTTGAATCATATATTGAAGCTGATGGAAGTGTGAAATCAGATAATACAAAAAAAATATATGTTCAACAGTCTTTGCAAGTTGACAAAGTCTTAGTAAAATTAGGAGATTATGTAAAGAAAGGACAAGTTTTACTGACATTTAATTCATCTGACAGAGATGAAGTAATTAGAAATATTGCTAAAGAAAGTGCAAATTTATCACAACTAGAGAGAAACTATAATAGTTACAAGAAACTTTATGCTGCAGGTGGAGCGGCTAGAATAGATTATCAGACAATAGAAACAAGTATACAGCAATCAAGAATTGCCATAGCGCAGTATCGAGCTAATCTTGATAAAATGCCTATAGATATTATAAGTCCTGTTGATGGAACAATAACGGCACTTACGGCAGATGAAAACTATAGAGTAAATACACAAGTAAACTTACTAGAAATAGAAGATTTAACAAATGTTTATGTGTCAACACAAGTACCAGAGTACAGTATTAAAAATCTTGCAGTTGGACAAAAAGCAGAAGTTACGTTAAAAAGTTCGGATAAAAAATACCAAGGTACAGTAACTGAAGTATCTACTGTATCAAGTGATTCAAGTACTGATACAGCGGCATATGTTGATGTTAAAGTTAAAGTAGATGCGACACAACTTGATAAGAATTTTATCCCAGGATTTAAGGCATCAGTTAAGATAATAACATCATCAAAACAAAATGTATTATCGATTCCAAGAACTTCAATTGGAGAAGATGAGCAAGGAAATAAATATGTTTGGAAAATTGTAAATGGAACAGTTAAGAAGATAATTATAAAAGTTGGAGAATCTAATCAAGATCTTATAGAAATATTATCAGGAATAGCTAAAGGAGATAAAATACTAGAAATCATGTCAACTACGCTAAAAGATGGACAAAAATTAAAAATAACTGATAAAGCTGAATTTATGAAACAAAATAAAGAAGGCTTAGATAATACAATGAGTAAATCTAAAACATCAGGAGATGCAGGTGGGCCGCCTAAGTAAATTTAATATGTAATAGTATTGGTTAAAATACAAGAAAGTGGTGTTGTATGATTAAATTAGAACATGTAAAGAAAGTGTATAAAAGTGGAAAAATAGAATTTGAAGCATTAAAAGATATAGATATTCACATAGGAAAAGGTGAATTTGTGGCTATAATTGGGCCTTCAGGAAGTGGAAAATCTACCATAATGAATATTTTAGGGTGTTTGGATCAGTTAACTGAAGGGAAATATATATTGGATGAGATAGATGTTTCTAAAATGAATGAAAGTGAACTAGCAACAATTAGAAACAAAAAAATTGGATTCGTATTTCAAGCATATAATTTATTAGATACATTGACTGCACTTGAGAATGTTGAATTACCGTTAATTTATGGTGGTGTTCCTCATGATGTCAGACAGAAAATGGCTAAAGAAGCACTTAGAAAAGTGGGACTGGCAGATAGAGAAGAACATTTACCGACAGAATTATCTGGGGGACAGAAACAAAGAGTTGCCATTGCTAGAGCAATAGTAAATAATCCAAGTATTCTTATGGCAGATGAGCCAACAGGAAATTTAGATTCGCATTCAGAAGGTGAAATTCTACAAATATTTAAAGATTTGAATGCAAATGGTTCAACAATAGTGATGGTTACACATGAACCCAACATTGCTGAGCATTGTAAAAGAATAATAACATGTAAAGATGGAGAAATTATAAAAGACGAGGTGGTACAAAAATGAATATGTATGATTTAGTAAAATCCTCGATAAGAAGTTTAAAAGCAAATAAAATGAGAGCATTTCTAACAATGTTAGGAATTATAATAGGTATATCATCAGTAATTGCCATGTCAGCAATAGGAAAAGGTGGACAAAAAACAATTACAGGTAATTTACAAAGTACAGGGTATGGAAACTTTCAAGTAGCAGTAAATACAACAAGTACTGATTATGTTGCAGAATATGACTTAACAGATAAACAAGTAACGGAAATATCAAAAATAGATGGAGTTGAAGCTGCTGCACCGAAAATTCAAAGCATGGGGCAATTAAGTTTTCCAAAATATCCAGGAAAAAATGAAAGAGGATTTTTGTATGTTACAACAAAAGACTATGAAAAAATAGATCCTGTACAATACCTTTATGGGCGAGCTTTTATTGATTCTGAATATAATAGTTACGAAAAACTTATAACGATAGATAGTGAAACAGCTAAAGACTACTATGGGTCTTATGAAGCAGCAATAGGTGAAACAATTGAATTGCAAGTAGGGGCAAGAGATTCAGCATCGTATAAATATAAAATAATAGGAGTATTTCAAAATCCTTATATAGGATTAACATCTTTATTTGGTGGGAGATTCAAACCTAGAGTAGTGAGGGTTCCGCTGAAAGCATATATGACAACATCTGGAACAGATACTTATTCAACAGTCATTGCAAAAGCAAAAGATCCTGAACAATTAAATCAAATAATAAGTAAAGTTCAGTCTGATTTGGATACTCAAGCACCAGCAAAAATTTATGAAGTGAGTGCAGCTACTCAAAATGGAGCATCATTTGATAGTATATTGAGTACATTAAATATATTTATTACATTTATTGCAGGAATATCGCTATTAGTTGGTGGAGTTGGAGTTATGAATATAATGCTAGTAAGTGTTACAGAAAGAATTAGAGAGATAGGTATACGTAAAGCAATTGGGGCACAGCCAAAAAGTATTTTACTACAGTTTCTAGTAGAAGCGGTAATAATATCAACACTTGGAGGGATAATAGGATTGTTAGTTGGTGTTAGTTTTGCTTATTTAGTATTTTTATTAATTGGAATAGAACCAGTATTTTCAACATTTATTGTTATATTAGCATTGGTAGTATCGATGCTAATAGGAATTGTATTTGGTGTTGCACCAGCTAGAAAAGCAGCAAGAATGAACCCTGTCGATGCATTGAGAGCATAGAAATATTTTTCAAATCTTCACATAGCTATCACAAAAGAATGTTATTATATATTTGTAAGTAAGAAATCAAATATAAACGTGGAGGTAACATAATGAAAAACATGAAAAAATTATTACTAACTTTAGGGATGATAATATTCGTAGCGAGCTGTTCAGGAGATAATAAAAAAACTGAGAATGCAGAAGTTCAAACACAACAGCAAGAAGTAGAAAAATCAAATAACGATTCTACAAATACGGTAACTACAACAGAAGCACCAACAAAGAAAGAAAAAGCAACATCAAGCAAATAGTTAATAACTAGCTTATATATAAAAGCATAATTTCAAAATAGGGTTAGGGCTATTTTGAAATCACCCATAAGGGTAAAAGGGATTTCTGCAAAGATCCCTTTTTGTTTAGAATTTTTTTGAAATCTTCACACAATTATCACAAAGGTATGGTATCATGTATTTGTGGAAGAGAAATTGTAAGTAATATTAAAAAAATACGGAGGAAAAAATATGAAAAATATCAAAAAAATAATTATGTTAATCGGAATAGTAGCAGTATTTTCAACATCTTTTGCAGCTGGAACAAAAGCACCAGTTAAGAAGACAACAACAAAAGCTGCGCCTAAGAAGCCAGCACCTAAACCTGCACCTAAGAAAACAACAACAGTAGAAAAATCAACAAAAAAAGAAAAAGCATCATCAAGTAAATAGATTAGATATAGTTATATCGGAAAGAGATCCTTCGGGATCTTTTTTTAATTCAATTTTTATTTAAGATATGATATAATTAAGAAGATTTAATAAAAGGGATTAAATCTAAGAAAAAACTAGAAAAAATAAATAATTGGGGGTATAATATGAGTAAGGAAATGACTTTGGAACTTTTTGATCCAAGGAATGATTTTGTGTTCAAAAATATTTTTGGTAATGAAAAGTACTTAGATATATTAAAAGACTTTTTAGAAGCAATACTAGAGTTACCTAAAGGAAAAGAAATTGTAAGTGTTGAATTGAAGAATCCAAATAACGATAAGCAAAGTAAAGAAGGTAAATATTCTATATTTGATATAAAAGTTAGGATAAACGGTAATGCTTATATAAATGTGGAAATACAAAATGTAAGAGATGAGAATATAGTTGAAAGAGTGATCTACTATAATGGGATATTGTCATCAGGACAATTACTAGAGGGTGAAGGATACGGGATGTTATCAAAATCTATAACAATAGTTGTTGCAGATTTTCTGGCATTGCCAAATAGCAAGAAAATACATAGTGTTTACACTCCGATGGAAAAAGATGAACTTACAGAGTTAACAAATTCAAGTGGAGAAGGACTTATAGAAATACATTTTATTGAGTTATCAAAGTTTAGAAAATATATAAAAGGAAAAAATATAATGGAAATAGTAAGAGAAAACAATTTATATAAATGGTTGGTTTTCATACTAGATCCATCAAATGAGGTGATAGAAATGATATCAAAAAGTGATAAGGTTGTGAATAGGGCAACGAAGGCATTACGAGAGCTGAGTTCTGATGATGAAGCGAGGATGAAGTATATGGATAGAGAGAAAGCGCGTCTAGATAAGATAAGTGCTTTATTTAGTGCTGAGAAAAAAGGGGAAAGAAAAGGAGAAATGAGAGAAAAGATTAAAATAGCTAAGGCGATGATAAAAGAAGGATTTTCAGTAGAAAATATTATGAAATTAACTGAATTAAAGAGAGAAGAAATAGAAGAACTTCCAAAAAAATAAAATAACCAAATGAAAGACACTGCACTGCAACGACTAACAGTGTCTTTTTGCATAGAATAACTAGTAAAAAATTAAAATTAGAAAGTGAGATAAAAATGAATATAGAGAAAGCAAAGAAAGTAATGGAAGAACTAGAATTAGATGGAATCTTATTGACAGATTTATATAATATAAGATATTTTACAGGTTTTACAGGAACAACTGGAATAGGTTTAATTTCAAAAAAAGGAAATTTTTTCTTTTCTGATTTTAGATATAAAGAGCAAGGTAAATTAGAAGTAGAGAAAGAAGATTTTGAGTTTGTAGAAGTATCAAGAGGAGCGTTAAATAAGATAGGAGAATACGTAGAAAAACTCGGAATAAGAAAGTTAGGGATTGAGGACAAGCAAGTAACAGTAAGTTACTACAAAGAGCTTAAAAATACATTTCAAGCAGAATTAATAGGTGTTGAGAACAAATTACAACTGATACGAATGATAAAAACAAATAAAGAAATAGAAATTATAAAACGAGCAATTGAAATAAGTGATTATTCATTCCAAGAAACTATTAAAGTAATAAAAAAAGGAATGACAGAGAAAGAAATAGCAGCACATATAGAATATATGCAAAGGAAAATGGGAGCAGATGACACATCATTTGCTACAATTGTTGCGAGTGGTGTAAGATCAGCAATGCCACACGGAGTAGCATCGGATAAGAAGATAGAAGAAGATGAATTTATAACAATTGATTTTGGGTGTTATTATGATGGCTATGTTTCTGATATGACAAGAACAATTTACTTCGGAAACAACATTTCAGATAAACATAAGGAAATTTATAATACTGTGTTAAATGCACAATTAATGGGTGTGGATAATATTAAGTCGGGTATGCTAACATCAGAAATTGATAAAATAGTTCGAGATTACATAACAGAAAAAGGATATGGAGATAAATTTGGACACGGATTAGGGCATGGAATAGGGCTTGAAATACATGAAGCACCTGCATTATCACCAGTAACAAATACAGTTCTTGAAGAGAATATGGTTGTAACAGTAGAACCAGGAATATACGTTGAAGGATTCGGTGGAGTTAGAATCGAAGACGATGTAGTAATAACGAAATCAGGATGCGAAATATTAAATAAAACATCTAAGGAATTGAAAATAATAAGATATTAAGGGAAATGTTGATGATTACAGATAAATTTGAGATAAAAGATTTTGATTCATTTATAATAGGAAATAGTTATGGAATCGAGCAATGTTGGTATAAAGAAAAAGGGACATTAATACATCATTTGGCGTATAGAGAAGGATGTGGATATGTCTCTATTCTTAATATGTATTTGTATTTAAAGTACAAATCAACAGGTAAAAAGCATACTAAATTAGAGATTATTGAAAAAATGAATAAAATATATATGTATAATTTAAATTTAAGAATAGGAATAAATTCAATATATTTTCTAAAGAAAGTAGCTATTAAATTTTTAAGAAAAGAAAAAGAAGAAAAAAGTTTCTCTTTTGAAGTTTTATCAAAAAAAACAGGAATAAATAATAATTATAAAGAAGCAAAGGAATTAATAATAAAGTCGCTTGAAGCAGAGAATCCTGTAGCAATTTTAATAAATCATAGAGTTAGTGACAAAATACTAAAGAAAAATTTTAAATATCATTGGATCACTATTACAGGAATTAGAACAGAGGATAAAAAGACATATTTGACTGCGTCTAATTGGGGTGAAAAGTGGGAATATTTGAACTTTGAAGAGATATGGAACGATAGTCACAACGTTCTTGATAGAATTTTTGCATCTGGTTTAGTTGTAATGAAAGAACAAGAGAAGCCTAAATAGAGCTTAAAGTCAATAAATTCAGTTGCTCTATTGTGTTCTTTGAGATTGACAAAATGTGTTAAAAATGTTACTTTATAATATAAAAGTATAAAAAATATGATATTTATAATTTGATTCATTGAGAGGGGTAAGACAGAATGTCAGAAGAATTAAGTAAAGTTTATTCGCCAAAAGAAATAGAAGATAAGTGGTATAAAATATGGGAAGAAAAAGGGTATTTTAATGCACAACATAATGATGATAAGCCAGGATATTCAATAGTAATTCCACCTCCAAATGTAACTGGAATATTGCATATGGGACATATGTTAAACAATTCTATTCAAGATACAATAGTTAGATGGAAAAGGATGAAGGGTTTTGATACATTATGGGTACCTGGAACGGATCATGCAGGAATTGCAACGCAAAATAAAGTTGAAAAATGGCTAGCAGAAAATGGTACATCAAAGGAAGAAATAGGAAGAGAAGCATTTTTAGAAAAGACATTAGAATGGAAAGAAAAACATGGTGGCCTTATAACAAATCAAATGAGAAAATTAGGCTCTTCATTAGATTGGTCAAGAGAACGATTCACAATGGATAAAGGACTATCAGATGCAGTAAGAAAAGTATTCGTTGACTTATATAATGATGGATTAATTTACAAAGGGGAATACATAGTAAACTGGTGTCCACATGATAAGACGGCGCTTGCAGATGATGAAATTGATCATGTTGAAAAAGAAGGAAAAATATGGGAAATAAGATATAAAATAAAAGACTCTGATGATTATGTAGTAGTAGCAACAACAAGACCTGAAACTATGTTAGGAGATACGGGAGTTGCTGTAAATCCTAATGATGAGAGATATAAACATTTAATTGGTAAAAGTGTAATATTACCACTAATGGACAGAGAAATACCAGTTGTAGCAGATGAATATGTAGATATGGAATTTGGAACGGGAGTTGTTAAAATGACACCTGCACATGATCCTAATGATTTTGAAGTTGCAAAAAGAACTGGATTACCAATGTTGAATATATTTACAGAAGACGCACACGTAAATGAAAACGGTGGAAAGTACAAAGGATTAGAAAGATTTAAAGCAAGAAAAGAGATACTTAAAGATCTTGAAGAGCAAGGATATTTAGTTGGTGAGAAGAAGCATAATAATTCAGTAGGGCACTGTTACAGATGTAACACTATAATTGAGCCAAGAGTTTCAGAACAATGGTTTGTTAGAATGAAGCCATTAGCAGAAAGAGCACTTGAAGTTGTTAGAAATGGTGAAATAACAATAACACCAAAAAGACAAGAAAAGATATACTATAACTGGCTTGAAAATATAAGAGATTGGTGTATATCAAGACAAATATGGTGGGGGCATAGAATACCAGCATATTACGCAGAAGACGGAACAATGTTCGTTGCTGAAAATCTTGAAGATGCAAAAAAAGAATCAATTGCAAAATACGGAAAAGAAGTACCATTAAGAGAAGAAACAGATGTATTGGATACATGGTTCTCATCAGCATTATGGCCTTTTTCAACAATGGGGTGGCCAGAAACAAGTAAAGATTTTGATAAATTTTTTCCAACAGATGCACTTGTAACAGCCGCGGATATTATATTTTTCTGGGTTGCAAGAATGATAATGATGAGCTTATATGTTCATGATAAGATACCGTTCAACTACGTTTACTTTCACGGTGTAATTAGAGATGAGCAAGGAAGAAAGATGAGTAAATCGCTTGGGAATTCACCTGATCCTGTAGATCTAATGAATAAATATGGGGCAGATGCAATTAGATTTAGTTTGCTATTTAACACATCACAAGGACAAGATATACATTTCTCTGAAAAATTATTAGAAATGGGATCATCGTTCTCTAATAAAGTGTGGAACGCATCGAAATTTGTATTAAGTAATTTAGAAGATTTTGATTATAGCACATCTGTAATGGATTTAGAGTTCAAGCTTGAAGATAGATGGATTCTATCAAAACTTCAATCTTCTTCAAAAAAAATAAATGAAGCAATGGAAAATTATGAACTTGATACGGCAGCAAAAACAGCATATGAATTCTTTAGAGGAGATTTCTGTGACTGGTATGTTGAAATTGCAAAAACGAGAGTTTATGGTAATGAAGGAATTGATAAAATAACTGCGCAATGGATATTGAGACATGTTTTGGATAATGGATTAAGAATACTTCACCCATTCATGCCTTATATAACTGAAGAAATTTGGCAAAAAGTAAAATTAGGAGACGAAACAATAATGCTTGTAGAATTTCCTGAAGAAGACAAATCATTGGTGGATACAAATTCAGAAAAAGAATTTGATTATTTAAGAGAAGTTATAACAGCTATTAGAAATATAAGAGGGGAAGCAAATGTATCTCCATCGAGAAAAATAGAGGTTATGTTCAAGACAAGTGACGCAACAGAAAAAGCGATATTAGAGAGCAATGCTAAAATTCTGGATAAGTTAGCCAATGTTGAAAAATATGCAGTTGCATTAGATCCAGAAACAATCAAAATTCCTAAATTGGTAGGTTACAGATTAGCACTTAAGACTGAAATTTACATACCACTAAATGATTTGGTTGATAAAGAAAAAGAAATAGATAAATTGAAAAAAGATATAGAAAAAACACAAAAAGAGCTAGATAGAGTTATTTCAAAGCTATCTAACGAAGCATTCACATCAAAAGCACCAAAAGAAGTAATTGAAAAAGAAAATAGAATAAAAGAGGAATTAGAAACAAAAATTGAGAAATTTAATGAAACAATAGCGCTATATATATAGCGAAAGGAGACAAAAATTATGGGAATGTTTTTTTGGGGAATTGTAGCAGCTGGATTTGGATTATTAGAGTTAATTCTACCTGGATTAATAACGATATGGATGAGTTTAGCCGCAATTGGAGTAATGTTTCTGACACCATTTATAAATGATTGGCGAATAGAAACAGCAATATGGAGCATTTTATCAATAATATTTATAATGTTAACAAGACCATTTGTTAAGAAATATATTGATAATGATAAGAAAATAGAGGAAAAAACAATCTTAAAAATTGAAAAAAAAATTGATAATAAAACATATGAAGTTAGATACAAAGGTGGCATATGGACTGCAGTGAGTACTGAAGAGCTATCTGTTGGAGATGAAGTAGAAATGGATGGATTTACAGGAAATAAAATAATTGTAAAAAAATAAAAATAAATCGGAGGAAATATTATGTGGATATTAGGTGTTTTACCAATATTAATAGTATTATTATTAGTATTTTTATCAAGTGTAAAAATAGTACCAGAATCGAGAGAATATATAATAGAGACATTAGGAAGATATAGCAAAAAATTAAAACCAGGACTTAATCTTTTAATACCATTTGTTGACAGAGTGTCGAAAGTAGTATCATTGAAAGAGCAAGTAATAGATTTCCCACCACAACCAGTTATTACAAGAGATAATGCAACTGTACAAATTGATACAGTTATATATTTTCAAATAACAGACTCAAAATTATACACATATGGTGTTGAAAGACCTATTCAAGCGATCGAAAATTTAACAGCCACTACATTAAGAAATATAATTGGGGATTTAACTGTTGATCAGACACTAACATCAAGAGATAAAATAAATGATGAAATGAGAAGAGCACTAGATGAGGCAACAGAGCCTTGGGGAATTAAAGTTAATAGAGTTGAATTAAAAAGTATATTGCCACCAGAAGATATGAGAATATCAATGGAAAAAGAGATGAAAGCAGAAAGAGAAAAAAGAGCAAAAATACTAACAGCACAAGCAGAAAGAGAATCAGCTATATTGATTGCTGAAGGAGAAAAACAATCAACTATATTAAGAGCAGAAGCTAAAAAAGAACAACAAATAAGAGAGGCAGAAGGAGAAGCCGCAGCAATATTATCTATACAAAAAGCAAAAGCTGATGCATTAGTCTTATTAAGAGAAGCTGCTCCAACTCAAGAAGTAATAGCGTTAAAAGGAATGGAAACATTTGAAAAAGTAGCAGATGGGAAAGCAACAAAAATAATAATACCAAGTAACCTACAAAACTTAGCAGGAATGGTATCTGCATTTGCTGAGTTAAATGAAAAATCAGGAACAGTAGGGAAAGAATAAGGAGAGAGAATGATATATAAATTTTTTAAAAAATTATTTCCATCAGAGGTAAGCGGAACTGAAAAAATGGATTTAAATATAAAATATGTAAAAGAAGGAATAAAGAAAGTTGCTGGGAAGCATTTCATAAAAGAAGAAGGGGATAATATAAAAATTATTCCTACCGGAGCATTAAATCCATTTGGAGTAACATTTCCAATAAAAAACTATAGAGAGTTAAATTTCAAATTATCTTCTCAAACAGATAGCTCAACAAATGTTGAATACAGTGCAGTAAGAAAATTCTCAAAATCGACATCAGTTATTTACACGATATTTACTATTTCAGATTTGATTGCTATAGCTGCAATAATATATCTTCTAGTGACTGGGGAACAAGAAATTGCTATTTATGCATCTATGCTCGCAATACCATGGATTGCAATAACAATATTATCATTTTTATTTGATTATTTTGTTATTTTGTCAGAGAAAGCCATAAAAAAATCATTTTCTAATAATATATTGAAAAGAGTGAATAAAATAGGAAAAATTATAGAGAAAGCTTAAAAGGTGGAAAAATGGAAATAAATAATGACGAAGCGTTTATAAAGAAAGCAGTGAATTATTCTAGAATAGTATTCATTATATCGATCATACAAAATATATTTTTGATGCTACTAATTGGAGTATACTTTTTAACTCTTAATTCAGAAAAAAATGAAACAATGAGTATGATTTTACCAATTTCATTTTTATTATTAATTTCTATTCTGTATATATTACATTTAATTTCGGCTATGACTTGTTTATTCTTAAATATGAGCAACATACTTGCAGTAATGAAAATAGAAAATGTAAGTGGGCATAAAGAATTGAAAATAGCTAGTATTTTAGCTATATTCCCAGTGACTTCATTCGTTGCAAGTGTATTCGCATTTAACTCTATGAAAAAAATAAAAGATAGAATTAATAAATAAGTATAAATATAATTGGAGGGAATAATGGAGAAGATATTAGGAGTAATTCCAGCACGTTATGCATCAACTAGGTTTGAAGGGAAGCCTTTAAAATTAATTGATGGCAAGCCTATGATTGAATGGGTGTACAAGAGAGCTAAGAATGCTAATATTGATAAACTTGTTGTTGCAACTGACGACAAGAGAATATATGATACAGTTATTTCTTTTGGAGGAGAAGCTGTAATGACATCAGAAAATCATGAAAATGGTACTGGTAGAATTATAGAAGTTATAAACAATTCAGAATATAGTAAATATGACTTTGTCATTAATATTCAAGGTGATGAGCCATTAATAGATATTGATTCTATAAATAAAATAGCAAACAACTATAGAGAAGAAAAATCAGAAATTATAACGTTAAAAAAAGAAATAAAAGAAGAGAGTGAATTATTGACTCCCAATGTTGTAAAAGTAATAACTGATTTTTTTGATAATGCTATTTATTTTAGTAGATATGCAATACCATTTAAAAGAGATGCGCTAGAAGGATTTAAATATTACAAACATATTGGCATTTACGGTTATACAACAAAATTTCTAAATGAACTAAAAAATTTGAAAAATGGACTTTTGGAACAAATGGAATCATTGGAACAATTGAAGTTCATTGAGAATGGGTATAAAATAAAAGTTATAGAGACAGAAACTAATGTAATAGGAGTAGATACTGCAGAAGACTTGAAGTTGGTAAATGAATATGTTAAAAATAATAATATAACATTATAAATATTAAAGGGGATAAAATGGAAAATGGAGTAATGATCCAATACTTTGAATGGAATATTCAACCTGATGGTAAGCACTGGAACAGATTAAAAGAAGATGCTAAACACTTGAGTGAAATAGGGGTAAGTGCAGTATGGATTCCGCCAGCATATAAAGGGACATCAGTCTATGATGTTGGTTATGGAACGTATGACTTATGGGATTTAGGTGAATTTGATCAAAAAGGGACCATTGGGACAAAATATGGAACAAAAGATGAATTACAATCAGCAATAGCAGAGCTGCATAAATATAATATTAGTATTTATTTAGATGTTGTTCTAAACCATAAAGGCGGTGCAGATGAGACAGAACGATTCATGGCACAGGAAGTTGACTTTGGAGATAGAAATAGAATTATATCAGAACCGTATGAAATAGAAGGATGGACAAAATTCACGTTTCCTGGAAGAAATGGACAATACTCTGATTTCGTATGGAACTATAATCATTTTAATGGTACGGACTACAATAATGCTAATGGTAAGACCGCGTTATATAAAATACTAGGAGAATTTAAAGATTGGGATAAAGGTGTAGATTCACAATATGGTAACTATGATTATTTGATGTATGCTAATATTGACTTTAATCATCCTGACGTTAGAAGTGAAGTAATAAAATGGGGGAAATGGGTAGCAAAAGAGCTAAATTTAGATGGATTTAGATTGGATGCAGTAAAACATATAAGTGATGAGTTTGTAAAAGAATTCCTAACAGAAGTAAGAAAAGAAGTAGGAGACAGCTTTTATTCTGTTGGTGAATATTGGAAAGATAATCTAGAAGAACTAAGAAACTATTTAGCAAATGTAGGTTATGAAACAGGTTTGTTTGATGTATCGCTCCATTACAATTTGTATGAAGCATCAGTTATGGGTGCGAAATATGATTTACGTAGATTGACAGATGATACAATACTTGTTCATGATGCTATGGAAGCCGTATCATTTGTTGATAACCATGATTCACAATGGGGAAGTGCGCTACAATCACAAGTAGAAGATTGGTTTAAACCACAAGCATATGCACTAATTTTATTGTCAAAAAGTGGCTACCCATGTCTATTTTATGGAGATTATTATGGTGTATCGGGGAATGAAAGTATTCATAAATGGGTAATTGATCAATTATTAAAAGTTAGAAAAAACAATGCTTACGGGGAACAACATAACTATTTTGATCACCCGAGAACAGTTGCGATGTACAGAACAGGAAAAGATGGAGATCTATCAACTGGTTGTGCAACACTATTTTCAAATGGAAATGATGGAAATAAATGGATAGAAGTTGGAAAAAATAGAGTGGGACAAATGTGGGAAGAAGTTACAGGAACTGGATTAGATAAAGTAGAAATAAATCAAGATGGTTGGGGAAATTTTGCAGTAAAAGGTGGAAAAGTAGCAGTATGGGTACCAGCGGTATAATGATAAACAAAAAAAGAAGCAAAAGCTTCTTTTTTTTATTGACTACTTCTTATTGACCACTAGGTGAAATAACCCATTTTTTATCTTCTTTAATTAATTTCATATCAACATCAGTTTCTTTTGTTTTAGAAACTTCTTTCAATGCAGCCTTTAAAATATCTAATTGATATTTTGCAGCTTTTATTTGTGCTTGAGGATCATCTTGTTTAACATTAAGTGGTGTTTTTGTTGCTAATTCCTGTGCTTTAGCTTGTAATTCTTGTTCATCAATTGCTGTCTGAGTTACTTTTACAGTTGCAGTATCACCGGTTACATTAATACTTTTCACTTTGTAAGTTGTCTTTTCATTCATTAGTTTAAGAATTTCAGCT
>OBMA010000542.1_pt1 | contig 22537 bp, 26 predicted proteins | sample 1539141 | NCBI WGS metagenome assembly OBMA01 (sample SAMEA3991484, study PRJEB22521) | metagenome | biome: anthropogenic terrestrial biome; feature: sewage plant; material: raw primary sludge | place: Sweden | collected 2012-09-26
GTATACATAACCGAATTTGGAAAAAGGACAGGTGATTATTGTTTGGTCGCAGAAGCTGAAGATGAAATAGTCGGGGCTGTCTGGGTTCGTATAATGAATGACTATGGACACGTAGATAATTCGACACCATCTTTTGCAATCTCGTTGTATAAAGAATATAGAGGTTATGGAATCGGTACTGATTTAATGAAAAAGATGCTGGCAAAGCTAAAACAAAATGGATACGCACAGGCTTCATTATCAGTTCAAAAAGAGAATTATGAGGTAAAGATGTATAAGGATGTCGGATTTAATGTGATTGGTGAAAATGAAGAAGAATATATAATGGTGTGTAAATTGGAATGAGAAAGATTAAGGAATATGCAGATCCTAAAAATACAATTTCATGGTTTACGTCTAACAAATTTTCGTTGTTAACAACAACTACTACAGGCTGTTTTGTAATGGCAAAGGTGGAAATGCAGGGGAAGCAGAGCACTTCGAAGCTCTTTTTGTAGATTGAAATTAGCAAACATGTCATACAGATGTCGCGTTTGATCTGATAGAATATTTCTGCAGATTGATAATACATGTAAAAAGCAGAAAGGAATTTTATTATGTCATTTGATTTTAAGAAAGAATACAAGGAGTTTTATCTGCCAAAGAACAAACCGGAAATAGTAACGGTTCCGAGTGCAAATATCAGACTCCATGATTTTATCTCGAAAAATGGATATATTAATGATTTTTCTGATAAGAGAATCCATCATGAGATTTATCTTTCCGATGTAAGAAGGGTTGACCGTGATAAGCTTAAAACCGTAATAAGACATCCGATAAAGGCAGTATGCGTCCATTGATTGAAAAAGATATTACAGAAACTGAAAAGTTACTTTTGACTGCAGGTCATGAAAAATTGAAAAATTAGGATTTGTAGAGGTGATCTTATGAGTAATGCCGTAGTGAATTATTATGAGAACTACCACGAAGAAGATCGAATTACGACAAATAATGCAAGGAGAATTGAATTCCTGACAACAATACATAAATTTGATGAATTGTTGAGTGGTAATTTAGATATTTTAGATTGTGCGGCAGGTACAGGTGCTTATGCTTTCTATTTGGCGGATAAAGGACATAATTTAACTGCAACGGATATAACGCCAAGACATATTAAGATAATAAACGAACAGTTAAAAGATAAAACATATTCAATGAAAACAAAGGTACTTGATGCTACTGATATGGGATGCTTTGAGGATGAGCGCTTTGACGTAGTACTAAATATGGGTCCTTTTTATCATTTGACAGATGATATACTACGAAAAAAATGTTTAAGCGAGTCTATAAGAGTCCTTAAAAAGGGTGGGTATCTCATTACGGCATACATTCCAAGATTATATCTTAATCAAATGATTGTTATGGCAGATGATAAATACGTGGATGATAAATTGCTCTGTCAGATTAGAGATATCGGTATTTTATTACATGATGACCCAAAGTGTTTTTGGACGGATACCTATTATTCATCATATGATGAAATGCAGAAATTATATAAGGATAATGGAATAGAATGTATAGACCATTTTGCACAGGATGGATTGGCGCCATTATTTCATGATAAAGTAGACAAGTGGGACGATGAAAAATTTGAAACATGGTTTAAATATCATCTGTCTGTATGTTCGGACAGATCAATCATAAACATGAGCAATCATGTAATTATTGTTGGAAAAAAGAAATAGATACCTATCAGCCAGGGTGACGGTTTCAAAATGAGAAAAGCATTGTTTAAAGGAGGAATTTTATGAGATTAGATGGATTTGGTTTATTAGTGAATGATATGGGTACAATGATTCGTTTTTACAGAGATGTGCTTGGCTTTGAAATAAAAGAAAACGAAGACGCAGAGAATGTATATTTGGTTAAGGATGGTACATTATTTTTGCTCTATGGGCGAAAAGATTTTGAAAATATGACGAACAGGAAATATGAATATGTAAAAGGCTTAAATGGTCATTCAGAAATGGCACTTTACGTTGATAAATTTGAAGAGGTGGATAACACGTTTAATACGGCTGTTGCAAATGGCGCAACATCTGTGCTTGAACCAACAACGGAGCCTTGGGGACAAAGAACATGCTATATAGCTGATCCGGAGGGAAATCTGATAGAAATAGGTTCATGGAATAAACCGTTCGAAATTAAGGACAAATAATATCTGAGGTCTATAATAATAGGTTTATGGTGACACCTCTATTTAAAATAAATAATAATTGACAAAACTGGCATATATGTCTAATATTATCGACATAAGGAGAAACATTATGCCTAAAAGATCGATAATTCTATTACCTGAGACAACGGATATACTAGAACAAATGGGAATGCAGATAAAATATGCCAGATTACGCAGGAAATTGTCAGCAGAGCTTGTAGCAGAGAGAGCTGGAATCAGCCGGGCAACACTAGTCTCTATTGAAAAGGGAGCACCGTCTGTTGCAATCGGGTGCTATGCTGCTGTTTTGCATGCGTTAAATTATATGGATAAAGATCTGCTGCTTGTTGCAAAAGATGATGAACTCGGACGTAAACTCCAGGACCTTGGGCTATCTGTAAAAAAGCGCGTAACAAGGAGATGACAGAGAGTGGACAAAGAGAAGAAAATATATGTATTTGCAGATTTTTTGTCTTTTCATAACGAACTTATGGGAACAATATACGTTTCAGCGACTAAAGGAAAAGAGTTCTATTCATTTGAATATTGTCAGGAATGGCTTGAAAATCAGAATATGACGCTGGATCCTGATCTACAGTTATTTAAAGGAAGACAATATCTGAGTGATGATAAAAACATTTTTGGCATGTTTGCTGATTCGTGCCCGGACAGATGGGGACAACGGCTGATGAAGCGCAGAGAGGAACTTCGTGCAAAAAAGGCAGATGAAAAACCGCAGAAGCTTTTAGAGAGCGACTTTCTATTAGGGGTATTTGATGAAACCCGCATGGGAGGTTTGCGCTATAAATCAGATCTGAATGGAGAATTCCTGTCGGATGACAAGGAATTTGCAACACCGCCATGGACTTCTTTAAGAGAACTTGAACAGGCATCAGATGCTTTTGAAAATGATGAAAATGGATTAGATGAGAAGTGGCTCAAACAATTGCTGGCACCCGGATCATCGCTGGGCGGAGCGAGGCCAAAAGCATCCGTCATATCGCCGGATGGTACGCTTTGGATTGCAAAATTTCCATCAAGGCATGACGATTTTGATTCGGGTGCGTGGGAAATGGTCATACATGATATGGCAGTTATGTGCGAATTAAATGTACCGATGGCAAAGGTGGAAAAGTTTTCAAAGTTTGGCACGACATTTCTTGTGAAACGCTTTGACAGAGATGTAAAGCGACGTATACATTTTTCATCTGCAATGACAATGCTTGGAAAGAAAGACGGTGCAAATGCAGCAGACGGAAGCAGTTATCTGGAAATAGCGTCTTTCTTAAAGGCTAATGGGGCAAAACCGAAAAGGGATTTGCAAGAAATGTGGAAACGTATCGCATTTAGCATGGCAGTGTCTAATACCGATGATCATTTTAGAAACCATGGGTTCCTTTTGTCAGATGAAGGCTGGGAACTGTCACCTCTGTATGACGTAAATCCGGATATTTATGGGGAGTATCTTTCTTTGAATGTTGATCCTGATGATTCAAGAATTGATTTTGAATTAGCGATAGAAGCGGCATCATATTATGGTATGAAAAAAGACGAAGCTGTTCAGTATGTCGCTTTTATCAAGGATATCATTAGTAATAATTGGCGAGTTCTTGCAAAAAACTATGGCATAAGTCGAAATGAAATAAACAGAATGCAGCCGGCTTTTCGTATATGCGAGGAATGAATATAGAGAATAACAAATTCAAAGTTGCCATGGAAACAAGCCATGCCCACTCATAGATGCTTCGCATCTGTTTGATTTTCTGTATTTGCATGGCTCGTTAAATTCCAGCTTGTCGAGCTGAGTAAGAAACAGACAAACCAAAACGAAAAGCATAGGGCAGATAATGCATTTTGTTGACGCAAAGGGAATATTGACGCCTCATGGAAGTGCCAGGGCATGAATGTGTACAGAGGCTGCAGCCATGGCTGCATATACTGTGATGCAAGAAGCAAGTGCTATCAGTTTGACCATGCTTTTGAGGATATTGAAGTCAAGCAGAACGAAATTAGGGAACAATTGAACAAAAGTGAAGCAATATGTTATGATGCGGATAGATACGATGTATGGGAGGTGATCTATATGATGTACCCATTTATGACGCTTGATGATGATACGGAAATTACACACTCGCAGGAACTCGAAGATGGAAGAGTAAAAGTATATATTGAGAAACCGGATGATAAAGACTGCTTTCATCATGCGACATGCTTTCTTCCGAATTATGATTGGGAAGATATCTCAGGATTTACACCAGAGGAAATTGACAGGTATCGTGAAATAATAGAATCGACAGCGCATTTAATAATAAGATTTGCTAGAGAAGGAGGCTTTGATAATGCCTCAGGTTTTTAAGATAGGGTCGTATTGGGTGTATTTTTGGTCGAATGAAAATGATCCGTTAGAGCCCGTGCATGTTCATGTAGCAAAAGATAGACCGGTTGCAAATGCTACAAAGATATGGATCACCAAATCGGGTAAATGTTTGCTGTGCAATAATAATTCACATATACCGGACAGAACTCTTGCCAATATTATTGATATAATTGAGGCAAGGAGTGACGAAGTAATTGATAAGTGGAAAAATCATTTTAACGTTGTTAAGTATTATTGCTGACGATAATTTCTTTTAAGAGTAGTGCTTTTTTCAAAACTCTGTAATATTAATCTAAATTCAGATCGTCCGCGATATACACTGTGTATTTTTCTTTATCGCAGTACTGTCTGATCTTCATTTTAAGCGGGAGATTTTTAGTGTACTCCAGTAAGTATACTTTGATTCCGGCTTCCTGACACTTCTGAAGATAGTCAGTGTAATATGCTGTCGTGTCTTTTGACTGCGCCGTATATGTTTTCGTATCAAAGTTTATTTCCGTAAATACACATTCCTGATTGACTGCATCAAATAGTCCTTTATTTTCCGCACTATCAAGAGCTTCTGATACGAAAGTATCAGCACCGTTTATGATGATCGGCATTCCTTCTTCTTTTAGTTCTTTAAGGATACTGATCAGTGAATGATATACTTCTTCCGAATTGTCTATATCATAAACATCAAGATTATCTAAGAACAGTCCGTCGACTCCTTTGTTTGCGTATGACTTGGCTGTTTTGGCTATATGATCTTGCCAGCCTTCATCTGTCACATCAATCCATTTTTCTTCCGGCCAGTTTTCGTAATCTCCGATCGTGATATCTTTGAATTCGGGATAATAATCACGGAACGACTCGAGAGAGCCGACATTCAGATAAGAATAGATCATTTTATTTCCCTGACTGTGCAGCTGCCTGATGTCATCCGCAGAGAAATTATCAGCGTCGATCACGACTGTATCATAATCATGTATTTGTTCAGTGTTTTCAGAATCGGTGTCAAGAAATACACCATAGCTGCGTTTATTTGCATCACAAAATATCTGACAGGCTGCTGCTACAAGTAAGCATATCGCGATGAGAGATATTATTAGTATATTTGATTTTTTGGATTTATTATTTGTACTTTTCATTGTATTATCATAACATATCCAGCTGTCTTGATAATTGTTTCTGATTGTTATGAAGTTTGCACCATGTAATGTAGGAGGGTGATCAAATGGACGAATTAGAGAAAATGAGAAAAGGGTATCTGTGGAACGACTGTGAACAGTATCTGGAAGAACAAAGGGTTGCAAAAGAACTGCTCTATGATTTTAACCAGTCAAGACCGTCGGAGATCGAAAAGAGAACAGAGATCGTAAAAAAACTTTTTGGACACTGCGGAAAAGATGTCTGGATCAATCAGCCAATGGCGCTTTGCCGCGGAACTACGATCCATGTAGGAGATGGATGCTATTTTAATTATGGGACAACATTCGTTGACGATTATACGATCACGATAGGAGATCATGTTATGTTTGGACCCAATGTCACAATATGTACCTCAGGGCATCCGCTGGATCCGGAACACAGGCTTGACGGAATGTATAGTCTTCCGATCACCATAGGATCCGGTGTATGGATCGGAACAGGTGCAATTGTTCTTGCCGGAGTTACTATCGGAGAAAATTCTGTAATTGGCGCCGGAAGTGTTGTTACGAAAGATATTCCGGCAAACGTTCTTGCAGTGGGTTCACCATGCAAAGTACTTCGGGAATTTAATGAAAATGATAAGGAATACTATCATAAGAATCTGAGATTTGACCAGCAGAATTTTGAGGATTGAGTAAGGAAGATATCTTATTTGCGGGAAAGTTTGAAACGGCAGATATAAAGGAGCCAGACTGATGAGAACAGAACAGGAAATGTATGAGACTATTCTTGATATAGCGCGGAAGGACGACCGCGTCAAAGCCGTATATATGAATGGTTCCCGGACGAATCCGAATGCCTCAAGGGATATATTTCAGGACTATGACATCGTGTATGTTGTGGACGAGACTGCAAGCTTTATCGAGGACAAAAAATGGATACAAAAGTTCGGGGATATCATGTATATGCAATATCCTGATGAAAGTCCTGATTATCCGAATGATAAAAACAACCATTATGGCTGGCTGATGCAGTTTTGCGACGGAAATCGTGTTGATCTGACTGTTCAGACGTTATCTTATGCAAGAGAGCATATAGCTGATGACAAACTGTGCAGGGTGCTGCTGGATAAGGATAACGTTCTGCCGGCAATCGGGGAATCAACGGACAGGGAACGTTATGTGAAAAGACCGACCGAGGAGCAGTTCCTGTCGTGCTGCAATGAGTTCTGGTGGTGCAGCAATAACATCGCAAAAGGCTTGTGGCGCGAAGAAATCACATATGCGCAGGATATGACCAATTTTGTTGTGCGAAAGCAGCTTGAGAAGATGCTTTCCTGGAAAATAGGAGTCAAAGAAGACTTTGGCGTTTCTATCGGGAAGTCAGCAAAATATATGAACAGATATCTTGAAAAAGAAACGTATCAGAGATACTTAAAGACTTATTTTGCAGCAGATGTCGAAGAGGCATGGAAAGCGGTGTCTGTCATGTGCAAGTTGTTTGATCAGACAGCAAAGGAAGTGGCTGCTGCGCTGAACTATCGTTATGATGAACATGAAGCCGAGATGGCAGAGAAATACCTGATGGATGTCAGGTTCCTGCCTAAGGATGCAAAGGGACTGTATTGATAAACAATTGAGAAAAATGAGCAATACATTGTTTTTTATAGAATCGCGGTAGGGAGAAACTGTCATATGGAATTTAATGAGAAATTACAGGAGCTTCGTAAAAATAGAAATTTGACGCAGGAGCAGTTGGCAGAACAGTTATATAAAGGTTGATAGCGATGTAGTTGTTTTTGGTGGGTTCTATATAATAGTAATAGCTGCTTATGCAGCTTTTGAAGTATTCGCAATTAACTATAGACCGGTTCTTATAGGTGGCTATTTGGAGGCTTCTTATCCTTCATCAACGACATTACTTGTCATGTGCGTAATGCCAACTGTGATTATGCAGCTAAATAGACGAATGAAGAATGTTCTCTTAAATAAGATAGCGGACTGTGCGATTATCGCTTTTGTTATTTTTATGGTTGTTGGAAGGCTTATTTTGGGAGTTCATTGGATCACGGATATTATAGGAAGTGTACTTTTGAGCTCTGGTCTAGTATTGACTTACTATTCGATCATCAATACAAAGAAGGCTTGATAGGTTCTTGTAATAAATCGTATGAAATCAAGGACGAATAATATCAGAGGAATTAAAATTTTAAGAAAAATTGCGATTATTATATTTGCACTTTATGCCTACAAGGTCGATAATTCTATTACTTGAGACAATGGATATACTAGAACAGATGGGAATTCGCAACACTGCGCCAAGGGTTCCTTTTATCAAGGATATTGTTAGAAATAATTGGCGCGTTCTTGCAAAAAACTATGGCATCAGTCGAAACGAAATAAGTAGAATGAAGCCGGCTTTTCGTATATGCGAAGAATGAATATAGAGAAATAGAAAAATTAGAAAATGAATGATGATACAGCAAGGCCTGCCATCCGTAATGATTTGAGTTCTGTGACGGAATATGATGTTATCTATCTGGAACACCCTATTTGGTGGGGAACGGCACCTCGCATTATTCAAACTTTTCTTGAAAGCTATGACCTTACAGGCGCAAGCGTTTACACATTTTGTACCTCCGGCGGCAGCGGTATCGAGCAAAGCTTGAAGGATTTGCAAGGTTTATATACCGATATAAATATCGTTAGCGGGAAGCGTTTTAGCAAAGCTGATGAGGCATCTGCAAAAAACTGGATTGACAGTATGGGAGAGTAAAATATGGCAATTACAATTAACATTTATTACAGCGGAGCAAATGGAAGCGCAAGAAAATTTGCAGAAGAAATGATTTCAACCGGAACCGTTGAGAAAATTAAAAGCGAGGAAGGAAACCTCAAATATGATTACTTTTTCCCGATGATTGACCAGAATACGGTGCTGCTGATAGATAGCTGGAAAAATCAAAAAGCGATTGATGTTCATCACAAATCTCCTATGATGAAACAGATAGCAGAACTTCGTGAGAAGTATGATTTGCACATGAAAGTCGAGAAGTATCAGTCGTTAGATGATCTAAGCGACGATCAGGAATTCATTCGCCAATAAAAACAAATGTAAAGCCAAACAAAAAACTGACAGATAACTGACAGATAACTTCCGGTTTATCGAGCTGAGGAAGAAACTGTATAGTTGGAATGTGAGAGGCAAAAGACATGATACTGCTTGTAGTAGATGCTCAGGAAATGCTTATGAATGATAAACTCTACAACTTTAACCTGTTTAAGGAAAATGTAGAGAAGCTGATAACACATGCGAGGAAATGCGGTAAAATGTGGATTTGATGATGCGATAAGATATATAAGTCAATTCGTAGTATCATAACGCAAATACTGCTTTCGATACCAACATCTTTATGTTAGTGAGAGATAGGACAAAGCGATGGAAAAGATCATGAAAAAATGGCTTGACTGCTGGATTTACGTGATAATCATGGTGGCAGGAGTTGTTCTTGGCTTTCTGATATCAGACTGGAAAGAGGTTGATATGGGAACGAAACTGTTTTCATTTGCGACTATATTGCTTCCGGTTCATGTACTCGAAGAATGGCATTTCCCAGGAGGCTTTCATACTATGTATAACATGATGAAAGAATCCGACATGGTAGACAGGTATCCGATGAATCGGCTGAGCGATATGTGGACCAATCTTATCGGTGTCATATTTGGGTGCTTTGTGCTTGTTATAGGAGTCAGGCCGATATTTCTTATTATGCAGCTCTTCCTATGCTGTGCAGAGATGTTCGGACACTTTTCCGGCGGGATCTATGTTTTCAAACGCTTTGGCAGGCAGGGGAAACGAACGATCTATAACCCTGGTCTTTTTACGACGATCATCGGATATATTCCTATTGCAGTCGGAATCGTTATCTGTCTGTTTACATCACAACACCCTTCGGCTGCAGATGTAATGACAGGACTTGCCTGCTCAATCCTTCTTGGCGCATTTTCACTCAAGGCAGTTGAAAAGATGTGCAGCAGCAAGGATACTCCTTATGGATATACTTGGGGAAATGGGTATTTTGAAAGATTTGATATTGATAAATAATAGGAGATGTTATACATGAGTCTTACTGAGAAAACATACAGCACAAGGTGTGGAACGATCCATTACTGGATCACCGAAGATAAAATGGCAGGCGGTGTGACGCTTGTATTTCTTCCGGGACTAACGGCTGATCACAGACTATTCGACAAGCAGATAGAATATTTTGAAGATAAATATAACGTGCTCGTATGGGATGCGCCCGGGCATGCATCTTCCTGGCCATTTACATTTGATTTTACGCTTATGGATAAGGCAAAGTGGCTTGATGAGATCTTCTGCAAAGAAGAGATAACAGCGCCTGTGCTCATAGGGCAGTCGATGGGCGGTTACGTCGGGCAGGCATATGCAGAACAATTTCCACAGAAAATAAAAGGTTTTATTTCGATAGATTCAGCACCGCTGCAGCGAAAATATGTGACAGGGATTGAGATTTGGCTGCTTAAACGAATGGAACCGGTATATCGCCATTATCCTTGGAAATCACTTCTGAAATCGGGGACAAACGGAATCGCAATGACAGAGTACGGCAGGAAGCTTATGCACGACATTATGATGGTATATGACGGAGACCAGGAGCGATATGCAAAGATATCCGGACACGGATTCAGAATCCTCGCAGAAGCTATGGAAGCAGATCTTCCGTATAAGATCGAATGTCCTGCGATACTGATCTGCGGTGAAGAAGATCATGCCGGCTCTTGTATAAGATATAACAAGGCGTGGCATAAGAGTACGGGATTACCGCTTTACTGGATAAAGGGAGCGGGGCATAATTCGAACACTGATAAGCCGGAGGAAGTAAATGCATTGATCGAAGAATTGGCACGGAAGATTAAGGGGTGATTTTAGAATCTGACTGTCAGACGTGGAAGTAAAAATAAATTCTACTTGACATATTCGCGGACAAATTATATGCTTTATGAAAAGAAAATGAAGATATAATGTGAGGCGATATATGTCGAGTTATGTAGAAACAATAGAGCAGGTCATTTTAAGCCAACCTGAAAACAGAATAATTATAGCTTCGAGATTATATGCATATATTTCACGTCTTGTTCCTGAAATGACATATTATAAGACGTTGGAAAGAATGACAAAGACAGGAAAATTGGAGCACCTTACGAAAGGTCTTTATTATAGACCCAGAATGACAGAATATGGAGTGATCCCGCTTAGCGAAAGAACAATAATAGATTTCTATTCAGGTGGAACAAAAGGGATAGTAGTAGGGGCTTCTTTATACAATAGCAAAGGAATATCGACACAGATAGGAAAGCGCGTAGAAATTTTAAGTACAGTGCTCACAGAACAAAAGAAAAATATTCGTAATGTCAGTATAAGTAGAATTGACTTGCGGATTTCAAAGAATGTGTCAGAAACCATAGAAGTGCTTGAAATATTGCAAAATTACTATTCAATCGAGGATTTGAATAAAGGAGCGCTTGTGCGATTCCTGGAGACATATGGTTCAAATTATTCAGAGAAGACAGTCGAATATGTACTAAAAAATAGAAAATATAAGAAATCAACGATTGCGTTTTTGGCAGCAATTATGAATCATATGGGAATCGAGAATACACTTAAGAAACATCTGTCTGGGTTATCAGTATATTCAATTCCAACGATGAGGGAACTTTATGAAACTGCATGAATATCCATCAGAGTTCAGTGATTTGACTGAACTGACTGCCGAGTATATTGGCATTCCCTCATCAGCTGTAAAAAGGGATTATTATATTGTGATGATGCTTCAAAAACTTGAACGAAGCTGCTATGCGGATACATGTATATTTAAGGGTGGCACATCACTAAGCAAGTGCTATCCGGGATCCATCGAACGGTTCTCCGAGGATATAGATCTTACGTATTTACCTAATTGTAAGTTGAATGACAAAGGGTATGACAGGGAACTTAAGAGAGTAGAAGAGGTGATGTCAGAAGACTTCAGACTTGAAAAGATTCCTGGCGAACGGAATCATAGAAATAAAAGTTCATTTGTATGGTTTGATGAATCATCCGGCATAACTGATAAGATAAAATTAGAAATTGGCTCAAGCATACATCCTGACCCGTATTCGAAGAGATCATTGCATACATATATTCAGGATTTTCTTTTCGATACAAATAAAATTGGTGCGGTGAAAGAATATGATTTGCAGGATGTTACTATAAACGTTTTAGATATTGAGAGAACATTTCTTGATAAGGTTATGGCGGTTAAGCGCCATGCTATCTGCGGAGATATCTGTAATAAGGTTAGACATATATATGATGTGACCATGTTGTATAAAAGAGGCGATATTCAGCTGTTTCTTTCAGATACTGAGAGATTGAAGTATCTACTGCGTGTCACAAAAGAAACAGATATATTTTATTTGCAGAAACGAAATATAGATAAGACGTATAATCCAGCTGAATCATATTGCTTTGAGTCATGGAAAAAATTTCTTGGCGATTCAGTACAAGTGAGATACGAAAATCTACATAAAGATTTGTTATATACGAACAAAAAGCAGGATTTCAGCGAAGCAATAGATACATTTCAGAAGATCAGTGACTGTTTTAAAGGTATAGGTGAATGAGAACGGGATTTATTTTCTGTTAAGGAAGTTGATTCAAGTTCTAAACCATACTTGACTTAGCCGTACGACTCATTTTATAATGATTTATAGATGAATTAGCCGTACGGCTAAATTTATAATATAATTCCAAATTATTAGCCGTACGAACAAATATTGGAGGCATCATGAAGATATCAGATGTGAAATCGTTTGGAACGGCACTTAGAACACAGCGCAAGAGAAGAAGATATACACAGGCATATCTGGCAGAATATACCGGTTTTAGTGTCAGCTTTATCTCAGATCTCGAGAGGGGCAAGGCTACAGCGGAGCTTGGGAAAGCACTTTATCTCGCTAATATTTTGGGACTTGACTGTGAATTGAATTCACGGGAAACGGTAGGTCTTGGAACAGAAAGGATTTGGCAGCGTCAAAAGGATCAAAGATGACATCTTGAGCAAAGGTGGAATCGCAAAACAAAAATGATGAAATTAAGCAGTCTTGCTGTTAAGCCGCAGCTTTCTTGACTTCATTCAGTTCGCGGTACGTTGCTCTTATCATAACAATTGCAATAATGGACGTCAGTATATCCGATACCGGCATTGAATACAGCACACCATCGAGCCCGAAAAAGTGCGGAAGCAGCAGAGCGAAACCAACGCCGAACACGACTTCACGGATCATAGAGAGCATTGTGGACGCAAGAGCTTTTCCAAGAGACTGAAGATAGATAAAAGTTCCCTTGTTGACACAGGCAAGCACTATCATGCAGAGATATATCCGGAATGACTTAAGGGCAAATGAAGTATAATATGCACTTTCATTCGAAGCTCCGAAGATACCGATGAGCTGCCCGGGGAATAATTCTACGATCACCAGAGCGATAGCTCCGACAGCAGCTTCCCACTTGAGAAGCAGCGTGAATAGCTGCAGTGCTCTGTCTTTGCGGCCGGCACCTATATTGAATCCGACGATAGGAATACATCCTGCCGCCATGCCGACTGCGATGGAGATAACTATCTGGAAGAATTTCATTACGATACCTACGACCGCCATCGGAATCTGAGCATATTCAGATTTTGAGAATACCGGATCGAGCGCGCCGTACTTTCTGATCATGTTATTTATCGCAGCCATTGCGGCAACGAGCGATATCTGTGAGAGCAGCGAGCACATGCCAAGCGATAATAATCTGCCGAGAATACTGAACCTGATCAGGAAGTATTCTCTTTTTATTTTCACGGTTTTCATATTACAAAGGTAAATAAGAGCGAGCACGGCGGTCAGGAGCTGTCCTGCAACTGTTGCGACTGCGGCTCCCATCATTCCCCATTTGAAACCGTAGATGAATACAGGATCAAGTATGAGATTGACTACGGCACCTGCCAGTGTTGATACCATCGCAAATCTTGGACTTCCATCTGATCTGATGATGGGGTTCATGCACTGACCAAACATATAAAGCGCAACACCGAGCGTGATATAGAAGAAGTATTCTTTGGAAAATGTAAATGTTTCTTCATTGACGTTCCCGCCGAACATTGTAAGGAGCTGTCTGCTGAAGATAAGATATACCGCTGTAAGGGCGATACCGCAGATTACGCAGAAAGTTACTGAACTTCCGACACTCTTACCGGCATCTTCTTTCCTTCCGGAACCGAGGAACAGGCTTACGCTTGCACAGCATCCGTCTCCGATCAGCACTGCGATAGCAAGTGCAACGACGGTAAGCGGAAATACAACAGTATTTGCAGCGTTGCCGCACGAGCCAAGGTAACTCGCATTTGCGATAAATATCTGGTCGACTATGTTGTAAAGTGCCGCTACAAGAAGCGAGATTATGCAAGGCACCGCGTACTTCCGCATAAGCTTTGTGACCGGTTCTGTTTCTAGAAATCTGTTATCTGAATTCATATCAATACCCTTTCCTGATTCCGTTTTGTGACACAAGTATCAAAAGTTTTGATGTGTCTTGATTTTACTGAATCTGCGCAAAAAAATAAGCGTCAGGTCAACTCAGCTGGACTTATGCCTTGTTGGCTACACGCTTATATATCTGTGATTTAAGTGTTCTTAAGACTGCAGATCAGTGATGCAGTTTTTAACTTCATTCATGTACTCTACAACTTTTTTTGGCTCTATGTCAAATATTTTTATTTGCCTGACAAAACATAAAATAGATTTACTGCATCATTTTACGATATAATGATGCAGTAAATAATTTAGAAGCAGCAATGCCATCGTAAAGTGAAAGCATAGGAGGTATTATGTCGGAAGTGACCAAACGGGCGCTTGAGGCGTCACTTAAAAATCTTCTTTCGAAGAAACCGCTTGATAAGATAACTATAAGTGATATCACGGAAGACTGCGGAATCAGCAGGATGACATTCTACTATCATTTCCAGGATATCTTTGGTCTTATCGAATGGTCATGCATGGAAGATGCGTCAAAAGCGCTTGCGGGAAATAAGACATATAGTACGTGGCAGGAAGGCTTTCTTGATATTTTTCATGAAGTTGAGAAGAATAAGCCTTTTATCATGAATGTTTATAATTCCGTGAGCAGGGAGCAGGTCGAGAATTACCTGTACTCGGTGACGTTTGGTCTTTTGATGGGCGTAGTAGATGAAGAAGCTGCAAAGTATTCGGTGCGCGATGAGGATAAGAAGTTTATCGCGAATATCTATAAATATGTTTTTGTAGGGCTTGTGCTTGACTGGATCAAGGGCGATATGAAAGGCGACCCGCAGGTTATAATCGATAAGCTTGATACGGTCATCCATGGTTCGATCGACAGGGCGCTGGAGAGGTGCGACACTAACTGCAGGAAGTGACAAAAGTAGTCATTTTGTTATGATGCTACGAATTGCTTGCATCATATTATTTTATCAAACATGATGATCTGATAAAAAAACTATCAATATCCGGAGTGTGACAGAATTTATATCACACTCCGGATATTGTCTATTGCGAAATTTGCATATATGTAGTAACGTGTATTACGCAACATAGTAATGATTACTACGAACACTTAATAACATAATATTTCAGTGAACAGTGTTTCGGTCAACCATAATCTAAAGGAGGATCATATGTATTATTCAAGCGGAAATTACGAAGCATTTGCACGTCCGGAGAAACCGGAAGGAGTCGATCACAGATCAGCATATATCGTAGGCAGCGGTCTTGCGGGACTTGCAGCAGCATGTTTCCTTGTACGCGATGCGCAGATGCCGGGAGCTAATATTCACGTTCTGGAAAAAGAAGAGATACCTGGCGGCGGACTGGATGGTCAGCAGGTAACTAATGTCGGATATATCATGCGTGGCGGACGTGAGATGGATAACCACTTTGAATGTATGTGGGATCTCTTCCGCTCGATTCCGTCAGCCGAGACAGAAGGTGTCAGCATTCTTGATGAGTATTATTGGTTAAATAAAAAGGATCCCAATTATTCTCTCTGCCGTTCAACAGTGAAGAATGGCAAGGATGCAGGGTCAAATAAGAAGTTTGGACTTTCTGACAAGGGCGCTATGGAGATCATGAAGCTTTTCATGACACCTGATGAGAAGCTTGCTAATGTGAAAATAACAGAGATTTTCGATGATGAAGTGTTCAAGACGAATTTCTGGATGTACTGGCGCACAATGTTCGCGTTCAAGGACGATCAGGGCGCACTTGAGATGAAGCGTTATATGCAGAGATACATTCATCATATTGGAGGACTTCCGGATTTCACTGCACTTCGTTTCACTAAGTACAATCAGTATGAGTCAATGGTAATTCCGATGGTCAAGTATCTTAAAGATCATGGAGTACAGTTCCATTGCGGCGTTAAGGTAATGAATGTTTTATTTGACAAGATCGGTGATAAAAAGATGGCGAAGACGATCGTCACTGAGCATGAAGGACAGACAGGAAATATAGATCTTACTGAAAATGATTATGTCTTCTATACAAACGGAAGCAACGTCGAGAATTCGACATATGGCAGTCAGACTAAGGCAGCAGGTATGGATGGCGAGATTCATGAAGGCGGAACGTTCAGCCTGTGGCGCAAGATCGCAGCGCAGGATAAAGAATTCGGACATCCTGATAAGTTCTGCATGGATCCTGAAGACAGTAATTGGGTAAGCGCAACAGTCAATACTCTTGATGCGAAGATACTTCCATACATCAAGAATGTCTGCAAGCGTGATCCGCTGTCAGGCAAGGTCGTTACAGGCGGTATCGTAACAGTTGAAGATTCATCATGGCTGCTTAGCTGGACAATAAACCGTCAGCCACAGTTCCACACTCAGCCTAACGGTCAGGTACTTGTATGGCTTTACGGAATGTTCTCAGATCGCCCTGGAGATTTCATCAAGAAGTCTATGCGAGACTGCACAGGTATGGAGATCTGCGAAGAGTGGCTTTATCATATCGGAGTTCCGACAGATCAGATCGAAGATCTTGCAGCAAACAGTGCGAACACGACTCCTGTAATGATGCCATTTGCAAGTGCGTATTTCCAGCCTCGTGAAGCGGGAGACCGCCCGGCAGTTGTTCCAAAGTGCTCAGCAAACTTCGCATTTATGGGCAACTTTGCAGAGACACCAAGAGATACTGTATTTACGACAGAGTATTCAATAAGAACAGCTATGGAAGCTGTATATACACTTATGAATGTCGACCGTGGCATTCCGGAAGTATGGGGCAGCGTATACGATGTGCGTGACCTGCTCGATTCTACTGTAGCTCTTCGAGATGGCAGACCGCTTACCGATATGAAGCTTGGCTTCATGCAGAAGATGGCGCTTGGTAAAGTCATGAAAGCTATCGAAGGGACTGAGGTAGAGAAGCTTCTGAAGGAACATAAAGTCATCTGATGATGAAAGATCGCAAAGCCGTCTGATGATGAAAGATTGCAGAAGCTATCTGATAATGAAAGATCGCAAAGCTGTCTGATGATGAAAGATGGCAGAAGTTATCTGATAATGGAAGATCGCAAAGCTGTCTGATGATGAAAGATGGCAGAAGTTATCTGACTATGAAAAATGGTCGAAGTCTGTTGCTATCATGATTGTAATGTAAAAAGAACAGACTCAATAAGGACAGTGGTAATAAGAAGAATCTTATTATCACTGTCTTTTTATTGTACATTGATCAGGATGCAATGGCATATTTTTTCTTGAAATACTCACAACTACATTACATGGCGACACTGTACATCATATGGAAACAATATACATCACAGCGAGCTAATTTACTTGTATGTGATGCTGTTTTATTACTGCTGTGTCTCTACTGTTAATACTATGACCCCTTCATCGAACCGGAAAATGCATCACTGTGAAGCATATCTATATGGTCTGCGTGAGATATAAAAATATTCAATTATACAGTAACTGTAGGTATATGCCTCATTTATACTGTATTTTTTCATCAAGAAATGATTACGATAAAATGCGATACAGTATCTACAGAAAAAGTCAGCTCCTATACTGTAATTAAAAAAACATTAAGGGGGTCTGTTTCCAAAAATTGCAGTAATTGCAACATGAATGTTCATATATACTGTATTTTTCTTTTGTCAGAATGGTCTTCCAAGGTATCGACCCCTTGATTCATACCAAAAATACAGTACCTGTAACAATTCAAGTCAAATATACTGTATGACTTTTGGGTGGGAATAAAATCGAAATCAAAAATACAGTATAGAAAAAGAATTTACCTCAGAATACTGTACTGCCAATCATTTTCAACTGAGAACAATTTACACACTTTTCGGACTTGACTCTGCGTGATGCACAAAGGATAAAATAACTGATTTGCTACGGAGGAAAATACATCATAAATGTATAGCGTTAGTCTGGATGAAGCATACACAGGGAATTGCGCATACTTATCCATAAACTCCAGGTTGATAGTGGGATAACATATTGGAAGTTCCATGTCAGTGGCGGGCGCATTATGATAGTGACATAGGTTAAGCCAAAACCAAAACCAAGACCAAAACCATCATATTACAATAAAAGCAAAGATTATAATTCAAAACCGCGAATCACTTTGCGTTCAAAAGTGTTTTTTTGAATCGCACATTTTCAATACAAGATTATCGACCATGGATATAACGTGTAATGCCGTATATGTGATAAAATGATGTGGGTATCAAAAGTGATCATTGCGATATGATGCTACGATTTGTTACATGGGAGCAGTGAAATTATGAATATTCTTGTGATTGACGCACAGGGCGGCGGGATAGGCAAGCAGGTTGTTACTGCAGTAAAGGAACGGTTCGAAGTAGCAAGCGTAATTGCGGTTGGAACTAACAGCGTGGCGACAACGGCAATGCGTAAAGCCGGCGCGGATTTTAGCGCGACAGGAGAAAATGCAGTTGTCGTAAATAGCAGAAAAGCAGACGTGATAATCGGACCTGTCGGGATAGTCATTGCGGATTCATTATGGGGAGAGATCACGCCTAAGATGGCGACAGCTATCGGGCAGAGCGATGCAGTAAGAATCCTGATACCTGTAAATCATTGTAATAACGTGGTCGCCGGTGTGAAAGATCTAGGTATAACAGAACTTGTAAAGGATGTAGTCGACAAATTGTCTAAGATCAAGATGTGAGTATAAAAGCATCTGGTTATGGTAGTGTCAATAAATGTGTGTAAATCATCTGGCTATGATGATGTCAAGATATGGGCGTATAAATCAGATGCATAACAGCTGTGTCATGATGTGATGAGATCTAGGGGGTAATAATGAAAATATTGTATTTGGACTGCGGAATGGGCGCTGCAGGGGATATGCTTTCAGCAGCTCTTCTTGAACTTATTCCGGATCAGGACAGATTTATAGAAGATGTAAATAAGATAGGGATTCCAGGGGTCTGTATCGAGACTGAAAAGACAGAGAAGTGTGGCATCAAGGGCACGCATGTTCATGTCAAGGTGAACGGATGTGAGGAAGTATCAAAGGATCCTGACGACGAAGAACATGACAGCACACTCAACGCAGACAGTCATGATGATCATCATCACAGTCATCGTCACATGCATGATATCGAAGAGACAGTTAAGCATCTTGATATTTCTGACAAAGTTAAAGCAGATGTCATTAATGTGTACAAGATAATCGCAGCGGCAGAGAGCAGCGTTCATGGTGTGCCTGTATCTGAAATACATTTTCATGAAGTAGGAGCGAAAGATGCCATTGCTGATATAACAATGGTATGTATGCTTATGGATATGATATCGCCGGAAAAGGTGATTTCATCGCCGATACATGTTGGAAGCGGTCATGTACACTGTGTACATGGAGCATTACCGGTTCCGGCTCCGGCTACAGCACTTATTTTGAAAGATGTTCCAATATATGGCGGAGAGATAAAAGGAGAGCTCTGTACACCTACAGGTGCAGCATTACTTAAATACTTCGCTGATGAGTTTGGAGATATGCCGGTAATGAGATCATCAGCCATAGGATATGGACTTGGACAGAAAGATTTTGAAAGAGCGAACCTTGTCAGATCTATACTCGGAGAAGCGGATGCGCATAGTGAAAATACGATAGTCGAGCTATCGTGTAATGTCGATGATATGACAGCAGAGAAGATCGGATTTGCAATGGAACGTTTTTATGAAGCCGGAGCAGTCGAGGTATATACGATTCCGGTGGGAATGAAGAAATCCAGACCGGGACAGCTCATAACAGTGATGTGTCATGAAGCAGACCGTGAGAAGATGATACGCGCAGTTTTCAAATATACATCGACTATAGGGATACGCGAAAATATCAGTAAAAGATATACACTTGACAGGCAGATGACAGATGAAGATACTCCGGTTGGAAAGATAAGGAAAAAGATTTCTACAGGATATGGAATTACAAGAGAGAAATATGAATATGAAGATATCGCAAAAGCAGCAGTTGAACGTGGAACATCCATTTCTGAGATAGAAAGGATCATAGAAGGTAGAGAGCAATAGACAGAGAGCAATAGACAGAGAGCAATAGACAGAGAGCAATAGACGTGAGTGGCAGATGGAAGCAGCAGAATATCCTGATAAGATGCACGAACACAGTCTTATGTATCAGGCAAATAAGAAAGTATGGGAGGTAAAACAGATGAATGTATTTCCGGAAATAAAGAACAAGTTTGGATTTGGTTGTATGCGTCTTCCGATGATCGGGAACGACGTAGATATCGAGCAGTTCAAAAAGATGGCGGACTATTTTATTGAAAACGGATTCAATGATGTGGGTGTCAAAAGTATCAGATGACACCATTGTTGGACATTGACAATTGAATATATTTATGGAATATCAGGCATGTTAGAAGTATAATAAATACAGTAAATATCAGCATTGAGAGGCTTAAAGCATGTCTTTTTCATCAAACAGCGTTCAGCAGTTATCACTTTTTGATCAGATTGGTTTTTTATCCGCAAGAAAACAGCATCTGCTCGATAAGTCATGGGCAAAAACTTTTTCAGATCAGATCTTTTCACACATAGATGAGCACATCTTTATGCCGTTATACAGTGAAAAAAGAAACTCGAGACCTAATGCTCCCATAAATGTGATAGTCGGAGCACTGATCATCAAGGAACTGAACGGTATGACCGATGATGAGGTCATGGAATCATGCGAATTTGATTTCCGTTATCAGTATGCACTTCATACTACGAGCTTTGAAGATCAGCCTATAAGTGATCGGACATTCAGCCGTTTCCGTGCGAGATGCGCTGCATATGAACTTACTACAGGTACTGACCTTATCCATGACTGTATCACATCAATAGCTGAAGACATACGCGGGTTCATCAACATCTCTCCTGACATCAAACGGATGGACAGTATGATGATCGAATCAAATATCAGATATATGGGCAGACTTGAACTTTTGTATACCTGTCTTTCGAATCTTGTAAAACTCATTGATAAAAGCGGAGACGCCGTGCTCATAAAAGGTCTTGAGCATTACACAGATCCAAATGACCGTAACAAAGTCATATATCATGATGACACGATACCTAAAGCAGAACGGGTCCAGACCGTCATAGATGATGCATCGTCACTTCTGCCCAAATGTAAAGAGCAGTATGGACAGACTGATGATTATCAGCTGCTCCTTCGGGCTGTCGAAGAACAGACGAAGGACGATGGGAATGGCCGTATACTCAAGGGAAAGGACGACCGGATGGATTCAAGGACTCTTCAAAATCCATCTGATCCGGATGCTACATACAGGATCAAAGCCGGAAAACAGCATCGCGGATATAGCGCCAATCTTACAGAGACGGTCGATGAAAAAGGTTCTGTAGTGACTGAATATCAATACGATCAGAACATACATAGCGATGTATCATTTTTATCAGAAGCTCTTGATGGCATGGAGCCGTCTACAGATACGTCAGTCATCATCGCCGATGGTGCTTATGACAGTACTGAGATCAGTGTAAAAGCAGCAGATAAAAATATAGCAGTCTTAACAACAGGACTTTCAGGACGGACACCTAACAAGATCTCTTCGAGGTTTGCGTTATCTGATAATGAGACATCTGTAGTATCCTGCCCCAACGGTAATGCTCCGAAAGCGTCAAGCTATATAAAACAGAACGGACAGATACGGGCTTCATTTGAACTTGAACAATGTGAAAACTGTCCATATCTTAAGGAATGCAGGCCGCAGTTAAAGCAAAGGACAGCATTTAAACTTATTTCAGTAAAAGCGGTGCAGCGCTTAAAAGAACGTCAGTCAGACATTGAAACATGGAAGCTGATAGGCCGTATCCGAAACGGTGTTGAGACAGTACCATCTATCATACGAAACAAGTTTGGTGTAGACAGGATGCCTATCCGGGGTAAGCTGAGGACGAAACAGTTCTTTGGCTTTAAGATTGGTGCCCTGAACTTCATCAAACTGTTCCGATACATCAAAGGAAAAGAGAGATGCAGAGCATTTACCTGATAAAGGATAAGGGATAGGACATAACAAGTACTTTGATTGACCGTATGAACTTAAAATATCATGTTTTATCCATAGATATATTCAATTGTCAATGTTCGGTAATATATGTTAGAAATCGGAGCTATAATATCCGACTTTTGACACCCACATCATCATATACCCAATTCCTCCGATTCTTTCAGTTTTACCACGCAGCATATCTACAT
>OBMA010000546.1_pt1 | contig 22474 bp, 32 predicted proteins | sample 1539141 | NCBI WGS metagenome assembly OBMA01 (sample SAMEA3991484, study PRJEB22521) | metagenome | biome: anthropogenic terrestrial biome; feature: sewage plant; material: raw primary sludge | place: Sweden | collected 2012-09-26
AAAATAAGAATATAGTAGAGTCCAATCATTGACTCTTTTAATTTTCATTGAAAATTAGTCATTAAATTCGTAAAGTGCAGTTGATAAATAGCGTTCGCCATTATCTGACAAAATTGCTAAAACTTTTTTACCTGCACCTAATTCCTTGGCAACTTCAATAGCTGCGTGTATCGCTGCACCGGATGAAATACCAACAAGGAAACCTTCTTGTCCACCGATGGCACGTCCAGTAGCTAAAGCATCATCAGATTTTACTCGAATAATACCGTCGTATGAATCGGTATCCAAAGTATCTGGAATGAAACCAGCTGAAATTCCCTGAATCTTATGTGGGCCAGGTGCTTCGCCGGAAAGAACAGCGGACTCATCAGCTTCTACAGCATATACAGCAATGTTAGGATTGGCAGCTTTCAAAACATGAGAAACGCCGCTTACTGTACCTCCGGTACCAACACCAGATATAAAAGCGTCTAACCCAGTTGGACCAAAATCTTCCAAAATTTCCTGTCCTGTTGTATCTTCATGAATTTTTGGATTTGAAGGGTTGGCAAACTGGAATGGGACCCAACCATTTTTTTCTTTAGCAATTTCTTGTGCTTTAGCAATTGCACCTTTCATACCTTCGCTACCGGGAGTAAGTACTAAATCAGCCCCATAAGCTTGGATGATTTTGCGACGCTCAATACTCATTGTTTCAGGCATAACAATAATCACTTTATAACCTTTTGCCGCACCAACCCATGCAAGTCCGATTCCGGTATTACCACTTGTTGGCTCTACAATTGTATCACCTGGTTTGATAGTACCAGCTTTTTCTGCATCCTCAATCATTGCCAAAGCAATACGATCTTTAACAGAAGAACCAGGGTTAAAAGCTTCCAACTTAACATAAACATCTGCCGCACCTTCAGGTACGATATTGTTGAGTTTAATAATTGGTGTGTTTCCTACTAATTGCGTAATATTTTGATAAATAGCCATAAGGCACCTCCATTTAAAGTTACTGATTATTATATAGTAGAAAATGAAAAAAGTATAATATAAAAAAACTATCTCAGTGTTAAGAAAAAGCTATACCCAACCAATCATGGTATTTATGTAACAATTTGAAAACGTTGATACTACTAGCTTTTTTAAAAAACGTTTATTGTTGATATTGCCATAACTCGGTGTAGTTGTCGGGGAATAGTCGGGAAGAAGTCGGGGAAAATTATAGAACTTTCTTGTCAAATAGATCGGTAACATTATGTGCTCGTTCTTCTTTAATGTGAGTATATTGTTTGGTTGTTTGAAGGCTTGCATGTCCAAGGAAGTGCATGACATCTTCTGGTCTAGCTCCAGCAATGAGCGATTGAGTGGTAAAAAAGTGGCGCATAGTGTGTGGAGTGATATAGATACCACATTCCTCGCTTACTCGTTTAAAAATTTTATTTAAAAAAGCAGGTCTTTCTAAATAGTATTTATTATTCTTTATTCGGATGCTCAGGTAATCCTTTTCCTGCTCAACAATGACGTCTGCTTTCTTTTTGACTTGCTTTGCTGTTTCCATGATCTGTAACAACAGCTCACTGCCTCTGTCATTTAAAACGACGTAACGCACAGAACTTTCTGTTTTTGTTCTTCCAGCACCATCTTTTGTCCTGTTGGAACGAGAGTCTCTTATATTTAAGACTGCTCGATTATTCGAATCGAAAGTAACGTCCATGAACCTGATACCACAGACTTCCCCGCGTCTAAGTCCAAAAATAGTCAGGTAGACAAATGCAAAATGTGTGGTCGATAGTAATTCTTCTGCGGTTTTTATCCACGTTTGAAAATCATCGATTTTTAACTCTTTATTAAGAGGTTCTAACTCTGATTCCCCGAGATATATATCAGACAATTTATTTTGTCTAAGATTTCCATTTTTGACAGCATCATTTAAAATGGAATTTAAAAGTCGATTACTGGTAAGCACACTATTTCTACGGTACTCACCAAGCATTTCTGCCAGATGTTCTTCATAGTCGTTGCGATTTATTTTTTTAAGCGGGAGGTCTCCCCACTTTTCTTTTATCATGGTACGATAAATACCTGCGTTAGTGTAGATGGACGTATCATTCCATTGACCTGTTTTTTCTTTCTTTGCTGAGTAGATTTCCCAGTATTCATTTAAAGTTAGCTCTAGGTCAACATCCATTTCATCACGATAAATTCTTTCTTCAATATCTCTTAGAATTCTCTGTGCGTCCTTCAAACTGCGTAGTCCGCTCTTGGTAAATTCTTTCTTGTCGCCATTAACAAAGTATCCTCTGCGGACATAATAGCGCAATCCTTTTTGGGTTTCATACGTAAAAATATTTGGGTATTTTGTTTTTGTATATTTCATTCTCTTTTCCTTTCTGTAAGACCAATCTGGACAAGGTTTTTCGAAAGGATATTGGTATCACCTCCTTAAAGTGATATAATTAGAGTACGCAAAAGGTCCTGCTGAATAGCTGGTCTTTGCTTATTAGGTTACCCCACACTCTCCGCCGGCAAGCTTGAGTGTGGGGATTTTTTGATTTATATAAAGACTTTAGCAAGGATGGGTACGCCAATCAACACTAAAAATGGTATTAAGCATCCACTTTTTTCTGTTGGTTGAGTACTTGTGGAAATATTTGAGATTCCTTTGTTTGAGTCTGTTTTCTTAGTCCGTGTAGGTTTCTTTTTATTTCCTTCAAGTGCCTTGGCTACTTTATTGATGTTACGAACTGTTTTTTTGTAATTAAAAGAAGATTTTTTAGCCATTAGTTTTAGTCTCCATCAATATTCCTTGTCTGTATTCAAAGGCTTCGGCAGTTTCAGTTAACTCAATCGCAAGTTCCTTATGCGAGTCTAATACTGCTTTGATTTCAGCAAACGGGACCTTAAAGTATTCTTTTCGCCCGTTTACTTTGTTTACTTTATATTTCGCGAATTTATTATGCAATTCACTCTCCAGAGCAAACGCTTCTTCACTAAATATAAGTGCATGGACGTCGAATTGGAATGGTACAGAGGCACTGCCTAACTCTCTAATGCGGTCCATAGGCTCTAGTCGTCTTGTAACACCAATCTTGTATACATCTTCGCCAAATGCTCCGATGTTTGAAATGATATACACGTATCCTGCAGTGGCATGACCTTCACGATAATCAATATCCTCTTCGATTTCATCTAACTCAGAAAGTTTATCCTGATATTCAGAAAGTTGAGATTTTAGTTTATCAATCTCGTCCGGGCTTGCTGTTTTAATGATCTCCTCTACATTAGCAAGCATTTGCTTAAAGTGTTTGCGGTCTTTTTCTAACTGTTTACGTCTGTTTGCAATTTCAGCTTGTAGTTTTTTATCTTCTTTCTCTTTTTCTCGTTGCTCCCTCAAGAGTTCTTTTTCTTCTTGTTTCTGCATCTCGTATTCTGCTGCAAGGCGTAATTCCTCTATTTTAGATTCTAGATAAGGTAAGGTTAAACAGACCATATTCCGCTGATACATTTTATTGATTTGCTCGAAGGCCTTACGAAGAGCCTGGACCTTTTTATCAACGTTTGAGACAGTGACCTTTACTAAGAGAGCATCTGCCTCTCCATTGAAACCACGAATGGCAGCTTTGATTAGTTGATTTTGCATGGCCCTACCTTTGCTTTGGCTATTGTCTAGCAACATAGGACTAATAATTTCACCTGCTCTACCATTCTTGACCATATCTTTTTGCCCCATTCTGAGCGTATCAAGAGCATCTTTATAGCGAGTGGAATCTGAAAAGTTGTAGCGTCGTTCAAAAAAGCCGAACTCTTGTAACTCGAGGGTATCATTTGCTAAATTGATTTCTTCTTCAATAGCCAATAGCTCAGATTTTTTCATCTGTATCTGATTATCTATTGTTTGCAATTCATTTGCTATTTGTAATTGTTTATTTAAACTATTTAATTCAGCTGTTTTGGTCGCTATGTCTTGGTTTAGTTTATTTAAGATTAACTCCAAACCCTTATCTTTTGCTTTTCCAAAATCAAACAAACCCATAATATAATCCTTTCTGTTAACTAACCAATTTATAAAATTCTTCCTGAATCATCTGCTCACCCCAACTGGTAGCAATCTTGTTGGTCTCAGCAAAATAGAGCCAGTTGAAGTCGTTCGGGTCATACTTACTAAGGTACTCCTTTAGCAATTCCCTTACCATAAACCTGTCCGCTTGATTCTCGTAAAGGAGGAGACAGCGGGAGTAGTTGACTGGGTTATGGTTAATATGCCCCAGTTCATGCAGTATCACACGTTCTCGATCCGCATTTGACAGTGCAGCAGACACGTAGATTGTACGTAGGTCAGGGAAGTAGAATCCGTCGCGTTCCCATTGTTGACTGTGAAAAACAAAAAGTGTTACTTTATTTTCTTTGAGTAGTTCATCTATCTTCACTGCCACTTACCCCGATTGATAACTTAATGATTTGCTCGATTTTATAGACATCATCATCAGACAAGGGTTTTCCATCAAATAGGACTACGCTATTGCGTAAATCGGACAAGTCAACCTCTTTTCCGTCTGGTGTCGTGTAAAGTTTTGGATTATCCGTCCTACCTAATAAGTAGTCTGTCGATACGTTGAAGTAGTCGGCTATTTTTTGTAAATTCTCAACTTTAGGATTTCCCTTTTTTATACTATAAATATAATTTTGGCTAAAACCTAGCTTATCTTCGAGTTGATTTAGAGAAATTCCTTGTTTTTTGCATAATTCCTTAATTTTTTCAAATGTCGAAAACATTGATTTATCAACCTTTCTAAGAGATTGACAAAAAATATTTAGATTTAATTCAAAAAAGTGTTGACATTTTTTAGAATTAGGTCTAAAATAGTTTTTGTAAGATGATTGAGTTAGAAAAAAACGAAGTCAAAAACATTCTAAAAAATTAAATAACACGGTCGCCAAACTGTATTTATAAATGATTAGAAGTGTTCTAAACGTTGTTTTTATTATGTTTATATTTTAGAACTAATTCTAAAAGATGTCAAGTATTTTATAAAAAATTTCTAACTCTTTCGCTTACATTTATATAGAAAGCGAGGAAAAATCATGCCAAATACAAATAGTGGACGCCAAAAAATATTGGACTACCTAGATGAGAACAATATCACTATGACAACACTTGCTGTCCAATATGGAATGGTACGTCAGGATGTCACAAATATCTTGAACGGTAAACTAAAAAACCCACAAGCAAATCGTTTTATTGCTCGTGTGATTGAAGATTTTAAGATTCGGTAGGTTTATAAAACCACCAACTAACAAACTAGAAAGGAATTTACAAAATGTATGTCGTATCAATTCACGTTACCAATGCCGATACCCAGAGTGAGAGTTTTGGGATGATTGGTACCGATTTTTGTCCGGTAGGAGAAACAGACCTCAAGGCAGAATCGTTTGCAACAAAAGATGAAGCTATTGAGTATCTGAAATCTTGTGGATATGAGGCAGATGGAATTTATGGCAATAGCTGGAGCATTAAAATTCCAGAAAGCGAACTCACTTCATTTTGTCAAATTTGGAAAGTAGCTTAGAAAGGAGTAGGGGATGGATGAAAACTTGCGAGGGATTCCATGCGGATACAATCCAGTTGTTTTAGGAAGTGTGGTCGACGGGAATACCAAAATTTTCGGAGAAATCGTGACTGTGTTTAGTGGCAATATTATCTTTGGAAAGATGACAGAACTAGATATACTGACGGAATGCGACTTTGTCAGACTATCTGATTTGTACGATAAGTATAAAGACGATATCCCGCCAAGCGATATTTTATATGTCGTTGTCACTAATGGTTTGTCTGGTACTATTTACGATTGCGGACATACCAAACGTGGGATATGGCATATATTTGCAAAAACCTCAGGTTATGCCTGATACGCAAAAAAACCACTGCGGGAACAGTGGCTTACTAAAAATTACACTTAAATTATAACACAGGAGGCCTATTATGGACAAGTTTGTTGTTGATTTGTCCGACTGGATAAAATCGATAATAAGAGACGTTGTAAACGAGATTTTACTAGAAAAGGACAACGACGATGGTTTGCCAGAAATGATGAACCGAAAGGATTGCATCAGATTTCTAAAGGTAGACGGGACCGTCTTTGATAAATACAGAAAATTACCGAATTTCCCTAAAGAACAAGAGGGAACAAAATGGAAGAAAAGAGCTATTAAAATTTGGCTTAGCGAAAAAGACTAAAAGACCAATCTGGACAAGGTCTGAAACGAGGAAATAATTTATGACAGAAGCAATATTTACAGCAGTAGTTTTTGCAGTACCAGTTTTAGTAGTAGGTATTATCAAACAACGCAAGAGAGAATTGGAACACAAAAAGCGTGTGCAAGTTTTACTACGTGAGACGGAACAGATTATCCAGTTTCGGCACGGTATGGCGTACCGTGACGAATGTTTTAAACAAAGTGTGCTTAACACAGAGCGCCAACAGGTGGACAAGGAGGAGAAAAGACATGCAAGAATGGATGCCTAAATTTTTAAAACAAAAACCTGCTATTCCACGTCCGCTTTACACTCTAGAGCAGGAAAACCAACTATTGCATGATATGGTTCGTGACATCGCTGAACAACGGCACGAATATCGCATCAAAAATCAGCGGTTAAGGGATGAGAATGCTATGTTGAGAAGAATAATTGAAAGGTATGAAAATGGAAGTAAAAAAAGAAACTAAGACAACCTATCATCATGTACGTTGTAGCAAGGAAGCCTATGATCAAATCGTAGAAATTGCCAACGAATGTGATTTGACTATCGCAACAGTATCAACATCATTGTTGCTTTATGCGTTGAATCATGCCGAAATTGTCAGCACAGAAAAAGTTGTCAAAGAAAGTCGATTAATTATTGGAGGTAATTATGACAGTAACAATCAATAGGCTTGAAATCGAAAATGTCAAGCGTATCAAGGCGGTTAAAATCGAGCCGTCTGCAACAGGTCTGACCATCGTGGGTGGTAACAATAATCAAGGAAAAACAAGTGTGCTAGATGCAATCGCTTGGGCTCTTGGTGGCAATAAGTACAAGCCTAGCCAAGCGCAGAGAGAAGGCTCACAAGTTCCACCAACACTTAAAATCGTGATGTCTAACGGCTTGATTGTTGAGCGCAAGGGGAAGAATGCCAGTCTGAAGGTTATTGACCCTAATGGCCAGAAAGGCGGTCAGCAGTTGCTGGATAGCTTTGTGGAAGAGCTCGCTATCAATTTGCCCAAGTTTATGGAAAGCACACCAAAAGAAAAGGCAGATACGCTTTTGCAGATTATCGGTGTTGGCAACCGACTGGCGGAGTTGGAGTTGAAAGAGAATGAGCTCTACAACAACCGTCATGCTATCGGTGTGATTGCTGATCAGAAGGAGAAATTTGCCAAGGAGCAAGAATACTATCCAGATGCTCCTAAAGAGTTAGTCAGCATTGCAGAGCTTATCCAGCAACAACAAGCAATCTTAGCCAAGAATGGTGAGAATGCTCGGAAGCGTCAAAATGTAGACACGATCCAGATGCAGTACAGTAATGCAGAAGCGAATGTGTCACGACTGCAAGAAGAGCTAGCCAAGGCGATTGATGAACGTGATAAGTTCAAGCAGGACTTGGCTATCGCGCAAAAGGATGCGATGGAGCTACACGATGAATCGACTGCTGAAATCGAAGCGAATATCCAGCAGATTGATGATATTAACCGAAAGGTTCGAGCTAATCTGGACAAAGAAAAAGCTGAGGAAGATGCTAAAGAAATTCGTCAGCAGTACAATGTCTTATCAGTTGAAATCGAAGATGTTCGCAAGCAAAAACGTGACCTACTGACCAACGCTGACTTGCCGTTGGAAGGTCTGTCAGTTGAAGACGGTGAATTGCTCTATCTTGGTCAACGCTGGGACAACATGAGTGGTAGCCAGCAACTACAAGTAGCGACTGCTATTGTCCGCAAACTCAAGCCAGAATGCGGCTTTGTGCTCATCGACAAGTTGGAGCAGATGGACCAGGTCACGCTGAAGGAGTTTGGCGAATGGCTGAAACGTGAGGGTTTGCAAGCCATTGCGACACGAGTATCGACTGGGGATGAGTGTTCGATAATAATTGACGACGGGTACTCGGTCGAAAATGAACAATATCAACAAGTCCAAGCTAAGCCAGCTTGGGAAGGAGGATTTTAGGGAGGAAAAACTTAAATGTCAACAGCAAAACTATTGAAAAAAAATACTTTCGTTATGCGAATGCATCGAGCTACTGCAGAACATCCGGAAAATGGAGAAAAAATTGACATTTCTATTTCTGGGTGCGTACCCGTGATTACATATAAAGGCAGAATAGTAACTTGGGACGTCCAAGAATTGATTAACGAAGCAATCGAATTGATTGAAAGTGAGGAGAACTAATGCAAATTGCAAAAGGTAAACGGGCACGGGCCCAACGTGTTGTCATCTATGGTCCAGAGGGGATTGGCAAGTCTAGTCTGGCAGCTCAATTTCCCGATCCGCTCTTTATTGACACGGAAGGCTCTACGGATAACATGGATGTGGCACGGGCTGACAAGCCAACAAGCTGGACCATGCTCATGAATCACATCGCATTTGTCAAGGCTAATCCGACAATCTGCCAGACTTTGGTCATTGACACAATCGACTGGGCAGAGGCTTTGGCCTTGCAATACATATGTGCCCAACACAACAAGAGTGGTATCGAAGACTTTAACTGGGGCAGTGGTTACACTTATCTCATCGAAGAGATTGGACGGCTATTGGACAGACTGCAGGAGCTTGTCGAGCTCGGTATCAACGTGGTGCTGACTGCTCATGCCCAAGTAAAGAAATTTACCAAGCCAGATGAATTAGGTAGCTATGACCGTTACGAGCTTAAATTGAGCAACAAGAAGACAGAAACCAACGTATCTGCCAAGGTCAAGGAATGGGCTGATATGGTCTTATTCCTCAACTACAAAACATTCATCGTAACTGATGACAAGACCAAGAAGCAGAAGGCACAGGGTGGTCAACGTGTCATGCAAACCACTCATTCACCGAGTTGGGATGCCAAGAACCGTCATAACTTACCAGAAGAACTGCCTATGGACTTTGCTGGTATTGCGCACATCTTTTCGACACAAACGCAAGTACAACCAACATCAGTTCAAGAACAACCCGCTCATGAACCTGCACACGCAGTACAAGAACAGGTCCAAGAAGCGGTACCTGCACAAACTCGGCCAGCACCGACATCGGACTTCAGTCCGATGATTCCACAAAGTCTGCGTGATTTGATGACAGCTAGCCAAGTGACGCAAGACGAGGTCTTGCAGGCTACCTATGTCAATGGTATCTATCCGCTGGGAACACAGGTTGAGGCGATTGATGCAGGCTACTGGGAATACATGGTTACTGTCTGGGATAAGGTGTTAAACGTTATCAACACTAAGGTCCGGACTAATCCAGAGATGCCCTTTACAGTTGAAGGTAGCTAGATTCAGACCGTTTTGGGTCTTAGAAATAATTAGCAAATTAAACATTGAAATAAAAGGAGAATAAAAAATGACACAACAATACAATCAACCAGAACGTGAACTTGGGTGGGAAGATGAAATCGTTAATGACGGCGGTGGATTTATCTCACTTACTCCAGGTGACTATCAATTTACAGTGACAGGTATCGAACGAACACGACACACGCCTAATCCTCAAAATCCAGGGAAGCTACCTGCATGTAATAAAGCAGTCGTATCCATTGAAATTGAAACTGCTGAAGGTACGGCCCAATTGAAACACAATCTATTCCTTCATACATCAACAGAAGGGATGTTATCAGCTTTCTTTGGGGCGATTGGCCAGAAGAAACATGGCGAGCCATTGCGCATGAACTGGAACGTTATTGGCGCTAAAGGTGTTTGTAGCGTTAACAAACGCAAAGGTACTGGTAAATATGCCGACCAGGAATTTGACAATATCAAGTCTATGATCTATGCAGATGATGTTGATTGGTCTAAGGTATTGAATGTTGCTCAGCCACAACAGCCTACTTATCAACAACCGCAGGCACAATATCAACAACCAACACAGCCGACACAACCAGCTCAAGGTGGCTTTACAGGATTTTAGGAGGTATAGATGCAACTACGAGATTATCAAGAGGAGGCTCGTGGTGCAGTCCAGCAGGAATGGCAGTCAGGTCGCAAGCGGACATTATTGGTCTTGCCAACAGGATGTGGCAAAACGATTGTCTTTTCCAAAATCATTGAAGACCGTGTGCGATTGGGCGAGCGTGTGCTCGTCCTTGCTCATAGGTCAGAATTGCTGGAACAAGCCTCTGATAAATTAATGACTGCTACTGGGCTGGTCACAGCCTTAGAAAAAGCAGAAAGTACCTCTATAGGCTCATGGTTTCGGGTTGTGGTCGGGTCAGTACAGACCCTACAACGTGAGAAGCGGTTGAGTCAATTTCCACCGAATTATTTTGACACTATCATCATTGACGAGGCTCACCACGCTATCTCAGACGGCTATCAACGTGTCTTACAACACTTTGACGACAGCAATGTCCTTGGCGTGACTGCTACACCAGACCGAGGCGACAAGCGAAATCTAGGGCAGTATTTCGATAGTCTGGCTTATGAGTATTCCTTGGTGCAGGCTATCAAATCCGGCTATCTATCCAAGATTACTGCCGTGACGATTCCCTTGACTTTGGACCTATCGAGCGTGTCTATGCAGTCGGGAGATTTCAAGGCGAGCGACCTTGGGACTGCACTTGATCCATACCTTGAGCAGATAGCTGACGAAATGGTCAAGCAATGTGCGGACCGTAAGACTGTAGTATTTCTGCCTTTGGTTAAGACATCGCAAAAGTTTCGTGACATCTTAAATGCCAAAGGTTTTCGAGCTGCTGAAGTCAACGGAGAATCTAAGGACCGCGCAGAAGTCTTGGAAGACTTTGACAAGGATAAGTACAACGTACTGTGTAATTCTATGCTTCTAACAGAAGGCTGGGATTGTCCGTCAGTTGATTGCGTAGTGGTTCTTAGGCCGACCAAAGTACGGGCTTTGTATAGCCAAATGGTAGGGCGTGGCACTCGATTATTCCCAGGGAAAGAAAATCTATTATTGCTTGACTTTTTGTGGCACACAGAGAGGCACGAGCTCTGTCGCCCTGCTCATCTTATCGCAGGCACAGAAGAAGTAGCCAAGAAGATGGTCGAGAATATGGAAGAGGAAGCTGGAGCCCTCTTTGACATCGAGGAGCTGGAAGTCAAATCTGCAGAAGATGTTTACGCTAAGCGTGAAGAAGCACTCGCTAAACAGCTGGAGGAGATGAGAAAACGCAAGCGTAAGCTAGTAGATCCGTTGCAATTTGAGATGTCAATCCATGCGGAAGATTTGGTGGACTATGTACCGGAATTTGGTTGGGAGCAGTCTCCTGTTTCCGACAAGCAGAAGCAAGCTTTGGAAAAATTTGGCATCTTTACAGATGAGATAGGGAATGCTGGCAAAGCAGCTAAATTACTTGACCGAATAGCTAAACGTCGCGATGAAGGATTGACTACACCGAAGCAAATCAGACTACTGGAACGCTATGGTTTCAGAAATGTCGGTATGTGGCAATTCGACCAAGCTCGGTCCATGATTGACCGGATAGCAGCAGCTGGATGGAGATGCCCGGCTGGTGTCAGTCCGCGAGAATATCAACCAGGATAGGAGAGTAAATGACAGAAAGAGAATTTGACCTCATCCCATTGCTTGATTACATTAACCCAGCAACCCTGTCCTATCAGGATTGGGTTAATGTAGGGATGGCTCTCAAACAAGAGGGCTATACTGCAATGGATTGGGATGTGTGGTCGCAAAAAGACCCAGTTAGATACAAGCGAGGGGAGTGTTTCAAAAAATGGGATACATTCCAAGGTGGTAGTCTTGGCGCAGTAACTGGGGCAACTATCACCCAAATGGCCAAAGATAATGGTTGGGTGTCTGAATTTAAAATGACCGATGATGCCCATGAATTGGGGTGGAATGACACAATCGACCGTGATTATAAGATTGTCGATAAGAACTGGGTAGAATCAAAAGAGATTCGTGAACCTTCGAACTGGGCACCAGTCCAGGAATTGATTACTTACTTGGAAACAATCTTCAATAGCACGGATAACGTTGGCTATGTCACACAGACCTATCAAATAGATTCTGATAATGGGCCGATATACAAACCTACACAAGGTGCAATTGATAGAACGGCTGGAGAGTTGATTCAACTCTTACAAGCCTGTAACGGTGACATCGGTGCGGTCTTTGGTGACTACAAGGAAGAAGCTGGGGCATGGATTCGTTTCAACCCATTGGATGGGAAAGGCGTTAAGAATGACAATGTGACTGACTTCCGCTATGCCTTGGTCGAATCTGACAGTATGGAATTGGGCAAGCAGTACGCTCTATTTAAGGAGTTAGAACTGCCAATTGCTGCCTTGGTCCATAGCGGGAAGAAATCCCTGCACGCTATCGTCAAGGTAGATGCCAGAGATTACCAAGAATACCGCAAGCGTGTAGATTATATCTATCAAATCTGCAAGAAGAACGGGCTGGACATTGATACCCAGAACCGTAACCCTAGCCGATTATCTCGGATGCCTGGTATCATGCGAAACGGTAAGAAGCAGTTTTTGATTGATACTAACATCGGTAAGACCAACTACGAAGAATGGTACCAATGGATTGAGGATTTGAACGATGATTTGCCAGATCCAGAAGGGCTTGCAGACTCTTGGGAGAATATGCCAGAGTTAGCACCAGAACTTATAAAAGGTGTACTCAGACAAGGGCACAAGCTACTCATGGCAGGTCCGTCTAAGGCTGGGAAGTCGTTTGCTTTGATTGAGCTCTCAATTGCTATTGCAGAGGGTATCAAGTGGCTGGACTGGGAATGTACCAAAGGCAAGGTCCTCTATGTCAATCTGGAGCTGGATAGACCGTCAGCCTTGCATCGTTTTAAGGATGTCTATACGGCTATGGGTGTGCCAGCTAACAATATCCAAAACATTGACATCTGGAACTTACGTGGTAAGACCGTTCCAATGGACAAACTAGCACCAAAGCTCATCCGTAGGGCCTTGAAAAAGGACTACATCGCAGTCATCATTGACCCTATCTATAAGGTTTTGACGGGTGACGAAAACAGTGCAGACCAAATGGCACACTTTACCAATCAATTTGACAAGGTAGCAACGGAACTAGGCTGTAGCGTTATCTACTGCCACCACCACTCAAAAGGCAGTCAAGGTGGCAAGAAGTCCGTGGACCGTGCAAGTGGTTCAGGAGTATTTGCCCGTGATCCAGATGCTTTGATTGACTTGGTAGAGCTAGAGTTAAACGATGACTTGATTAAGATGAGATCTGACAAAGCTACCTGTGCTATCTATCAAAGAGCTCTGAAAGAACGTGCCTTAGACTACTATAGACAGTATGTCAGCTTGGACGATTTAGAGAGCAGGGTACAGATGCGTGATCACTTCGAGAAGGCCATAAGAGATGTGCTAGTCCGCAAGGTCTATACTGATGAGATTGCCAAGGTTATGCACGCTGTTGAAATTTCTACTGCTTGGCGTGTGGAAGGTACACTGCGGGAGTTTGCCAAGTTTAAGCCAGTCAATATGTGGTTTAGCTATCCAGTGCATTACGTAGATACATCAGGCGTGCTGTCGGATATCCAGTTGGATGATATCAACTCCAAAAATTCCCCGTGGAAGAAAAACTTCGATAAGAAAAAAGCTAAGCCTAAAGTAAATAAGTCAGAACAAGTTGAAACGGCGATTAACACTTTGAACGACGGCATCGAGCCAGTAACACTTGATTCGTTAGTTGAATATTTCAGCGAATCTGACAAGCCAGTTAGTGAGAAAACTATCCGCAGATGGATAAAAGAAAATGGAAATTTTGAAGTTAAAAAAGGGGAAGTTTACCCTGTGGATAATTCGGAAAATACATAAATAAAATGATAGAGGGACACGGACAAGGACAAAAATTTATCGAGGACGTCCTCGAATGACTTATTCGAGAATGTCCCTGTCTAAAATTAGGGACACGGACAAAACATTCGAGAATGTCCCTGTCTAAAATTAGGGACAAAAAAGGGACAAACTCGATAAATAATCGAAAATGTCCGAGGGACAAACTGAGGGACAGAATTCTCTCTCTATTCAGAGAGAGAATTTAGGAAATGTCCCTAATGGTCCATGGGTACATGAACAGGAACATGGGGGTCCTAAGACTCCCCCATGTAACCCTGTAACCATGTCCCCTGACATGGACTTAGCCGCGAAAATAAAAAAATATGGAAAGGTAAAATAAATATGGTGCTTGAATTTTTCCTGCCAATGAAAAAAATACCTACCGTGACACACCAACAGAAAAAGTGGACGGTCAAAAATGGTAAGCCACAGTCCTACGAACCGGAAGAACTGAAAGAAGCTAGAGCTATGTTTATGGATATGTTGCAACGTCACAAACCACCAGAGCCATTAGATGGTCCATTGCGACTTACTACAAAATGGTTGTTCCCAAGAATAAAAGGGGCACACGATGGACAGTACAAACATACTAAACCAGATACAGATGGCATTATTAAGCTTTTCAAAGACTGCATGGAGAATAGCGGATACTTTGTAAATGATAGTCGTGTGGCTAGTGAAATCACTGAAAAATTCTGGGCTGATACTGTTGGTATTTATGTTAAGGTGGAACGACTATGAAAATTAACTACATAGAATTCTTTGAAGTAGAAGTCCCAAACTGGATGCGGGCCAGTAACCAGAAGATGCAAGAAGTTGGGTTCAACACGCAGGCATACTGGAACTGGGTTGTGGTATCTATGGCGGAAATCAGTAAGAAGTACAACAATGACAGACTGGTCATGAATCAGTTTGAAATGATTTTTGATTGGCTAGAGGAGAAAGCAAATGGAAAGGTTTAAAAAAGTATTGAATCCGTTAGTCATCTTGCTTGGAGTGATAATTATACTTATTGTTAAACTCGAACAATCCAAACAAGAAATTATGAAACTGGAAGAACGTGAAATGGTTATTATACATAAAGTCGATAATGCGGGCGTGACTATGGTTGGAAAAGTCACAAGGAAGGACATTATTAACGGTCATTACTATGTTGAGGTCAAGCCGTACGGGAAGTTTCTGGTTACCAGAGAACAGTACGAGGCTATCAAAGTTGGTGACCCAATACCTGATTATTTGAAAGGACAGAAACAATGAATAAACAAGAAGCGATTGAAAAAATCAAAAATATAGAGACATTACATATCAATGATAAAATAGCAGGTCAACAAGTTGACATGGTTATTAAAAATCAGGTATTAGACATCATCTCGCAAATCGACGAACCGCAGAAGGTGATTATACCGAAGTTCGTGGCGGAGGGGTAGGATGAAAATAAAGAATTGGAAATTGTTTGCTGTTGTTTTGGTAACTGTTAGTGTGCTTGCTGGGTGTTCCGATCATGCAGATGTGGTTAGGCATAATCTTTCAGAAGAAGCAGACAACTTTAATGTGGTTCGGAAGGTAACAGTTTTGAATGCTATCACAAATGATGTGATGTTTGAGATGAGCGGGCGGATGTCAATTGTAGCAGATACTACAGATAATCAATTGGAAATCCTAGTAGAGACTGCTGATGAAGAATATCAGAAACACATTATTGGTTTATCAGATAACGTATCCTATGTAGTGCAGGATGTGAAGACTAAAGATGTATCAGCTTATGACTATACAATCAACTTCAATCCGAAAATGTGGATACCGTTGGAAATAAAATCGGTTGACTAAACAAAAAAGCCAAGGCACTCTCTGCCTGGCTGTGGTAAATAACTCATATACATTATACCACAAAAAGGAGACAGAGAGTGAACAAGGCTAAAGAGCTCTTGAATGAGCTACAAAATCTTGATATGGACATCCAGAGTCGCATAGATGAAATCAATGAGCTTGAGGCAGGTTTGCTCTCAAGCCCCAAGTGGACAGCAGACAAAGTCAAAGGTGGTCAGGCTAAAAAGGTTGACGATGTCTATACCCAGCTGATCGTGATGAAAGAGGCTATTGAACAAGATACCAATGAAGTTATTTACAGGAAACTTGAATTAGGTAGATTGATTAACAAGTTGAAAAATCCTAAACATAGAACCATCTTGAGAATGACCTACATCAATAAGATGTACGTTGACGATATCTGTGACAGTATGGGTGGCATGAGCTCACCTACCTATTACCGTTTGAAGAAACAGGCAGTAAAGGAGCTTGATGTCATTCTTTCGGAATTGATAGTAAATGATAGTAACGGTACAGGCATGAAGTCTAAAATCTGCTAGAATGGTAGTATCAAGAAATAAGGTAAGGCAGTAAGCCTTGCCTGTTATGGAGAGTTACTCAAGAGGCTGAAGAGGGCAGGTTGCTACCTTGCTAGGCCGAATTTTCGGTGCATGGGTTCGAATCCCATACTCTCCTTTTGGGAATATAGCTCAGTTGGTAGAGCGCCTAGTTGAAGCCTAGGAGGTCGCTGGTTCAAATCCTGCTGTTCCCGTTAAGGCGATATGGCAGTCAGCTGTTACAGCGTGCCTAAGTCGTTAAAACGTGGTGGCAACCTAACTGGAAACAGCACAACTCTTAGATGTGGCAACAGTAACATCGCAAACCCACACAGCTTAGTTGGAAGTCTAAGCAAAGTCACACAACGAAGTGTGGCTTTTTATTTTTGATTGGAGGTGATGGACATGGGATGACCGAAAAACAGAAGATTTTTGCTGATGAGTACATCATCAGTCTAAATGCGACTCAGGCTTATAAAAAGGCTTATCCTAATATCAAAAAGGATGACGCTGCTAGTGTAAATGGTAGTAAATTGCTAAGAAATACTAAGGTCAAAGCCTATATAGATGAACAGCTGGAAAAGTTGCAGTCTGAACGAGTTGCAGATCAGCAGGAAGTCCTAGAGTTCCTAACCTCTGTCATGCGTGGGGAGGTCACTGAGCCTTTGCTAGTCTTGGACGGTGAAGGCACTCAAAGGCTTGCAATGGTTAAACCTAGCGTTGCAACTAGGAAAAGTGCTGCCGTTGATCTAGGTAAGCGTTATGGTCTATTTGTTGATAAGCAAGAAATCACTCAACGAACGATTGAAATCAAGGTAGGTGAGTGGGATGCTGACGAAGACTAGACCAAAGCTAAGTATTCAAATCTCAATCCCATATCCTAGCAGGGTCTTCAACAAGCATATCTATGATAAGCTCAATGACTACTCAACTTTTACTGAAGTTCATTACGGTGGCGCTTCATCTGGTAAGAGTCACGGTGTTATTCAGAAGGTTGTTTACAAGGCTTGCAAAGACTGGAAGCATCCTCGCAAGGTTCTGTTTTTACGCAAGGTTGGTTCAACGGTCTATGACTCAATCTTTGAGGATGTCAAACAGTGCTTGGACGCTTGGGACTTGCTAGACAAGTGCAAGGTCAACAATTCAGCCTATCGGATTGAGTTGCCAAATGGTGCACAGTTCATTTTCAAGGGGTTGGATAACCCTGAAAAAATCAAATCTATCAAGGGCATTTCAGATGTGGTCATGGAAGAAGCGTCTGAGTTTACCTTGGATGATTACACGCAGCTTACTCTTCGTTTACGTGATCGCAAGCACAAACTGAAACAAATTTATCTCATGTTCAACCCAGTTTCTAAAGTGAATTGGGTTTTTAATGCGTTTTTTGTTAAGCGTCCCAAAAACACAGTTATCTACCAAACAACCTACAAAGACAATCGTTTCTTAGACGATGTGACAAAGGAGAATATCGAGGAGCTTGCTAACAGGAATGAAGCTTATTACAAAATCTATGCCCTGGGGGAATTTGCAACCCTGGACAAGTTGGTGTTTCCGAAGTATGAAAAAAGGCTACTCAATAAAGACAAGTTGGCACATCTGCCCTCTTACTTTGGTCTGGACTATGGCTTCATCAATGACCCTTCAGCATTTTTGCATGTCAAGATTGATGACGAAAACAGAAAGCTCTACATCATCGAAGAATACGTCAGAAAGAACCTGACCAATGACAAGATAGCTGAGGCCATTCAAAACCTGGGCTATGGCAAGGAAGAAATCAGGGCTGACTCAGCGGAAAAGAAATCCAATCAGGAATTGCGAAACCGTGGTATCAGCAGAGTGATTGACGCATTGAAAGGTCCAGGCTCGGTCATGCAAGGCATCCAGTACATTTTGCAGTATGACATCATAGTTGATGAAAGGTGCGTCAAGACCATTGAAGAATTGGAAAACTACACATGGAAGAAGGACAAGAAAACAAATGAGTATATCAATGAGCCAGTTGATAGCTATAACCACTGCCTAGATGCAATTAGGTATGCTATTCAAGATAGAATTTACCAGGCTAAGAAAGACTTGGACGTTGATAAGACAATCAAGAAAATCAATAGACTGTTCAGGAGGTAAGCAGTGGACAAGGTAAACGAATTTGAACACGGCATTGACACCGTGACGAAAACACGAAGTGACAGCCTGGTTTTTGATAACCTGGCAAATGAACAATTCAGGTTCAGCAGTTCTGATGATCTGCTGAATACTGACAAGGGTAGGAAGGCTTTCAGGGATATGCTGGCAGCCTTTTTTGGTAGTCAGAAGAATCGCTTGAAGATTCTTGCTTCATATGCTCAAGGGGACAATTTCAGCATTTTGGCTGGACACCGTCGCCTTGATGATGAAAAGGCAGATTACCGAGTAAGACATAAGTGGGGTGGTTATATCTCCAGTTTCGCTACAAGCTACGTCATTGGAAATCCCGTGACCCTAGGGTTAATTGATGGTAACGATGAGCAACTCAACACCCTCAAAGAAATTGAGTGGCAAAATGACATCAATGCCCTAAACAGTGATCTGGCATTTGATGCCTCGGTTTATGGCAGGGCCTATGAATATCATTTCAGAGACAAGGACAAGGTTGATCGTGTGGTCTTAATTAGTCCACTTGAAATGTTTGTCATACGTGATTTGACTGTTGAACAGAACATCATTGCAGCGGTGCATTTGCCAGTCTATGACAATAAGGTCAATATGACCGTCTATACTAAGGACCAGGTCATCACCTACAAGCCATTTTCTCACAACGCAGTGAGGTTGGTTTCGGAAGGTGCAAACAAACACAGCTACAATGATGTGCCAGTAGTCGAATGGTGGAACAACCGTTTCCGAATGGGAGATTATGAAAGTGAACTCTCCTTGATAGATGCCTATGATGCTGGCCAGTCAGACACGGCTAATTATATGAGTGACCTGAATGATGCTCTTTTGTTGATTAAGGGAGATCTTGACAGTATCAACCTTGACCCAGAAAGTGCAGCCAAAATGAAAGATGCAAACATGCTTCTTTTGAAGACTGGAATTTCTCAAACAGGTCAACAGACAACAGCGGACGCTGACTACATTTACAAACAGTATGATGTCAACGGCACAGAGGCCTATAAAAATCGCCTTGCAAATGATATTCACCGTTTTAGTAGAATCCCAAATCTTGATGATGACCGTTTCAATTCCACATCATCAGGTATTGCCCTGCTTTACAAGATGATTGGTTTAGAACAGGTCAGAAAAGACAAGGAAACCTATTTCACAAAGGCTTTGCGTCGCAGGTATGAACTTATCAGCAACATTCACAAAGCCATCAGCGCCCCAGTGATTGAAGCTAACAAGTTGACCTTTACTTTCCACCCTAATATCCCTCAAGATGTTTGGACGGAAATCAAGGCCTACATTGAAGCAGGCGGTGAGATTTCTCAAGAAACGCTCATGGAAAATGCTAGCTTTACCGACTACAAGACAGAACAAGGTCGGATTTTGAAACAGGGCGGTTCCAGTGATCTTGAAGTTGGCCAGATTGTAGGTGAGTCAGATGACGGACAAGCGGATAACAAGTAATCAGCGGTATAATGCAGAGCGAAAAGCCCAAGCTGAGCTGATGAAGCGTGACCTGGATCGTGACAAGGTATTGGCACAAATCTATCAAGAGTCATTTGACCGTATGCAAAGGGAAATTGACGGCTTTTACATGCGATATGCCAGAAGGGAAGGTCTGACCAAGCAGGAAGCCATGAAGCGTGTCTCTGAAATGGATGTGACCAAGTTTGCTGATAAGGCTGCCAAGGCTGTCAAAGAGAAAGATTTTAGTCATGCAACGAATGAATGGCTCAAAGTCTATAACCTCAAGATGAAAGTCAGTCGGTTGGAGCTTTTGAAAGCAGAATTAACTCTTGAAATCCAAAATTTGACTGCTGAGGTTAACGAGGTCTTTGATAAGGCACGGACAGATGAATATTTGAACGAATACAAGCGTCAAGCAGGTATTTTAGGTATTTCATCCAGCGGAGCGAAAAAGCGCATGCAGAGCGTTTTAGACGCTGATTTCTACGGTCAGAAATTTTCTGCTAGAGTATGGGGCGGTCTTGGACTTCGTGCCACGCTTCAGAGAGAGGTGTTTGGTTCGCTTAACCGTATCTTTACAGACATGATGGGTTACAAGCAGGAAATGAAGCGCCTGGCCAAGAAATACGGCACCAGTGAACAGAATGCTAAACGATTGTTAAAGACTGAGATTGCAAGGATTAACGCTGACACGCAGTACAGCATGCTCAAAGATAACGGCTTTACTCACATGATCTTCGTGGCAGAGCCTGGAGCATGTGATTTATGTGGACCTTTGGATAAAGTAGCTATTCCGATTGAGGATGTAGAAAAAGGTGTTAACATGTACCCCATGCATCCCAACTGCCGGTGTTCTAGTTATGGCCATATAAAAATGAACTATAAAGCTGGAGGCAGTACACTTGACCGTGAAGCGTCGAATGGTGTTTGGGGAGAGGATAAGCAAACCGAAGCTGAAGATCAAAAACAAATTACTGAAAATAGCCGAAAATTGCTTGATTTCAGTGATGAAAGTGATAAAATTAAAGATGAAGAGGATAGTTTCTTCAATCGTCATGTTTTCGAAGAAACTTTTGACAGGGCAGAACTTATTAAAAGACTTTCAGATGAGTTTGGAATGTCTATCAGTGAAACGAGTAGGACAAAGTTGCCACAACTCGCGCTGGAACAAACATACTCCATCTTAAAATCTTTTGAGAAAATCTACACAGCTCTTCCTGAAAAGATTCCTCAAGTCAGAGCGATTACAAAATCAAAAGCAGGTCAAGCTATTGCTTGGTATTCACGTTATGCAAACTCAAATACTCCGGTCGAGTTCGGGATAAATGTTAGCAAGTTCCTGAATGCAGATATTTTGAAAGATACGGTTGAATATAGTATAAAATCAGGTTGGTTTTCTAAGAATAGTTCTCCGGAACACATCATGATACATGAGTTCGGACACCATATTGATTTTCAATTGTCGAAACTTATGTCAAAACAATTTTCTGACGATGTTTTTAGAGAGTTGGAAAAGTCTAACCCTGACAAGTACAGAGTTTCAGAAGTTGGTAAATTAACGGGCGGATATGCTCGTGAATATTACAAGCAGCAACGTAGTAACACAGAAACATTCGCTGAGTTATTTGCTGAAGCCTATGGTGAAACACCAAGGGAAATCGCAAATGATTTTAGAGTGATTTTTGAAAGAAAGGCGAAGGAGGTACTGAAAAATGTTGACCGCACCTAAAGGATATAAATATTGGATAGATGGGGACAATGGGACTGAATTAAGTCCAGATGCCCCTGATTGGGCTGTTAAAGAATTTCAGGATTATATACATGCGATGTCAGAAGAAGCTGAAGATGGTATAGTTGTTCACGCATAGGCACCTAGAGAAAATCTAAGTGCTTTTTTTGTACCCAAAAACAGGAGGAAACATGAACAGAGATAAGAAACCAGGTATGGAAACTGTCAAAATTGGTGGAATTACTTATACAGTCAGCAAAGAACCTGATTTGCAAGGCAAGTCTGGTGAATGGGGTCATATTGAGTACAAGACAGGAAAGATTGTGCTTGATGACTCTGCCAGCCAGCAGATTGAGGACCAAACACTTATCCATGAAATCACTCATGGCATTCTGGTAGAAGCTGGTTATGTTCAACACGAAGAAGAACAGGCTGACCGCATTGGCAAAATTTTGTATCAAGTGCTGACCGACAATGATTTCAGTTGGTTGTGGAAAGGAGGACCCAATGGCTAGTTGTTTAATTGACCTGGCGCTAAACTGGGAGAACCAAGAAGAACTTCAACGTTTGTTGAAGAATGTTGATGAGACCCAACAGGCCTATCAGAAAGCCTTGCAAGAATTATCTGAGTTCAAACCAGATATTCAAGTTGTTTCTGTCTGAAGAAAGGAGACTATAAAACTCATGAATAAGCGTATCAAAAAGAAACGTGAACTGTTTGAACAAGTTCGGGGGACTAAAGAAGCTGTTAGA
>OBMA010000547.1_pt1 | contig 22462 bp, 7 predicted proteins | sample 1539141 | NCBI WGS metagenome assembly OBMA01 (sample SAMEA3991484, study PRJEB22521) | metagenome | biome: anthropogenic terrestrial biome; feature: sewage plant; material: raw primary sludge | place: Sweden | collected 2012-09-26
CCATTCATACCCGCCGTGATACCATTCTCCCGTCCCGTAGTTCTCTGCTTTTCTATCATCAAAATCCGCAGCAGACGGTTTTCGATTACACTGTAAACCGTGAATATCTGGACAGTATAAAGTCACAACTCTATAACCCTATTGGCGGAGCTAGATTTGGTGGTGTTATCTCTGCGCCGGCTTTTCGTTACACTGGCACATCCGATGGCAAATACGCATCAACCGACTTTCGTGCTTGGAATTATCAGTCTCAGCAATTAAAACATGCTTCGATAGTGATAACCATGTTTCAAGGCGATTTGCCTGTGACATCTGTCAAACACTCGATTTCTAGAGCGAAGATGGATGAGGCCACATCTTCTTGTTGGTGGCATGATTATTGGCAGCGTAGCTTTATTATCGCTGATGGCAAGGCTTCCAACATCGTTCGCAACTATGAACTTTTCCGCTATATGCTTGGATGCAATGCGTATGGCGAATGGCCCACTAAATTTAATGGAGGACTCTTTACTTTCGACCCGGAGTATGTAGACTCAGCACGCCGCTTTACTCCTGACTACCGCTGTTGGGGAGGTGGCACGATGACTGCCCAAAACCAGCGACTTGTCTATTGGCCGATGCTCAAGAGCGGCGACACTGACATGATGGCATCACAAATAGATACTTATCTGCGTATGCTTCCCAATGCCGAGGCGCGCACCAGGTATTATTGGCATCACGATGGAGCTTCATTTACCGAACAGATGGAAAATTTCGGATTGCCTAATCCTGCTGAGTATGGCAAGCATCCTATGGGCAGCGATCTGGGTGTTGAGCACAACGCATGGTTGGAATATTTATGGGACACGTCTCTCGAATTTTGCTTCATGGCATTGCAGATGCACGATTACGCTGGCGTGGATATTGCCAAATATCAACCGCTCATCCGCCAGTGCCTGACGTTTTTCGACCAACATTACCGTCAATTAGCACGCCAGCGTGGAGCAAAGGAACTTGATGGTTACGGTAAACTCATCATTTATCCGGGCAGTGGATGCGAAACTTTCAAGATGGCATATAATCCGGCTAGTACGATTGCCGCCATTCGCAGCGTGCTCACAGCATGGGGCGGTGATAGGGAGATGCTTTCACGTGTTCCTGATATTCCGTTGCGTGTTATAGACAGAGATACCTGTATCGCTCCGGCCATCACTTGGGCTCGGGTGCAAAATATAGAAAGTCCCCAACTATACCCCGTTTTCCCGTGGCGCATTTACGGGCTTGGGCGCCCGCATCTTGATATCGCTCGCAATACATATTTGAAAGATCCGTTTGTAGCGCAAATGCGGTCATTCAAGGGGTTGAAACAGGACAATATCTGGGCAGCTTGTCTTGGTCTTACCGATGAGGCAGTGCGGTTGACATGCGATAAATTTGCTGATGGCCCGTATCGATTTCCTGTCTTTTGGGAACAGGGCTTCGACTGGGCCCCTGATTGCAATCGTGGTGGCAGTGCCATGATTGGTCTGCAGGAGATGTTGCTTCAGGAATCGCAAGATGGTTCGTTGCTACTTTTCCCCGCATGGCCCAAGGATTGGAACGCTCGTTTCCGTCTGCACGCCACTGGAGGACGCATCGTGGATGCAGAAATCCGGGACGGGGTGGTGACGTCTTCATTAAAATGACAATTTACCCGAATTGCCATTAGCCATAATTCTGTAGCAAAATACGATTGAATGTAAGTTATGATGAGCGATAATCTATTTTCCTTGTGTTTCTTGTAAACTTTTATTCACAAAAAAACGTATCATCTGCCATACTAATCTAGCTTCGGGATTTATCAAACCGGAATTTGAAAAACCAGAATGGGAACATCAATACGTGGAAAATATGCTCCGATTTTCTGATTTGCCGTTTGCGGAGATGCATTTAACCGTTACTTGAGTTGCCATTGACCGTTACCTGCAATGCGTCTAACGGTTAGTTGAAAACCAAAAAGGGATTAGTTGTGGAACATTCAGAACATAATATTTTGCTCATTCATGTCAATTGTTTGAATGTCAGCATGTTGCGATATTGCTCTAGAATCGCGTATTTGCGGCCGTGGGTAAACTTTTTAGGAATAAAGCCTGCTTTTTAGGGGGTGTTGTAAACTTTTCGGACAATAAACGAACAAAGGGCTGTCCACACATTGGCATATTAGAACGTGATTTAAAATAGTTGTTTTTTGTGTTGATGGCGATATGTCTTAAGAGTCCGGTGACATTATTGTCAATAAATAAAAACAGTAGCACACATCGGCCATCCGGGACTTTTAATATAACTTGTCGTTTGTTCTTGATTACAAATAGAATTGAACTCCGTCATTTAAATAAAGAAAGTTGTAATCATTATGAAGAGATATATTCTGTTATTTGCAGCAGCAATATTATATATAACCACAGTTGTTGCTAAGGATTTTTATGTGAGCACGTCGTTCCATGAACCAGCCAAAGACGGTTTGCGTTTCATTTACAGCGCCGACGGTTTGCATTGGGATAGCATAAATGGAACGTTTCTGCGTCCGATGGTAGGTAATCAGCGGGTCATGCGCGATCCCTCCATTGTTGCAGGCCCTGACGGTGTGTTTCATTTGGTGTGGACCAGCAGTTGGAAAGGTGACCTCGGATTTGGTTATGCCTCATCCAGAGATTTGATACACTGGAGCAAGCAGAAGTTCGTAAAAGTGATGAGTGATACCTCTACGATTAACGTGTGGGCGCCCGAACTGTTTTATGACGATGAGTGCGGACAATACCTCATTGTGTGGGCATCATGTGTGCCAGGGAAATTTCCTGATGGCGAGGAGGATCATATCAATAATCAAAGACTGTATTATACAACCACTCGAGACTTCAAGAAGTTTAGCGAGAAACGGCTTTTCTATGATCCTGGATTCAGTTGTATAGACGCCACGCTGGTGAAACGCGGTAAGAGTGATTACGTGATGGTGGTGAAAGACAATTCACGTCACGAACGGGATATAAAAGTAGCATTCAGTCATTCTCCATATGGCCCTTGGAGCGAGGCATCGAAGCCGTTCACTGGGCAGTTTTGCGAGGGACCGAGCACTTGTATGGTGGACGGTTGGTGGTATATCTACTATGACAGTTACCGTAAATTCATCTATGGCGCGTCGCGCACCAAGGATTTCATTCATTTTCAAGACCAGACGGGAGCAGTGAAAGTGCCTGTGGGACACAAACATGGTACCATCTTTAAGGCATCCGAGGATATCGTCAAAGGATTGATACGCGAGAACAGGGATGCCGTGCACTATTCAGGCAAGACTTTGGCCACGCCCGAACGACACGATGGCGGACTCTCACCGGTTGTGGGTGTGCACAACATTCAAATAATGAGGGCGGCGAAAGGGTGGACATATAACCATCAGCCCATGATGGCATATTGGCACAATCGATTTTGGGTGCACTATCTCAGTGACCCGCGGAGCGAGCACGAACCGCCGGGGCGCACACTTCTCACAACTAGTACTGACGGATACAAATGGTCAGAGCCAGTAGTGCTGTTCCCTGAATACGCTGTGCCAAACGGATATACAAAAGCAGAAGTTCCCGGCGTTGTGGCTATGGATCTGAAAGCCGTCATGCATCAGCGTGTCGGTTTCTACGTGTCCAGGCGTGGACGGCTCATCGCTATCGGCAACTATGGTGTTGCGCTTACTCCTACTGATGATCCTAATGACGGTAATGGCATTGGACGAGTGGTGCGAGAGATTAAGGATAACAACAAGTTTGGCAACATATACTTCATATATTACAATCACGGATTTAGTGAGCGCAATACGGCCTATCCGTATTATAAAAAATCCAAGGACAAACACTTTGTGGAGGCTTGTGATGAGATATTGGCAAGTCCTTTGCAGCGCATGCAATGGGTGGAGGAGGCTGACCGGAATGACTCGATTATCCCGCTGCGGGAGCCCTACAAGGCTTTCTGTAACTACACCTTGGCCGATGGACGCAAGGTGGCGCTGTGGAAACATGCGCTCACGTCCATGAGTAGCGATGGCGGTCAGACGTGGCGCACACCGGTAGAACGTGCCCATGGGTTTGTGACCAGCAATGCCAAAATTTGGGGGCAGCGACTCACCGACGGCTCTTATGCCACTGTGTATAATCCTGCAGAATATCGTTGGCCGCTCTCCATATCGCTCAGCGCCGACGGACTGGACTATACTACCCTCAATCTAGTCAATGGTGAGGTGACACCTGAGCGGCATGGGGGAAAATATAAAAGCTATGGTCCGCAGTATACTCGTGGAATACAAGAGGGCAACGGCGTGCCTCCCGACAGCAATCTGTGGGTGACTTACAGCATGAACAAGGAGGATATCTGGGCGTCTCGAGTCAAGGTACCCGTGCGTTTGGCAGCTACAGCGCAAGCCGACGAGGATTTCACACGTTATGGTCGATTGGCAGACATGAACGACTGGAATATCTATTCGCCACTGTGGGCCCCCGTGACGCTGGATGGCAAGTGGCTCAAGATGAGCGACAAGGATCCTTATGACTATGCGCGGGTGGAACGAATGATACCAGCCACTAAAGAGTTGCGTGTGGAGTTTGACATACGTGCGGCGCAAAACCATTATGGGCGGATGGACATCGAGTTTGTAGACAGTCATGGCACGGCATGTTCTCAATTGGTTCTGGATTCGGCTGCGACTATCACCGCAAAGGGTGGCGCAAGATATAGTACGGTGCTGAAACACTATGATGCAGACTCTGTTTATCACATATCAGCAGTGCTATCTTGTGATCTGCATAAGGCTGTATATTACGTAAACGGCAGGAAATGTTGCGAGCGAATGTTCGACACTCCTGTGGCTGATATTACGAGAATAGTATTCCGTACAGGTGATACATTTCTGCAACCAACAATAGAAACTTCTGCTGACCAGTATTCAGACATGCCGCGGGCTGATGACGCCGATTCGTTGGCAATATTTTGCATTGCAAACTTAAAATCAATGTCTTTGGATGCCGATGGTGGTGCGGCCGTGCTCAATTATGATGATTATGCAAAATATGTTGAGTATTTTAACAATATGGAGGATGAAAACATCGTTACAGATATACCCAACTCGCAATCATCGGAGTGGATGCGGCGAAATATACCGCTTTTCGACTGCCCCGACAAGGCGATGGAGGAGATGTACTATTACCGTTGGTGGTCACTACGCAAACACATTGAGCGCACGCCAGTGGGCTATGGAATGACAGAGTTTCTCGTGCCCCGCACTTATGCCGACAGTTACAATCTGATAGCCTGTGCGATAGGTCATCATGTTATGGAATGCCGCTGGATGCGTGACACCACATATCTGCATCAGATACTGCGCACATGGTATAGAGGAAACAATGGCGGTGCCATGGCGAAAATGACTAAGTTCAGTTCTTGGAACCCGGCTGCCGTGTATGACATGTTTAAGGTGACAGGTGATACGGCGTTTGTTCTCAATCTGCGTCCTGAACTGGAAAAGGAATATGCGCGTTGGCAGGGTAGCAATCGTCTTAAAAACGGGCTTTACTGGCAGGGTGATGTACAAGACGGTATGGAAGAGTCCATCAGTGGTGGACGGAAAAAGCAATACGCCCGTCCAACGATAAACAGTTATATGTATGGCAACGCCAGTGCGCTGGCTGCGATGAACCGTATGTCGGGAAATACTACAGCAGCAAAAAAATACGATGCCGAGGCAGACACGTTGCGTAATCTTATTGAAACAAAACTATGGAACACGAATGACACATTCTTTGAGACCATGCGTGGTGACACTCTTGCACGAGTGCGCGAGGCTATCGGATACATTCCATGGTATTTCAATCTGCCCGAGGCTGAAAAATACGGCAAGGCTTGGTTGCAGGTGGAAGAAGAACGAGGATTTAAGGCCCCCTACGGACTCACCACAGCGGAGCGGCGCCACCCGGAGTTCCGCACTCATGGTACTGGCAAATGTGAATGGGATGGCGCAATTTGGCCGTTTGCAACCAGTCAGACGCTGACGGCGATGGCAAACTATCTGAACAGCTGTTCGCAGCCGGTGATTGGTGACTCAACATACTTTATTCAGATGCGGCGATATGTGGAGAGTCAACATCATCGTGGACGGCCTTACATAGGCGAGTATCTAGACGAGAAAACTGGTGCTTGGCTGATGGATGACCGTGAGCGTAGCCGGTATTATAACCACTCCACGTTCATCGATTTGGTGATAACGGGTATCGTGGGTTTGCGTCCGCAGGCTGATGGTAAAATTGTTGTTCGCCCGCTTGGTTCTATCGGGAAGTGGGACTATTTCTGTCTGGACAATGTCGTTTATCACGGTCAACGCTTAACTATCATTTGGGACAAGACAGGACAGAGGTACCATTTGGGAAAAGGGCTTATAATAATTAAGAATCGAGAATGATGATTGCTCTCATTGCTTAAGACAAAAGTACACAAGCATATCATAATTCTCAATTTCGAATTGTCAATTCTCAGTTTAAATCAATTATGAATTGTAAGTTATGTATTGGAGAAGTGCATTGGTTTTGATAATGCTCGCCATGTCACTGAAGTGCAACGCAGGCGGCATTCGCATAACTCGTACCACGTGCGAGTTGCGTAGCGGGTTGGTTGCCACAGATGTTATCACACCGCGACTGGGGTGGCAGATGGTTTCAGATAAAAATGGAACGCACCAATCGGCTTACGAAATAAACATATATAATATGCTCAACGGGTGCTGTGAATATACCAGTGGCAAGGTGATGTCTGATTCCAGCCAGCTAGTGCCTGTGCATCTCTATGAAGGCAAATTCCAATGGAATGTGCGTGCATGGGATGAGAACGACGTTCCATCGGAGTGGAGTGATATGCAGGGTGTAATCATCGAGAACCCGGATAATGTTTTTGGCGCTGCAAAATGGATTGGTGCTATGCCAAAAGGTAAGGATGACGATTCTCTTTCACATCGCAGCATTATTTTGCGAAAGGACTTCAAAATCAAAAAGAAAATTAAAAGGGCTTTCGTAAATGTCTGTGGATTGGGCTTTTATGAGCTTTCTATAAACGGTCACAAGGTTGATGATGCAGAGTTCGCACCGTTATGGAGCAACTACGATAAATCCGTATTCTATAACACTTATGATGTAACACATTTGCTACAAAAGGGTGGTAATGCCATCGGTGCATTGCTAGGCAATGGGTTCTATAAAGAACGGGGCGGCAGATATCATAAACTACTGACCAATTATGGTCCGCTAACATTGCGGCTACAACTCGAAATAGTCTACGAGGGGTCGAGTGAAGAGGAATATTCAGATGACCAGATTGTAACGGATTCCACTTGGCAGTATGCACTTAGCCCGATAACATTCAATAGTATATATGGTGGTGAGGATTATGATGCACGGTTGGAAATAGAAGGTTGGAACAGATATAAATGCAAGCTACAGAAAAAGCGTTGGCATCCCGTTGTTGTCCAGCAGCTAACGCTAGGTACGTTGCGCCCGCAGATGGCAGAACCGGTAAAGATTATGGAAACTTATGGTGTGAAATCATACAATAAACTATCGGCAGATATGGTGACAGCAGCATGCAAATCAACCAAGCGCACCGTTGATTCTTCGGCATTTGTGCTCGATATGGGACAAAACATTGCGGGCTATCCTCAGATAACGGTAAGTGGCAGGCGTGGGAAAAAGATTACGCTGCTGCTGGCCGAGACTCTGACTGATGAGGGCGCGTGCAATCAGTCACAGACTGGTCGCCCGCACTATTATGTGTATACGCTCAAGGGTGACACTGCAGAGACGTGGCACCCACGATTTGCATATTATGGTTTCCAATTCATTCAGGTAGAAGGGGCTGTGATGAAAGGATGTCCGAATCCCGATGGACTACCGGTGATAAGCAACATTCATTCGTGTTTCGTTTATAATTCTTCCCGCACTGTCTCAACATTCGAATGCAGCAATGATCTCATCAATAAAACTCATCGACTAATAGACAGGGCTGTAAGAAGCAATATGCAATCGGTGTTTACTGATTGTCCTCACCGTGAGAAATTGGGTTGGCTAGAACAGGATTATCTTAATGGCCCCGGGCTTGTGATGAACTATGATCTGGCAGGATTTATCCCCCAGACCATGCAGAATATAGCTGACGCACAGTTGGATAATGGAGCTGTGCCGACAACGGCTCCCGAATATGTTGTTTTCAAAGGTCCGGGCGTAGATGTATTCAGAGAGTCGCCAGAGTGGGGCGGCGCTTTTGTATATCTGCCATTGCTCTACTTTCAAAAATATCACGACAATTCTCTTATCCACAGATATTATCCGCAGATGAAGCATTATTTGGAATATCTAGGTACCAGGGCAAAAAATTATGTTCTCGACTTTGGATTAGGTGACTGGTATGACTATGGCCCGGGGCGTGCGGGATTTTCCAAGAATACACCTGTGGCTCTCGTTGCAACAGCTCATTATTACTATTGGGCGAAGTGTATGAAGGAGGCTGCTGCTATCGTTGGTCAAAAGACCGATGTTATGGCATGGCAAATGCTTTCGGATAGCATCATGGTGGCTTTCAACCGTGAGTTCTATCATGCAGGGACATGTCAATATGGTTCGGGCAGTCAGACAAGTAATGCCATCGCATTGGTTATGGGGTTATGCAACACAGTAGATCAAAAAGCCGTGGTGGCAAATCTTATGGCAGATATAAAGAGTCATGGTAATCGACTTACCACAGGTGATGTTGGCAACCGTTTCTTGTTTGAAGCGCTGTCCGATTACGGTATGGACAGTTTGTTATACGTTATGCTCAATCACTATGATGTGCCTGGCTACGGCTATCAGATAAAACAGGGCGCTACCACGCTCACCGAGCAATGGGATCCGCAGCAGGGAGCCTCGCGCAATCATTTTATGATGGGGCAGATAGACGAATTCTTTTTTAAAAATCTCGCAGGAATCCCGGGCTTCCGTCCACGTATCGTGGGTGATATTACTCACGTGAGTGCATCCACAGAAACTCCTTTTGGACGCGAATCGGCAGAATGGACGCTCGATGGTGATACTTTCAAATATAAAATCCATGTACCTTTAGGTGAAAGTGCAGATGTGATGTTGCCTGGTGAAACCGAGCCAAGACATGTAGGCTGCGGTAACTATTCATTTGTGATAAAAGTGAAGCCGAACATCAACAAACTCACAAAATTTAAAAACTCATAAAATAACAAACCATGAATAAGATAAATAAAAAGCTCGTGATGACAATTTTGGCTCTGTTGCCAATGCTGCAGTCAGAAGCCCAGACATTCGATAACCATTACACTCGTTCGCTGAACGATGAGATGGGACGTATTGAAAAGCGTTTTAACGTGAAGTTCAAATATAATGTTGACACAGTTGGATTAAAACTTCCTTATGCCGATTTTCGTGTTCGGGCATACTCCATTGAGGAAACGCTTGATAATATTTGTAAATATTTCGATTTTAATTGGTGGAACCAAGGCAAAGGTGTGTATAAAATAAAGCCTTACGAATATCCTCGCCGCCATGTCAGCGAGGGCAAGAAAATGCTGGATTATCTCAGTTCGCTCTATGCTGACAAGCAACAGTGGGAGTTGCGTCGCGATTCTGTGAGGCGTGAAGTACGCCGTTTGCTTGGTATCGATAAGATGATGGACAGTCTTACCCACAAAAAGCCAGTGCTATCTAAAATTCGCAAGTATGACGGATACACAGTGCGTGATATTGTAATAGAGACATTACCTGGGCTGCATTTGTTTGGCACCATTTATTCTCCAACATCCAAGGGTAAGCATGCGTTGATTATTTGTCCGGATGGACATTTTAATGGAGGACGCTCGCGTGCTGACGAACAACAACGGCTTGCCACATTGGCACGTATGGGAGCAGTGTGTGCAGACTTCGATTTGTATGGCTGGGGTAAGTCTGAGGCAGAAGTGGGCAAGGATGCACACCAAACTTGCAGGGCGCATATCGTACAGGCTATGGACGGACTGTTGCTGCTCGATTATCTGTTGGCTACCCGTAAGGATATTGACCAAAAGCGTATCGGTGTGAACGGAGGCAGCGGTGGTGGCACACATACCATCTTGTTGTCGGTGCTCGACAACCGCTTTACGGCATCAGCCCCGACGGTGAATCTTGCATCGCATTTTGATGGAGGTTGTCCGTGCGAGAGTGGTATGCCTGTACAATTGGCTGGCGGCGGCACGTGCAACCCAGAGTTGGCTGCGATGTTTGCTCCGCACCCAATGTTGGTGGTCTCTGATGGTGGCGACTGGACGGCAAGTGTGCCCACGGTGGAATTTCCTTATCTGCAGCGCATCTATGGTTTTTATGGTGCAACGGATAAGGTAATTAATGTGCATCTGCAAGCTGAGAGTCACGATTTTGGACCAAGCAAGCGCAATGCCGTTTACCAGTTCTTTATAAATGTATTCGGACTGGACAAGTCGATGTTAGATGAAAGCAAAGTGACAATCGAAAACAAAAAATAATATATGAAGAAGTTATTACTAATACTCATAATAGTTATTGCACTTCCTTCATATGGTAAGCAGAGAACATACAAACTGTGGTATGACAAGCCTGCGTCTGCTTGGACCGAAGCTCTGCCAATAGGAAACGGACGGTTGGGCGCGATGGTCTTTGGTAATCCTGCTACCGAACGTTTACAATTGAACGAAGGGACGATTTGGGCGGGACGTCCTAACGACAACGCAAATCCCGAGGCTAGAGAATACATCCCTAAAATACGTCAATTGGTATTTAGTGGGAAATATCTTGAGGCTCAAGATATGGCATCGGCGCACGTGATGTCCAAAACGAATAGCGGAATGCCTTATGAACCGTTTGGCGATTTGTATATAAGCTTTCCCGGTATTGGCGATTACAGTGATTATTATCGCGAATTGAGCTTGGATTCTGCCCGTGCAATCACCCGATACACAGTCAACGGCATTACTTATCAACGTGAATATATTTCATCACTGTCGGATAATGTCATGACGGTGCACCTCACAGCTAGCAAGCGTGGTGCAATCACTTGTAATGCATTCCTGTCTTCCCCGCAGCAGGATGTGAGTATTTATTCTTATGGCAAGGAAATCTTGCTGAGTGGTGTGAGCGCTTCTCATGAAGGATTGAAAGGTAAAGTTAATTTTATGGGGCGTGTCACTGCCAGGACTATTGGCGGAACTTTTGTGAGCAGGGATGGGGTGCTGTCTATAGAGGGTGCTGATGAGGTTACAATATACATATCAATCGCTACCAATTTTAAACATTATGATGATATAAGTGGTAATGATACGTTGCGTTCGGAAGAGTATTTGACAAAAGCCATGTGTCACGATTACCAGTCTATGAAGAGCCGTCATGTGGCAATTTTTAAAAGGTACATGGAACGAGTGTCTATAGACTTGGGAGAAGACAAATACCCGAATCTCACTACTGATGAGCGTGTGGCACAATTCAAAACGCACGATGATTTTTATCTTGCCGCTACATATTTCCAGTTTGGTCGTTATCTGTTAATAAGTTCTTCACAACCCGGTTCCCAGCCACCAACGTTGCAGGGATTATGGAATGACAAAATGCTGCCGTCGTGGGACAGTAAATATACTACCAATATCAATCTGGAAATGAACTATTGGCCTGCTGAAGTGTGCAATCTGTCTGATTTGAACGAGCCTCTGTTCAGTTTGATTAGAGATGTCAGCGAAACAGGTCATCGTACTGCGCGGATAATGTATGGTGCAGATGGTTGGGTGTTACATCATAATACCGATATTTGGCGTACTACAGGTCCTGTAGACCATGCACCATCGGGTATGTGGATGACTGGTGCGGCGTGGCTTTGTCAGCATTTATGGGAACATTATCTGTATACCGGGGATAGACAATTTCTTAAACAATATTACCCAATAATGGTTGGTGCTGCCCGTTTTCTTAACCAGACAATGGTCCGGGAACCGAAGTATGGCTGGTGGGTGGTTTGCCCGAGTCTTTCTCCTGAGAATTCGCATCCGGGCGGTGCCACAATCGCCGCCGGTGTGACCATGGATAATGAACTGGTGCGTGACCTGTTCTCTCATGTTATTGCCGCATCATCGATATTGAAAGACAAAAACACATTGACCGACAGTTTGAAAATAAAACTTGCGAATCTTCCCCCTTTCCATATAGGCAAGTGGGGACAACTTCAGGAGTGGATGGATGATTGGGATAATCCCGATGACACCCATCGTCATGTGTCGCATCTCTACGGTCTCTATCCTGGTAGCCAGATTACACCATTCACAACCCCAGCCCTGACGGATGCTGCCCGCACGTCGCTCATTCATCGTGGCGACCCGTCTACTGGTTGGAGCATGGGATGGAAAGTGTGTCTGTGGGCGAGATTGCTCGATGGTAACCACGCATGGAAACTTATTGGTGACCAGTTGACACTGGTGAGAAATGAGAAGAAGACGGGTGGTACATATCCAAATCTCTTTGATGCCCATCCCCCATTCCAGATAGACGGAAATTTCGGTTGCACTGCAGGTATTGCAGAAATGCTTTTTCAGAGTCATGAAAAATTCTTATATTTGCTGCCAGCTTTACCAAATGCTTGGAGCGAAGGTAGCATTAGCGGCCTCAAGGGGCGTGGTGGATATGAGGTGGCGATGTCGTGGAAAAACAACAAACTGATATCAGCAGAAATTAAATCTAGCGTAGGGGGCACTCTTTACATCCGCTGTACTGTGCCTCTAGCAGGCAAGGGACTGAAACAAATCAAGGAAATAAATCAGAAGACTTATCTGTATCAATGCACAATGCGTAATGCACAATGCATAATTGTAAATGCCAAATAAATAAAAACGACAATATGAAAAAGGATGTATTAAAATTATCAGTCATCACATTACTACTGTTTGTGACCAATTGCACGTTTGCTGCAAAAATAGAGAAACCATGGGTAAACGGACCGTTGACGGTTTCTGAAAACCACCGTTATCTGGTGCATAAGAACGGCGCGCCATTCTTTTGGCTGGGAAATACCTCTTGGTTGTTGCCCGAACGTCTTAACCGTGATGAAGTGGAGTGTTTTCTCTCTTCGGAGTCTGAAGCTGGATACAATGTTGAGCAGATACAAGTGCTCAACTCAATACCGACTTTTAATGTTTATGGTCAGACGGGAAACAATGCTGAATTTAACTTTAAAAAGATAGAAAAGGATGGTGTTTACGGATATTGGGACCATTTGGACTTTATCGTGAGTGTGGCGGAACAAAATGGTATATATATAGCTATGGATTGCATCTGGGGATCGATTGTTACAGCAGGCAGGATGAATGTTAAGCAAGCGCAGGCTTATGGTACATTCCTTGGCAATAGATACAAAAATCGTCCGAACATAATATGGATGATAGGTGGTGACATTCGTGGCGATGTGCATCCCGAGGTGTGGGACGCACTGGCACGTGCGATAAGAAAATCCGATCCTAACCACCTGATGACATTTCATCCGCGTGGACGCACTACGTCTGCCACATGGTTTAACGACCGTGAATGGCTTGATTTTAATATGTTTCAGAGCGGTCACCGCCGCTATGGCCAGCGCAATGGCGATGGCGATTACACTATAAAAGAAAACACAGAAGAAGACAACTGGCGCTATGTGGAGGCTTCACAACAGGCTACTCCTCTTAAACCAGTACTCGATGGCGAACCTTCTTATGAGGACATCCCGCAGGGATTGCATGATTTTACTGCACCACGTTGGCAGGATTACGATGTGCGCAGATACGCCTATTGGTCTGTCTTTGCCGGCTCGTTTGGCCACACCTACGGTCATAATTCTATTATGCAGTTTGCCCGTCCAGGTTTAATGGCGTCTTATGCTGCGAACAAATCGTGGTGGGATGCGCTTAAGGATCCTGGCTACAATCAGATGAAATATCTGAAACGCCTGATACTGACTTTCCCTTTTACGGACCGTATAGCTGACCAAAGCGTTATTGTCAGCCAGAACGGTGAACGCTATGATCGCGTTATTGCTACCCGTGGCAATGACTATATTTTGGTTTATAATTACAGTGGCCGCCCAATGACTATTGACCTTACCAAAATAAGTGGAGCTAAGAAAAAGGCTTGGTGGTATAATCCGTCAGATGGGAAAGCCACATACATTGGCGAGTTTGATAACAAAGCTACTGAGTTTACTTACGATGGTGCATATATGCGCAACAGTGATCGGGTGCTAATACTGACGGATTCATCAAAGAAATATGAAATTTAAGGTAATATTCTTTTTGCTATTTTTATTGGCATCGTCAAGTTTCGCTGCCAAAAGAAAGCAACCAAGCGTTGTCGTCATGGATCTGCGCACCGAACGTCTCGTAAATCCGATGAGCATCAACACGTCTTCGCCACGGTTAGGTTGGCGCATAGAGAGCAATAAAAGTGATGTAATGCAAACTTCATATCACATACTTGTGGCATCTTCTGAAGAGAAACTTGACAATAACAACGGTGATATGTGGGATACAACGGTAAACAGTGACCGTTCGCAATGGATAACTTATGAGGGGAGGCAGCCCCGTAGTAATACTCGTTGCTATTGGAAAGTGCGCATTGTTACCACCCAGGGCGAGAGCGATTGGAGCGCACCAGCAATGTGGAATGTAGGACTTCTTTCCGAATCTGACTGGCAGGGGCAGTGGATTGGTTTCGATCAATCTATGCCATGGGATGTCGAGGGTGTGCATAGTAGACTGAGCGCACGTTATCTGCGCACAGAATTCAATACGGAAAAGGCGGTGAAGTGTGCCACGCTCTACATCTGTGGATTGGGCTTGTACGAAGTGTTCATCAATGGTAAGCGGATAGGCAATCAAGTATTGGCTCCAGTACCTACTGATTACCGGTGCACTGTATTATATAATGCTTTCGATGTGACATCAATGCTTTTACATAAAAATGCCATTGGTGTGACGCTGGACAATGGACGCTTTTATACCATGCAACAGAATAAAAAAGCATATAAGATAACTAATTTTGGCTATCCTAAGTTGCGTCTTAATATTGTGATAGAATATCAGGATGGTACGAAGAAGATAATATCCACTAACGAAAAATGGAAGTTGAATGTAGACGGCCCGATTCGTAGTAATAACGAGTATGATGGTGAGATCTACGATGCCCGCAAGGAATTAGGGAACTGGACTTCTGTGGAATATGATGATTCAAAATGGCAAACAGCCGAAAGAGTGGCGGCTCCTTACGGCACTTTGCGTGGAGCTATGAGCGAGAATATGAAAATTGTAAAGACCTTATCTCCCGTGATGATGAAGAAACACGGAGATAATTATATCCTTGATATGGGACAGAACTTTGCTGGTTGGCTTAAGATGAAAGTTAATGGAGGTAATGCCGGCGATACAATCAGGTTACGCTTTGCAGAGACACTTACAAAGGACGGAGCGTTATATCGTGATAATCTTCGTAACGCTGAGGCTACAGACTATTACATATTGAAAGGTGACGAGAGAGATGTAGAGTGGTCGCCACGTTTTGTCTATCACGGTTTTAGATATGCCGAGATATCTGGTGCAAGCAATCCAAGAAAGGAAGATTTTATTGGAGAAGTGATAAGTGATGATGTTGAGAAAGTGGGCACATTTTGCTGTTCTGACACAACCCTGAACAAGGTATATCATAATGCCGAATGGGGAGTTTTGAGTAACTACAAAGGAATGCCGGTAGACTGCCCTCAGCGAGATGAGCGCCAGCCATGGTTGGGCGACAGGGCAAGAGGGTGTTTTGGTGAGAGTTTCATGTTTGACATTAATACCCTATATTCTAAATGGGCCCGTGATATTGTCGAATCTCAACGCGAAGACGGATGTATTCCGGATGTTGCGCCTGCATTCTGGAACTACTATTCAGACAATGTGACATGGCCGTCAGCACTGCCTTTCTCTCTCGAAATGCTTTATAACCAATATGGAGATGATGCTCCATTGAAGAAACATTATCCAAATGTGAAACGTTGGTTGGAACATCTTAAATATCAATATAAGAAGAATGGACTAATGCCGCGTGATAAATATGGGGATTGGTGTGTTCCTCCTGAGGACGTGATGATGATTCATAGTAAGGATTCTGCCCGTATCACAGATGGAACTTTGATAGCCACAGCATATTATTATAAGTTGAATAAACTTATGGAACGGTTTGCAAGGATACAAGGATTAAACCAAGATGCAGATTCCTTTGCAGTTGAGGCTTATGATGTTATGAAGGCTTTCAATGATAAATATCTCACGATTAATAGAGGCACAAGTACTATCCCTGGTCATCTGTTATATCCTGACAGCACATTCTATGGTAACAATACCGTTACGGCCAACTTGCTGCCGTTGTCATTCGGAATGATTACAGATAAATATGTCAATGATGAAGTTAAAAAAAATATCATCAAAAACATAATAACGCTTAACAATGGACATATTTCTTGTGGCGTAATCGGAGTGCAATGGCTGATGCACGGACTTACTGATATGGGACGAGGTGACATGGCATGGTCGCTCGCCACCAATAGATCATATCCAAGTTGGGGCTATATGGCAGGAAAAGGTGCCACCACCACATGGGAACTGTGGAATGGTGACACTGCCAGTCCTAAGATGAATAGTTCCAATCATATCATGCTCCTTGGCGATTTGGTTTCGTGGATATATGAGGATGTGGCGGGTATCAAGTCAGACGATAAAAATCCTGGATTCAAGCATATAATAATGCAACCTGATTTCAATGTAGATGAAATTGATGATATCAACGCTTCATATAAGTCTATATATGGAGATATTGTCAGCAGATGGAAGAAAATAAATGGTTCACTGGTGTGGCATATCGAGATACCTGCTAACACAATAGCCACTCTGTATATGCCTGACGCAACAAAAAAGGAGATAGGCAGTGGGCGTTATGATTTTAATGTGATGCTGCCAATGCGCGGAAAGCAGATTCATAAAGATGAATTTCTGTATAAGCAGGCATCATTTCCCGAATGTCACGCATCGACGATAGCGGAGACAAAGGACGGTTCACTAGTGGCTTCTTATTTTGGTGGTACAAAGGAACGTAATCCAGACGTATGCATATGGGTAAGCCGCAAGGCGAATGGTTCTGATACGTGGTCCATACCTAAGATTGTTGCCAACGGTGTCTTCTCTGACACCTTACGCAAGGCTTGTTGGAATCCTGTGCTCTATCAGGTGCCAAATGGCGAACTACTGTTGTTTTTTAAAATAGGGAAGGACGTGGCCGACTGGACTGGTTGGATGGTACGTTCGCGTGACGGCGGTAAGACATGGGCACATCGTGAGTCGTTGCCCGATGGTGTGCTTGGCCCTGTGAAAAATAAGCCAATAATGAGCAAAGGCCGGATTATATCCCCGTGCAGTCTGGAAAAAGGTGGCTGGCGGCTCTATTTTGAGTATTCAGACGACATGGGCAAGACATGGCGGCGCACCGAAGATGTAAAAGCAGACAGTGGCATGCTTGCCATTCAGCCAACAATACTGTTGCTGCCCGGTGGTCGTCTGGAGGCTCTTTGTCGTACACGTAGCAGATACATAGGCGTGACATATAGCAGTGATAACGGTGAGACGTGGAGTCGTCTGCAATTGACCGATGTTCCAAACAATAATAGTGGTATAGATGCCGTTAATATGAAAGATGGCGGTTATGCAATGGTCTATAACGACTACCCGATAGAACCCAACAAACAGAAGGGCGCACGCACACCACTCTCTATCGGCCTGTCACAAGACGGCCTGCATTGGAAACCGTGGGTCACTCTAGAAGACAGCCCTATTAGCCAGTATTCCTATCCTTCGATAATCCAGGGTAAGGACGGACGTTTGCACATCGTCTATACATGGCGCAGACAGAGAATAAAATATGTGGAAATTAAGAATTGAAAATTTGGAATTGAAGATTATGATACCATTTTGTTGTTTAATTTAAAAACACCAATAGTAATCGTAATTCTCAATTGTAGATTTTCAATGATAAACAAAATAAAAAAGCAATGAGAAAACTACTGTTACTATTTGCAATAATTTTGCCGACAATCGCTTCGGCACAACTCGAAACATCCGTTGCCGGTTTCTATCAGATTGTAGGCAGCGGACGTATAGTCTATAATTTCAATCAGGGTTGGCGTTTTAATCGTGGCGACGCGGCAGGCGCTGAGACTAGAGAATTTGATGACAGCCGTTGGCAGGTGGTCTGCGCCCCCCATACCGTACAGTTGGAACCTGCCGAGGCTAGTGGTTGCCGCAATTTTCAGGGTATTGCTTGGTATCGCAAGCACTTTACTGTGCCGCAAGATATGGCAGGCAAAATCATATTGGTGCATTTCGAGGCTATTATGGGAAAACAGAGCGTATATGTAAATGGTAGGTTGGTCAAGGTACATTTGGGTGGTTATCTGCCAATAACTATCGACCTTTCCAAGGAGGGCGTACATGCGGGCGACCATTGCGTGATTGCCGTTATGACAGACAATAGTGATGACGGTACCTATCCGCCTGGCAAAAAGCAGACTGCGCTTGATTTCTGTTATCATGGAGGAATGTATCGTGATGTGTGGCTAATAGGAAAATCGCCCGTAGCAATTACTGATGCTATTGAATCGAACAAGGTTGCCGGTGGTGGCGTCTTTATTCATTATGGTGACATTAGCGATAAATCTGTTCGGGTTTATATGAATGTTGAGGTTGGAAATACCACCGCGTCATCTTCAAAAGCCAATGTTTTGGCAAGGATAAAGGATCGTAATGGCAAAATAGTTAAAACCGTGAAACAAACGCTGGTTATTAATGCCAATGATGAGAGCACGGCGATTTTGCAGACAGTGATAACTCATCCGCAGTTATGGTCGCCGGAGTGTCCGTATTTATATAATGTGGAATTCCGTGTCACCGTGGATGGTAAGGTCGTAGATGGTGGTATGATACATGCAGGTATCCGCAAGGCTGAGTTTCGTGGCAAGGATGGTTTTTGGCTCAATGGGCGTCCGTACCATCAGCTTATTGGAGGCAACCGCCACCAGGATTTTGCTCTTGTGGGCAATGCTGTGCCTAATAGTCAGCAGTGGCGTGATGCCAAGCGTCTGCGCGATGCGGGTATGACGATTATTCGTGCAGCTCACTATCCGCAAGACCCGTCTTTTATGGATGCTTGCGATGAACTGGGACTCTTTGTTATCGTACCTACACCGGGTTGGCAGTATTGGAATAATGATCCCCGTTTCGCAGAACTTGTATATCAAAACACTCGCGATATAATCCGTCGTGATCGCAATCATACTTGTGTGCTGATGTGGGAGCCGATATTGAACGAGACTCATTTCCCAGCAGATTTCTCTGTTAAGTCGTTGAAGATTACGCATGAGGAGTTTCCATACCCGGGTCGTCCTGTCGCCGCTGCAGACATGAGTTCGGCAGGCGTTAAGGATAATTATGATGTTATGTACGGTTGGCCTGAAGACATTGGAAAGGAAACAACACCTGTAGGCAAATGTGTCTTTACACGTGAGTTTGGTGAGTATGTCGATGATTGGTATGCCCACAATGCCATAAATCGTTGTTGTCGTGCCTGGGGTGAGCGTCCGCAGCTAATGCAAGCGATGTCTCTTGCTGATACCTACGGTCTGATGTACCATTCGCAGCGCCAGTTCATTGGCGGTTGCCAGTGGCATCCGTTCGATCATCAGCGAGGCTATCATCCAGATGCTTATTTTGGTGGCATCTTTGACGCATTCCGTCAACCAAAATATGCATATGAAATGTTTCGAAGTCAGACTCTTTATGGTGGTCCTTCTGTTTTTATAGCCAACGAAATGACTCCGTCTTCTGATTCTGATGTCACCGTTTTTTCCAATTGTGACAGTGTGCGTCTAATTGTTTTTGGTGGTGACATGGTCAAGACTTTGCCTGTGACTCATCAGGTAGGTGAGATACCATACGCACCAGTCGTCTTCCGTGGTTTTTGGAATTTTATGAAAGCTCGCGAATATAGTTACAAGAAACGTGATTGGCAGCATATTTCGATTGTAGCTGAGGGTATAAAGGAAGGCAGAGTGGTGTGCTCTGAGAAGAAGTCACCATCGCGTCGTTCCACCAAAATACGTCTCCGTGTGGACAGTTTGGGCAAGACTCTGACAGCGGATGGTAGTGATTTTATTGTTGTCATTGCAGAGATAACCGATGATAGTGGCAATGTGCGTCGCCTGGCCCGAGAACAGGTGTCGTTCACCGTCGAGGGAGAGGGCCGCATCATAGGCGATGCTTCTATCTCTGCTAACCCACGTCTAGTGGAATGGGGTAGTGCCCCCGTTCTCATTCAGAGCACCAACCATGCAGGTGATATAAAAATCACAGCCCGCCCTCTTTATGATGGAGTATATGCTCCTGCCGCCACTACAATAACATTGCGTAGCATCCCCGCAATGCTGCCAGCTTGTTATCTCGATGCTGCCTTTGAAGACTCATCTAATGTTCAAACATCAAATGCACCTGCCACAAAAAAGATGACGGACGAAGAACGTCGTAAAACACTCAACGAGGTTGAACAACAACAAAAAGATTTCGGAGTAAAATAATAAAAAGGTGGCTCCGTCAATCCATCCAATGAATTTATCGTATGAACCAAATAATATGTAGCTATGTTCGAAAAATGAGAATTTTTTGTTAATTTTGCAAGCGAACTACTGATAATCTCCATGAAAGGATTAAAATACATATTGCTATATTTGTTGCTGGTTGTCCCTGCGACATGCATGGCACAAGTTGACATGATTGTTGATCACTACGGTTTGGAACAAGGTCTTCCCAATAACACTGTTTATTGCTCAGTCAAGGATCGTGACGGATTTGTGTGGTTTGGAACGTGGCATGGTCTGTGTTCGTTCGATGGCGTAAAGTTCACTCAATACGTGACGCGCCGTAACCGGCATTCTGCGGTACCGCCCCGCAAAGTGCTGAGTGTAGTGGAAGATGGACGCGGCTATCTGTGGGTGCGCAATGTGGACAATAGATTGTGGGTGTTTGATAAGACTAGGGAAATATATCATGAGGTATACGATGAATTGAAGTGTCTGTCACGTAACGTACAAGTGATTAAGATACAAAGGATGGACAACGGTAATATTCTGTTGCTCACCCGTAACAAAAACCTGTATGAGGCAAGTGTTGAGGCTGAAGACAGAATTTCTATCAAGTTGATTTACGATGCTCGTGCTGATATCAATCCTGCCGATATGAAGTTGCATCATAACGTGCTGGGCGAGACCGCTGACTACGTGTTTTGGATAGGTATGGATTATAAAATCGCTGCTGTGAAAAAAACATGTCGGCAGACGCTGTTGCACGGCATGCAGCACGACAAGCGTATGACATATTTCTGGCACAATGGCAACACAATACTTGTTGGCACCACAAATGGACTAGTTTACAATTTGGACGTGAAGCGTATGCTGCAGAAACAATATATGTTTCCCTCGATACACGAGCCTATCACATGTCTTGCTAGTGCTGGTGGTTTGATATATATGTCTACGTCATCATCATTTTATTCGATGACAGTGCGTGGGATGATATGCAAACACAACGGCGTAGTGGCAAATGCTACAAATACTTATGTGGACAAATATAATAAGTTGTGGCTGCTCAGTGGACATGTACTGGTCTATTTCGACCCTCAAACCAGACAAACAAAGAAATATCCGTTCAGAGCGTCAAGTGAAATCGAGGAATTGTCATTTCACGATGCTGGGCAGAACGGATTGTTTATTATCTTGAAGGATGGAGATACTTGGCATTATGACCGTCGCACCTGTACCATGAGCGATGTGTGCGAATATAAGCAGATTGCAGAGGGACGTGTTGGCCAGCGATTCTTTGATGTCGACATAGACAAGGATGGACTGTTGTGGCTCTCGTCCACGACAAATGGAATCTACAAAATCTGTTTTCCCAGGCACGGGTTCTCTTTTGTCCGACCGGACTTATTTACACCACCCGTTGGTACCCCTGCCGACAATCTTGGTGTGCGCTCTATATACCAGTCGCGCAATGGGGATATTTGGGTTGGCACCCGTACTGGAGAGGTCTATTGTCTTGATTCTTCCTATAAGGTGAAGCGCAGTTATAAGGGCACCATCGGCAATGTATATAATATAATGGAAGATAGGCGCGGTCGCTTGTGGTTCTCGACCAAGGGTGCTGGATTGGTGATGGCAGAAGCCGATGCGGCGGTGCCCCAAGGACTGAAGTTTACCAGATACACTGTCAACGCCAGTGACAACTATGCCATAAACAGCAACAAGGTGTATTACGCCTATC
>OBMA010000550.1_pt1 | contig 22427 bp, 17 predicted proteins | sample 1539141 | NCBI WGS metagenome assembly OBMA01 (sample SAMEA3991484, study PRJEB22521) | metagenome | biome: anthropogenic terrestrial biome; feature: sewage plant; material: raw primary sludge | place: Sweden | collected 2012-09-26
AAATAAACATCTCAACACGTCTGTGAGACCTCCCCAGATAAGAACGTAATCTTTCCATCTTATACCTGTCAGATTTACTATGCGTCATTCCGAATAGTTATTGGGCTTTGTTTTGTCTTGCAAACTCACCCACACGCCTTAGCCTTATATCAGATTTCTGTTCGTCAGGTCAGACTTTTGCCTCCAGCTTCCTTCTGATTCCACATCGCTATGGACACCCTTGCTATTGGCTAAACGATTCCCACTATTAGGGCTCGTTAGGGACTTTCACCCATAAGATTACGCCCATACTGGGCGTACAAGTAAGGCGGAATTCCTCTCTTGGAATTCCGCCTTACTTGTTACCTTTGTTTTTACCATAAAAACATGTAACAATGAACAAAGGTACACATTTTATCGGACAGCCGCTATATGGTCAGTTGATTAATTTGCTTGACAAGTCAAAAATTCTTGGTTTCAGCCGTGATGAGGGCGGCGAACTTTATGTCAAGCACTTTATTGGGTGGCAACATCTCAGCATTGATGCTCCTCGAAGCCCGCAAGCTGGCACATTTGAGGAGCAGCATGATGATGCAGAAGTGTATCAAGAGGACATGGAATTTCCCGGGAATGGCAACGATAGTCAGAATAATGCTCATGTACTACATTAACTGCTATACTTTTCTTGAACAACCGGAGAAAGACTGGGATTTGATGATTCAGCAAGCGAACGAATCACCGCCGGAACCTTCGCTTTTTGACTGAAGGGGGCTTACTTTTTAGAAAATAAATCCGCAATGCCTGTTTAGAGGCACTGCGGATGAGTATTTATGCTCATCGAAAGTTTAGCGGACAGCAATAACAATTTAATGAACTTGGCATATATCAACATATGCGTAAACTTCCATTACCCACTCAAGACGTCAATGGCCCTAATTCATAAGTCATAGATTTATTTTTCTGGATAAACAAATTTATCTCTAGTTTCTTCTGCAAGTTTCTTAGCAAAAGCCGTTGGATAACCAGGTCGAGCAACGCTAACGCCAAGTCCCGTCTTTGTACGGGCAAATTTACCATCTTTCTCAGGCTTTATGCTCATATCATTATATTTCACAATCAGATATATCGCCAATGCCTTCCATCTTGTCAACATCTGTTGAGCATTGTCATTACTATAGTCATTGAGATACTTTACTGCTGCAACCTGGTCTGTATCATATATCAATCTTGCTTTATCTTCTACATACGCCTGATCTTCAAAATATTTCTTTTCCAAACTATCGCGCACCTCTCTCAATGCAGGGAACATCAGCGAGTAACGGGGATAAATCATATTACTCACCCAGTTGCATATCCAATAAGCATTTTTGTCTGAGAATGTCACAGCATCTGCGCCTTTTGTATTGTAACATTCTGGTTGCACTGTGTTACCACAATATATTGGCGTATATGCCACCATATTTGCATCATCATTACCAAACCACAATACTCCCCCAATCTGGCGTGGAAGCCATGCACGCATCTGAGATACATAAGTAAAGCCCGTCTGCTGGGTGCTCGTCGGACGTTCATTGAAATATTTTTTTCCATTTACATTATATACTAAAGGCGTAGGACGATATGGCATCTGCCAAATACCACTTCCTATGTCACTACTATCAATGGCAAGAGCCGTACCTTCATAATGGTCACGCATGCACGCCTCAACATCCTGAACACAAACTTTACGATTTGGTATTATCCACAGAGGCATATCTTCAGCATTGGAATCCTTACCAATAGCCCAAGGTAAATAACGGTCAAATCCATTGTCGAAATGACGGAAGAAACTCCACACACGTGCCTCACAGAAACGGCGTCCTTCAAAGTCAGGCATAGCATAAGAATTTTTCCAAGAAAAGTCTGCGTCTTTGCCTGTAAACCAACCCTTCTTGCGAGCATAGTTCACAACGTCTTTGGAAAACATCACATTTTTCTTATTCTTCATATCAAATTTACCAATGCGACTTTGGTTAGCATGAGCGCAAATCGCATTATCAGGGATACGAACAGCCACCCATACTGCTCCATGTCCACTCGGACCTTTACCCATTATTTCCATTATCCATGCTTCATTTGGATCGCAGACAGAGAATGTCTCACCCTCGCTGCAATATCCATATTTCTCAGCTAGTGAAGTCATCACATAAATTGCTTCACGAGCTGTCCGTGACCGTTGTAAACCAATAGATATCAATGAACCATAATCGATTATACCTGTAGTATCTACCATCTCTTCTCGACCGCCATAAGTTGTCTCGCCTATTGTCACCTGATATTCATTTATGTTGCCTATGACATTGTAAGTCTCAGCTACTTCTGGAATTTGGCCATGATATTTACGTGTGTCCCAGTCATAAATGTCTCTCATTTCACCCTTCTGGTGTTTTGAGGCAGGATAAAGACAAAGACCAGTAAACATTCCATAATCGTCTGCATTATAACTGCAAATAACTGAACCATCTGCAGATGCTTTTTTCCCAACAATAAAATTGGTACACGCTTTAGATGCCATTGAAAAAAATGAGACAAGCAAAAGCGAAATTACATATTTCTTCATATTTTATTTTAAAAAGCCTTAAAACTCATGTCCAAACATTTTACACTGTGAGTAAGCGCACCAACAGAGATATAGTCCACACCTTGTTCTGCATATTCGAGTATCGTATCAAATGTGATGCCACCAGATGATTCAATTTCATATTTTCCGCATATCATATCAACGGCCTTTTTTGTATCGGCAACAGAGAAGTTGTCGAGCATAATTCGGTTTACTCCACCTTTTGTCAAAACCAGTTGTAATTCATTAAAGTTCCGCACCTCAATCTCTATTTTAAGGTTTAGACCTTTCTCTTCAATATAATTGTGACACCTGTCGATTGCGGCTTCAATTCCACCTGCAAAATCCACATGATTGTCTTTCAATAAAACCATGTCAAAAAGACCTATACGATGATTCATACCTCCGCCGATCTTTACAGCTTGTTTCTCTAGCATACGCATTCCAGGGGTGGTCTTACGTGTATCTAAGATATGCGTGTGAGTGCCTTTTAAACGTTCTACATATCTGTCTGTCATAGTAGCTATACCACTCATCCGTTGCATAATATTGAGCATCAACCGTTCTGTCTGCAACAACGAGCGCACCTTGCCTGTGACAATAATAGCCACATCTCCAGCCTTAACATGAGCGCCATCACCAATAAGTACTTCTACTTTCATTGTCGGATCAAATTTAGCAAAAACCCTCTTTGCCACTTCAACACCAGCCAATATTCCATCCTCCTTAATGAGAAGATGAGATTTCCCCATTGCTTCTTCAGGAATGCAACACATTGTTGTGTGATCTCCATCTCCGATATCTTCGGCAAAAGCAAGATCAATCAACCTATCTTCAAGTTCATTTACACTTAACATTTTCTGAAATTTTAATTTATCCCAATAATTTTTCCTTACCATTATTTAACCACCATGCCTGTTTTCTGCCTAATTTATCTCTTCTAATTACAATAGTATTACCTAGCCATTCCACAATCGGCATTTCTTCATGAAACTCATAATAATTGACAACTCTCCCCTCTACAATTTCAACGATCGACAGATTGAAAACACTGTCATCTACAATTACATTGTGAGCAGCAACACGTCGTATTTTATCCATTTTATTTAGTTTTTGGAGCTCCAGAATTTATAGGACCATTTATACGTTGTGGCATTGGTTGTGCTGTATTAAGAGGCATAGCAGCCGGCCGACCATTTTGATTAGACATTGATCGTTTGCCTGAAGAATCAACATTCAGTGAGTCTTTTTTATCATTAGGCTTAGCGGTATTTTTATTCTCATGAAGACGAATTAGTCGGATTCTATTTATTGACATAATTTGTAATGTTGTTATAGAAGCATTTGCATTGCCCTTACCTAGCATGAAGAATCCTTTTATTTCCTTGATTCCCTTATGTTTATCATCGTTTATCTGCAATGCATAAGTAGATGAAGAGGAAATGTGCAATACCTGCGAAGCTATGCTATCATTACCAAAGTGCACAACTATTTCAGCTATGCCATCACGCATTCCATCCTGATAGATGAATTGTGCATCAAAGTTCAACAAAATATTGTCACCTTTATGAAATCCTGAGTCTGTCTTCAATGTATACGAAGACTGATTAAATGGCAATTGAGGTATTAAGAGCATGGAGCGATTTCCATTCCATATATCTACTGTATCGCCCGTGGCAGACAGTGATGAATATTTATCTGCACCATTGGCTGAAGAACCCAGGGCTTCGGCCTCATTGCTTAGTCTTTTAGTAAGACTTTCATATATGCCATGCAACTGGTCTGTATGCCTAATATAGTAAACCATTGAAGAATCAAATTCTGCTTCTGTCACACCATATTTATTAAGTACGGCATACCTATATTCATATTGGTTAAAACCTCTGTCTACAGTCATTTGACTAGCCATGCCATCGGCTACATGATAATCGTAAAGGATATTTTCCATCTCCCCAGGCTGTATATATTTACTCGGTACACCTGGTTTACAACTTATCAAAAACATTGCAATAGCAAGAATCATAAAAAGTGTCGAAGGTTTAGTCTTCATCATGCCTCTCCTTTTTTTTTGATTTAATAGAGAAAGACAAATTGCTTAAATCTTTTCTACAAAACAATAATAGGGCAATAATTCCTACACTTATACACGCATCTGCAAAATTGAATACCGGACTAAAAAATACGAATTCATGTCCGCCCAATACAGGCATCCACTGAGGCCATGAACTCACTATCAACGGGAAGTAAAACATATCTACTACTTTACCTGTGAGAAAATCGGCATAGCCACTTCCAAATGGAACAAAATAAGAAATATAATAAGGTGAAGATGCATTGAAAATCAGTCCATAAAACATAGAATCAATAATATTTCCCGCAGCTCCGGCTACCACCATCGAAAGGAAAACTACATACCTTGTACGTGAGCCCAATTTTACTTGTTGGTGAATATACCAACCGATAACTCCTATCGCACATAGCCTCATTATGCTTAGAAAGAGTTTGTTGATAAATGTCATTCCATAAGCCATGCCATTATTTTCAATAAAATCAATATAAAACCAATCAGTGATATTAATTGATTCACCAAGACACATACTTGTTTTAACAGCAATCTTGATTACCTGATCGATAATCAAGATTGCAACAATAATTAAGACTGACAATTTACCGTCGGTCAAATATTCCCTATATTTTTTCATTTGTCAGTGTTTTCGGGCATTTTTAGATGCAACGCTCAATGTGGCATGGGGCACTGCACGCAGACGTTCCTTTGGTATCAGCTCACCTGTCATGCGATCAATACCATAAGTTTTATTTTCAATACGGATTAACGCAGCTTCAAGTCCTTGAATGAATTTTTGCTGACGACCCGCCAACTGAATAAGTTCCTCCTTACTTTGAGTGACACTACCCTCTTCCAATATTTTATATGTAGGAGATGTATCGTCAACATCATTACCATCTGCATTCATTAACGTTTTCATCATCGCTTCATAGTCGCGACGAGACAATTTTAATTTTTCGTTGATGATATCACGGAATTCTTCCAATTCCTCATCACTGTAACGTGTTTTCTCTGCCATTTTGTTTGACTATTAAAAGGACTATAACGTCCAAGTTTGATATTAAGAAAATATATTATCTGGCAAGAGCGGATGCTTGCCAGAAATTTGTCTTATTGCTTTGTCAGGGATATATATAAATTGAATTCATCAAATTCGACCTCAACACCGTCATTATCTGCTATGAATATATTATCACCCAAAACCTGTCCCTTAATCATTTCTTCGAAAGCAGAAATGGCGACATCGGTTTGTTCGTTTGGAGAAATGACTATATTTATGCGGTCAGTAATTTCAAAACCGCTTTCTTTGCGCAGATTCTGAATACGATTTATTATCTCGCGTGCCATTCCTTCATTGCGCAGTTCCTCTGTGAGCTCAACCTCCAATGCAACAGTAAGATTGCCTTCATTTGAAACCAACCACCCAGGAATGTCTTCACTGATAATTTCTACGTCAGATTCTTCAACCACAATGTTATGCGAATTGATATCCAATTCTATCTTTCCGTTCTTTTCCAGCGAATTAATTTGACGTTGATCAAGTGCACTCATTGCTGCTGCAATGTCTTTCATTAATTTTCCATACTTTTTACCCATTGCACGGAAATTACACTTTACCTTTTTGACAAGGATACCACTACCCTCAACAAAATTCAATTCCTTTATATTAACCTCGTGCATTATCAAGTCCTTGACAGCTTCAATATGAGCCCTTTGCTTATCATCCACTGCCGGAATAATGATTTGTTGTAAAGGCTGGCGAACCCGGATGCTTACCTTACGGCGCAGGGCCAAAGTCATGGATGTTATTTGCTGTGCCATCTCCATGCGAGCCTCTAGGTCTTTGTCGATTAAAGTATTATCAACTTCAGGGAAGCGTGTCAAGTGAACAGAGCACTCCTTATCTGTGTCATTACCGCCAAGATCTTTCCACAACTGGTCAGCATAGAATGGTGCTAACGGCGCAAGAAGTTTTGCCACCGTCAAAAGACAAGTATAGAGGGTTTGATAAGCAGATAATTTGTCTGTGCTCATATCCTTGCCCCAAAAACGTTTGCGGTTCAGGCGGACATACCAATTGCTCAAATCATCGTTCACGAATGAATCAATCAGTCTTCCGGCACGTGTAGGATCATATCCAGCAAACTCTCTGTCAACGCCCTTGATGAGTGAGTGAAGCTCAGAGAGAATCCAACGGTCAATTTCGGGGCGTTCTTCCAGACTAACTAACTTTTCAGCAGGGTCAAAACCGTCGACATTGGCATATAGTGCAAAAAACGAGTATGAATTAAATAATGTACCAAAGAATTTGCGACGCACCTCTTCCACACCATTGGGGTCAAACTTCAGGTTGTCCCATGGCTCAGAGTTGGTCATCATGTAGAAGCGTACTGGGTCTGCACCATATTTGTCAATCATCTCAAACGGGTCGGTCACATTACCAACATGCTTGCTCATCTTGTTGCCTTTGGCATCTAGTACTAGCCCTGAAGATATTACATTTTTGAATGCAACACTGTCAAACACCATCGTTGCGATTGCATGCAATGTAAAGAACCAACCACGTGTCTGGTCTACGCCCTCATTGATAAAGTCGGCAGGGAAAGCCAAACACTTATCTATAGCATCACGATTCTCGAATGGGTAGTGTACCTGAGCGTAAGGCATAGAACCCGAGTCAAACCAGACGTCGATAAGGTCTGACTCACGTTTCATTGGCTTGCCGCTCTCACTAACGAGGATGATATCATCCACATAAGGACGGTGCAAGTCAATCTTATCATAATTAGCTTGTGCATAATCACAAGGAACGAAATTTTTATCTTTCAGCGGATTGCTCTTCATAATGCCCACAGACACACTCTTCTCTATCTCATCGAAGAGTTCTTGCATACTGCCTATGCAAATCTCTTTGCCATCTTCATCACGCCATATAGGCAAAGGTGTACCCCAAAAACGTGAACGGGACAAATTCCAATCGTTCAGATTCTCAAGCCAATTGCCAAAGCGGCCAGTTCCTGTAGATTCCGGTTGCCAGTTAATTGTCTTGTTCAGCTCTACCATGCGTTCTTTCTTGGCAGTGCTTTTAATGAACCAACTATCTAGTGGATAGTACAAGATTGGTTTATCAGTACGCCAACAGTGAGGATAGTTGTGTACATGCTTTTCTATCTTATATGCGATGCTCTCTTGCTTCATTTCCATACAGATTACGATGTTCAAGTCCTCGGCCTTGTTGGCCGTTTGCTCATCATATCCGTTTTTGTTATATTTAGGGTCATACGCATTTTTAACATAGTCGCCAGCGTGATGTTCATATTTTTCTATGCTGACACACTTAGTGATAAAATTGTTGTCGAGTTCATCGATTGAATAATATTTACCTTGCAAGTCAACCATTGGACGGGTCTCGCCTTTCTTATTAATCAGGAAGAGTGACGGTATCTCTGCATCCTTGGCCACCTTGGCATCGTCAGCACCGAATGTTGGCGCAATATGTACGATACCCGTGCCATCCTCAGTTGTAACATAGTCACCAGAAATTACGCGAAAAGCACATTCTTCCATTTCCACAAACCTGTCCTTTCCATTCACTCCTGAGAATACCTTGCTTGCATTTTTTTCAGCATAGTTGACAACAAATGCATCTGCATTATTGTCCAATTTGGCAGAAGGTTTCACCCAAGGCATTAACTGCTGATATTTCATACCAACAAGTTCTGTTCCCTTGTATTTACCTACCAATCTATAAGGCACCACCTTGTCACCGTGCTTATATTCGCTAAGCGGTATATATCTTCCTTCAGGCTTCATGTACGCCTCAATACGGCTTTCTGCCATCACGATTGTTATAGGTTCATCATCATAAACATTGTACGTTTCAATAGATACATAGTCGATATTCGGACCCACGCAGAGTGCAGTATTTGATGGCAATGTCCACGGAGTTGTCGTCCAAGCAACAAAATATGGCGTGCCCCATTTAGTCCATTCTTCTTTCGGATTCAACATTTTGAAGAGGGCGGTAACAGTAGTATCCTTTACATCACGATAGCAACCTGGCTGGTTAAGCTCGTGAGAACTCAAGCCTGTCCCTGCTGCTGGCGAATATGGCTGTATCGTATATCCTTTGTACAGCAGACCCTTGTTATACAATTGTTTTAGTAACCACCACAATGTCTCTATATATTTATTGTCATATGTTATATAGGGATGATCCAAATCCACAAAATATCCCATCTTCTCCGTCAGTGAACGCCATTCTGCAGTGAATTTCATTACATTCTCACGACATTTGCAATTGTAGCTTTCTACAGAAATATATTTGCCTGAATCAGGGTTATCAATATCTTTCTTGGTAATACCCAAATCCTTTTCAACACCAAGTTCTACTGGGAGTCCATGAGTATCCCATCCTGCTTTGCGGAACACCTGATAACCTTTCATCGTCTTGTATCTGTTGAATGCATCCTTTATAGAACGGGCCAGCACGTGGTGAATACCAGGATGACCATTTGCCGAAGGAGGGCCCTCGAAAAAAACGAATTGAGGACATCCTTCACGTTCATAAATTGACTTATGAAAAACATCGTTTTTCTCCCACTCAATCAGAATTTCATCATTTATTTCGGTCAAATTCAGACCTTTATGTTCGGCAAATTTCTTAGCCATATTTATATTTATTAAATTCTTATTATTTATTAAAGCGCAAAGTTAAGAAAAAAAAATATAACGCCCAAATTATATAGGCATTTTTAATTATTGCGAGACATGCATTTGAAGCTGTAAGACCATGACACACACATCATTCCATGACACAATCCAGCCGGTATGTTATTATCTACGAAATCAAGTCTATAAAAATTCATAAGACATATGTGCCGTAACAAGAACAACGTTTTTAAGGATAATGCGAGAAACGGGGAAGGTACATATACTTTGAAAAACAGACAGCCCTTTTATGGGCTGTCCGAGATCTTATTTTGTCTTTTGTAAAGTTAACAGACAACAATAATTGATTACATGAAAAAGAGGAAAAGGGCAAATACAATTAAACCGTTTCCTTTTGTAATTTTATAAAATCTAATTACTTACACATATTCAGCCCACGATTTGATATCAATGTCGTCAAGACTCAATGTACAGAAAGCATTAATGAAAGCAGACGCCAGCCGACTATTGGTGATAAGGGGGACGTTTAGATCTATGGCTGCACGGCGAATTTTATAGCCGTTGGTCAACTCGTGGACAGTAAGGTCTTTAGGAATATTAACCACCATGTCAATCTCCTTCTCATGCAACATCTCAAGTGCCTGCGGTCGCTGCCCCTCTTCTGATGGCCAAAACACTCTGGTGTTAGCTATGCCATTGTCTGAAAGATACTTGGCTGTACCACCCGTAGCATAGATGCAATAACCATTGGAAACTAAAGTCCTTGCAGCATCGAGCATCTCAGCCTTCTGCTTGGCACCACCTGTAGACAATAGAATCTTCTTCTTCGGTATGCGATGACCAACGGAAAGCATGCTCTTAAGCAATGCCTGATTCGTATCATCACCTAGACAGCCTACCTCACCTGTGGAAGCCATATCTACGCCTAGAATAGGATCGGCCTTCTGTAAGCGGTTGAAAGAGAACTGGCTAGCCTTGATACCAACGTAATCAAGGTCGAAGAGGTTCTTGCTTGGTTTCTCTACAGGAATACCAAGCATAACCTTTGTAGCCAAATCAATAAAATTCAGTTTCAATACCTTGCTGACAAATGGGAACGAACGTGACGCGCGGAGATTGCACTCGATAACAAGAATATCGTTCTCACGAGCCATATACTGGATATTGAACGGACCGTTGATATGGAGAGCTTTGGCAATCTGACGGCTCACACGCTTGATGCGACGAACAGTCTCTACATAAATTTTCTGTGGAGGGAACTGTATTGTGGCGTCTCCTGAGTGAACACCAGCAAACTCGATATGCTCTGATATGGCATAAACGAGAATCTCGCCATTACGGGCAACAGCATCCATCTCTATTTCCTTGGCTTGCTCAATAAACTTGCTCACAACCACGGGGTGATCTTCACTAACATTAGCAGCGAGCTTGAGAAAACGTTCAAGTTCCTCCTTGTTTGAACAGACATTCATTGCCGCACCAGAAAGTACATAGGACGGGCGCACCAGAACAGGGAGCCCTACCCTATCTACAAACTTGTCGATATCATTCATTGAAGTCAACGCATTCCATTCGGGCTGGTTGATTCCGCTGCTGGTAAGCATTGCAGAGAACTTGGCACGGTCTTCGGCATTATCAATATCCTTGGCTGTCGTACCCAAAATTGGAACGTTCTGAGCATCGAGCGACATCGCAAGATTGTTAGGTATCTGACCACCAGTAGAAACTATCACTCCATGAGGGTTTTCCAATTCAATGATATCCATGACACGCTCAAATGTGAGCTCATCAAAATAAAGTCGGTCGCACATATCATAGTCAGTCGACACCGTTTCAGGATTATAATTTATCATTATCGAACGATAGCCCTGCTTGCGAATAGTAGCCAATGCCTGCACACCACACCAATCGAACTCAACCGAACTACCTATGCGGTAAGCACCAGAACCAAGAACGATGATGCTACGCTTGTCCTGTTCAAAAATTATATCACTCTTCACTCCAGAATAGGTAACATACAGATAATTGGTCTGGGCAGGGTATTCTGCAGCCAAAGTATCTATCTGCTTCACAAAAGGCAGAATTCCGAGACTCTTACGCAAATTGCGCACCACAAGCATGGCCTTATGCATATTGTGAAGTTCACATTCCAACCCAACCGCACGTGCTATCTGGAAATCAGTAAACCCATAAACCTTGGCAGTACGAAGCAAATCCTTATCAAGAACATTGATGCTAGTGCATTTCTTCAATGTCTCATCAATGTCAATGATGTGCTTCAGTTTATCCAAGAACCACTTGTCTATCTTGGTCAAATCATGGATTTGATCAATAGAGTAATCCTTGTGCATTGCTTTGGAAATAATAAAGATACGCTTGTCAGTAGGTTCACGGAGAGCCGCATCAATATCGGCAATCTCAAGTTCCTTATTCTCAACAAATCCATGCATGCCCTGACCAATCATGCGAAGCCCTTTCTGAATAGCTTCCTCGAAATTGCGGCCAATAGCCATGACCTCTCCCACTGACTTCATTGATGAACCAAGTTCCTTGTCTACGCCACGAAACTTGCTCAAATCCCAACGTGGAATTTTGCAAACCACATAGTCAAGAGCTGGCTCGAAGAAAGCACTCGTGGTCTTAGTGACTGAATTTTTAAGTTCGAAGAGTCCGTACCCTAGGCCCAACTTTGCAGCCACGAAAGCCAATGGGTACCCAGTGGCTTTCGATGCGAGCGCAGACGATCGACTAAGACGTGCGTTGACCTCAATTACTCGATAATCTTCACTCTTTGGATCGAATGCATACTGCACATTGCACTCACCGACAATTCCGATATGACGGATAATCTTTATTGAGAGCGCACGCAGTTTGTGATACTCACTATTGGTTAAAGTTTGCGACGGAGCTATGACAATACTCTCACCTGTATGTATTCCGAGTGGGTCAAAATTCTCCATATTGCACACGGTGATACAGTTGTCGTATCTGTCGCGTACAACTTCATATTCAATTTCTTTCCAGCCCTTCAGGCTTTTCTCCACAAGAACTTGCGGAGAAAAAGAGAATGCCTTCTCTGCCAGTTTATTTAATTCTTCCTCATTGTCACAGAATCCACTACCCAGTCCACCTAGTGCATAAGCAGCACGTATAATAACCGGATAACCAAGATTGATTGCAGCCTTGCGCGCATGTTCAACATTCTCGCAAGCCTCACTCTTGATAGTCTTAACATCGATTTCATTCAGTTTGTCAACGAAGAGTTCACGATCTTCTGTATCGATAATCGCCTTAACGGGAGTACCAAGAACCTTAACATTGTATTTCTCTAATACTCCACTCTGAAATAAAGCAACACCACAGTTTAGGGCCGTCTGGCCACCGAATGCCAAAAGAATTCCGTCAGGACTTTCCTTTTCTATTACACGCTCTACGAAATATGGTTGAACAGGAAGGAAGTATATCTGATCAGCAACTCCCTCTGATGTCTGAACCGTTGCAATATTTGGATTAATCAAAACAGTGTAAATACCCTCTTCACGCAATGCCTTCAATGCCTGCGAACCGGAATAATCGAATTCTCCAGCTTCACCAATTTTCAATGCGCCAGAACCAAGTAATAATACTTTCTTAATATTATCGTCCTTCATGATGTATCCTTACTTTAATGTTTCTACAAACTTATCAAACAAAAACTCCGTGTCAACAGGTCCGGAACAAGCCTCCGGATGGAACTGAGATGTAAACCAAGGATTCTCATTGTGACAGATTCCTTCATTAGAGCCATCATTCATATTCACGAAAAGCTCAACCCAATCACGCCCCAACGTCTTTGCATCTACAGCATATCCGTGATTCTGACTAGTGATATAGCACTTGTCTGAACCAACCATACGCACGGGCTGATTATGAGAACGGTGACCGTATTTCAATTTAAATATTGTTGCGCCACCAGCTTTTGCCAACAGTTGGTTACCCATACAGATACCACATATTGGCTTACGGCTTTGGTTCATCTGCTTGCGTATGATGCTCACTGCATCCTCGCACATATCAGGATCACCAGGACCATTTGCAAGGAACAAACCGTCAAAACCCATATCAGTATAATCATAATTCCATGGTACTCTGATAACCTCTACTCCACGATTGATGAGACAACGGATAATATTTGCCTTAACACCACAGTCGACAAGCACAACTTTCTTTCCTGCACCCTCATTGTATCTGATAATCTCCTTGCAACTGACTTTATCTACAAAGTTTACACCACTGTAATTTGCCACTGGAATATTATCAGGCTCATCATCAAAAAGTATCTTACCCATCATGACACCATGCTCCCTTAGAACTTTAGTCAACTCACGAGTATCTATGCCTGTTATTCCAGGAACATGCTCACGCTTCAACCATTCAGCCAAACTTTCACAAGCATTCCAGTGAGAATATTCTTCACTGTAATCAGCTACAATTATGGCTGATGAGTAAATCTTATCACTTTCCATAAATGATGGAATTCCATTTGGTTCGATAAAAAATGATGGCACACCATAATTACCGACTAGAGGATAGGTTAGTGCCATAAGCTGCCCAGCGTAGGAAGGATCTGTTAAACTTTCAGGATATCCCATCATAGCTGTATTGAAAACGACTTCACCGGCAACCGGTGCATCGTATCCGAACGATTTGCCATGAAATTTGGTTCCGTCTTCTAAGACTAAAGTTACATTCTTCATTATATTCTAGAATTTCTGTTCGTATTGGTAAACTTTTTCGATGTAGTTTATAAATGCTTGGTTGCAAAGTTTAGTTCCACCTGGCGTAGGGTATTTACCAGAGAAATACCAATCACCCAAATTATTCGGTATAGCAGTTCGCAATCCTTCTATAGACTGATAAACTAGTTCAATTGGAGTCGTCACTCCTTCGGGACGTAGTATCTCAACTATTTTCTCATTAATTTCATCTACAGTAAATGGTTTATAGACATCACGCACGCAATTGCGCATTTCAACTTTCGGTCTTTTCAATTCTTCTTGGCAATTCCTGTATGTAGAATCTATCACATTGAACATACCTCGATCTTTAAGTAGCTCAATAGTAGCCCGGAATACACAAAATTCCTCTAATCTTGGCATATCTATACCATAATAATCAGGATAACGAATCTGTGGCGCACTACTGACAATAACAATTTTTTTAGGATGCAAACGGTCTAGTATTCTTATGATACTTTCTTTCAATGTGGTGCCCCTGACAATACTATCATCAATAATTACTAGGTTATCGACACCGGGCTCCAAACTGCCATAGGTCACATCATAAACATGTGAAGCCAAATCATTGCGGGAATTACCCTCTGTTATAAATGTACGCAATTTGATATCCTTCCATGCCACCTTCTCACTACGAACGTACTCATGGATAATAGCTTCCAATTCCTCATGGCTAGGCGTATGGTTCAGTTCCTCAATTTGCTTTATCTTCTTTTCATTTACAAAATGTTTAAATCCATGGAGCATTCCATAAAATGCCACCTCAGCTGTATTAGGTATAAATGAGAACACGGTATGCTCAGTATCATAATTTAAAGCCTTAAGTATTGGATTTGTGAGTTGCTCACCAAGTTTTTTGCGCTCTTTATAAATATCACGATCAGAACCACGGCTAAAATATATCCGCTCGAAAGAACATTTAGAGTCTCCTCGTTGTTCCAATATTTGTTCCAACGAACACTCACCATTACGCCTCACTAATAACGCTTGCCCTGGTTTCAATTCATTTATGTCATCACACTCTATATCAAATGTAGTTTGAAGAACAGGGCGTTCACTTGCCAAAACCACGATTTCATCATTTTTATAATAAAATGCAGGACGAATACCCCAAGGGTCACGCATAGAAAACATCTCACCGCTACCTGTAATGCCACAAACAACATATCCACCATCGAAATCAGCCATTGTTGTTTTGAGAACATTACTCATCTTGACATTTTCCTCAATATACTTGGTGATATCAGTGTTCTCCAACTCCAACGCTTTGGCTTCTATAAAGTTACGTTCCACCTCACGATCAAGTCTATGCCCCATACGTTCCAACATTATATAACTATCACTATATATTCGTGGACATTGCCCTTGAAGAGTCAGTTTATCGAATATCTCATCAATATTCGTCATGTTAAAATTGCCACAAAGACAAAGGTTCTTTGCACGCCAATTATTTCTACGCAAAAAAGGATGGACGTATGTAAGACCACACTTACCAGTTGTAGAGTATCGGAGATGTCCCATGTAGAGTTCTCCTGCAAATGGCAAATTACTTTTTGCATAATTTGCATCAGCAAATTGGTCTGATGTCAAACACATGAAATTTTTCTGCGCTGCAGCAAAAATTTCAGTTATTGCATTTGAACCTTCCGCACGTTCACGGAACATATATTCATTTCCAGGAACACTATCCAACTTTACACAAGCCATACCAGCACCTTCTTGACCACGGTTATGCTGTTTCTCCATCATAAGATAGAGTTTATTCATACCGTACATCCAAGTACCATATTTATCCTGATAGTATTCTAAAGGTTTGAGCAATCTGATGAGTGCAACTCCGCATTCATGCTTCAATGGTTCCATATTTCAAATATAATCTATTCTATTCAACAGTTACGGATTTTGCCAAATTTCTAGGTTGATCCACATTTTTACCCTTACAAACAGCAATATGATAAGCCAAGAGTTGCAAAGGTATTGTTGCAATCAATGGTTCAAGACATTCCAGTGTATCTGGGATTTCAATTACCTCATCCACGACTTTACTTATAGTGTCATCACCCTTTGTTACAAGAGCGATAACCTTACCCTTACGAGCCTTTATTTCTTGTATGTTACTCAAAACTTTTCCATACATCGCGTTATGTGTAGCAATAACAACAACAGGCATATCTGAGTCGATCAGTGCTATAGGTCCATGCTTCATCTCTGCAGCAGGATAACCTTCAGCATGAATATAACTAATTTCTTTTAGTTTCAATGCACCTTCTAGTGCTACTGGATAACTAAAGCCCCTACCTAGATAAAGGAAATTACGAGCATAAGTAAACATACGGCTCAAATCAGCAATTTGATCATTTAGTTTCAAGACTTCTTCCATTTTTCTAGGTATAGCCCAAAGCTCCTTAACTATTTTAAGATATTCATCCCTTTCAATAGTTCCTTTTGCATCCCCAAGCGCCAAAGCCAACATTGTAATGACAGTCACTTGTCCTGTAAAAGCCTTTGTCGAAGCGACACCAATCTCCGGACCAACATGGATATATGAACCGGTATTAGTAACACGAGGAATACTGGAACCTATTGCATTGCAAATACCATATATAAAAGCTCCATTAGCTTTAGCCAGCTCAACTGCAGCCAAAGTATCTGCAGTCTCACCACTCTGAGAAATTGCAATGACAACATCATCCTTTGTCACGACAGGATTACGATAACGGAATTCACTGGCATATTCAACTTCCACAGGAATTCTACACAGGTTTTCTATAATCTGTTTTCCTATTAATCCTGCATGCCATGATGTACCACAAGCAACAAAAATAACCCGTTTGGCATTTAATAATTGTTTCTTATAATCGATTACCGCACTTAGCGTTACATGGTCTGCTTCAGTATTTATTCTTCCACGCATACATGTCATGAGACATTCTGGCTGTTCAAAAATTTCCTTTAACATAAAATGCGAGAATCCACCCTTTTCAATCTGACCAAGATCAATATCTACAGTCTTTATCTCTGGATTTTGTTCATCATTGTACAGATCAACGACTTTCAATTCCTCGCCCAATCGCATGACGGCAATGTTTCCATCCTCCAAATACACCACTTTATCAGTATATTCTACGATTGGACTTGCATCAGAACCCAAGAAAAATTCATTATCACCAATACCTACGACAAGCGGGCTCTGCTTGCGAGCCACGATTATCTGATTTGGACTTCTCTTGTCCAATAGAGCTATTGCATAAGCTCCTATCACTTGGCGCAAAGAGACCTGCACTGCGGTGAGCAGATCTAGATTCTTATTTATCTGCACATATTCAATAAGCTGTACCAACACCTCAGTATCTGTATCTGAACGAAACTTTACTCCATTTGAAATAAGTCGTTTCTTTAAATCAGCATAGTTCTCAATAATGCCATTATGAATAATGGCAAGATTCTTGGACTGTGAATAATGAGGGTGCGCATTAGCTGATGATGGTTCACCATGAGTTGCCCAACGAGTATGGGCAATTCCGACTGTCCCTAAAGTATTTTTATCACAACAAAAACTTTCCAAATCAGAAACCTTACCTTTTGTCTTAAACACATTAAGACCTCCATCTTCATTTATCAATGCGACACCAGCACTATCGTATCCTCTATATTCAAGGCGTTTCAATCCTTTAATCAATATAGGATATGCTTCTCTTTTGCCAATATATCCAACAATCCCACACATTTTATTTATATATTAATGATTTTATTAATGAAAAAAATGAAAAAATGAGATTTAATCCTAAGATTTTGTATCTTTCATTTTTCCATTTTCATTATTATTAATTTCTAAGAATATTAATCATAAATGATGCAACCGACATTGTAATGCTCAAAAGCGAGAACCAAATTGTTGTGGATTGGCCAAAACCTGAATTCTTAGATTGAACTCCATTAGGCTGAACATAAATTATATCATTTTGTTGCAAATAATAATATGGTGAATTTATCAAGTTTGCATCATTCATATTTATTCGATGAATACTCTTCTGCCCTTTTTCATCTTCTCGAATAAGCATTATATTATTACGCTTACCGTAAAGAGAGAGGTCACCAGCTGAAGCCAGCGCTTCAACAATACTAATTTTCTCTGTGGATACAGGTATAACACCAGGACTCCTAACCTCACCTGTTATTGTAACTCTAAAGCTGGACATTCTAACTGTCACAACAGGTCGTTCCGCTACCGCCAAATAAGGTCTAATCTTATCCAAAATCAAATCTTGACATTGATTCTTTGTCAACCCAACAACATGAACTTTCCCAACGACAGGGAAATTAATATTTCCATCATTATCTACAAGGTAAGTTTGAAGACTACCTGCTCCAGACGAAAGTTTACCTTCAGAGACAGTATTTGAAACTGACAGGTTAAATGGTACAGCCGCTTCAGGAGTTGTTGTGCTTACTGTTATTGTAAGCATGTCCTTAGGCATAATTTTTGCATCGTAAAGACCTTGCGATGCAGTCAAATCAACAGTATCAGCATTCTGGAAATAAGCGATTTGCTTACTACCAGAACAGCTGCTAACAAGCAGTACAATTGTAAAAACGACAATTGGAGTAAGTAATTTTTTCATACTAAATATGGTATATATATAAAACATTGCAAAATTACTTTTATTTTTTTAAATTGGCAAACATTTTGTCGATTATTTATAAAAAGGTTAACCAAAATAATATGGATCCTGAAAATTAGAAAAAGGAATCATGTCTTTATCATTCAAGAAAAAGCGTAAGAAACATACTGATACACATAGACTAAATTACATACAGAAGATAGAGAATGTCTTATCGATAAGTTATATTCATAATAAACATGATATAGAGTATGGTTTACTATATCATGGGATAAATAACAAGTAAAACAGCATGAGCTCAGTACAATACCGAGCTCACACATATAAATTGAATAAATCGTCCGATTTTTCGGGAGCACTTCAAAAAATGTGCATCTTCAATAATATATAATCAATTAATAGAATCTGAAATAGTTATGAGCATTGTTGTAACTTATGTCTTCAACCATGCGAATCAATGTTTTCTTATCATTTGGTAGCAAACCTTTCTCTACATCATTTCCAAGCAAATTACAAAGCAAGCGACGGAAGTATTCATGTCTAGGATAACTCAAAAATGAACGTGAATCAGTCAACATTCCAACAAAACGAGAAAGCAATCCCAAAACAGAAAGTGAATTCATCTGCCTTTCCATACCATCAAGTTGATCGTTAAACCACCAGCCAGATCCAAACTGTATCTTACCAGGACAAGATCCATCTTGGAAATTGCCTAACATTGTAGCGATAACTTCATTAGCGCATGGATTCAATGTATATATAATAGTACGGGTGAGCTTCTTTTTCATATTCAAGCTGTTCAAGAAACGACTCATCGCACGAGCTGTATTAAATTCTCCAATAGAATCAAAACCTGTATCCGGACCGAGTTGGTTATACATTGATGTGTTATTATCACGAATCGCACCATAATGGAACTGCTGTGTCCAATCAGATTCATAATCCATTTCAGCCATCTTGGTAAGGAAACAATTCTTATATTGACGAATCTCCTGCTGGGAGAGCTGCTGCTTACGCATAGCTTTTTCAAAGATTATTTCTATCTGAGAGTCTGTATATTCTTCATCGTAGAATTCTTCAATCCCGTGATCGCTCAACTTGCACCCATTCTCTGCAAAGAAATCATGACGTTTCTGAATGGCATCGACCATATCCTGGAACTTTGAAATTGTAACACCAGAGACCTCTGATAGTTTGTTAGTATAGTCAGCAAAATCAGGTTTTTCAATATTCATTGCTTTATCAGGACGCCATGCTGGAATCATTTTAATTTCAAAACCATCATCAAGTGTCTGCTTGTGATAACGTAGGTCATCTACAGGATCATCTGTTGTACAAACACATTCTACATGATAATGGCGCATCAACCCTCGAGCACTAAATTCAGGCTGTTGCAGTTTCTCATTACACTCATCAAAAATCTCGCGTGCCGTTTGGGGGTTCAACTGTTTTGTAATGCCAAAAGCTGTTTTCAACTCCAGATGTGTCCAATGATACAATGGGTTGCGGAATGTATAGGGAACTGTCTCAGCCCATTTCTCAAACTTCTCCCAATCCGTAGTATCATTGCCTGTACAATATTTTTCATCTATGCCATTGGTACGCATTGCACGCCATTTATAGTGGTCGCCGCCCAGCCACAGCTCTGTAATGCTCTTGAATTTATGGTCATTAGCAACCATTTCAGGATTTAGATGACAATGATAATCGATAATTGGCATTTTAGCCGCATGACTGTGGAACAAATCCTGTGCCGTTTCTGTCTGCAACAGGAAATTCTCATCCATAAATTGTTTCATATCCGATTTAATGTTTTTAATTGATTGTTATTAATAGTTTTCTAGTTGATTTAAAAATGATAGCGGCCACATTTCTTTCGAATTAACACCTTCTCATATCAATAAGTGCAAAAATACATTATTTTTTTGGAACTGCGACTTTTTTAAACTATATTTGCAATAAAAATTCACGCAAACGATATCGTAACATGGGAAAAGACTTCAATACAACACCTATAATGAAGCGTTCAGAAAAGGTATTACTAATATATACGGGAGGAACAATTGGCATGGACTGCAATCCTCGTACTGGCGCGTTGGAACCTTTCGACTTCAATCATCTAATATCGCGCATACCAGAGTTTGAATACATTAAAACGGCAATTGATGTATACCAATTCACCCCACCAATAGACTCAAGCGACATGTCACCTAGGTTATGGGCACAACTCGTCCGCATCATTTCTGAAAGATATGAATTGTATGACGGTTTTGTTATTCTACATGGTACAGACACTATGGCTTATACCGCCTCTGCACTATCATTTATGCTTGAAAATCTTACAAAACCCGTAATTCTTACAGGAAGTCAACTTCCAATCGGGCAATTACGTACAGACGGAAAAGAAAATCTTGTCACCAGTATAGAATTGGCATCATTACACCATCTTGACGGTACGGCAATGGTACCAGAAGTGTGCATATATTTCAGTGGACGGTTACTACGTGGCAACCGTTCCACCAAACAGAATGCCGACGGATTCAATGCATTTGATTCATTTAATTATCAACATCTGTGTGACGCTGGAGTAAATTTCTCAGTTCACGATCACTACATACTATATCCTGATTATACAAAACCAATGATACCACACATGGCAATGGATCCAAATGTTGTGGTATTCTCTCTATTCCCGGGCATACAATACAATATTGTACGACACGTCCTCGACGCCCCCGAACTGCGTAGCATCGTAATGAGGAGTTTTGGAAGTGGGAATGCTCCACAAAGCCAATGGATGATAAAATTGTTGAAAGAAGCGACCAACAGAGGAGTCATTATAGTAAATATCAGCCAATGCATATCAGGGTGTGTTGAGATGAGCAGATATGAAACTGGTTTTCAACTAAAAAATGCCGGTGTAATTAGCGGTCGTGACAGTACTGTAGAAGCCGCAGTAACCAAACTGATGTATCTACAAGCACGCTACAACGACCACCACATGATACGTAATTATATGGCCAGGTCTATATCTGGCGAAATTACATTGTAATAAAAATGATAAAAAATTATTAGTGTCCGATGAACTTTGAAGAATTCACCTATTCTGCCAAATAGGTGACATTCTCGCCATGGATAGAGCCGATATGGACTACTGGAAATTTGAGGATATGACTAAGCGCGGTGTTTCATATATAACAAAGATAAAGAAGGATCTAACATACAAAACATTGTCAAGTATCTTTCACATAAACGAGAGGAGACAGATGGTGGTGCGTGAGGAAATTGTCCGGTTCAGTAAGAAGATAAGGGTTAAATCCGATGACAATGACGAGGAAAAAGAGGAAACCATTGAACAAAAGGCTCGCATTATCACCTATGCGACTGAGAAGAATAGCGGAAAGAAGAAACATTGGGAGATAACGCGACTATTGACCAATTTTCGTCTGAATTTATTGGTATTCAATAGGTTCAGACAGAAAATTTATGTTTACCGGACACTAATAATTCTTTCAACCCACGCCCCACAGTGTCAGAGCACCAAGAATATCGGTATTTTGGCGTTTGGAAAACTGAGACAACAGAGTATTGATGTCTTCGAGGCAATTGCTATCACACAAATAGCTGTAAACACAATCGAAATGATGTCACTATATGGGTAAGCCTTACCATTCAATCCTCTTGTGCCGAGGGTTGAATCTATTAGTTTTCCC
>OBMA010000553.1_pt1 | contig 22379 bp, 21 predicted proteins | sample 1539141 | NCBI WGS metagenome assembly OBMA01 (sample SAMEA3991484, study PRJEB22521) | metagenome | biome: anthropogenic terrestrial biome; feature: sewage plant; material: raw primary sludge | place: Sweden | collected 2012-09-26
GCCAGCGAGGCCGCGTGCAGCCAGCCCGCGGGCAGCATCGCCAAGCGCCATTGCCACGGCTGCCCGGTGGGCAACTGCGGCCAAGAGCGCTGCGGCAAGCTCAAGGTGCTCAAGATGGGGTGCTTTCTGCCGTATCTGTGGCTGGGGCTTCGGGGCGGCGCACCTGGAACCAGCGCACCGCGCCGCCTTTGGTCAGCAGCACGCGCAGCTCCAGCCCTTCCCATTGCAGCACCTGGCCCCGCCGTGGCACATGGCCCAGGGTGTGGGCCACATAGCCGCCCAGGGTGTCGAAGTTTTCCATGGCGTGCGCGGGCAGGTGCAGGTCAAACGCCTGCACGGCGCGGCTCAGGTCCAGGTCGCCAGCGACGCGGTAGCTGCCATCGGCCAGGGCGAAGATGTCGCCTTCCTCGTCGGGGGTGTCAAATTCGTCTTCAATTTCGCCGACGATTTGCTCCAGCACATCCTCCATCGTGACCAGTCCGGCGATGTTGCCAAACTCATCGACGACGATGGACAGGTGGTAGTGGTTGCTGCGAAATTCGCGCAGCAAATCGTACAGGCCCTTGGTTTCCGGGATGAAGTTCACCGGGCGCAGCAAGGCGCGCAGCTTCAAGGTGGGCGAGCGCTGCAGCTTGAGCAGGTCTTTGGCCATGAGCACGCCAATGATGTTTTCGCGTGCGCCTTCGTACACCGGAAAGCGCGAATGCGCGGTGCGAATGACCTGGTCGAGCAGGGCTTCAAAAGGGGCGTGAATGTCCAGCACGTCCATGCGGGGGGCCGGCACCATGATGTCGCCGGCCGTGCGGTCGGCCATGCGGATCACGCCTTCGAGCATGGCCAGGGCCTCGGGGCTGATGATGGCTTTGTCTTCTGCTTCGGCCAGGGTTTCGATCAGCGCGTCAGGCGTATCGGGGCTGGGGTGGAGAAATTCTTGAAACTTCTGCCAGAAAGAGCGTTTATCGTCCCGCTCTGGGTGGGAATCGGACACAGTGGTCAGTGCGTGTTATCGCGCAAGTGAAACAAGGCGCTAAGAATAGCCGATTGCGCAGCGATTTTCGCCAGGATAGGCGGCTGCGCCGCAGGGCTATCGGCCACCACTGGCCCGCAGCCATTGCTTTTTCAGAAAGTAATCGGCATCGGCAAAGCGTTGCTCTAAACGCTGCGCCAAGCGTGTATCCATAGCAGGAGCCGGTAGCTGCAAATAGGCTTCAGCCTCAGTTCCGTAGTAAACCACGCGGGCACCAGCGTTGATAGCTATCTTTAGCATTGCACTGTTTTGCGTGAGTGCGTGGATGCACATGGTTTTCACGTTGCGGTTGCGGGCGTGCATGCCAGCGCGGGCAAACAGGCGCGCACCCAGGCCCAGCCCACGGGCGCTTTTCAGTACCGATACGCCAAACTCGGCCGCAGCCTGGGGCGTAGCGCCGTAGCCCAAATGCGCCATGGCGATCAATTGCAGGCGGCGGTTGAAAACGCCAAACACTTCGTCGCGGGTGAAGTCGAGTTTTTCGACGTAGCGGGTAATTTGCGCATCGTTGGCCAGGTAGCCAAAGCGCAAGAAGCGGTCGGCATCATTGAGCTGCAGCAGGTGGTGGAGCACCAAGGGCCGGTGTTTGGCCTTCAGGGTGCGAATGGGCACCACCTTGGGCAGCAAAGAGCGGGCCGTGAAGCGGCGCAGAAAGGACTGGATAGAAGACAACATGGTACAAGCAAATAGGGGTAAACCCTTGAATGCCTGCATTGCACCATAAGTGCGGCTTCCCTATGAGTCCTAGGGTAAATACCAATGTCTTGGTGTGGTGTTGGTGTGGCTTAGAGCGGCACCGAGGTGGTGCCTTTGACGCGGTCCAGGACAAAGCTGGTTTTGCAGTCTTGCACGCTGGGGTGCTGCAACAAGGTGTCCATGATGAAGCGGCTGTAGTGCGCCATATCACTGACGACCACTTGCAGCAGGTAATCCATCTCGCCCGTCAGCGAGGCGCATTCGACCACTTCGGGCCATGTCTGCACGCTTTCGCGGAACGCGTCCATGGGGCTGCGCTTGTGGATGCCAGCCCCTTTTTCCAGGCGCACATTGAGGTAAGCGGTCAGGCCCAGGCCGACCTTGGCCGGGGCGATGAGGGCGACGTAGCGCTCGATGATGCCCACATCCTCCAGGCGCTTGACGCGGCGCAGCACGGCGCTGGGCGACAGGCCCACTTGCTCGCCGATCACGTCGTAGGTTTGGCGGCCATTTTCTTGCAAGCGGCGCAAGATGGCGCGGTCGAGTTTGTCAATATTGTGCAGGTCGGTCATGGCAGATTTTTTTAATGGCGTTTTGCGCAGGTTGCTGCATTTTTATCAAGTTTTTGGGGTTTTGAAAGCAGTTTTATTGCGCAAATGGGGAGGGGCCCCCTCGGGAATTTACCTGATTCGCTTGACGTTTACGTAAACGAGAATGCGCCACTATGTCTGATTTTTCTACCGTGGGCCCCTTGTGGCCAGAAATGCGCTTTGTGCAACGCAGTTGGCTCAGTGCCAACAACATCGTGTTTAACCAAGGGCGCACCGCCGTGGTCGATACCGGTTACTGCACCGAGGCGGCGGCCACCGTGCAAGGGGTGCGCCAGGCGCTGCAGGGGCAAACGCTGGCGCACATTGTGAACACCCATTTGCACAGCGACCATTGCGGTGGCAATGCGGCGCTGCAGGCGGCTTGGCCCCAGGTGCAAACCTGGGTTGCACCGGGGCAATTGGCCTTGGTGCAGGCGTGGGACCCGGTGGGCCTGAGCTATGCGCCGACGGGGCAGCTCTGCCCGCAGTTTCGTGCGGATGGGGTGGTGCAACCGGGTGCTACCGTGCAGCTGGGTTTGCGCGATTGGCAAGTGCATGCGGCCCCGGGGCATGATCCGCATTCGGTCGTTTTGTTTGAGCCGCAGCGGCGCTTGTTGATTTCGGCCGATGCCCTGTGGGAGCGCGGGTTTGGCGTGGTTTTCCCTGAACTTGAGGGCGAGCAGGCCTTTGCCGAGGTGGAGGCCACGCTGGATGTGATCGAGCAATTGCAACCCGAGTGGGTGTTGCCCGGCCATGGCGGCATGTTCAGCGATGTGGCGGGGGCGCTGGCCGTGGCCCGCAAACGCTTGGCCGACTTTCAGGCCGACCCCCAGCGCCATGCGCAGTACGCGGCCAAGGTGTTGTTGAAATACAAATTGCTGGAATGGCAGCAGGCCAGCTGCCAGCAAGTGCAGGATTGGTGCGCCAGCACGCCGCTGATGCAGCAGATGCGCCAGCGCTACTTTGCCGATCAAGACCCTGCGGCCTGGGTGCTAGCGCTTTTGCAGGCGCTGGCGGCGGCCCGGGCGGTGGTGTGGGAGGGCGATCAGGTGCGCAATGTGGATTGATATTTGAAGCTGTTTGCGCTTGTTATTATTGGTTTTAATGGTGTTAATCCGTTTAAACCAATGTATTTAAAGCGCAAACAGCTATCAAATTTAAGGTAGCTCTTTGTTGTACGCCACAGGGGTGTTTTTCGGCCCCACCAGCCCCAGGCGGGATCGTAGCGATTGGGGTTGGCCGGTGATGGCGGCGGCGTAGTTGGTGGTGTTGGCCAGCACCTTTTTCACATAGTCGCGCGTTTCGGTGAAGGGCACGTTTTCGGCCCAAATCGCTGCATCCAGCACCGGGCCGTTGCGCCAGTTGCGCGGGCGACCGGGGCCAGCGTTGTACCCAGCGGCGGCCAGCGCCATGGAGCCATCAAAATCGTCCAGCGCCAGCTTGAGGTAGGCGGTGCCGATGGTGATGTTTACATCGTGCTGGTTGATCATCGAGGGCTGAAAATCGGTCATGCCGATTTTTTTGGCCGTCCACTTGGCCGTGGCGGGCATCACCTGCATCAGCCCGGAGGCCCCGACGTGGGAGCGTGCGTCCATGATGAAGCGGCTTTCCTGGCGGATCAGCCCGTACACATAGGCGGGATCAAGCCCAATGGTGCGGGCGCGGGTGACCACTTCGTCTTTGAACGGCATCGGGTAGCGCTGCTGCCAGCTCACAAAGCTCTTGGTGCGCTCGCTGGTGTTGATGCAGCGGTCCCACACCTGGGCTTGGCAGGCGATGGCAGCGGCGGCCAGCAGATCGCGGTCCTGCATGCCGCCGGGTTGGTGCAGGTTGGTGGTGTAGTTCCATTCGCGCACGCCTTCGCTGCGCAGGCCGATGCGGATGGCATACAGCGCCCGCGTCAGGCCGGGGTTGGCGTGGGCGCGGGCGATTTCCTCGGCGGTGGGCGGCTGCGGCTCGGGCGGCGGCAGCACGGCTTGCCCCAGGTCTTCAGCGGCCAGTTGTTCGTAGAAGCCATCGACACCGGCAATGCTGCCCAGCAAGGCCTGGGCGCGTGCCTGGTCGGCGGGTGTGCCCTGGGTCAGCAGGGCGCGGGCCTGCCAGTACACCCAGGTGCTGTCTTGCTGTTGCGCGGGGGACATGGCGGCGATGGCGCGCTGCACCTTGTCCCATTGGCCAGCACGCAAGGCGGCGCGGGCCAGCCAGGCCAGGCTGTCGTCGTTCAGGTCGGTCAGCTGTTTGACTTGGGCAAAATAATCCAGCGCATTGTCAGACAGGCGGCGGGCGGCCACTTTGCCGATCATGCCCCAGACCCAGTGCTGCTCTTCGGCGGACAGCGATTGTTGCCAGCGCGTGCGCAGCAATTGCGCCGCCTGGTCGGGGTCGCTGCTGGCCAGCCGAACCAGGGCCAGCGTGGCCAGGGCGGGCGGTGGGGTGGTTTTGGGGTTGCTTAGGTATGCCTGCGGGGATTTGAACAGCCCGGCCAGGGCAGCCACGTGCTGCGGCGCAACGATGGCCAGCGCATTGCGCGCGGTGCTCAGTTGGTTGCGTTCGGCCCCCAGGCGGGCGCGTTGCCACACGGCCAGGGCGGGCAGTTGCTCGGCGGCGTACAGGGTGCTGGCGGCGTATGTGCAGCCATCGTCATTGGCGGGCTGGCCCATCCACAGTTGCTGCAGTTCGGTGCTGGCGTGCTGGGGCAGGCGGCCTTCGATGCTGGCAATGGCCAAGTCGTAGCAGCGCAGCTGCTTGTCGTCTTGCATCCGAAACTCGGTGTGCAGGCGTTCAAATTCTGCCCAGTTGCGCCGCTGGCCCAGCAGCAGCAGCCAGTCGTTGCGCAGGCGGTCTTCTTGGTAGGTGCCGCGCCAGCGCTGCAGGAAGTCTTCCACCTCTTGGGCCGTGGCACTGCTTAGCCGTGCCTTCAGTGCCCAGTAGTGCCCCCAGACTTCCAGCGGGTGGTCTTGGATGGCCGGTAGCAGGGAGGTCAGCGTCCGCAGGTCCTGTTTGCGCGAGGCTTGTTGCATCTGCAGCAGCACCTCATCTGCGGCAGACTGCGCGAAAACAACGCCAGGACAGGTCAAAGTAGTGGCCAAAGCCACCAGCGGTGTCAAAATTGCAAGCCGTTTCATTCTGTGGATTATGTGATGGACAAAGTAGCCCTGCGCCGAAGTTTGGTGCAAGCCCGTTTGCAAATGCCCCATCGGCAGCAGAGCACGCACGACCTGCAAAGTGCCATGCGCATTTGGTTGGTGGGCCGTGCCGATACGGTGATTGGTGCGTATTGGCCAATCAAAGGGGAATTTGACCCCTTGCCTGTCCTGCACCGCTGGAAGGAAGATGGCGAGCTGCTGGACAAACCCCAGCTGCGCCGCATTGGCTTGCCGGTGATTGATAAGCAAACCAAGACCATGCGTTTTCATGTGTGGTATCCGGGGTGCCCGATGGAAGAGGATGCCTACGGGATTCCCAAGCCCAAAGACACGGAGGTGATTGAGCCGACGTTGCTGTTCGTGCCCTGTGTGGGCTATGGCGCGGGGGGGTATCGCCTGGGCTACGGTGGTGGTTTTTATGACCGCACCTTGGCGCAATTGCAGCCCAAACCGTTCACCGTTGGTTTGGGGTTTGCGCAAGGGTATATTGATTGCTTTGAGCCCGAGCCGCACGACCAGCCCCTGGATGCCATATTGAACAACTACGGTGCAGTCTGGCCCGTTGGGTGATGGTGCATGGGCTGTGCTGGGTTGGTGCTGCTAGTAACTACTGTGTACGATGAAATACCGTGTGCCAGCAGACTGCAGTGCAGGCAAGATACAGTCAAACGTTTTGCGCCATTGCATGAAAAGCGCAAGAAATTGCACCAAGCAGCCAAGAAGTGCAGTTTTCTCCCTTTAGTTTTCGTATTTGACTGCTCGGCAGTCTGACAAAATCCCGCCTATGTTTGCCATCATTGGTTATGTTATTGCTTTTGGCTGCGTTTTCGGTGTGTATATATTGCACGGCGGCAACGTGGATGTTTTGGCTAAGGCCTTGCCCTTTGAGATGGCCACCATTGGTGGCTCGGCCCTGGGTGCGTTCTTAGTATCCAATCCCCCCAAGGTGTTAAAAGCCACCATCGCTGCCGTGGCGGCTGCCTTTAAAGGGGGAAAACAGAACAAAGCCCGGTTCATGGACTTGTTGGCCTTGCTCTATGACATTTTGCAAAAAGCCCGCAAAGAGGGCTTGATGTCCATTGAAGGCGATGTGGAGGAGCCACAGAACTCCCCCATGTTTCAAAAATACCCTGCGCTGTTGGCCGACCACCATTTGGTCGATTTCATGACCGATTATTTGCGCATGATGGTCTCGGGCAACCTCAACTCCCATGAGATTGAATCGCTCATGGACAACGAAATTGATGCCCACCACCAAGAGGCGCACCGTCCGGTGGTCGCTTTGCAGCGGCTGGCTGGTGCTTTGCCTGCCTTTGGTATCGTGGCCGCCGTGCTGGGGGTGGTGAACACCATGGGCTCGGTGGGGCAGCCCCCCTCGGTGTTGGGAGGGATGATTGCCTCGGCGCTGGTCGGGACGTTTTTGGGGATTTTGCTGGCCTACGCTTTGGTCGAACCCATGGCCTGCTTGGTCGAGCACAACGTGCAAGATGCCTCCAAAGAGTTCGATTGCATCAAATGCACCTTGATTGCCAGCATGCAAGGCTACAACCCGCCCACTGCGATTGAGTTTGGCCGCAAAGTTCTCTTCTCGACGGAGCGCCCCGGCTTTCTTGAGCTCGAGTCCCACGTCAAGGGCAAGAAGTAAATGGCAACCGCACCCCAGGGCCAGGCGGGAGGGAGTGAAAAAAAACTCCAGCCCATCATCATCAAGCGCGTTAAGAAAAGCGCGCATGGTGTGCATGGCGGCGCGTGGAAGATTGCTTACGCTGACTTTGTCACCGCCATGATGGCGTTTTTCCTCTTGATGTGGCTGCTCGGCTCCACCGCCAAAGGGGATTTGCAAGGCATTGCCGCCTACTTTAATTCACCGCTGAAAGTGGCCATGCAGGGCGGGGATGGGGCCGGTAACAGCTCCAGCATCATTCCTGGGGGTGGCACTGATTTGGCCCGCATCAGCGGGCAGGTCAAGCGCTCTGACGCAGATGCCGACACCAATCGGCGCCGTGATATCGATGCCAAAGCCCGTCGGGCACAAGAAGATGCGCAGCGCATCAAGGCCTTGCAGGCCAAGATTGAGGCGGTGATTTCTAGCAATGCCACGCTCAACGAGTACCGCTCGCAGATCCGCATGGACATCACCCCGGATGGCTTGCAGATTCAAATTGTGGATGAGCAAAACCGCCCCATGTTTGACATTGGCAGCGCCATCGTCAAACCCTATATGCGCGTTATCCTGCGAGAGGTGGGGGCGGCCCTGGGTGGGGTAGAAAATCGCATCAGTTTGGCCGGGCACACCGATGCCGCACCGTACGGCAATGGCGAGCGCGGGTATAGCAACTGGGAGTTGTCCACCGATCGCGCCAATGCTTCACGCCGGGAGCTGGTTTCTGCGGGCATGCCCGATGACAAGCTGGCCCGGGTTGTTGGCCTTTCGTCCATGGATTTGTTATTACCGGACCAACCACGGGCACCGCAAAACCGGCGCATTACGATTACTGTGCTCACACGCGAAGCCGAAGAGCGCTTGCTGGGGAAAAATTTCCAGCCAGTCACGCAGCAAACGGACGTTCCTGAGGTGCTGACAGGGCAAACCCCGGACAATCGACCCTTTGAACCAGCGACAATACCCGCACCTATAGATGCAGCGAAGGGGCCATCCGCCGCCCCTGAAGCTGCAAGACCTTAACGATAACTTTTCACCGAAAGGGGCCCGATGTGGCAAACACTGCCCTTCGTTTTTTAATTGTTGATGACTTCTCCACCATGCGCCGGATCGTGCGCAACCTGCTCAAAGAGAGCGGGTTCTCTGAGGCCGATGAGGCTGAAGACGGTGTAGCGGCCTTGCAAAAGCTGCGCAGCAGCAAGTTCGACTTCGTGGTGACCGATATCAATATGCCCAACATGAACGGCTTTCAGCTGTTGGCAGAAGTGAAGTCGGACGAAAAACTCAAACACCTGCCTGTGCTGATGGTGACCGCGGAAGCCCGTAAAGAGGATATTGTGGCGGCCGCCCAAGGCGGGGCTGCTGGCTATATCGTGAAACCTTTTACCAAGGCCACCTTGGAAGAGAAGGTGACCCTGATCCTGAAAAAACAAGGATTGGCGTAAAACACCATGCAAGAAGATCTGCCCAATCCTCCCGTTGATGCGCCTGCAGCCGGTTTGGGGCAGGACGATGTTCACAACAAGCTGGGGCTGCTCACGCGCCAGCTGCACGATGCCTTGCGCGAGCTGGGCTACGCTGATCGTTTGCGCAGCTCGGCCGACAAGCTGCCCGATGCCCAAAATCGGCTGTCGTACATCGCCCGTTTAACCGGCGAGGCGGCCGAAAAAGTGTTGAGCTTGGTGGATGACGCAAAAGTGCGCCAAACCAATATCGTCAATGCCACCAAGCAGATGCGCCAGTCCATGATTGCCGACCCAGTCGCTGCGGTGGCCAAGGGGCACATCATGAACTACCTGGAGGACATGGAGACCGCCACCGAAATTGTCGATCAGCAACTGACCGACATCATGATGGCCCAGGATTTTCATGACCTCACTGGGCAGGTGATTGCCAAGGTGGTTACCTTGGCCTCCAGCCTGGAGAATCAGCTGGTGGAATTGCTGGTGCAAACCGCCCCGGCCGGTGCGGTGCTCCCAGCGGCACCTGCCCAGCCCCCTGCGCCGCCGGTGCCTGAAGCGGTGGATGCCGAAGATGTTTGGGCTGCGGCATTGGCTGAAGGCCAGCCCGTTGCCCATCCCCAGCTCAATGGCCCGGTGGTCGATCCAGCCAGCACCCCCAACGTGGTGTCCTCCCAGTCCGAGGTGGATGATTTGCTGGCCAGCCTGGGCTTTTGATGTAAATAGATAAAAAGGCTTTAAACGCTTGCTGGATAAGCGTTTGCAGCTCCTGTTTTTATTATCGCCTTGCGTCTTTTGCAAGATAAACAGCCCTTAAAGCGGGCTTATCCATCCTTTGCATTCTTTCCAGATCCGGACAATGGCATGAGACCTTACCTCTCATGCCACCATGGAATCGAGCCAAGATAAATCCCTACCAGCCACCGCCAGGAAGCTGCAAAAGACCCGTAGCGAGGGCCAGACCTCGCGCTCGCGGGACTTGTCGCATCTGGCGGTTTTAGGCATCGGCTGTGCGGTGGTGTTGGCCGGTGGCCCCACCCTGTTGCAGCACCTGCGCATCGAGATGCGCCAGCAATTCACCTTTGATGGGGCCACGGTGCTGGTGCCGCATGTGATGCTTGAGCGCCTGGTCAGCATGATGGGCCTGGGCATCCTGGGGGTGCTGGTGTTTGCCCTGTGCATCAATGTGGCGACGATTTTGCTCAGTCTGATGTCCGGCGGCTGGGTGTTCAGCTGGACACCCATCATGCCCAAATTCAGCAAGATCAACCCCTTGGCGGGCTTGGGCAACGTGTTTTCCAAGCAGCAATTGGTCACGGCGATCAAAAACGTTTTTCTGACGCTGATTTTGGGATTTATCGCCTGGCTGCACATTCGTGATGGCGTGGCGCATGTGGCCAAGTTGCCCGCGCAGGGCAGCCCGATGGCCTTGGCCATGGCGGGCGATTGGATTTTGTCGGGCCTCACGCTGCTGATGTTGGTGGTGTTCATCGTGGCCCTGATTGATGTGCCCTTGCAAAAATTCCTGTTCTTGCAGCGCTTGAAAATGAGCCACCAAGAGGTCAAGCAAGAGCACAAAGAGTCTGAAGGCAGCCCTGAAGTCAAGGGCAAAATTCGCCAAAAGCAGCGCGAGATGGCGCACCGTGCTTCGGTCTCGCGCGTGCCGGCGGCCGATTTTGTGGTCACCAACCCCACCCATTACGCCGTGGCGCTGCGCTATGACGAGGCCACCATGAGCGCCCCCCAAGTCGTGGCCATGGGCGCAGATTTGATTGCGCTGAAGATTCGGGAAGTGGCCAAGGCCCACAGCGTCCCCGTGTTGGAGTCGCCCATGCTGGCGCGGGCGCTGTACGCCCATGCGGAAATTGACCAAACCATTCCAGCCCAGCTCTACACCGCTGTGGCGCAGGTGCTGGCCTATGTGTATCGGTTGAAAGCCAGCCTGCGCGGCGAAGCGCCCGCCCCCGGTGATTTGGCCCCACCCGATGTTCCAGAAGAGCTGGATCCGCATAACAAGAAACGTTTTGCGGAATAAAAACCATAAATAGCGTTGAAATAAAAGGGAAGCGTGCTATGAGTACCGCAAATTTAAAGAATCTTCAGCAATGGGCCGGCCAAAATGGCTGGGCTGTGCAAGGCTTGGCGGCCCCCATCCTGGTGGTGGCCATCCTGGCCTTGATGGTGCTGCCGATTGCCCCGTGGATGCTGGACACCTTCTTCACGCTGAACATCGCCCTGGCGCTGATGGTGATGATGGTGGCGGCGTACATGGTCAAGCCGCTGGACTTTGCCGCCTTCCCGTCGGTGTTGCTGCTCACCACCTTGATGCGTTTGTCGCTGAACGTGGCCTCGACCCGCGTGGTTTTGCTCGAAGGGCACACCGGCCCCGGTGCGGCTGGGGCGGTGATTGAGGCCTTTGGCCACTTCTTGATTGGCGGCAACTTTGCCGTGGGTTTGATCGTGTTTGCCATTTTGGTGGTCATCAACTTCATGGTGGTGACCAAGGGGGCTGAGCGCATTGCCGAGGTGTCCGCCCGCTTTACCTTGGATGCCATGCCGGGCAAGCAAATGGCCGTGGATGCCGACTTGAACGCCGGCCTGATCGACGAGGCCGAAGCCAAACGCCGCCGCCTGGAGGTGCAGGAAGAGGCGAACTTCTTTGGCTCCATGGACGGTGCCAGCAAGTTTGTGCGCGGCGATGCGGTGGCCGGGATTTTGATTTTGATCATCAACATCATCGGCGGCTTTGCCATCGGCATGGCCCAGCACGGCCTGTCGGCGGGCGAGGCGGCCAACAGCTACGTCTTGCTGGCCGTGGGCGATGCCCTGGTCGCGCAGATTCCTGGTTTGCTCATTTCGGTGGCCGCGGCCATGGTGATTTCGCGCGTGGGCAAGGACAACGACACCGGCAAGCAGATTGCTGCGCAGATGTTCATGTCGCCCCGGGCCTTGGGCATTACGGCCGGCATTTTGATCTTGCTGGGGGTGGTTCCGGGCATGCCGCACACCGTATTTTTGCTGATGGGCTGCGCCTTTGGCTACGGCGCTTGGCTGGCCATGCGGGCGAAAAACAAACCCAAAGAAACCCCCGAGCAGCTCGCTGCCGCGCAAGAGGCGCTGGCTGCGCCGCAGCAAGAAACCGAGGCCACCTGGGACGACTTGCAGCCCGTGGATCTGCTGGGCCTGGAGCTGGGCTACCGCCTGATTGCCCTGGTGGATAAAAAGCGCCAAGGCGATTTGCTCACCCGCATCAAAGGCGTGCGCCGCAAATTTGCCCAGGAAGTGGGCTTTTTGCCCCCTGCCGTGCATGTGCGCGACAACCTCGAACTCAAGCCCAGCGCTTACCGCATCACCCTGCGCGGCGTGATGGTGGGCGAGGGCGAAGCCTTCCCCGGCATGTATTTGGCGATCAACCCCGGTGGCATCACCACGCCACTGATCGGCACCCCCACCACCGACCCGGCCTTTGGCTTGCCCGCCCACTGGATTGACGAGCGCCAAAAAGAAGCGGCACAAATGGCAGGCTTTACCGTCGTTGATTCGGAAACTGTGATGGCAACACATTTGTCACACTTGATGCAAATGCATGCCGCCAAGTTACTGAGCCGCGCCGAGGTTCAGCAGCTGGTGGATCACGTGGCCAAAGTGGCCCCCCGGTTGATTGAAGAGGTCATTCCAAAAATGGTGCCGATTACTGTGTTCCAAAAAGTTCTGCAGCTGCTGCTGGAGGATGCGGTGCACATTCGTGACATCCGCACCATTATTGAAACCCTGGCGGAAAACGCCGGGCACACCCAAGACCCGGTGGAGCTGGCGCGGCGCGTGCGCATTGCCTTGGCCCCGGCCATCGTGCAACAAATTTACGGCCCCACCCGCGAGTTGAATGTGATTGCCATCGAACCCGGTTTAGAGCGCCTGCTGGTGCAAGCGCTGACCAATGCCAACGGCCCGTCGTTGGACCCTGGCGTGGCCGATGTGCTGACGCAGCGGGCCGCCGAGGTGGCCAACCAGCAAGAGGAGCTGGGCATGCCGGCCTGCCTGCTGGTGCCCGACCAAATTCGCAATGCCATCGCCCGTCTCGTGCGCCGTGTGGCCCCGCGCCTGCAAGTGCTGGCGCACAGTGAAATTCCCGAAACGCATTCGATCCGCATCGGCCCGATTCTTAAAGGTGCATAACTATGAACATCCAACGCTTTCTTGCTCCCACTTCGCGTGAAGCCTTAGCCAAAGCACGGTCTGTTTTTGGCGAAGGCACACTCATTTTGTCCAACCGCGCCACCGCCCAGGGCGTGGAAGTCATGGCCACGGCCGAAGACCACCTGCAGCACATGGACCGTGGCCAGAAAACCAGTCCCGGGCTGCGCGCCGCCATCCAGGCGCGGGCGGCCGAAGAAACCCGCCCCTTGCGCAAAACTGCGGCCCCCATCATTGCCCCGCAGGCCCCAGCGCCCAAGCCGGTGGCCGCTGCTGTGGCACCGCGCATGGCCGCGCCAGTGCACGTCAGCCCGAGCCAAAGCGTGGCCGAAGATACCGAGCAGCTGGCCATGAGCACCCTGTCCTTCCAGGATTACGTGCGTGAGCGCATGCTGCGCCGCCGCAGCGAAGGCATCCAGGCGGCCGAGTTGCCTGAAGACCAATTGCCCACCTTCGCCCGCAAAGCCCGCCAAGACAGTGCCAAAGCCCCCGCTATGCCCCAGGTGGTGCGCCAAAACCCCCTGCGTGCCATGGCCGCAGAGGTGCCGGCCAGCAAAAACCTGGCGGCCAGCCCCGCCACCAGCCAAGGCATGCTGCAAGAGCTGCAGACCGTCAAAAGCCTGATTGAAGAACGCTTCAACACCCTGGCCTGGCTGGGGCAAACGCGGCAAAACCCGTTGCACTCCAACCTGATCTTGAAGTTGATTCGCGCCGGTTTTTCGCCCGCCTTGGCCCGCACCCTGATTGAGCGCATGCCCCAAACCGGGGCCCCGGCAGAATCGCTGCGCTGGCTGATGCAGGTGCTGGAGCGCAATTTGCGCACCGATGCCTCGGCAGCACCCATCTACGATGTGGGCGGCGTGTTTGCCTTGATCGGTTCGACCGGGGTGGGCAAAACCACCACGGCGGCCAAACTGGCCGCCCTGTGCGCCCAACGACACGGGGCGCAAAACGTTGGCCTGATCACGCTGGATACCTACCGGGTCGGTGCCCACGAGCAACTGCGCTCTTATGGCCGCATGCTCGGTGTCGTGGCCCATTTGGCCCATGACAAAGCGGCCTTGAAAGATTTGCTGGGCCTGCTGTCGGGCAAGAAAATGGTCATCATCGACACCACCGGTGTGTCCCCCCGCGACCCCCGCAAGGACGATATTTTGCAAGTGCTGCAGCTGCCTGGCGTGCAGCAACTGCTGGTGGCCAATGCCGGCTGCCATGGCGACACCTTGGATGAATCCTTGGCCGCGTTCAAGCACCACAATTGCCGCCAAGCCATCCTGTCCAAGGTGGATGAAGCCGTCAAACTCGGCCCGGCGCTCGATGCCCTGATTCGCCACCAAATGGTGTTGCGCGGGGTGACCAACGGCCAGCGCGTGCCTGAAGATTTTGACCGTGCCGTGGCCAGCAACCTGATTGCCAGCGCGATGCGGGCGCACAGCAAATCGGCGTTTGACCCCAGCGCGCTGGATTTGGACTTTTTCTATGCAGATTCCCCCTTGGGGGCCGCTGGCGGAGGTTTTCATGCTTGACAGTGGTTGGCACCAGGGCAGCAGCCTGCTTGGCCAGTCCAGTGGGCAGCTGCGGGTATTGAGCGTCATCCCCTCGGGCGAGGTGGAGGACTTGCACGCCCTGTGGCAAGCCTGCGCAGCGTTGCAAGCGCAAGGCTACCCGGTGATGATTTTGGATGGCCTAGAGAGCGAAACCGACCAAGCCCCAGGCCTTGAAGACGTGCTGCAAGGCTGCAGCAGCACCGCGCTGCCAGCGCACCTGACCCAGCCCCACGCCATTGCCAGCTTGCCTGCGGCGCGGGGCTTGCAAGAGTTGGCCGATTGGGCGCAAGCCAGTGGCCAGCCGCCCTTGGGGCAGCTGTACCGGCATTTTCGCAACCACGCGCTGCTGGTGGTGCTGGCCCCGGCCCCCTTGCTGGGGGCGGTGTGCAAGGGGGTGCAGCAAGCGCCCTGGCTGCTGGTGCCCACCAAACGCCACAGCGTGGTGGCGTGCTACCGCGCGCTCAAGCAAGTGTTCATGGACACCGGGGTCATGCCCCAGTTGCTGGCGTTGCGCCCGGCGCATACCGGGTTGGACCCGCTCTTGAAATCTATAGCGCAGTGCGCACACCACCATTTGCATGTTGAGCCTTTGGCCCAGCAAATCGACCCAGAACACCCCCGGCAGCTACAGCGCTGGGCGCTACAATGCTTGGAGCAGGGGCAGGTGATTACTGCGCCTGAGCCCGCAATGCTGCCCGCCAGCCTGTTTGCGCCTTGCGCCACCCCTTCACCTGCGTGGAATCATTGAGTTGATGTACACCGCCCACGGTCAATTAAGCCTTGATACCTTGATCCGCCAGCACGCCCCGCTGGTGCGGCGGATTGCGCAGCACATGATGGCCCGGTTGCCGCCCAGTGTGGAGCTGGACGATTTGATCCAGGTGGGCATGATTGGCCTGGCCGATGCCTTGTCGCGCTACGAAACCAGCCATGGGGTGCAATTTGAGACCTTTGCCAGCCAGCGCATTCGTGGTGCCATGCTCGATGAACTGCGCGGCAGCGATTGGATGAGCCGCAGCGCCCGCAAAGGCCAAAAAGACATTGAAAGCGCCATCCACCGCCTGGAGCAAAGCCTAGGCCGAGCGCCCAAAGAATCCGAAATCGCCGAGGCCATGGAGCTGGAGCTGGCCGAGTACCAAGAGCTGCTGGGCCGGGTGCGCGGCACGCAATTGATTTATCTGGAAGACATGGGCCAAAACGGCGATGAGGGCGAAAACTTCCTCGATCGCCACGTGGCCGATGCCCAGGCCGACCCCTTTGCCCAGTTGCGTGACCACCGCTTGCGCCAGGCGCTGGTGGAGGCCATTGAGAACCTGCCCGAGCGCGAAAAATACGTCATGGCCATGTACTACGAGCACGATATGAACCTGAAAGAAATCGCCGCCGTCCTGGAAGTGACCGAGTCGCGCATCAGCCAATTGCACAGCCAAGCCATCGCACGGCTGCGCACAAAAATGCGTTTGCATTAAGGGCTTAAGTTCTTTCGCAAAGCGCCGATAAAAAAACAAGGCCCTGGACACTTGCGTGTTCCACGTGGTCTGGATCAAAGAGATTGATAGGTGTGAGCGGTAGTTTTCTCGCTTTTGTTATAGCAACAACCGCAGCACAATAGGCATTAAGGCAACAGTTACCCGCAGGGTGGCGCATGCAGTTGAAGGAGTATTCACCATGGCAATTTCATCCGCAGGGATCGGCAGTGGCTTAGATGTCGCCAAAATCGTCGAGCAAATGGTTGCGGCGGAAAAAGTCCCGCTGAAGAAACTGGAGTACAAAGCCGAAGGCATCCAAACCCAAATTTCGACCTACGGCGAGATCAAATCGCTCACCTCCAAATTGGGCGACATCGTCTCCAAACTCACCCGCGACAGTGCCTGGAACGGCGTGAGCATCAGCTCCAGCAACCCCACCCTCTCGGGCACCATGACCGGGATTGCGGCCACCGGCACCTACAACATCCAGGTCACGCACCTGGCCCAGGCCCAAACCACGGCGCTTGGCGGTGCTGGCGGTGCTGCGTTGCCCAAAGATAAACCCATGGGGGCGGCCGGCACCATCAAGCTGACCATGGGCACCGAGAGCAAAGACATCGCCATCGAATCCTCGGACACGCTCACCAAAATTGCCACCAAAATCAATGAGGCCGGCATGGGCATCCAGGCCTCGATCGTCACTGACGTGGATGGCAAAGAGCGCTTGATGCTGCGCTCCAAGGAAACCGGCACCGACAAGGCATTTACGGTGGATTTGGGTTCCTTGAGCTCCGCCCCTGCAGCGCTGGGGCAGCCCCTCACCCCCACCCAAACCGCCCAAAACGCCAAGGTCAAACTCAACGGCATGGATGTTGAATCGAGCACCAATACCTTTGCCAACACCATCCCCGGTATGTCGTTTACCGTCTCGGAAGTCACCAGCACGGCGGCCACGCTGAATGTGAAAGCCGACACCGAGGCAATGAAGAAAAACATCCAAGAGTTTGTCGATACCTACAACGAACTCAACGACCTGCTGACCCAATCGACCAAGTACGTCGAAGAGAGCAAAACCGCAGGGGTGCTGCAAGGCGATAGCGCCACCGTGAGCTTGCAAAACTCCTTGCGCATGCTGACCCAAGGCATCTCGGGCAGCACCGGGGGGCTGACGCGCTTGGCCGAAATCGGCATCCAGATGCAAGAGGGCGGCAAACTGAGCACCGACACCACCAAGCTGGACAAGGCCTTGACCAATCTGGAAGGCCTCAAAGGCCTGTTCGCCAACAAGGCCGATGCCCTGGGCCAAGGCGGCGGGATTGCCGTGAACTTCAAAAACTTCACCGACAAGCTGCTGTCCTTTGACGGCACCCTGAACACCAAAACCGATTCGCTGGAGCGCACGCTCAAGAGCAACAGCGCGGAGCAGACCAAAGTCAATACCCGCGCGGACACTTTGGAGAAACGCCTGTACGCCCAGTATTCGGCGCTCGATACCAAGATGGCCTCCTTGAACGCGCTCAATGCCTACGTCTCGCAAATGGTGACCACCTGGAATAAAGCCAAGAGTTAATCCTGGTTATTGCGCTTTAAACAGATTTACTTTTTTTTACGATTGCCAAGGATTCGCATGTTTTCTTCTTCAGGATTTAACAGAGCCAATGCCTACCGCCAGGTGGGTGCGCATTCGGGGGTGGAAAACGCCTCGCCGCATGCTTTGATTCAAATGCTATTTGAAGGCCTGTTTCAAAGTCTGAACGCGGCCCGGGGCGCGATGGAGCGTGGCGAGATCGAGGAAAAAGGCCGCCATCTGGGCAAAGCCGTGCGCATTTTGCAAGAAGGCCTGGCCGCTGGCCTCGATTTGGACAAGGGGGGCGAGCTGGCCGGAAATTTAAAGCTGCTGTATGACTATTCGGTCAAGCAGCTGACCCATGCCAACGTCCACAACGACGTGGGCCTGGTCGAGGAAGTGATTGGGGTGCTGCAGCCTGTAGCACAGGGATGGAAAGAAATTGGCCCAGAGGGCAACACAACTGCTGGCGCGTGACGGCGTTAAGGAGTGAGGGAGATGGAATTGTTGGATTTTTACAAAGCAATCGAGACCAAGAGCACGGACATGCTGCAAGCCGCCATGAGCAGCAATTGGCAAGCAGTTGCCGATTGCGAAAAAGCCTGCGCGGTGCTGATTGGTGAGTTGCGTGCCCAGGCCGAGGCGCAAACCTTATCCGCCCAAGAGCGCAAGGAAAAGACCCGCATCATGCAGCGCATTCTGCGCAACGATGCCCAAATCCGCCTGCTGGCCGAGCCGTGGCTGGCCACGCTGGAATACATGGGCACGGCCCCGGCTGGTTCGGCCCTGCATTGATGCATCACCTGTTTTAACGCCCTCCAAGGTGTTCTCTTAGCCTGGATGGCTTGTTTATCCGGGCTTTTTTCTTGGGCTTGATCTTGGGTTTTATATAAAAAAGTGAGCTGCTACCGCTTGATAGATAAGCGATAGCGGCCAAAAACACTAAAAATTAGCGCAAGAATAATTGGTAGGCCGGATTGCTGGTTTCCTCCACCCAGGGGTAGCCCAGGCTTTGCAAGAACTGGGCAAACTGCGCCCCATCCTTGGCGGGCACTTGCAGGCCGACCAAAATGCGCCCGTAGTCGGCCCCCTGGTTGCGGTAGTGAAACAGCGAGATGTTCCAGTTGGGGGCCATGAGGCTGAGGAACTTGAGCAAAGCCCCCGGCCGCTCAGGAAAGACAAAGCGCAGCAGGCGCTCATCCTGCGCCAGGGCCGATGCCCCGCCCACCATGTGGCGCAAATGCTCTTTGGCCATGTCGTCGTGCGTTAAATCCAGGGCGGCAAAGCCGTGGCCCTGGAAGTGCTCAACGATGCGGGTCGATTCGCCCGGGGCCGTGGTCGATAGCCCGACAAACACATGGGCGCGATCATGGTCGCTGATGCGGTAGTTGAACTCGGTGACGCTGCGCGGGCCGCCGGGCAGCAGGTCAATCAACTGGCAGAAGCGGCGAAAGCTGCCGCGCTCTTCGGGCATGGTCACGGCCAGCAGGGCCTCGCGCTCTTCGCCCACATTGGTGCGCTCGGCGACAAAGCGCAGGCGGTCAAAATTCATGTTCGCACCGCACAAAATCGCGGCGTAGGTTTCGCCCTCGGTTTGGTGCTCGGCCACGTACTGCTTGATGGCGGCCACCGCCAGGGCCCCGGCGGGTTCGACGATGGAGCGGGTGTCCACAAAGATGTCTTTGATGGCCGCGCACACCGCATCGGTATCGACCACCACAAAATCATCGACCAGGTTTTGCGTAATGCGGAAGGTCTCTTGCCCTACCAGCTTCACCGCCGTGCCGTCCGAGAACAGGCCCACATCGGCCAGCTCCACGCGCTGACCGGCCAGCACCGACTGGCGCATGGCATCCGAATCTTTGGTTTGCACGCCAATGACTTTGATGTCCGGCCGCACCGCCTTGATGTAATTGGCCACGCCAGAAATTAAACCGCCGCCGCCAATGGCGACAAACACCGCATCCAGGCGCGGGCTGCCCAGCTTTTGCAGCTGTTGCAGCATCTCCATGGCCACGGTGCCCTGGCCGGCAATCACGTCGGGGTCGTCAAAGGGGTGGATAAAGGTCAGGCCTTGTTTTTCCTGCAGCACCACGGCGTGTTGGTACGCGTCGGAATAGCTCTCGCCGGCCAGCACCACTTCGCCGCCCAGCGCGGCCACGGCATCAATTTTGAGCTGGGGTGTGGTGGTGGGCATCACGATGATGGCGCGGCAGCCCAGCTTGCGCGCGCCCAGGGCCACGCCCTGCGCATGGTTGCCGGCCGAGGCGCAAATCACCCCGCGCTCCAGCTGGCCGGGGGTGAGGTTGGCCATTTTGTTGTACGCGCCGCGCAGCTTGAAGCTGAACACCGGTTGCTGGTCTTCGCGCTTGAGCAACACTTTGTTGCCCAGGCGGCGGCTTAAGTTTTTGGCCACTTCCAGATCGGTTTCCAGGGCCACGTCATAGACGCGGGCGTTCAGGATGCGGGTGAGGTAATCGGCGGGCGTGAGTGCCGTGGTGGCAGGGGGCAAGGTCGTCATAAAAATTGAAGCTACGGGGGCGGGCCGGTGCCGGTGCCGCAAAATCGAACATCATAGGCACTGCGCAACCCCTTGGCGGCAGTGCAGCACGAAGCCGGGCATCGCCGCTTCTACGGACAGGCCGCGGTGAGTGGACGAAAAAAAACCCTAGGCGGTAAGGCCTAGGGTTGGAATCCACCTTTGGAGGGTGGAGGAGACAACAGGTGCGATAAAGTCGCGATATAGGGATTGTATGTAGATTTTTGCTGCATTGCAACAAACCCCCCGCAAATTTAATTCACAAGGAAATTGCATGAAATGCACAGTCAGCTGGACGGGTGCCAGCGGAACCCGCTCCCACATGGGCTTTGTTGCCGAAACCGGCAGCGGCCATACCGTGAACATGGACGGTGCGCCCGATGAGCGCACCCCCACCAACGGTGGCCAAAACCTGGCCGCGCGGCCCATGGAGCTGCTGCTGGCGGGCATGGGCGGCTGCACCGCGTACGACGTGGTGCTGATCTTGAAGCGCGGCCGCCATGCGGTGCGCGGCTGCACGGTGGAGATTCAGGCCGAGCGTGCCGAGGTTGAGCCCAAGGTGTTCACCAAGATCAATCTGCACTTCACCGTGACGGGCCAGGGCCTGCCCGCAGCGGCGGTGGAGCGGGCCATTGCCCTGTCGCACGAGAAGTATTGTTCGGCCAGCATCATGCTGGGCAAAACCGCCGAAATCACCACCAGCTTTACGGTGGGTGAATAAAACGCATAAAAAAAGAGCTGCAACCGCAGCTCTTTTAACGTTATCCGGCTAAAAACTCATCCAAAGCCGCTTGTGCAATGCGCCAAGCGCTTCCAATTTTGCGGCCTTTCAGGTTTCCCGCTTCCAGCTCGGCCAGCACATCGGCCACCTCCACGCCCAGCAGCTGGGCCGCTTGCTCGGGGGTGTACACCTGCAACACCGGGGCCGCAGCAGGTGCGGTGGTTGGTGTTGGTGCAGCCGCACCGGGCAGAAAGCCGCTGGCGGCCGGGGCGGGCTGCTGCATTTGCTTCATCATCTCTTGCGCCATGCCAAAGCCCATGGCCATGCTGGCGGGCAGGGTGGCGGCGCTGTCACCGCCATTGGCCATGGCCTGGCCCATCTGGTATTTCACGTAGTCGTTCAGGTTGCCAATGGCGGTCATGCTGGAGCGCTTGTCAATCGCTTGCTCCACCTCGGCCGGCACCGAGACGTTTTCCAGAATAAAACTGGTGATTTCCAGCCCGTATTTATCCACCACCGCCGGGTTGATGACCTGCACCAGCGCCTCGCCCAGATCGCTGTAGCGCGTGGCGACATCGAGCACCGGGATTTTGGCCTTGGCCAGCGCCTCGCTAAAAATACTCACGATGCGCGAGCGCATGGTGTCGGCAAACTCATCCAGGCGAAAGTTTTGGTCGGTGCCCGCCACTTCTTTCAGGAACAGCGCCGGCTGCACGATGCGAAAGTCGTACGTGCCAAAGGCGCGAATGCGCACCACGCCAAAGTCGGGGTCGCGCACCGTCACCGGGTTGGCCGTGCCCCATTTGTTGCCCGTGAACAGGCGCGTGTTGATGTAGTACACATCGCATTTAAAGGGCGACTGAAAGCCGTACTTCCAGCCGTAAATGGTCGATAGCACCGGAATGTTCTCGGTCGAGAGCGTGTGCTTGCCCGGGCCGAACAGGTCGGCGTACTGGCCCGCAGCGACAAACTGCACCTGCTGCGACTCGCGCACGATGAGCTGGGCACCGTTTTTGATCTCCTTGTCCTCATCGGGCCAGCGGTAGGACAGGGTGTCGCGCGAGTCGTCCGTCCACTCGATCACTTCAATCAATTGGCTTTTGATGATGTTCAGGATATTCATGGGCACAGCTCCTTAATAACGGTGGGGCATTGTAGAAGGGCGCAGCGGGCCTAAAATCAGGCCCTTTTGCTTTGCGGACGCACTTTTTTGCCGACCGCGCCAGAGAATAAACCTAGACCCAAGCGACAACGGCCATGCTCACCTTCCAAGACATTATTCTGAAACTGCAGACCTACTGGGCCAACCAGGGCTGCGCCCTGCTGCAACCCTATGACATGGAAGTGGGCGCTGGCACCAGCCACACCGCCACCTTCCTGCGGGCCATCGGCCCCGAGCCTTGGAAGGCCGCCTACGTGCAACCCAGCCGCCGCCCCAAAGATGGCCGCTACGGCGACAACCCCAACCGCCTGCAGCACTATTACCAATACCAAGTGGTGTTGAAGCCCGCCCCGGCCAACATCCTGGAGCTGTACCTGGGCAGCCTGGAAGCCCTGGGCTTTGACCTGAAGAAGAACGACATCCGCTTTGTCGAGGACGATTGGGAAAACCCCACCCTGGGCGCGTGGGGCCTGGGCTGGGAGGTGTGGTTGAACGGCATGGAAGTGACCCAGTTCACCTACTTCCAGCAAGTGGCCGGCATCGACTGCAAGCCCGCCACCGGCGAAATCACCTACGGCCTGGAGCGCCTGGCCATGTA
>OBMA010000554.1_pt1 | contig 22355 bp, 16 predicted proteins | sample 1539141 | NCBI WGS metagenome assembly OBMA01 (sample SAMEA3991484, study PRJEB22521) | metagenome | biome: anthropogenic terrestrial biome; feature: sewage plant; material: raw primary sludge | place: Sweden | collected 2012-09-26
TTAGGGCTCGGTAGGGACTTTCACCCATAAGATTACGCCCATGCTGGGCGTACCAGATGAAGCCGCTTCACGATTGTGAAGCGGCTTCATCTTTATAAAAAAACATCACATTTATCAATTCATTTCCACATCCTGACCACACTTTACCATAAGCCAACTTATTGGCAATAAGACATTTATATATTTGCAAAATACGCAAGGACCCACTTTTTGAATTTACCTAATGATAACCAAATGCCGTTTTTATTAACTTTGTACCCGTAACATTAACGCATAATTCACTATTCAAAACACTATATCAACCTATTTTACCTATTATGAAAATAAACAAATTATTAACGACAGTATTCATTACATTATTGTCATCACTAAGCCCCCACGACATGTTCGGGCAGAACGCCACGGTGCTAACCACCAAGGATGACGGTTCGAAACTACTTGAGCGGAGCAGTGTGGCTGCCACGCCATCATCGAACACCGGTGATGCCATTTTACTTCATCCGTCGGAAAAGAACCAGACCATAAATGGTTTCGGGTTCGCCATCACTTATTCATCATGCTACAACCTGCTGAAGATGAGCAAGGCCGACCGCACTGCTTTTCTCAAAAAAACTTATTCTGAGACAGAAGGGCTGGGCGTCAGTTACGCACGCATATCAATAGGATGCAATGACTTCTCAAGCACAGAATACTCTCTTTGCGATGAAAGGGGACTGGAGCATTTCCGTCTATACAAGGATGAACTGGAATACGTAATTCCAGTATTGAAGGAAATTCTTGCAATTAATCCCAAGATGAAAATCATTGCATCACCATGGACATGTCCAAAATGGATGAAAGTGAATAGTCTGACCGACCTTTCACCTCACGACAGATGGACAGACGGCCATGTAAACCCGGCATATTATAACGACTATGCCAAATATTTTCTGAAGTTCATTCAAGCCTTCAATGCTTACGGGATTGGCATCTACGCTGTAAGTCCACAAAACGAACCGCTCAATGCCGGCAACTGTGCATCCACCGTGATGCCATGGCAAGAAGAAGCAGACTTTGTAAAGGTGATGGCCGGAGTGTTTAAATCAAATGGTCTGAACACCAAAATATATGTGTGGGATCACAATTACGACTACGGATCGGACGACCAAAACGATTACCCGATAAAAATATACAACAAACTAGGCAACAACTTCTATGGAGCTGATTTGGTTGCCGGTGCGGCATACCATTGCTATGGCGGATGGAATGGAGAATTGGATGACATCTACAGCAAGGCACCAGACAAAGACTTGATATTCACAGAAGGATCCATTGGAACATGGAATAACGGGCGCGAACTCAACAAGAGGCTCATGGACGATATGAACGGAATTTCTCTGGACTGTGTGCTAAAACATTGCAGTTCGGTAATGGTATGGAACCTGATGCTGGACACAAACATGGGTCCTAACCTTTCTGGTGGATGCCAGACCTGTTTCGGCGCAGTTGACTTAAACGTGAATGACTACAAAACAATAAATTACAACTCATATTATTATATAATCACTCACATGTCGAGCGTGGTAAAACCCGGTGCAGTGCGCATCAACACCTCTGCCCCATGGTTTAAAGGCCTCTCGTATGCCGCATTTCTCAATCCGGACGGTTCGTATTCCATCGTGATGCTCAACCAGAACTATAGCGACATGACAGTGCCAATTACAGACGGAGCACACCGCCTGTCTGTTACTGTTCCGGCAAGAGGCGTGGTATCATGCCGTTGGGGGACACCCACACCGGCATTCAACGGAACGGCGATGGCAGAATCCAGCGAAAGCAACATCTATACATTCAAAGGCTCGCTGACTCAGGGTAAAGCTTACAGCGTGAGCGGACGCGAAGAGATGAAAAGTACAAGCTGGTACTATGATCCTGACTTCTTCACGCTCAACAGCGACGGCACCTATACATTCAAGGCCGTAAGTGGTGAATATGAAGTGATGGCCGATTTTAACGCCGGTGCATTCAGAGTGTTCCCCATCGAAAACGGAGAGCCTAAGACATACAAAGCCGACGGTACAGGATCTGTATGGGCAATAGGCTGTAAAGGCATCGGCAAACCACTATATGCCACCAGCGGACATGATTGGTGGACGGGTGTGAGCAACGACTTCTGTCTCGCGCAGGTGAGATCCAAAATATACCAATTCACACTGACTGTAGGAGAACAACTAGACAAGAACAATGTGAACTTCAAGTTTTTTCATCAACCGGGATGGGGAGGTGAATTCGATGGTAAATCGGGTTCCATATACCGGATAACATCCAATAGCGATGTCTTTAGCGTGGGTGACGGATCTACTAATGACGGGAACATCACTTTGAAAAGCGGGAAGACACTGAAAGATGGTGACACGTACGTGTTTACATTGAATTGCAGCGATCCTAAAAACGCAGTTTTGTCAATTGCTACATCAGCGATGACTTTCAACGGCACAGCGATGAGCACATCTTCTGAAAGCGGAGTCTACACATACCAGGGAGCACTGACCCAAGGACAAAGTTACACTATATCAGGAAGCGACCAAATTACCGGTGAAGACTGGTACTACGATACTGACTTCTTCACCCGCAACAGCGATGGTACATTCACATTCAAGGCCATAAGTGGCAACTACGAAGTAATGGCAGATCTAAACAAAAAGTGTTTCCGTATATTCCCTATCGTGAATGGATCACCTGCAACATATCAGTCTGACGGCACAGGTGCCATCTGGATTATCGGTAACGACGGCATTGGCAAGCCATCATATACAGCCAACGGACAAGGTTGGCAGACAGGCGTAAGTCATAACATGTGCATGGCACAAGTGAAATCCAAGGTTTATCAGATATCGCTGACTGTAGGTAAGGAACTGAATAAGAACAGCGTCAATTTCAAACTGTTCCATCAAGCCGGTTGGGGTGGCGAATTCGATGGTAAATCAGGTAGTTCATACCGCATCACCACCAACAGCAGTCAATTCATCATTGGTGATGGGACAAACGGAAAAGACGACGGCAACATCTATCTTCGTGATGGACAAACGCTCACGGACGGTAAAACATACATCATAAAGGTGGACTGCAGCAACCCGCGAAACGCCATAATGACGGTAAACGGCGACAACACGCTGACATTCAACGGCACACCTATGAACAAGTCGGGAGAAGAAGATGTCTACACATACCAGGGCACTCTGACCCAAGGACAAAGTTACGCCGTGTCCGGAAGCAATCAAGTTACAGGTGAAGACTGGTACTGCGATACTGACTTCTTCACCCGCAACAGCGACGGTACATTCACATTCAAGGCCATAAGCGGCAACTACGAAGTAATGGCAGATTTTGGTCAGAAATGTTTCCGTGTATTCCCTATCGTGAATGGCGCACCTGCCACATATCAGTCTGACGGCACAGGTGCCATCTGGATTATCGGTAACGACGGCATTGGCAAACCATCATATACAGCCAACGGACAAGGCTGGCAGACAGGCGTAAGTCATAACATGTGCATGGCACAAGTGAAATCCAAGATTTATCAGATATCTCTGACTGTAGGTAAGGAACTGAATAAGAACAGCGTCAATTTCAAACTTTTCCATCAAGCTGGCTGGGGTGGCGAATTCGATGGTAAATCAGGAAGTTCATACCGCATCACCACCAATAGCAGTCAATTCCTTATTGGTGACGGGACAAACGGGAAAGACAATGGAAATATCTATCTGCGCGACGGTCAGACACTCACAGACGGTGACACATACATATTGAAGGTAGACTGCAGCAACCCGCAAAACGCCGTACTGACAGTAAACGGTGACAACACGCTGGCATTCAATGATACACCGATGACTGAGTCTAGCGAAAAGGGAGTATATATCTATCAAGGCCAATTGACACAAGGGAACAGATATACCGTGTCTGGAAGTAGCGAGATAAAGAGCGCAAACTGGTATTATGATACGGATTTCTTAACTCGCTATAGTGATGACACATTCACATTCATTCCAGTAAGTGGCAACTACGAAGTGATGGCTGACTTCAACAAGAAGTGTTTCCGTGTATTCCCTATCGTGGATGGCGCACCTGCCACATATCAGTCTGACGGTACCGGCGCGGTATGGATCATCGGCAGTGATGGAATCAGCAAGCCCAGCTATGCTGTCAATGGGCAAGCATGGTGTGTAGGTGTGGAACATGCCCTTTGCATGTCTCAGATTTCGCCAAAGATTTATATGATCACATTGACAACAGGAATGCAACTGGACAAGAATAACGTGAATTTCAAATTCTTCCATCAGCCAGGCTGGGGCGGTGAGTTTGACGGCAAGAATGGCAGTACATACCGTATCAGCACCAATAGCAGTCAGTTCATCATTGGTGACGGAACCAACTGGAAAGATGACGGCAATCTTTATATTCGCGATGGTCAGTCTTTGGGAGATGGCGTTCCATACATCTTCATTTTGAATTGCGCCGACCCGCATAACACATTGCTGACAATAACAAGAAAAGATAGCAGCAGTTCTTATGCCAAATCATTTATTGATGGGGCTACAGCCATAAGAAGCACAGAGAATGACGTAGAGGATGAATCTTCCTACTATACACTTCAAGGAGTGAAAGTAAACAAACCTACCAGCAAAGGTGTGTATCTGCATAATGGCAAAAAAATCGTAGTGAAATAAAATGCCATAATTTGTTTCATAAAAATAGAGGCGACGTCATTTTATTAATGACGCCGCCTCTTGTTCGTTTTATGAGATTGCTATAATAGTGCAGGTAGCTGGAACAGCTTTATTCCATTACTGCCTTTTATTAATATATAATAGCCTTCGGGATGTTGCTCGGCGATGGCGGCTTTCACCTCTTCCACATTGTTAAACTTGCGGAAGTTGCAGCGGGTCTTGGCAAACTCTTCTCCAACAAGCCATGTATTGTCCAGACCAGACTCATTGAGAAAGTCGACTACACATTGATGTTCCTCATCACTTACCGCACCCAGTTCACGCATATCACCGAGAATAGCCATCTTTGGGCTCACCTCCATGTCGCGAAAATTCTTCAATGCCGCCATCATACTCGTAGGGTTGGCGTTATAAGCATCGATAATCAGTTTATTGTGAGCTGTAATATCGAGTTGAGAACGGTTATTACTAGGTATATAATTGGTCAGAGCATGATCTATCTGCTCCTGGGTAAGTCCGAAACTGAGTCCAATACAAGCTGCAGCGAGCATGTTACAGATGTTGTATGAGCCGATGAGATGGGTCTGCACCTCACGCCATTCGCCTGCGGCATGACGCCAAAGAAACTTCAAAAACGGAGCACATGATACCACTTGTCCATTTGCGCAAAGGTCTTCACGGCCAGCCATACCGTATTTGATAAGTGTCAGATCATGGGAGATGCCCCTTAAGTGTTCATTGTCATCGTCGATGAATACCACAGAGCCTGGTTTGGTGCGCAGATAATCATACAACTCACCTTTGGTTTTGATTACACCTTCGAACGAACCGAATCCTTGCAGATGTGCACGACCAACATTTGTGATAATGCCGTAATCGGGTTCCACTATGTCTACGAGTGACTTGATGTCACCGGGATGACTTGCGCCCATCTCCACAACAGCCAGCTGGTGTTCTTTTGTCAGGCGCAGCAATGTTTTAGGCACACCTATTTCGTTATTGAAGTTACCTAAAGTACAGAGCACATTATATTTCTCTGATAGAACAGTATACACGAGTTCCTTCGTAGTGGTTTTGCCATTGGTGCCGGTAATACCAATTATTTTAGTTCCCAACTCGCGCCGGTGATAGTTGGCCATTTGTTGCAATGCTTTCAGACAATCATCAACCATGATAAAACGCCCGTCATCAGGTTTCACATATTCGGCTTCATCCACGACAGCATACGAGCATCCTTTGTCTATTGCCAATTCAGCAAACTTATTGCCATCGAACGACTCTCCTTTCAGCGCAAAGAAAATGGAACCTGCGGGGCAGTCACGACTGTCGGTGGTCACCTGCGGATGCTGCAGGAAAAGTTTGTATAATTCAGAAATCTCCATATATTTTCATATTCGTTATATACGGCAAAGGTAGTCAAAATAATAAAAAGTCATATAAAAAACTCACGAAAACTATACTTTTCGGATTGATATTCTTATTTTTGTCAAGACATGACGAAACAGGCCGCATCTCGGAAATGAAAATAAAAACGCATTTTTATTTTGCACTCCACTCGATTTGCACTATCTTTGCAGTGACATGAAAGGTTTGATTGATTATACTATAAATGTGCGTGGCAGGCTGATGAGCTTGCGCGAACCACAAGTGATGGGCATACTGAATATTACCCCCGACTCTTTCTATTCAGGAAGTTGCAAACAGACAGAAGTGGAAATCAGTGAACGAACGAACCAGATCATTGCAGAAGGCGGTACTATTATTGACGTAGGCGCATTTTCCACACGTCCGGGAGCGCCACAGATTTCTGAAGAAGATGAGAAGGAACGCTTGCGCAATGGTCTCGCCATCGTGCGCCGTGAGCAACCAGACGCTGTGGTATCTGTAGACACATTCCGTCCGGATATTGCAAAGATGTGCGTGGAAGAGTTTGGCGCCGACATCATCAATGACGTATCCGAAGGTGGAATAACAGGTGTGGCTAATACTCCGCTTGAACAGCAGGAAGGAGACTGTCCTGCCATCTTCCGTATGGTGGCACAGCTGAAAGTTCCATATATACTGATGTCCGTGAAGCCCACGCTACGTGAAATGATGATTGCCTTTGCCCATGAAATTCAGCTTCTACGTGATCTAGGGATGAAAGACATCATATTGGATCCCGGTTACGGTTTCGGCAAGACGTTAGGGCAAAACTATCAGTTGATGAATGAGGCTGAAAAGCTTAAAGCTCTGCAATTGCCCATACTTGTAGGCATCTCCCGCAAGTCGATGATATTCAAGCTCCTTGGTGGTGATCCCACAACTTCTCTCAACGGAACCACAGCACTTAATACGATATCATTGTTGAAAGGCGCAAACATATTGCGAGTTCACGATGTGAAAGAAACCATGGAAGTGGTTAGAATTTGCAGCCAACTATAACAAAAGAATAATAAATACCCGAAACGAGTAATGTTTTTTGAATTCGGAATCAAAGACGTCATCGACATTTTTCTTGTCGCATTGATGCTTTTCTATATCTATCGGTTGATGAAGGCAAGCCGTTCGCTCAATGTCTTCATCGGTATCATGGTATTCATTCTCGTTTGGCTCTTTGTAAGTCAGATACTTGAAATGCGGTTGCTAGGAAGCATCATGAACAAGCTGGTAAGCGTAGGTGTTATCGGGCTTATTGTGCTTTTCCAACAGGAGATCCGCAAGTTTCTCTACACCCTCGGTGCTCATCAGCGCATAAAGATTCTTGTAAAATTTTTCTCTTCAGGGGAAAAGAAAGGCGAGGAAGACAAAGAGGCCATCATGCCTATCGTCATGGCGTGTATGAATATGGCACGCAGCAAAGTGGGTGCATTGATTGTCATTGAGCGTGGCGCACCTCTCGATGATATCGTTGAGACAGGCGACCTGATAGACTCCAACATCAACCAGCGTCTGATAGAGAACGTGTTTTTCAAAAATTCTCCCCTTCATGATGGTGCAATGGTAGTCTCGAAGAAACGCATCAAAGCTGCAGGATGTATCTTGCCCGTATCCCACAATCTCGATATTCCCAAGGAATTGGGCTTACGCCACCGTGCCGCGATGGGAATATCGCAGACATCAGATGCCATTGCCGTGGTCGTTTCAGAGGAGACAGGACGCATCAGCGTGGCAATCACGGGCGAATTCCGTCTACGTCTGTCAGCAGAGGAACTGGAAAGTATACTTACCAAGGAGATGGGATGATGCTCAATTGAGCATCATGCTCATCTCGGCATGTTCATCCTTGAAAATAAATTCAGCCAGTCGGTTGATATTCATTTTGAGAGATTCAGGGTAAGGCTCGTCAGTCTGACGCACATTTCCGTCCTTAATGATATAGTATGCATTATTCATCGGAATGTCTTTGTCGCCTTGCACGCGTATTGTGCATGCCGTTAATGGATGCCGGTGAACATACATTTCCAAAGCCTTTTTGGCATTTATCACTCTTAGCATTGCTTGTACAGGCTCTGTGGCGGGCTTGTAATCATCTCCCTGAATAAATATATCCTCCTTTACTTTGTTCAGCCCATCACAATCGTGCAATAGGATGCAGTCTTTCTCTCGTTGCCATTTATCAAAACGTTCGAAAGGCATCATTATTACATTTTCCAGTGGTGGTATACATGTGATACATTCGGCATAACCGCACTTTCCATACCACCCGTACAGCCATGGTTCGGCAGGTATAAGGGAAGCGAAGACTGCACCTTTATAATATATGCTGAAATGCGCTTGGCGCATCAGATTGTTGCCAATATCCTGACGACGGTAATCCAGGTCTACACTCACGCCACTCATATAGGCTGTACTTATTTCCTCGCCATGATACAGCATAGTGTATGGCAAGGTCTGCAGTGCCGCTACCACATGACGGTTTATCTGGCATGTTATATTGTATTCACTCTTGTATATTCGGCCGAAATACAAGTCCATGAATGCTTCCGTGTCTCCGAAAGCCTGTTTCCACAACTCGCGAGTCTCTTTCAATATTCTTTCTTGGTCTTCGAAATCCGCCAATGGATATTTTTCCATAATAACATTTTTCTCCAGCAAGATGTCCGGTTTGTATGAGAGTTTGGCATTTCGCAATCCCTGTTTGCCCATATCTTCCTCACGGTTAATATAGAAATATTGTTCAGGCAGATGCTTCACAAATTCCTGATTGATTATCGTGAATGAACCCTCGTAACTTGTATCAGCCTTTTCCACACATACATCAAATGTGCTCTGGTTTATTGGACAGCCGAAAGTGAATGCGATGAGCTTGTCGTCCACCCATATCGTACCGCCAATTAGCCCCAACCGATCCCATCGGTCAAACGCACGCGTCATGGAACGCAACTCCTCCGTCATGCTTTCATCTTGGTCGGATTCATCTTGATCCATTCTCCACTGACGCTCCAATTTCAGACATTCAGGTATTAGCTCCGGCAACAAATCACGATATCTGTAATTTGGATACAGACTTTTGAATTTGTTTATATGATTGCGTTTGCTTTGCAAATTCTTTCCCGACAGATTGATCAGTTTGTCACGTGTGTAGATATAGTCTGCACGGTCACGGTCGGGTTTGATCTGGAATGTATCCGGGAATGCATTTTCTATGATGTCCGTCATATAATTGCACACGCCAAGTAACAGAAAAGGATGGCCCATTGCTATGGAGTCGTCACGGATAGCCCGTATCACCCTGACCGAGCACTCGTCACAAGTCTTCACCTTGAATGTCCCATCATCCTGTTTTCGAGGTTTGACGAGAGGCATCATATATGCAAGATGGTGCCCGGTATAGAAGCGAAAAACGAGATACTCATCCACAATGGCAAACTGGGTGTTATACAAGAATCGCCAGCTAATGAGATTAGAGAAGGAAAGGTCACAATTCTGCCTTTCCCCCCACAGCGTAAAGCTCTGGATTACGTCTTTATCAGTGGTGCTTAAGTCCTTGAATCTTATCATAATTAAATGACAAATTAGTTATTGCCACAAATTTATGAAATTTTATCCGATTATCACATATAATATCGATTAATTTTCTTAATTTTGCAAACTGGAAATAGCAAAAGAATATAATTTACATAATATAATAGTAACAAACTATGGACTTTTTACAGCAAATTGTAGCGCGCGCTAAAGCGAACAAGCAGCGCATCATACTCCCAGAAGCTACTGAGGAGCGTACATTGAAGGCCGCCGACCGTGTATTGGCTGACGACATAGCAGAAATCATCCTTATAGGAAATCCTGATGAGATTCATGAACTCGCTGTCGAATGGGGATTGAACAATATCGACAAGGCAACCATCATTGATCCTATGAACAACCCGAAGAGCGAGGAATATGCTGCATTGCTGGCAGAGCTCCGTAAGAAGAAGGGAATGACAATCGAGCAGGCTCGCGAGTTGGTTAAGAACCCGCTCTATCTTGGATGTATGATTATCAAGACCAAGGGTGCTGACGGGCAGATCAGTGGTGCATTGAGCACAACTAGCGACACCCTCCGTCCAGCTCTTCAAATCATCAAATGTGCCCCTGGCATCTCTTGCGTGAGCGGAGCTATGATTCTTGTAACAAAGGAAAAGCAGTATGGCGAGAATGGTATCATTGTGATGGGTGATGTTGCAGTTACGCCAGTGCCCGATGCAGACCAGCTTTCACAGATTGCCATTTGCACTGCAGAGACAGCCAAGAACGTTGCCGGTATTGCAGATCCACGCTTGGCTATGCTCAGCTTCTCGACCAAGGGTAGTGCCAGCCATGAAGTTGTCGACAAGGTTGTTGAGGCTACACGTCTGGCCAAGGAACGCAATCCGCAGCTCAAGATTGATGGTGAATTGCAGGCTGACGCCGCCCTCGTTCCATCTGTTGGCTCAAAGAAAGCTCCTAATAGTGATATTGCAGGCAGGGCAAACGTGCTTATCGTGCCATGTCTTGAGGTTGGCAATATCAGTTACAAACTTGTTCAGCGTCTTGGTGATGCCATTGCGATCGGCCCAATTCTTCAGGGTATCGCAAGTCCGATCAATGACCTTAGCCGCGGATGCTCCATAGAGGATATTTATTACATGGTGGCTATCACTTCTTGTCAGGCACAAGAAGGGAAGAAATAATTGTATGTTATCAACATTAGCGAAAATAATTAAATGAAAGTATTAGTATTAAACTGTGGAAGCTCGTCTATCAAGTACAAGCTGTACGACATGGATGACAACTCTGTAATGGCAGCTGGTGGAGCTGAGCGCATAGGACTCGACGACGCTTTTGTAAAAGTGGTAATGCCTGATGGTTCAAAGAAAAAAATCATGCACGACATGCCCAACCACAAGGTGGGCGTGAACTTCGTATTCTCCCTGCTTGTAGATCCAGAGATTGGAGCAATCAAGGACCTCGCAGAAATCGACGCCGTAGGTCACCGCATCGTGCAGGGTGGCGACAAATTCTGCAAGAGCGTTATCGTTGACAAGAGCGTAGAAGATGGTATTGAGGAACTTTGCGACCTCGCTCCTGTACACAATGCCGGCCATTTGAGAGGTATCCGTGCCGTTGATGCCCTGATGCCAACCACGCCACAGGTATGCGTGTTCGATAACGCATTCCACAGTACGATGCCGGACTACGCATATCTGTATGCCATTCCTTACGAAATATACGAGAAATATCATGTTCGTCGCTATGGTTTCCACGGTACCAGCCACCGCTATGTATCCCAGCGCGTGTGCGAGTTCTTGGGAAAGGACATCAATACCCAGCGCATCATCACATGCCACATCGGCAATGGTGCTAGCATCAGCGCCGTGAAATTTGGTAAATGTATTGACACATCCATGGGTCTCACTCCTCTTGCAGGCGTCATGATGGGAAGCCGTTCCGGTGACATTGATCCTTCTGCAGTCACATACATGATGGAGAAATTAGGCAAAAAGCCACAAGAGATGGCCGAATACCTCAACAAGGAGAGCGGTGTACTCGGTATCACTGGTATTTCTTCTGACATGCGTGAGGTGGAGAGTGCTGCAGCAGAAGGCAACAAACGCGCCCAACTGGCTCTTACCATGTACAACTACCGCATCAAGAAGTATATCGGTTCTTATGCTGCCGCCATGGGAGGTGTAGACATCATTGTCTGGACAGCCGGTGTAGGCGAGAATCAGACAGGCACCCGTCTTGAGGCTTGCTCCGGTTTGGAGTTTCTTGGTGTCAAAATGGACGCTGAGGCTAACAAGGTTCGTGGCGCAGAGGCCGTCATATCCACACCTGACTCTAAGGTTACGGTATGTGTCATCCCCACAGATGAGGAACTAGTCATTGCCAAAGACACAATGGCATTGCTCAACAAGTAATCACATCATTACATTATATATCCTGACAGGCGGTCTCAAAAAGAGTCCGCCTGTTTCGCATTAATAAGAAAACAGTCACACGTATTCTTCCGGCAGTGATTCTTTCCATGCACAGAAAGGGTAACGGAGTAGATGGGAATTACGAAAACGTATGTCGCCAGTGACCTCAGAACCGATAAAATCTGGTTTTTCATAGGGTTCGTCAATGCCCCCAAGCTCCACTTCTGCCATCACAAGACCGGCATTGTCGCCATAAAATTCATCCACCTCGAAGGTGTGATTTCCACTTTTAACAAGATATCGGCGCTTGTCGATGTATCCGCCCTTGCACAACGGAAGCAGATGTTCCGCCTCGTCTAGCGTTATTTCCTTTTCAAATTCATAACGAGACAGTCCGCCATTGTCGGAATGGCTCTTTATTGTAACATACGCCTTGTCATCCCTGACACGTATGCGCACAGTGGCACCATCTGCAGGGATATACCCCTGCTTGATGCGACTGTTAGAAAAGGCGGCACGTTTGAACGCATCGCCTTTTCTAACTAGAAATTTGCGTTCTATCTCCAGTCCACTCATTAAATTACCATTGAATAAATAATGAATAAGACGGCAAGTACAATGAGACCGCCGAATATCCATTTAATCACTTTTTTTGCCTGTTTCTCTTGTTTTGCTTCACGCTGAGCGCGATGCACTTTGCTTCTTTCACTCATAGTTGTATTATTTTATTTAGGTCTTATATTTTGCAGTAAAAAGTGTCAAGGGAAACAAAATACATTCACATTTGCTCCCTATGCCGCGATTACCATTTATTCATCATCAGTGACCGGGAACTCCATCAGATATGCCTTGATAAACTCATCTATCTTACCATCCATCACACCATCCACATCACCAGTCTGATAATTCGTACGGTGGTCTTTCACACGTCTGTCATCAAATACATAACTGCGAATCTGGCTTCCCCACTCTATTTTTTTCTTTCCCGCCTCTATCTTGGCCAAAGCCTCAAGACGTTTCTTCATAGCACGGTCATAGAGTTGGGATTTCAATAGCCTCATGGCGTTATTTCGGTTTTCCAACTGCTTGCGGCTCTCAGTATTTTCAATGAGGATTTCCTCTTCCTCGCCCGTATCAGGGTCGGTGTATTCGTAGCGCAGACGTACGCCGGTTTCAACCTTATTCACGTTCTGACCACCGGCACCACCACTTCTAAACAAGTCCCAACTTACTTTTGCCGGGTCTACGTACACCTCGATGGTGTCATCTACAAGCGGAGAAACGAACACACTGGCAAAACTGGTCATTCTCTTTCCCTGTGCATTGTACGGCGACACACGCACCAGACGGTGCACGCCACTTTCGCTCTTGAGATATCCGTAAGCATATTCGCCACCCTCTATCTCCATAGTCACGCTCTTGATGCCGGCCTCATCACCATCCTGCAGGTTGGAGATTGTAACCTTGTGACCATGGGCCTCAGCCCAACGGATATACATACGCATAATCATCTGTGCCCAATCCTGACTCTCGGTACCACCGGCACCCGAGTTTATCTTCATCACACAGTCCATAGGGTCTTCCTTCTGGCGCAGCATGTTCTTAAGTTCCAAGTCTTCAATAGCCGTGATTGCCTTCTTGTAATCAGCATCCACCTCTTCTTCTGTCACCATTTCATCGTGATAGAAATCGAAAGCCAACTGCAACTCATCGGCAAACTGACGTACCTCTTTATATCCTGTGAGCCATTTCTCAATGCCCTTCACCTTCTTCATCTGCTCCTGCGCACGTGTAGGGTCTTCCCAAAAATCGGGTGCCTGCGTGCGAAGCTGTTCCTCCTCAAATTCTACTTTCTTTTCATCTATATTGAGATAGTGGTGCAACGCTTCGGCGCGCTCCAACACATCTTTCAACTGCTCGGCTGTAATCATTCTTCGTACATTTTATCTATTAATCTACTATAGTTCTTATAAATTATCGGTCTCCTCAGCTTCAGTGTATTGGTCAACTCCCCATTCTCCATAGAGAAGTGATGGGCAAGCAGTGTGATGCGCTTTATCTGTTCGTAATGTGCCAACTGCTGCTGCAGGGTCTCGATACGATCCATCATCATCTTCTGCACTTCGGCATTAAGACAAAGGTCCTCACGACTTTCGAACTTGATATTGCGGTCACGAGCGTACTGCTCGATGAGTCTGAACTCAGGTACGACAAGAGCCGAAACAAACTTGTGCTTGTCTGCCACCACAGCTATCTGATCTATGAACTTGTCAACAAGCAGCATAGCCTCAATCATCTGAGGAGCAATATACTTGCCATTGCTGGTTTTGAACAAGTCTTTGATACGATCTTTAAGGAACAACTCTCCATTTTTCAAGTAACCGGCATCACCGGTATGGAAGAAACCCTCCTCATCAAAAATCTTGGAGTTCAGTTCCTCTCGTTTGTAATATCCAGGAGTGATAGTTGGCCCTTTGAGCAGCACCTCGTCATTCTCACCTATTTTTATCTGGATGCTATTTATCGGACGTCCCACAGAACCAATGGTATATCCCTCTTCCAAATGATCACAAGAGACCGTGGCAAGACTCTCTGTCAATCCATAACCCACCACCATGTTAATGCCGATGGAATGGATGAATTCCTCCACTTCAGGCGACACTGTGGCACCAGCCGTGGGGAAGAAATGAGCATTTTCCAGTCCCAATTGCTTGCGCACCAGACTCATAACCGTCTTGTTCAACATCTTATATTCCAGCTGCAAGGCGATTGGAGGTCGCTTGCAACGACTCAGATATTCCACATTATGCTTGTGTCCCACGGCCAGCGCGTGGTTAAACAGCTTGCGCTGAATGGGGCTGGCCTCTTCCATCCTCTCCTTGACACCAATATACACTTTCTCCCAAAATCGCGGAACGGATGACATGCACGTAGGATGAGTTTCACGCATAGACTGCTGAATTTCCTTAGGGTAGGTATTGATAATTAACAGACATCCCTCGGTAAGACACAGATAAGTCCATCCACGCTCGAAGATATGAGTGAAGGGCAGGAAATTGATGATGCGGTCTTTCTCCTTTATCGGCACCACCTCGTCATTGGCAATCATTGCAGCGAGATACTGCCCGTATGTCAGAATCACACCCTTGCTGTCACCGGTGGTACCACTGGTGTAAAGAATATTACAAATATCATCCATGCTGGCTTTCTCACACAGCGCCTCCACCTCAGACTGGCGCGGCAAGTTCTCGCCCAAGGCGATGAAATCATCAAAATAAAGAGCATTAGGGTCATGGGTGCTTATGCGCACACTGTCGTCGTAGATAATGATACGCTCAAGAGACGGACACAGAGCAAAGATGCGGTGCGCCTTGTCATACTGTTCCTGTTCGCCAACGAAGAGGAAACGAGTCTGAGAATCATTAATCATATACTGAATCTGCTGTTCACTGCTGGTAGAATAGAATGGTATCGAGACACCTCCCACCCCGTAAGCACCAAAGTCCGTATAGAGATATTGTATGCAGTTTTGAGAGAACACAGCAATCCTGTCTTGAGGTTTCAGCCCCAGGCTCAGCATTGCATTACTTACCTGCTTTACGCGTAGCGAGAACTGGTTCCAAGTAACCGTCTTCCATTTCAGACTACCGAAACTCCGGAACATTAATACCTGGCGATTGCCGTACTTCTTGGCTTGCTCGTGAATAAGTACTGAGAGATGACATCTTGTCTGCATAAGTATATTATTTATTTTATGCAAAGATAAAGAATTATCATTAAAACAAGAAATTTATTTGAACTTTTTTGTTACTTTTGCCATTGTTATGACACAGCAAGATTATGGAAGCGATGCGGTGGAGCTCCTAAAGGAAATCATCGCAACACCATCGGTCAGCAGAAACGAAGACAAGGCTGCCGACATTATGGTCAAACACATACTGAGATACGGCTTCGAGTATAAACGCGAGGCTAACAATATTTGGGTGACAGACCGGCACTTCGACCGGGCACGCCCCACCTTGTTGCTCAATGCCCACATAGACACGGTGAAACCGGTGGATTCGTGGACTCGCTCGCCATTTGTCGCCGCCACGGACGGCGATGTAATCTACGGTTTGGGAAGCAATGACTGTGGTGGCGGACTTGTTTCGCTGTTGCAGGTATACCGTCATCTCACATCTCACGAGCAGAATTTCAATGTAATTTATCTAGTCTCCGCGGAAGAGGAGGTGTCGGGTGCCGACGGATTCAGTCGTGTACTGCCGTTGCTGCCCCCGATAGATGTTGCCATCGTAGGCGAGCCCACCGGCATGCAACCCGCCATTGCGGAAAAGGGGCTGATGGTGCTTGACGTTTCCGCTTATGGCAAGAGCGGGCACGCAGCACGCGACGAAGGGGTAAATGCCATATATGAAGCACTGGACGACCTCGTATGGTTTCGTGATTACAAGTTCAACAAAGTGAGCGAATTCCTTGGTCCGACACAAATGAACGTCACCGTGATTAACGCCGGCACACAGCACAACGTGATACCGGACCTCTGCAACATGATTGTGGATGTGCGCACCAACGAATTCTACGACAACAAGGAGGTGTATGACTTTATCTGCGAGCATGTGAAGTCGAACATCAACGCCCGTTCATTCCGTCTGCACTCTTCACACATAGACCCGTCGCACCCTCTGATAAAAAAGTGTGTGCAGATGGGCATGAAGCCTTTCGGTTCGCCCACGTTGAGTGACCAAGCTCTGATGCCGTGGCAGTCTTTCAAACTAGGTCCGGGCGAATCATCACGTTCTCACTCTGCTGACGAGTTCATAAAGGTTGGAGAAATCAATGATGCTATCAAAACATACATCGAATTGCTGGACGGCATGGAGATATAGCAAGACGAGAATCCACATTTGCTGAAATATATTTACATCAACCTCTGCACACGTCGCGTATTTGCAACCGAGTGCATACTTGGTCGCAAATACGCGAAACCAGAGCGTTTTCATAAGTTGCTCACAATCAGTCACTTGACTTTTTTTGGCATAAAATCAACCTCAAAAAGCGTTGCGTTTAACGTCTAACGGGCTTGCGTTTAGATGCTTTTAGCAATGCGAAAGACATCTAAACGCAAAGCCAAACAGGCTATTTTACTGTTTTTTGCGGTATAAATGGCAAAATCGGATATCAATGACAGGTTTTATTTACTCATTTAGGTTTAAACCGACTAGTTTTCTTCTCTCATTGATCACATCTCGAAGATGCAGTTTTGCGTGAAAATATTTGACTGAATATATATATTCTATTGATTTGGCATGACAGTTTATTTGATTGTCAATCTGTAAGCACGTCCACGATTCACCTCAATTTTCAGGTTACTATTGTCCTCTATTATTGGTTTTATTCGCCGGATAAGCGTATATAGAGTTTCGCTTGCATCTTCCTTCTTTGGCCACAAGGAATCACAAATCTCGGATTTCGTCAGCTGGTGGTTGTCTGAAGTGAAAAACATTTGCATCAGTTGCGCCTGCATAGGCGTGAGATGAATCTGGTCACGGCGCGCGTTATAGAAACAGTTGTCACTTGCAGAGTAACAAAGTTCCCCATAAGTACTAAAATCACCCATTTCATCGCAATTGTGCTTGCGGAAATACAGCACAGACAACGCCATCCATGCCATAGCCATGAAAGACAAAGCGAGCGACAACCGCTGGTCGGACATACTGAAAATGGTGCCAAATGAGCAGTTGGCATATCCGCGAAAGCCGATGGATCCGGATGCCGCCCGCCACACGATCGTGTCACTGCAAGTCACATCGCTTTGTTCATCACGCAGGCAGTAGCTCACGTATGCGCGATCTTTCAACTCGGTAATGTTCAAATGATTGCGGTATGTCCGTATGGTGTCCGGCGTTATCGACAAGTCTCTTTTCGCTTCAAGGGTCTGCGCGAGAGCCTGGTTAAGGTCAGTTCTAATCTTAAATTCGGTATTTCTGTAACTGTCAATACTCGACAGTACAGATGAAATCAAAAATGTTAAGAATATCAATACAGATACGTAAGGTCTCATAACTATTTATTTTTAAACTATTGGTAATGCCATTCCACTGATTTTCTGATATATGTCCAGCGCAAACACATCTGTCATCCCGCTTACATAGTCGATGACCGACATTATACGGGTTTCAACATTATCACTGGTTATATCATATTGGCTGCTAAACCGGTTTATCAGCTGTTGCGAATAGAAGCGGTCTGGATTGACCGCAGCATCCACAAGTGTCTCCATAAGCGTTTCCATTATCTTGTAACCGCTTAATTCTATATCCAAGACCGGTTTGCTGCGATAGATCTTCCGTTTGGAAATCTCACAACAATGTTTGTATGCGTTACGCAAATCGACAGAGATATTATCTATCAGACAGCCCTCGAAAGTGCCGTCTAGAATATCCTCCTCATGATTAACGAAGGCCGCCACACACGCTGCTTCCAACTTGCCGATGACGCAAGCCCGCATATAAACTATCATCTCATTATCATCCGTCACCCCCTCGTCAATAATCCTTTGCTTGATTTTATTTTTACCCATTTCATCGAAAAATCCAAGTAGCAGGTCCTCAGTTTCCGCATAGGTGAGAATCTTCAACTTGTGAGAGTCCTCTATGTCCATTATCTCGTAACAGATGTCATCGGCAGCCTCTACAAGATAAACCAGCGGATGGCGTTCGTACCGCAAGGGTTCGCCGTTTACAGATTTGCAAATTATGCCCAATTCATCGGCAATTTTCTTGAATGTTCCGCTCTCCGATGAAAAAAATCCGAACTTGCCGTGCTTGCCTGCACAACTGCTGGCGAAAGGATACTTCACTATGCTTGACAATGTGGTGTAAGTCATTACGAACCCGCCATCACGCCTGCCATTAAACTGGTGAGTCAACAGGCGGAAAGCATTGGCATTGCCCTCGAAATGAGTGATATCATTCCAGAACTCCGCACTCAAAATTTCACGCAGATGCCTGCCGTTTCCCTCGGTGAAGAATGTCTGTATCGCCTTTTCTCCACTATGACCAAACGGAGGATTGCCCATATCGTGAGCCAGACATGCCACACTCACTATGGTCCCAATTTCCTCAAACAGCGTACCGGCCAGTTCTGGATGCTTACCCTTTAGTTTTGCCGCCACGTCATTACCCAGCGACATGCCCACACACGCCACCTCCAGACTGTGAGTAAGGCGATTATGGACGAAGACACTGCCGGGAAGGGGGAACACCTGTGTTTTGTTTTGCAGTCTGCGAAACGGTGCCGAAAAGATAAGGCGGTCGTAATCGCGCTTAAATTCGGAACGATCATCATGGCGCAGGGCATGCTTTACTTCCTGCCCTAGCCGTTTGTTTGATATGAGTTGTTGCCAGTTCATTTCTGCAAAAGTAATGTAAATTTGGCTATTTTCTTTCTTTTTAATGTGAAAAATACAAATATGTGGGGATTATTCATTAATTTTGCGACTTAATAAAGTAAATCCGAAGAATATGATTAAGATAAAAGTTGTAAACAACGGACATCAGCAATTGCCCGCATACGCCACCCCACAAAGTGCCGGAATGGATCTGCGTGCCAACATAGACGAGGCGATAACCTTGCATCCGATGGAAAGAAGGCTCATCCCTACAGGCCTGCACATTGCGCTGCCCATTGGTTTTGAGGCACAAATACGCCCTCGAAGCGGCCTGGCACTAAAACACGGAATCACCGTGCTCAATACTCCCGGTACCGTGGATGCGGACTACCGCGGTGAAGTCATGGTACTGCTAATCAACTTTTCGGGTACTGATTTTATTATCAATGACGGTGAGCGCATAGCCCAGATGATTATCACACGCCACGAACAGGGCGAATTCATCGAGGTGAGTGAACTGGATGAGACCGAACGTGGTGAAGGAGGTTATGGACACACTGGGGTGAAATAACAAAAGATGAAATTAAACATAAAGAATATTGCTGCTTGCTCGGTCATCGCAATAACATCGATGGCGATTGTCTCACCGGCTTCTGCCAAGGACAATAAAGCAAAGCCTGCGCAAAGCATAAGTATCGGAACATTATCCGATGCCGACCAGTTGAGGTTCAATTACTTCTATCTGGAAGCCGTGAGGCAGCAGAATACAGGTCATTATTCAGCCGCATTCGACCTGCTGAATCATGCATTGAAAATCAACCCGAAAGCCGCCGAAGCGTATTTTGCCCAATCAGCATATTTTTCTGAATTAAACAAAGACTCCCTAGCACTAAATTACTTGGAAAAGGCGGCACAGCTAAATCCGGGGAACAGCACCTATCTGGAACGTGTGGCGCAATATCATATCAACGCCAAAGAATATGATAAGGCCATCGGTTATTATGAGGAAATATATTCCCGCAATCATGACCGTACAGATGTACTCAAAATACTCTTACAGATCTATGAGCAGCAGAAGAACTATTCCAAGATGATAAGCGCGATAGACAGGATAGAACTGGCCGATGGAAGCAGCGAAGACATAACACTATCCAAGATGAAAGTGTATGAGATGATGAATGATAAGAAGGCGGCATACAACACGCTTAAATCATTGTCTGACAAGCACCCCAACGATTTAAGCTACAAGGTGATGCTGGGCAACTGGCTGATGCAGAACAAAAGACAGAAAGATGCCTACAAAATATTCATCGACGCTATAAAAGAAGAACCAGACAATGCGTTCGTGCAGACGTCACTATACGATTATTACAAGACTGTGGGCCAAGACACGCTGGCCAATGTGCTGATGGAAAGGATTCTTACCAGCCCCAAGACAGAATCGCAGAGCAAGATATCAATGATACAGCAGTTGATACGCGACAATGAGCAGGAGGGAGGTGACAGCACCAAGATGCTGAAACTATTCAACCGCATGATGCAGGCCAATCCCAAAGATGGCGCTCTCGCTGAACTCAATGCCGCATACATGACCCTGAAGAAGATGCCTCAAGACTCCATTAATAACGCGTTAAAGCACGTTTTGATGATATCACCCGACAACGCAGGTGCCCGTTTACAACTCATACAGGCGGAATGGCCAAAGAAAAACTGGGATAAAATAATAGCATTGAGCAAGCCGGCAATGGAATATAACCCCGATGAAATGGCATTTTATTACTTTATGGGGCTGGCGTATTTCCAAAAAGACGATCGAGACAAGGCTCTTGACACATTCCGCAAGGGTGTGGGCGAAATAAATTCTAAGAGCAATGCCGACATAGTATCGGATTTCTATGCCATCATGGGCGATATTCTGCATCAGAAAGGTAAGTCTAAAGAGGCTTTCGCAGCATATGACAGTTGCCTGCAATGGAAAGCCGACAACATGGAATGTCTGAACAATTATGCCTATTACATGAGCGAGGAGAACCGTGAACTGCAACGGGCAGAACAGATGAGCTACAAGACCATCAAGGCAGAACCCAAAAATGCTACGTTTTTAGACACTTATGCATGGATACTTTTTTTACAAGGACGTTATGCCGAGGCCAAGATATACATTGACCAGGCCATAGCAAATGATACCGATTCGGTACAAAGTGCTGTGGTAATTGAGCATGCCGGTGATATCCATGCGATGAATAATGAAATACCCACAGCTGTGGATTATTGGCAGAAAGCCGTCAAAATAGGTGGCGAAAACGCACTGCTGATGAAAAAAATCAAGCTGAAAAAATATTTGAGAAAAGATTAAATATCATATAAACCATTTCAGGAAATATGAAAATAGCTAAGACAGCGATATTGTGCTCTTCTTTGATTCTGGCTTCGTGCGGGGCAAAGAAAGCCATTGTGAATGATAAAGTCATCACTCCGGCAACAACCCATACATCAACCAATCCGGTTGCATTGCAGAAGTTGTCGTTTATCCAGAAAGTATCCGACAATAAGGTCTATGCCAAGAACATCGTGGGCAGCATGTCGTTTAATATCAAATCGGGCGACAAGGACATATCCGTGCCAGGTTCAGTACACATGCGAAAGAACGAGGTCATACGCCTGCAACTGTTCATTCCAATACTCGGAAGCGAAGTGGGGCGTCTGGAGTTCACACCTGATTATGTACTTGTAGTGGACCGAATACATAAGGAATATATCAAGTCAGACTACAATCAGCTCGACTTTCTGAAAGAAAACGGGCTCAACTTCTACAGTCTACAGTCTCTCTTTTGGAATCAATTGCTGTTGCCGGGCGCAGCAGATGTCTCTGAATCAGATTTAAAAAAGTTTGAT
>OBMA010000555.1_pt1 | contig 22355 bp, 18 predicted proteins | sample 1539141 | NCBI WGS metagenome assembly OBMA01 (sample SAMEA3991484, study PRJEB22521) | metagenome | biome: anthropogenic terrestrial biome; feature: sewage plant; material: raw primary sludge | place: Sweden | collected 2012-09-26
GCTTGCCCGTGTGAAAGTAGGTCAACGCCAGGCTAAGTATTTAAAAACCCCCCTCGATCTCAGTATCTAGGGGGGTTTTGTTTTGGGCATTTTCTGTCGCCTAACACCCCTATTTGCTTGGTTGAGATTGCATACGAACAATGCGAAAATCAATACTATTCTCTACTTCTGGAAAAATTGATGAGTGCGCAGCTAATTGACGGAAAAAAAATCTCTGAAGCTTTGCTAAATAACGTCAAAGCTGGGGTTGATCTTCGCCTTTCCCAGTCCAAGCGTGCCCCTGCCCTTGCGGTGATTTTGGTGGGCAATAATCCCGCCTCAGAAATTTATGTCCGAAATAAAAAGCGTTCGTGCGAAAAAGTCGGTATTCGCTCTTTAGATTTTGATTTGCCAGAGAGCACCACAGAATCCGAACTATTGGCATTGGTTGAACAGCTCAATGAAGATGCTGGTGTGGATGGTATTTTGGTGCAGCTTCCTTTACCTGCCCATATTTGCGCAGATGCCGTTATTGAGCGCATCAATCCTAAAAAAGATGTGGATGGTTTCCACCCTTATAACATCGGACGACTCGCACTTAAAATGCCGTTGCTGCGCCCCTGCACCCCTCGCGGTGTCATGACCATGCTAGAAATGTCGGGGATTGACCCCAAGGGGAAGCATGCTGTGATTGTCGGTGCCTCCAATATCGTTGGGCGACCTATGGCACTAGAACTGCTTTTGGCTCGCGCTACCGTTACCGTGTGCCACAGTGCCACCGCCGACCTTGCTGCAGAAGTCGCACGGGCGGATATCGTGGTTGCAGCGGTCGGTAAGCCTTTCTTTGTCAAAGGCGAGTGGATTAAGCCCGGTGCAGTGGTCGTTGATGTGGGCATCAACCGTTTGGAAACCGGCAAAGTGGTTGGCGACGTTGATTTTGAGGCCGCAAAAGCCAGAGCCAGCTGGATTACCCCTGTGCCTGGTGGGGTGGGTCTTATGACCGTTGCCACGCTGTTACAAAATACGCTCGACACTGCCAACTTAAACGCATAGCGCACATCATGCAAAAAAATACAGCCACCTTACTGATTAGCTGCCCAGACCGAAAAGGTCTGGTTGCCACAATTGCCAATTTTTTGATGGCGTATAACGCCAATATTCTCCACGCAGACCAACACCAAGACTCCAGCGAAAATTTGTTTTTAATGCGGGTTGAATGGGATTTGGCTGGCTTCACTCTGCCGGTTGAAAATTTTTCAGCGGCATTTCAGCCCATTGCCGCTGAAAATGGCATGACGTGGCGCATTGCGCTGTCCCAGCACAAACCCAGAATGGCCGTATTCGTCTCTAAATACGAGCATTGCTTGGTGGATTTAATTCACCGCTGGCGGGTGGGAGAGCTTAATTGCGATATCCCCTTGGTGATTTCAAACCATGAAGAATGCCGCCGTTTAGTTGAATTTAGCGGCATTCCTTTTCACGTTATCCCTGTTACCAAAGACAATAAAGCCGAAGCCGAAGCCGAGCAGTGGCGTTTGCTCGAAGCGGCTGGGGTCGATTTTATTGTGCTGGCGCGTTATATGCAGGTGCTTTCCCCTAGCTTTGTCGAACGCTATACCAATAACGTCATCAATATTCATCACTCCTTTCTGCCTGCTTTTGATGGTGCCAAACCTTATCACCGAGCCTTTGCGCGGGGGGTGAAGCTCATCGGTGCAACAGGGCATTACGTGACTGAAATGCTGGATGAAGGCCCTATTATTGAGCAGGAGGTTATGCGCATTTCTCACCGAGATGATGTTGAAGACCTCGTGCAAAAAGGGCGAGACCTCGAACGTATCGTGCTTTCTCGTGCCGTGCGTTGGCATATTGAAAACCGTATTCTGGCCTATGCTAATAAAACAGTGATTTTTGATTAAGAGGTTCAAATGGATAAGGTCTATCCCATTATTGGGCGTGAATCCATCACCATGCGCTGGGGTGATATGGATGCCGTCGGGCATTTAAATAACACCTACTATTTTCGATTTATGGAGCAAATTCGTATTCAGTGGTTGGATCGTATAGTGCTCCCTATCGACCCCACTTCTGTGGGGCCGGTGATTGGCAGCACCTCTTGCGTATTTAAAAAAGCGATTACCTATCCTGCCATCGTAGATATCACCCTAGAAGTCGAAAAAATGGGCCGCTCTAGCGTGCGTCTCCGGCATCATTTTTATGTACGGGGCGATTTAGACCAGCCCTATGCTACTGGTGAAGCTACATTGGTGTGGATTGACTATCAGACCGGCAAAACCATCCCGATTCCAGAAAAAATTCGGGCGTTGGTCTATGCTGCTGGTTATGCTGATTAACGCTGTTTTGACAAACTAAAAAAGGCGACATCCCTATTGGGTGTCGCCTTTTTTAGTTTGTAGACCGCCTCTGCCCCTATTCTCTAGGACGTTGGCACGCCATTAAATAGTTAATTTGCGTATCTGAATCAAGGGAATATTGATTGGTCAGCGGCTGGTAGCGCATCCCTACAATCTGTTGGCAGTCTAAGTTGGCTGCTCGTGCCATACGGGTGAGCTCCGAAGGCTTGATAAAACGGGCGTATTCATGCGTACCACGGGGCAACAAACCCAACACATACTCTGCGCCAAGTACCGCCATCACATAGGCTTTGGGCGTGCGGCTCAGGGTAGAAAAGCACACCGTCCCCCCAGGCTTCACCAGTGCCGCACAGGCTTTGACCACACTGGCAGGGTCAGGCACATGCTCCAGCATTTCCATGCAGGTCACCACGTCAAAGCTGGCAGGCTGTGCTGCGGCGAGTTCTTCCACGGGCACGCAGCGGTAGTCCACCTTCACGCCGCTTTCTAGGGCGTGAAGCTGCGCGACCTTGAGTGATTTCTTCGCCAAATCAATGCCGGTTACCACCCCGCCCGCCTGCGCCAAAGCCTCGGACAAAATCCCCCCGCCACAGCCCACATCCAACACTTGCTTACCTGCCAAGCCCCCTGCTTGCTGTTCAATAAAGCCCAGCCTCAGCGGATTGATGTCGTGTAGTGGCTTGAATTCACTGGTTTTATCCCACCATTTATGGGCAATCTGACTGAATTTGTCTAACTCAGCCTGATCGACGTTGTGTGTAGTTTCCATGGCCTGCCTTGCGGTGAAAATGTCGTGATGCAGTGATTTGAGTCGCTTAGTTGGACGCACCAGCACGGATGCGCCCTTGCCAGTCATTGGAGCGACCCAGCAGGGTTTCCGTATTGAGCGTGGTCAACTGGCGGTCAGACAGCAGCGGCTTGCCATTCACCCACACATGGCTAACTTGTTCGCGCCCAGCGGCATACACCAAATGCGAAATAGGGTCGAAGGTCGGGGCGGTTTCGAGCGAGCCGAGGTCAACGGCCACCACGTCTGCCGCTTTGCCCGCGCATAGGCTGCCGGTTAAATGGTCAATCCCCAAAGCGCGTGCACCGTTTAGGGTTGCCATACGCAACGCCGTTGCTGCAGGGACAGCGGTAGGATCCAGCGTCCCCACCTTAGCCAAGAGCGCGGCCATCCGCATGTCGGCCAGCATATCCAGCTTGTTATTCGACGCTGCCCCATCGGTGCCAATCCCCACATTGACCCCCGCCGCCAAGCACGCCTGAATCGGTGCAATGCCGGAAGCCAGCTTCATGTTAGAGGTCGGGTTGTGGGCAATTGACACGCCATGACGCGCGGCCAGTGCCATTTCGCTTTCGGTCAAGTGCACCATATGTGCCGCTGTCAGCCGTGGCGACAGCAAGCCCAAGGCATGCAGTCGTGCCAAGGGGCGAACATGGTGCTCGCTCAGGCTGGTGTCGATTTCGTGCTGGGTTTCGTGGATGTGGCAATGAACCGGCAAATCCAGCTCGTCCGCCAGCGTAATCACCTTACGGAAGGTGTCATCGCTCACCGTATAGGGGGCGTGGGGGGCGAGGGTGAAGGTAATTAAATCCTCCCCGAGAAATTCGTCGCGCTCCTTCAGCCCTTTGGCGATGTACTCATCCGCATTGCTGGCGTAGCGAGTCGGGAACTCCAGCACCGAGCAGCCGACAAATGTCCGCATCCCCGCAGCCAACCCCGCCCGTGCGACCGCCGAGTTGTAGAAATACATATCGTTGACCGTGGTCACGCCCCCGCGAATCATCTCCGCCATGCCCAGCAGCGTGCCATCGTAAACAAACTGGTCAGAGACGTGCGCCCCCTCTGCTGGCCAAATATGGTTTTGCAGCCAGTCCATCAATGCCAAGTCGTCCGCATAGCCGCGCAGCAGGGTCATGGCTGCATGGCAGTGCAAATTGACCAAGCCGGGGATAAGGGCATGGGTGTTCAGCGTCAGATGTTCTTTTGCCGAAACTTGGGCGATGCCTTCGGGCGGCACAATCGCCACAATCTTGCCTTGGCTAATGGCGAGGGCATGGTTGTCGAGCACTTCGCCGTCTTTTTCAACAGGGATAATCCAGCGGGCTTGAATCAGCAAATCAACAGAGAGGGACATAAGTTATCTTCAAGAAATAGGCAGTGAAAAATAGCGGAAAAGCTAAGAGCCTGTTTGCGATCTCAATGGCGCAGGGGTTGCCAAGGCGAAATTCGGAAAAAAAGCACCGTTGAACTTGAGTTCAGACGCATTTTTTTGTGAATTTCAATGCAGGATCACCCGAGTCTCGCAGATCGCAAACAGGTTCTAAGAGGCACGGCAGTTTAGAAAGCCTAGCAGCCACGGGCAAGGCTTTTCCTCTAACGCGGTTTAGCCAAACGCTGGAATCCCCGTTTGTGCCCGCCCCAAAATCAGCGCGTGAATGTCGTGCGTCCCTTCGTAGGTATTGACCGACTCTAGGTTGAGCATGTGCCGAATCACCGGATAGCTGTCAGAAATACCATTGCCGCCGAGCATGTCCCGCGCCACCCGCGCAATGTCGAGCGCCTTGCCGCTGTTATTCCGCTTAATCAGCGACACCATTTCTGGCGTGGCCTGCTCTTGGTCCATGAGTCGCCCCACCTGCAAAGCCGCGAATAAGCCCAAGGTGATTTCGGTCTGCATATTGGCCAATTTGACTTGCACCAGTTGAGTCGCAGCCAGTGGGCGGCCAAATTGGTGGCGGTCTAGGGTGTACTGGCGGGCGGTGTGCCAACAGGTTTCTGCCGCCCCCATCGCCCCCCATGCAATCCCAAACCGCGCTTTGTTCAGGCAGCTAAACGGCCCTTTTAAGCCTGTGACGCTGCCCAGCAAGTGGTCATCCGGCACAAACACCTCGTCCATCACCACCTCCCCCGTCACCGAAGCCCGCAGGCTGAACTTGCCGCCTAGTGTGGGGGTGGACAGCCCAGCCATCTCGCGAGTGAGGATAAAGCCGCGAATATCGCCCGCCTCATCTTTACCCCACACAATCAGGACATCGGCAATCGGACTGTTGCTAATCCACGTCTTGCGCCCCGACAGCCGCCAGCCGCCCGCCACCTTGCGGGCACGGGTCAACATCCCATCGGGGTCAGAGCCCGCATCCGGCTCGGTCAGCGCGAACGCACCCACCCATTCGCCGCTGGCCAGCTTGGGCAAGAAATAGGCTTGTTGCGCGGCACTCCCAAAGGTGGCCAGCGGATACATCACCAAGGAGCTTTGCACGCTTAATACCGTGCGGTAGGCCGAATCAACCTGCTCCATTTCTCGGGCCACCAAGCCATAGGCCACATGCGACAAGCCCGCGCAGCCCCACTCCGGCAGCGTGCAACCGAGCAAGCCCAACGCGCCCATCTCGGCAAAAATGGCACGATCAAAACGTTCTTCGCGGTGTGCCGTCACAATGCGCGGCAACAGTGCCGTTTGGGCATAGGCTCGCGCCGTATCGCGGGCACTGCGTTCTTCGGGGGTGAGTTGCGTCTCAAGCTGCAGCGGGTCTTCCCAGCGGAACGTGGGGCGGGTAGTGGACATGGGGGAACTCCAGTGGCGTAACAGGGGATTCAGATTATTCCATATTGGCAGGTGGGGGCTAGGGGCTGTCTCACGGCACGAGACAGCAGACTCAACGGGCTTGCTATCCCCACAAACGGGTTCGAAATATAAGTGATTTGTGTAAATTGTAGGAAATTGTTGCTGCACAGCAGTTTGTCCTTGCTTATACATCAACAAGTTGTCTATGCTTATTGTGCAATGCAACATATTAAGGAGTTCATCATGTTTGCACCTTCATTGACCCCCGACACCACGCGTGCCGTCGCTGCTAGCACCCTACCGCTGGCGCTTTCTAACGCTATTTTGATGCTGACCTTGCGTCAACAAGCCATGCTGACCGAGCAAATTAGCCGGTCTTTGGCACGCAGCTACCGTGCCAGCCACCGCGAAGCCCCGCTGCCTAATAAGCAATCCCGCTTGGCCTGCATGGCATTTAGCGATTCCCTCGCCCTAGGCCACGATTGGTCCATGCAAAATATCGAAGGCCAAAAAGAAGGCATTCGCCTGCTGGCCAAAGCCTGTGGCGAGCCCACTTGGCTGACCCCGGTCGAAAAAATCCTCGACAAAGAAGCCGCTGAGACCAGTCACTTCTTTACTGAGCTGGGGCGTAAGAAGGGCGGACTGGCCTATATGGGGCGTTAAAAAACGTATCTGCCCGCTGGGCAGCCCCTCTACTACCGCACCAAGGGACGGCATTCTACGCCGTCCTTTTTTTGTACGCGTCACCCTGCCCCCTCTCGCTTCCCCTTGCCCCGCAAAACAAGGATGATGCGCGGTGTTTTTTATCCGCAGAAGAAAGGAAGGTCGGCATGACGGCAAAGCATTTTTTACTCGGCGTAACCGGTGGGGTCGCGGCCTATAAAGCGGCGGAATTGGTTCGGCTATGGGTCAAGGCAGGGCATACCGTCGATGTGGTCATGACCGAATCTGCCACTCGCTTTATCGCACCCGCCACCTTTCAAGCCCTGTCTGGCCGCCCCGTATTTACCGACCTGTGGGATACCCGCCCCAGCAATGGCATGGCGCATATCGCCTTAACCCGCCAAGCCGATATCTTTGTGATTGCGCCCGCCACCGCTGATGTTTTGGCGCGTTTGGCTCAGGGGCGATGCGATGACCTCATCACCACCCTTGCCGCCGCGCGAACCTGCCCCCTTGCCGTGGCACCGGCCATGAACAAGCAAATGTGGGATAACCCACCCAACCAGCGCAACGTGGCACAGCTTCGCGCCGACGGCATCACCGTATTAGGCCCCGGCAGCGGCGAACAAGCCTGCGGCGAAATCGGTGAGGGGCGGATGCTCGAACCCGAAGCCCTTGCCGAGCTGACGGAAGGCTTGTTTGTCGCCAAAACGCTGCATGGCAAGCGCGTCGTGCTGACCGCCGGCCCCACCTACGAGCCAATCGACCCCGTGCGCGGCATCACCAATATTTCGAGTGGCAAAATGGGCTACGCCTTGGCGCGAGCTTGCCGCGATGCCGGTGCCGAAGTCGTCTTGGTGACAGGGCCGACCGCCCTGCCTTTGCCCATTGGAGTGACATGCGTGCCGGTGCAAACCGCCTGCCAGATGCAGGCAGCGGTGATGGAAAATCTGGCCGCGTGTGAGGTGTTTATCGCCGTTGCGGCGGTAGCGGATTACCGGATTCAGGCCACCAGCACCCAAAAAATCAAGAAAACCGCCGGCAGCCCGCCTACCCTGAGCCTGACGGAAAACCCCGACATTCTCGCCAGTGTGGCCGCCCTACCGCAGCCCCCGTTCTGTGTGGGATTTGCTGCCGAAAGCGAAAATTTGCTGGACTACGCCGAAGCCAAACGCCAGCGTAAACAGGTGCCGCTGTTGGTCGCCAATTTGGCCCAGCACGCCATGGGGGCGGACGATAACGAAATTGTGCTATTGGACGACCATGGCCGCCATCCCTTGCCCCGCATGGCCAAGACCGCCGTGGCACACGCGATTGTGGCGCATATCGCCGTGCAACTTGCCGCTGCTGCGGTGGTGAAGTAAGCGTGTTTTGCGCCGCTGGTGGCCGCTAGGGCTTGGCCGTGATGCCCCGCCGCTGATGGTATGAGCCGCTGTGGGTTTGGCCGTTATTCCCCTCCCGTGGAGGGGTACGCCGGAGGCGGGGGGGGGGCCTTTGGATTTTTGGGTCTGGTTTTTAGCTCCGGCGGCCTCGCCACCCACCACCCCGTCTGGCTGCGCTGTCGCCCCCTCTGGCGGAGGGGAATAAAAGCCTGTCCGCGAGGGGCTTGGGCTCCGCGCGGGTTCAAAACCCAGCGAACGCAGGATTCTCCGAGTTTCGCAGGCTTTGAGCAGGTTCTCAGCGGTAATGCTCGGCCAGCGTGCTTAAATCCTGCTGCGCAAATCCCGCCTCGGCGTGGGCTTGGAGCTGGCGTTCAGCCAAGGCCGCCAGCGGGCAAGGGTGCTGGTGAGCCGCAGCGACACGCGCCGCATTGCCCAAGTCTTTCAGCAGCGTGGCCACTTTCCACTGCACAGGGGTGTAGCTGTGGGCACTCATCCGAGGGGCGAGAATTTGCAAAGGCAAGGAGTCGGCAAAGCCTCCTGCCAGCGCGGGCGCAAGGCGGCTGGCATCCACCCCAGCTGCTTCGGCCAGTGTAATGGCCTCGGCAATCAGCACACTGTTGGCCGCCACAATCAGTTGGTTACACACCTTGGTCACTTGTCCCGCCCCCACCGTCCCCATGTGAGTGACGCGCTGCCCCAACACCGCCAACAGAGGCCGCAAGGCATCCACATCGGCGGCCTCGCCCCCAGCCATCATCACCAGCTGCCCCGTTTCTGCCCCACGCACCCCGCCCGAGACCGGCATATCCACCCAGCGCACCCCCGCTTCAGTCGCCAGCCGTGCAGCAAAATCGCGGGTGGCGGCAGGGTCAATGCTCGAAAAATCAACCAGCACCGCCCCCGCTTGGGCATGGGCGGCCAGTCCCTGTTCGCCGAATACCACGGCTTCGACCGCCGCAGTATCGCTGACACACAGCATCAGCACATCGGCGGCGTGGGCGGCTTCGGTGAGGCTGGCAGCAGCCTGTGCCCCAGCAGCGACCAGCGGCTGCATTTTGGCGGGGTCACGGTTCCAGACCCTGACCCGATGCCCTGCTGCCAAAAGTCGCTTCACCATCGGCTGCCCCATCAAACCGAGGCCAATAAAGCTGATTGCGGGTGTCATCGTGCGTCGTTCCTTGTGTTGTGGCGAAAACGAAAAATAGTCATCCGTGCCCGAGCTATGTGCTGACCTACGCAAGGGGTGGCCAGCGCACCGTGGTCGGGTGAGCAGAAAAGTGTAGCAAACTGCCCTGTTGTCGGGCGAGACGAAGCGCGTGGGCGCAACCTTGCCGTGCTTGCCCGTGTGTGACAGCCTTCGCGTTTTATGTTTGAACACGTTCTTAGAAGCTGTTTACGAGCTGCGAGACTCGGGTGATCCTGCGTTGAAATTCGCAAAAGACTGCGCATGGATTTAGTCCCAACGTCGCTTTTTTTCCGAATTTCGCCTTGGCTGACCCGTCGTTCGCTAGATCGTAAACAGGTTCTTAACCATCACTTGGAGTACCCCCATGCCCACTATTTTCAGACTCGACCCCGGCCCTCGCTTGGCAGAGGCCACCGTGTTTAACCGCGTGGCCTACCTCGCCGGACAAATTCCCACCGACCCCAGTGCAGATATTGTCGGGCAGACCGCGCAAACTCTCGCCGAGGTCGATGCTGTTTTGGCGCGGTTAGGCACAGACAAATCCCGCTTGCTCGACGTGACGATTTTTTTGGCGGATATGGCCGACTACAACGGGATGAATCAAGCGTGGGATGCGTGGGTCGATACCGCTCATCCGCCCGCCCGCGCCACTGTCGCCGCGCAGCTGGCCAACCCTGATTGGAAAATCGAAATTAAGGCGATAGCGGCATTGCCCGAATAAAAGCGGTGGGTGGTTATGGGGGGGCGTGCATGATGCCCCCCGCCACCCCCACAAGGCCAATCTAGGGGTTTTGCGCTAAACTTTGCCGATTCTGCTTCCATCCTCCACAAGGGTTTTTTATGCACATTCACATTCTTGGCATTTGCGGCACATTTATGGGCGGCTTGGCCGCATTGGCCAAAGCCGAAGGGCATGCCGTCACCGGCTGCGATGCCAACGTTTACCCCCCCATGAGCACCCAATTGGCCGAGATGGGCATTGCCTTGACCAGCGGCTTTGGCGCGGAACAAACCGCCCTTGCCCCCGATTTGTATGTGATTGGCAATGTGGTGAAACGCGGCACCCCTTTGATGGAAGCCATCATGGACCAAGGGCTGCCCTATGTTTCCGGCCCCGAATGGCTGGCACAGCATGTATTGGCGGGGCGGTGGGTGCTGGCGGTGGCCGGTACGCACGGCAAAACCAGCACCGCAGCCATGTTGGCGTGGATTCTGGAAGAGGCCGGTCTTGCGCCTGGCTTTTTGATTGGCGGCATCCCTGAGAATTTTGGCGTATCGGCCCGCTTGCCCCGCGCCCCTCGTGCCGATCCCAACAGCCAAAGCCCCTTCTTTGTGATTGAAGCCGACGAGTACGACACCGCGTTTTTTGACAAGCGCAGCAAGTTTGTCCACTACCGCCCCCGCACCGCCATTTTGAATAATCTGGAATTTGACCACGCCGACATCTTCCCTGACCTTGCCGCCATCGAAACCCAATTCCACCACTTGGTGCGCACCGTCCCCAGTGCGGGGCGGGTGATTGTCCATGCCGACCACGCCAGCCTCGACCGCGTTTTGGCGCGGGGCTGCTGGACACCGGTCGAACGCTTTGGCGCGACGGGAGACTGGACGCTTGGCACCGTCGAAGCCGAGGGGCGGTTTACCGTCTGCTTCCAAGGGCAGGCCGTGGGGCAGGTGAATTGGGCCTTGCTCGGCGAACACAACCGCCACAACGCCCTCGCCGCGATTGCCGCCGCCCGCCATGTGGGGGTGCCGCCTGCCGTGGCCATCGACGCTCTGTCGCGCTTTGCCAATGTGAAGCGGCGCATGGAAGTCAAAGGCATTGCGGCGGGGGTCACGGTCTATGATGACTTTGCCCACCACCCCACCGCGATTTTGACCACCCTCAACGGCCTTCGCGCCAAGGTGGGCACGGCACGAGTGCTGGCCGTGCTTGAGCCGCGCTCCAACACCATGAAGCTCGGCACCATGAAAGCCGAGTTGCCCGCCAGCCTCGCCGCCGCCGACCATGTGTTCTGCTATGGTGCCCACCTCGGCTGGGATGCCGCCGCCGCCCTTGCACCCTTGGGCGATAAAGCCACCTGCTTCGACGACCTTGAGGCCTTGGTGGCTGCGGTTACCGCCCTCGCCCAGCCCAACGACCATGTGCTGGTGATGAGCAATGGCGGCTTTGGCGGCGTGCATGGCAAGCTGCTAAGTGCGTTGGCGGCTAAGGTTTAGGGCGTGCTTAAATGTTTTTAAAATCAGTGGCTTGCTTCCAATTGCCCGCCGCTGGTGGCCGCTGGGCTTGGCCGTGACTTTTCGCCACGGCTGGCGGCGGGCGTAGGACGTGGCGAAATCGGGCTGAAGCCCGACCTACGGGGGGCGGCTAATGACACTGTTGCTTGAGCTGGGCGGTGATTCCCCGCTACCGCTGGCCGGTACGGCTGGGCTGCTATTCCCCGCCGCCGTTGGCCGCTGGGCTTTGGTTTTATCCCCCTCCTTTCGGAGGAGGGGTGCCCCATCGGGGCGGGGTGGTTGCCTTTGACTTTGGGTTTGGCTGTGGCTTTTGGCTCTGGCAGCCTCGCCAGCCACCACCCCGTCCGGCCTTGCCGTCCACTCCTCCTTCGCCGGCACGGTAGGTCGGGTTTCAACCCGACAACGCAGCCACACCCCATCGCGTCGGATGGCTGCCCGACCGATATTTGGCATCGTTTTCACCGCCCTACAAGCCTGCGGTGTGTGCCGTCAGCTCGTTCACCTTGAGTATCGCCGTGCGTGTTCACGCACAAAACAGAAAGCCCCACCATGTCCGCTTCCCCCACGCCCGCCCCGCTCACCCTGCCGATTAGCGGCATGACCTGTGCCGCCTGTGCCGCACGGCTGCAAAAGGTGCTGAACCGCCAAGCGGGGGTCGAGGCCAGTGTCAGCTTTGCCAATGCCGAGCTTCGCGCCACGCTAGACCCCGCCCAAGCCCAACCGGCGCAGATGCTTGCCCAGATTCGGCAAGCGGGGTTTGACGTGCCGCAGACCAAGACCACCCTCCGCATTGACGGCATGACCTGTGCCGCCTGTGCCGCGCGGCTGGAAAAAGTGCTGAACCGGCAAGCAGGCGTGACCGCGCACGTCAACTTTGCCACCGCCACCGCCGCCTTGACCTACCCCATTGGGCTGAGCACCACAGAAGTGCTGGTCGCCGCCGTAGCTGGTGCGGGCTTTACCGCCACCCCTACCGAACGCCAAGACACGCAGACGCTGCAAGCCGCCCAAGCCCGCCAAGACCGGCGCGATACCTTTTGGCTTGGGCTGGCCGTGCTGCTATCGCTGCCCTTTTTGGCGGAGATGCTGGCCATGCTGTGGGGGTCGCACGCCTTGGTGCCGCCGCTGTGGCAAGCCGCCTTAGCCACCCCTGTGCAATTTGCGGTTGGAGCACGGTTTTATCGTGGGGCATGGCATAGCCTCAAGAACGGCGGGGCGAATATGGATGTGCTGGTCGCGCTGGGCACGAGCATGGCCTATGCCTTGTCGCTCTGGGTGCTGTGGACAGAAGGGGCACACGGTCACGTTTATTTTGAAGCCAGCACCTTGGTAATCACCTTGGTGCTGCTGGGCAAGTGGCTAGAGGCGCGGGCGCGTCGTCATGCCGCCGATGCCATCGGCGCGTTGATGCGGATGATTCCCCCCACCGCCCGCGTCTTGGTGCAGGGCGAAGAAAGCGAGCAGCCCTTGTCGGCTGTGCAGCCAGGGGACATGGTGGTGGTGCGGCAGGGGGACAGTGTGCCGGTGGATGGCGAGGTGCTCGACGGTAGCGCACAGCTGGATGAAAGCCTGCTGACCGGCGAAAGTGTGCCCGTGCAAAAAAGCATCGGCAGCCCCGTGTTTGCAGGAACACGCAATGTCGAAGGTCGGGTGGTGTGCCGTGTGGTCGGCGTGGGGGAGCACACCCAACATGCCGCCATTGTGCGCTGGGTCGCCGATGCCCAAGGCTCTAAAGCCCCGATTGAGCGACTCGCTGACCGGATTTCGGGGGTGTTTGTGCCGGTCGTGGTGGGCTTGGCTGTACTGACGCTGCTCCTGACCGGCGGGCTGACCGGCAACTGGGCGCAAGCTGCCCTCCATGCTGTCGCGGTCTTGGTGATTGCCTGCCCCTGTGCTTTGGGCTTGGCCACACCGGCAGCCGTGATGGTGGCGGTGGGGGTCGGTGCCAAGCATGGAATGCTGTTCCGCAATGCCAGCGCCTTGGAATCCGCCGGACGCATTACCACGCTGGTGCTGGACAAAACCGGCACGCTCACCACCGGCAAGCTGCGGGTGGCCACCGTCCAGCCGTGGGCAGGCAGCGAGGCCAGCCAGTTGCTCACCCTTGCCGCCAGCGTCGAAGCCGGTGCAGACCACCCCCTTGCCCATGCCCTGCAAGCCGAAGCGGCGCAGCGCGGTCTTGGTGCGTTGCCACTGGTGAATTTTCGGGCGGAGATTGGGCAGGGCGTGACAGCAGACATCGACGGGCAGACCGTGCGTTTAGGTCGCCCTGATTGGATTGCCCCCGACCTCAGCCGCCACCCCGACTGTGTGCAACTGGCGGCTGCAGGGCAAACCGTCTTGGCTTTGGCGCGAGGGGAGACCGTGTTGGGGCTGATTGCCTTGGCCGACACCCTGCGCCCCGAGGCACGGCGCACCTTGCAGCGGCTACGCGACATGGGCATCCACCCCCTGATGCTCACCGGCGACAACGCCACCACTGCCGCCGCCATTGCCGCCGAAGCCGGGCTGGACGACTGGCAAGCCGATTGCCGCCCTGACACCAAAGCCAATCTGATTGCCGAGCGTAAGTTGCGGGGGGAGCGGGTGGCGATGGTGGGCGATGGCATCAACGATGCGCCAGGACTGGCGGTGGCCGATGTGAGCTTTGCCATGGGCGCGGGCAGCGATGTGGCCCGCGAAACCGCCGATATTGTGTTGCAGGAAGACAGCTTGGCGCGGGTGGCGGATGCCATTTTGCTGTCTCGCCGCACCCTGAGCAAAATCCACCAAAACTTGTTTTTTGCCTTTTTCTACAATGTATTAGGCATTCCGCTGGCGGCATTGGGCTGGCTGAATCCGGTGATTGCGGGGGCTGCGATGGCGGCCAGCTCGGTGTCGGTGGTCAGCAACGCGCTGCTGCTGAAACGCTGGCGGGCAGGGCGGTGAGCGGGTCGGGAGGGGATTACCGTGGCGGCAGCCGTCCCCGCACCGCCGCATCTAGCTGCGCCTCGGTGAGCCGCCCCAGCAGCCGTGCCACAGGCTGCCCAGCGGGGTCGAGCACCACGGTAAACGGCAAGCCACCCTGCGTATTGCCTGCTGCCCGCATCCACTGGCTGGTTTCGGCATCCCCCAGCAGAATCGGGTAGCGGATGCCAAATTCACGGACAAAGTTGCGCACCGCAACCGGATTGTCGAGCGCGACTCCCACCACGGCGACCGCACCGCCGTAGCGGTCTGCGTAGCGGTTGAGCATGGGCATTTCCTCGCGGCACGGGTTGCACCATGTCGCCCAAAAGTTCAGCACCACCACTTTGCCCCGCCACTGGGCGAGCTGGCGCGGCTGCCCATTAAGGTCGGGGTAGCGCAGGTTTTCTAGGTTGAACGGGGCGGACGGCGGCGGGGCGGCTAAGGTCAAGGACGGGGTAAGACTGGCGGCTAAGGCCAGCATCCACAAGGCAAGGCGGGTCATAAGGGGCTCTCAGGAGGGGGCAAGGTAGTGCCGATACCCCATGCTAAACTATCTGCTGCCGCTTCTAGAACCTGTTTGCGGAATCTGTTTGCGCCTCTGGGTTGCTCGGGTGATGCCGCTGTTCAGGCTTCATGTTCTGTTGCGTGCAACCGAGCATTTTACCGTGCGGGGCACGCCCCCCTTTTTTTTCAGGACGCATGATGCCCAACCCAATAATGATCCCGCTTGATGAAACAGTAGGCGAGGGGCTGAATCGGACAATAAGCCAGCCACGCATCAGCCCGTTTGAAGAGGGGTATCGAGCGATGGCCGCCGACGAAGCGCGTGAAAAGGCGGCGCAGGAATGGTGTCACGCGCTGGCAAATGAATCGGCTGCCTAGATAGCACGATAAGCCCATCTTGCCCTTCCCCCCTTGTCCCCTCCCTTCTCTTTGGAATTTCCCCATGTCGATTTTGATTTGTGGCTCACTGGCTTACGACACTCTGCTGACTTTTGACGGCGCATTTGACGACCATCTGCTGCCCGACCAGCTGCACAAATTATCGGTGTGTTTTCGGGTGCCGCAGCTTCGGCGCGAATTTGGGGGCTGTGCGGGCAATATCGCCTATTCCCTGCGTTTGCTAGGGGGCGAGCCGCTGATTATGGCCACCGTTGGTGCAGACTTTGCCCCCTACCGCGCCCACCTTAACCGGCTGGGGATTGCCAGCAGCCATATCCGCGAAATCCCTGATACCTATACCGCCCAGTGCTTTATCACCTCGGACCGCGCCGATAACCAAATCACCGCCTTTCACCCTGGGGCGATGGACTTTGCCAGCCAAAACCACGCCCACAGTGCGCAAGGGATGCGGCTGGCGATTGTCGCGCCATCAGGGCATCCGGCAGCCATGCAGTTTTGCCGCGAGTTGACCGCCATGGGCACGCCCTTTGTGTTTGACCCTGGCCAAGAGCTGCCCTTGTTCTCGGCGGAAGAGCTGCTAGAGCTGACCGGCACCGCCAGCTATATCACCCTGAACGACTACGAATCCGAGCTGCTGACCCACCGTACAGGGCTATCGTTGGCGGCACTCGCCGACCGTGTCGAAGCCTTGGTGGTGACGCGGGGCGGCAAAGGCTCCGACCTCTACGCCGAGGGGCAGCACTGGCACATTCCCGCCGCGCCTGCCGATGCCCTGACCGACCCCACCGGCTGCGGTGATGCCTACCGCGCAGGGCTGTTGTTTGCCCGTGAGCAAGGTTGGGATTGGCTGGCAGCCGCACGGCTGGCCAGTGTGGTCGGGGCGATTAAGATGGGGCACAAAGGGGCGCAAAACCACCCGCTTGCCGCCTCAGACATCGCCCAGCGGTTTACGGCGGCCTATGGGGTGGATTGCCCCTTGCCCCATCCCTAAGCACCTGTTCAACGTCGGCGACACTCGGGGAGCTTGCGTGTGAAACACCCCAAAATAGTGGTGTGAATTCAAGTCCAACGGCGTTTTTTGCCAATTTTGCCTTGGCCACCCCTGTACTATCGAGTTCGTGAACACGTTCTAAGCACCCGTAAAAAAGCCCATCCGCAAAGGGATGGGCGAAGGCAAAGCAAGATGCGGGGCAAGGCGCGAGAACCTGTTCAAAGTTTTTTTAAACGCAGCGACTTGGTCGGACTGAAACCCCGCCGCTGGTGGCCGCTGGGGTTGGCTTTTATGCCCCTCCACCGAAGGAAGGGTGCCCCGTGGGGCGGGGTGGTTGCCTTTGGGTTTTGGATTTTGACTCTGGCGGCATCGCCAGCCACCACCCCGTCCGGCGTTGCCGTCACTTTCCCACCAGTAGAGGGGCATAAAAGCCAGTCCGCGTCTACGGGATCACCCGCGTTTCGAAGACTTTGAACAGGCGCTGAGACGCGACTAGCCCGCCATCCAGCTGCCCGGTTGCCGCTCCAGCCAAGTGCGAATCGACTTGGCATCCTGAATCCGCGACTGTGAGCCATTGCCATCCAGCAGCACGATAATCAGCGGCAGGTTATTGACCGTGGCTTGCATCACTAGGCAGCGACCCGCTTCTTTGATGTAGCCCGTTTTAGACAAGCCAATCTGCCACTCCCCTTCTCGTACCAAGGCATTGCTGTTTTTATAGTGCAGCATACGGCTTGGGCTGACCTGCACATCTTGTTGCTGAGTGGTGGTGTATTGGCGAATCTGGGGGTAATGGTAGGCACCCGACACCATCCGCGCCAAGTCAATGGCGGTCGCGCTGTTGTTGCTGTTCAGGCCGGTTGAATCATAAAACACGCTGCTGCTCATCCCCAATGCCCGTGCTTTTTGGTTCATCTTCGCCACAAAGTGGCGTGTCCCCCCTGGGTAGGTGCGTGCCAATGCCGCCGCCGCCCGATTTTCTGACGACATCAAGGCCAGCAATAGCATTTCGCTACGGGGCAGCGTGGATCCCACAACGAGGCGTGAGCCAGAATTTTTAAGATAATCCACATCGGCATCGACGATAGTAATCAGCTCATTCATAGGCAGATGGGCATCCAGCACCACCATGGCGGTCATCACCTTGGTAATGGAGGCAATCGGCATCGGCACTTCACCGTTTTTGGCGTAAATCGGCTCGCCGGTCAGCCCGTTAATCACCAAGGCTGCACTGGAATGCAACGCAGGCGCGGTGCTGCGGTCAAAGTTGGCCGCCACCCGCACGGCACGCCCCTCGGCCGCCAACGACAAAGGGGGCAGCAGCACCAAACCGGCGGCCAATCCAAGAGAAACCAATCTAATCAACATAAGCATCCTTCCTGTTTAAAGCAATGCACCGCTGTGCATATTGAGGCTGTGAACTGACCCCCTAATTTTAGTTCATTTAGCCGCACTAACGCTTGAATTAGCGCGACCTCAAGGCTCGGCGTATCTCCCCCAGCCGAAGGAAAGGGATTTACGCCGCGTTTCCGTTAAAATCCCCCTCCCGCCGTTTTGTTTGCCGAGCCGCCCCGCCATGTCCCCTGACTCTCCCCCCGCCAGTCCCTATGCCCTGCACCAGCCTTTCCCCCCTGCTGGCGACCAGCCCACGGCCATTGCCAAGCTGGTAGAAGGACTGACCGACGGCTTGGCGTATCAAACCCTGCTGGGCGTGACCGGCTCGGGCAAAACCTACACCATCGCCAATGTGATTGCCCAAACAGGCCGCCCCGCCATCATCATGGCCCCTAACAAAACTTTGGCCGCCCAGCTTTACGCCGAGATGCGCTTGTTTTTTCCACACAACGCGATTGAATATTTTGTCTCGTATTACGACTACTACCAGCCCGAAGCCTATGTGCCGAGCCGTGACTTGTTTATTGAAAAAGACTCGTCCATCAACGAACACATCGAGCAAATGCGGCTGTCGGCCACCAAGGCCATTTTAGAGCGGCCCGACTGCATTATTGTGGCGACGGTTTCGGCGATTTACGGCATTGGCGACCCCTCTGACTACCACCAAATGATTTTGCACCTCAAAGAAGGGGAAACCTTTGCGCGGCAAGACATTATTAGCCGCCTGACGGTGATGCAATACGAACGCAACGACATCGAATTTAGCCGAGGCACGTTCCGCGTGCGTGGCGACACCCTCGACATCTTCCCCGCCGAATCGCCCGAACTCGCCATCCGCCTCAGTCTGTTTGATGACGAGCTGGAATCCTTGCGCCTGTTTGACCCCCTCACCGGCATCATTAAGCAGCGGGTGGGGCGGTTTACCATTTTCCCGTCTAGCCACTACGTCACCCCCCGCCACACCGTGCTGCGGGCGTGCGAGGCCATTAAGCTGGAACTGGCCGAGCGGCGGCAAAACTTCCTCGACGACGGCAAGCTGGTCGAAGCCCAGCGGATTGAGCAGCGCACCCGCTTTGACCTCGAAATGCTCTACGAGATGGGTTTTTGTAAAGGCATTGAAAACTACTCACGGCACTTTTCAGGGCGGACGGCCGGCGACGCGCCGCCGACGCTATTGGATTACCTGCCCAAAAATGCCCTGATGATTGTGGATGAATCCCACGTCACCATCGGCCAGATTGGCGGCATGTACCGTGGCGACCGTGTTCGCAAAGAAAACCTCGTCAACTACGGTTTTCGTCTGCCTTCTGCCCTCGATAACCGCCCGCTTAAATTTGAAGAATTTGAGCGGATTGTGCCGCAGGCGATTTTTGTTTCAGCCACCCCAGCGGTGTATGAGCTAGAGCGTTCAGGGCAAATTGTCGAGCAGGTGGTGCGCCCCACTGGCTTGGTTGACCCCACCATTGAAGTGCGCCCCGTAGATACCCAAGTCGATGATTTATTGTCTGAAATCACCCTCCGCATTGCCCAAGGGGAACGGGTGCTGGTGACCACGCTGACCAAACGGATGGCCGAGCAGCTCACCGACTACTACAGCGAGCACGGCATCAAAGTGCGCTATCTGCACTCGGACATCGACACCGTAGAGCGGGTGGAAATCATCCGTGACCTGCGCCTAGGGCTGTTTGATGTGTTGGTGGGGATTAACCTGCTGCGCGAAGGGCTGGATATTCCCGAAGTCAGCCTCGTGGGGATTTTAGATGCCGATAAAGAAGGGTTTTTGCGCAGCGAACGCTCGTTGATTCAGACCATAGGCCGCGCCGCCCGCCATATCAACGGCAAAGCGATTTTGTATGGCAACAAAATCACCCCGTCTATGCGCCGCGCCATCGACGAAACCGAACGCCGCCGCACCAAACAAATGGCGTTTAACCTCGCCCACGGCATCATTCCCACCGGCGTTAAAAAGCAGGTCAAAGACCTGATTGATGGGGTGTATGGTGCAGGCAATGACCAAGCCAAGCCGGTCATCCCCGAAATCCTGACCGAAAAACAATTGGCCAAGCGGATTAAAGAAACCGAAAAAGCCATGCTCGGCGCGGCGCGTGATTTGCGTTTTGAAGAAGCCGCCCAGCTCCGCGACACCCTGCACACCCTGACCGAGCAGCTGTTTCATCTCACCGAATAACGCCCCCCTAAGAGCCTGTTCTAAGCCCGACTCTTCCCCTTTTTTTGGAGCATGTTATGGCCACTGCACTGACCCTGCTGCTGCCTTCGTTGATTTGGCCCAACCCCGACGAACGTGCCGCCGCCAGCCAGAGCCTCGCCTTGCCCGCACTGTCTTGGCTGCTGGGGCGGGGGCGGTGTGTGCCCTTTACCACCGAGACAGCCAGCGTGCTGACCCACGGTTTTGCCTTGCCGCAGCCTGCCCCTTTCGCGCTGCTCTCGGCCAAATACGATGGGCTGATGCCGCAGCAAGGGCACTGGCTCCGCGCCGACCCTGTGCACCTGCAAATCGAGGGGGATGGCTTGCTGCTGGCCGACCATCGGGTGCTGGACATTACCCAAGCCGAAGCCGACGCGCTGATTGCCACGCTAAATGCCCACTTTGCAGCCGATGGCCTGGTGTTTTACGCCCCCGCGCCCGAACGTTGGTATGTGTGCAGTGCCGCCCCTGTCGCCGCTGAATTTGCCGCCCTGTCGGCGGTGGTGCAGCACAATATTGATGATTTTCTGCCGCAGGGCGAGGATGCGACCCTGTGGCGGCAGCGGCTGAACGAAATCCAAATGCTGCTGTTTTCGCATCCGGTCAACGATGCCCGCGAAGCGTCTGGCTTGCCGACGCTCAATAGTCTGTGGTGGTGGGGCGGCGCAGAAAAAACCGCCAAACCTGTCGCCCCTGCCGAAACCATCTGGGCGGACGACGCGCTGGTGATGGCTTTGGCCTGTGCGGCGGGGGTGCCTGCCGATGCCCTGCCCGAGGCCGCCACCCCTGCTTGGTTGGCCGAGCAGAGCAAAACCGCTTGGGTGTGGCTAGACGCGCTGGACAGTCCCGCCACCTACCACGATGGCTGGGTTTGGCAACAGCGGCTGGCGCAGCTCGAAACCCAGTGGTTTGCCCCGCTACGCCAAGCCCTGACCCAAGGGCAGCTGCAGTCGATTGACCTGATTGTGCCGGGCAAAGCGGGGATGCACTGCCATATCAGCCGCACCCACTGCTGGCGATTTTGGCGACAGCCCCGTACCTTGTCCTCGTTGTCCTTCTGCTGATTGCTGTGCTGACCAAAGACCGACCATGCCTGCCTTGCTGACCCGCCCTGTTCCCGCTGCTGCTTTTGACACCCTGAGCTGCCAAGGTTTGCCGCCCTTGTTGGCGCGACTGTTTGCCGCACGCGGCGTGGCGGCGCGGGCGCAGCTTGATTACGACCTCAGCCGCCTGCTGCCCCCCAGCCAGCTCAAAAATGCCGAGGCGATGGCCGTGCGTTTGGCCGATGCGATTGCCAGCCGCGCCCCGATTTTAGTGGTGGCAGACTACGATGCCGACGGCGCGACCGCCTGTGCTTTGGCGGTCAAGGGCTTGACGGCCTTGGGGGCGCGGGTCGATTTTTTGGTGCCGAACCGGTTTGAGTACGGCTATGGCCTCACCCCCGAAATTGTTGCCTTGGCCGCCCAGCGTGCCCCCAAGCTGATTTTGACCGTGGATAACGGCATGTCCAGTGCCCCAGGGGTCGAAGCCGCACGGGAACGGGGGATAGAGGTGCTGATTACCGACCACCACTTGCCCGCCGACACCCTGCCCGCCGCCCTGATTGTGAATCCCAACCAAGCGGGCTGCACCTTCCCCAGCAAGTCGCTGGCAGGGGTCGGGGTGATGTTTTATGTGTTGATTGCCCTGCGTACCGAGCTGCGCCGCCGAGGGGCGTTTGCCCAGCAGCCTGCCCCCAATTTGGCGGCGTATTTAGACATCGTCGCGCTGGGGACGGTGGCGGACGTGGTCAAGCTGGACGACAATAACCGTATTTTGGTCGAGCAAGGTTTGCAGCGCATCCGGCAAGGCAAGGCCTGTGCCGGTGTGGCCGCTCTGTTTACCGCTGCTGGCCGTACCGCCGCCCGCGCCACGGCCTTTGACCTTGGTTTTATGATTGGGCCGCGTCTGAATGCAGCGGGGCGGCTGGATGATATGAGCGTCGGCATCCACTGTTTACTGGCTACCGACCCCCGCCAAGCCCAAGCCTATGCCGCGCAGCTCGATGCCCTTAACCGCGAACGCCGCCACATTGAAGCCGGTATGCAGACCGAAGCCCTCGCCCATCTGGCTGACTTTACCCCCGAAGACCGTGCCACGCTGACCCTCTACCGTGACGACTGGCATCAGGGCGTGGTGGGCATTGTCGCCTCGCGGCTCAAGGAGCGGTATCACCGGCCCGTCATGGTGTTTGCCCCGAGCGATGCCGGCGAGGTCAAAGGCTCGGGGCGGTCGATTCCGGGGTTTCATCTGCGGGATGCGGTGGACTGGGTTGATAAGCACCACCCCGGCTTGATTCTGAAGTTTGGTGGTCACGCAATGGCGGCAGGCTTGACCTTGACCGAAGCCGGTGTAGCGACGTTTACCGCTGCATTTGAAGCCGTGGGGCAAGCATGGCTAACGGCTGCCCAGCTCACCCGTACCCTCGAAACCGATGGCAGCCTGCCCACCGCTGACCTGCACTTGGCGACCGCCGA